>RHMF01000445.1_pt1 | contig 24341 bp, 37 predicted proteins | sample 5365151 | NCBI WGS metagenome assembly RHMF01 (sample SAMN10266501, study PRJNA497801) | feces metagenome | isolation source: feces | host: Bos taurus | place: China: Prairie of Fairy Mountain | collected 2017-08-14 | reverse complement strand
AAACGTCCTCTGCTGTTTCTATTTTTGAGGAGGTGCAGGAATGGCAGGAACGCCACGATATAAGGCGGCGGCAGAAATGCAGGCGGCTATTGACGAATATTTCATCGAACGCGGCGACAAACCGGTAACACTGTCCGGGCTTGCTCTGCATCTCGGTTTTACTTCACGTCAGTCGCTGATCAATTACAAGCACAAAAACAAGGCATTTTTGGACACGATATTGAAGGCGAAACTGCGGTGCGAGGATTACACCGAATCACGGCTTTATGACCGTGACGGTCAGCGCGGCGCGGAGTTTTCTCTCCGCTGTAATTTCGGCTGGAATGACAAAGCGCAGGATGACGGAGACACCGAGAAGCTCGACGCGATCCTCGGCGCGATCAAGAGCGAGGCAAATAAAGTATGACGCTCAGCCCGATGCAGTGCGAGTACATAAACAACGCCACGCACCGATGGAACGTAAAAACAGGTGCGACACGTTCCGGCAAAACGTTTATGGATATTGCGTTTACAATCCCCTACCGACTGAGGCAGACACACGGTAAGCCGGGACTTCGGCTTCTGCTCGGTGCTACGAAAGGTACACTGACGCGGAATATTATTGATCCTCTGACGGAACGTTGGGGGACGTCGCTTGTATCGCCGATACGGAGCGATAACACGGCTACGTTGTTCGGCGAAAAAGTGTATTGCCTCGGCGCGGACAACGTGCGGCAGGTCAACCGTATTCGCGGTGCATCGGTGATTTACTGCTACGGCGATGAAGTCACGACGTGGAACGAGGAAGTTTTCACGATGCTCAAAAGCCGTCTTGACAAGCCGGACAGCACTTTCGACGGCACTTGCAACCCGGAAGGACCTTCGCACTGGTTTAAAAAGTTTATTGATTCCGGCGCGGATGTGTATGCACAGGCTTACACGATTGACGATAATCCGTTTCTGCCGCCGTCCTTTGTGACTGCCCTAAAGTCGGAGTATGAGGGCACGGTTTACTATAACCGCTACATACTCGGCCAATGGATGGCCGCCGAGGGTATTGTATACCGCGCCTTTGCGGACGATGCGGAACGCTTTATCATCGACGAAGCACCGCCGGTTACGTGCGTAACAATCGGTGTGGACTTCGGCGGCGGCACTTCGGCACACGCTTTTTCCTGCGTCGGTTTTACGCGCGGCCTGAATGATCTTGTAGTGCTTGATGAATTTTATGAAAAATCGGCACTTACTCCCGAAAAGCTGGAAGAGCGTTTTGTTGAGTTTGTACGGCGGTGTCAGGATCGCTGGATTGTGGCGGACGTTTGGTGCGACAGTGCGGAACAAACGCTCATTGGTGGGCTTCGTTCGGCGGCGGCAAAAGCCCATATCGGCGTTAACATCGGCAATGCGCGGAAGTGTGAAGTCAACGACCGCATACGCTGTGCGGCGCGTCTGATGGGCGCCGACCGCTTTAAGATCATGCGGCGGTGTGAGCATACGATTGATGCATACCGCTCGGCGCTGTGGGATTCGAAGTATGAAACAGAGGATGTGCGGCTCGACAACGGCACGACCAACATTGACAGCCTCGATGCTACCGAATATGCATATGAGCGATACATTAAGGATTTGATAATACGATGAAAATAATCGATAGGTTAAAAGGATGGGTGACACGCATGGGTGCCGAAACAAAGCTGGCGCACGAATTTAAAGATGTTTTTGAGCTGGGCGGCGTTCCGGCGTTTCGGGAATTTTATTATAACGGCATACTCACATGGAAACAGTTATACCGCGGATATTATGCCGCGTGGCATAAGGTGCCGGCAATAACAATCGCCAATCCCTCGGCGACGCGCGAAGCCTTCCGAATGAACGTACCGAAAGCCGCCTGTGCCGAAATGGCAGGGCTTTTGTGGTCGGAGCAGTGCAAGGTTAATGTAAATTTAAACGGTTTTGAGCCGTCGGCGGCAAATCCCGATGATAAGGCACAGCGGTTTATCGACAGCGTTTTAAAGGCCGGAAATTTCGGCGTAAAAATGCAGGAAATCATAGAGCAGATGCTTGCAATGGGCGGCGCGGCTCTTAAAGTTTGGTATGATGCACGGGGCGTCAATATCGGCTATACTACGGCCGATCAGTTTATCCCGACGGCGTGGGACAATGCGCGTGTTACCGAGGGCGTGTTTATTTCGCGCAAAGTCAAGGACGGTTACTATTACACACGCCTCGAATGGCATAAACGCAGCGGAAACGGCTATGTTATCACAAATGAGCTGTACCGCGCCGACATGACCGACAGCAAGGGCGGCGCGCAGGACATCCTCGGACACAGATATCCGCTGAACGAGATATATCCCGACCTTGAACCCGAAACGGTGATTGAAGGGCTTGATACTCCGCTGTTCGGCTACTTCAGGCCGGCGATTGCGAATAACCTTGACGACGATTCGCCGCTCGGCGTGTCGATGTATGCCAACGCGCTTGAAACCCTTCACGCGCTTGATATCTGCTATGATAGTTTCGTGCGTGAGTTTCAGCTGGGCAAAAAGCGCATTATTGTTCCGGCTAAGTCAATCAGGGTTATTATCGATCCCGATACCGGCGAGGCTCGGCGGTATTTTGATGCAAGTGACGAAGTTTATGAAGCTCTCAGCTCCGATGATCCCAACGATCTTAAGATCACCGATAATTCGGTCGAGCTTCGTGTTGAGGAACATGTAGCGGCGATTAATGCGTTTCTTGCGATTCTGTGTTTACAGCTGGGCTTCTCGGCATCGACGTTTTCGTTTGATGTCAAAAGCGGCCTTAAAACCGCTACCGAGGTTATAAGTGAAAACAGCAAAACATACAAATCGGTTAAAAGCGCACAGAATATCATCGGCGCGGCGATTAAAACGCTCGTTTATAACATATTCCGCGTGGCGGTGCTGTATGATCTGGAATTCGAAGGCGAAAAAATCGCGTCGTGGTTCGGCGGCGATATTTCGGACGGCTATGAATGCAGTATTTACTGGGATGACAGCGTTATCGAGGACAAGGCCGCGCAGATCGACCGCGATATACTGCTGCTGTCAAACGGCCTGAAATCGAAATTCACGGTGATGACTACCACCCTCGGCATGACAGAGGAACAGGCGAATGCGGAGCTTAAACGCATTGCCGACGAATCGCGTATAAACGCCGACGACGTTGACCGCTTTGCCGCCTTCGGTGTGACCTGATGGACGACCGCACGACGGTTCGGCTCAGTGAGCCGATGGCGGAAATGTACAGCGCGGTAACATCTCAGCTTATAATCAATATCGCGCGGCACTTCCGCGATGACAGCGGACTTGATACCCGTGCATGGCAGACGAAAAAGCTGTCTGAGCTGGGCGCACTTACCGAAGAATCGATTAAAATAATCGCGGCGGCGACGGGCAGGAAAAATGACGTTATCCGCCGCTCCCTCATTGAGGCTGTAAGCCTCACGTCCGGCGAGGTTGACGCGCTGTGCATAAAGGCAGGTTTTCCTCCACTGCCCGAAGTCAGCGCGTCGCCTTCAATGGCTCAGGTGTTGGAAATGTTTGCGGCACAGGCTGAGGACGACACAAACCTCGTAAACACTGTAATGCTCGAATCGACGCGGAAGCGGTATTTAATGGCCGTGAATCACGTTGTATCGGAGCTTGAAGCGGCGAACATCGAAAGGCTGACCGATACGGTATCGTATGAAACGCTCGATGAAAAGCTGTTTGAAGTGCAGAAAATAATGAATATCGGCGCCGGTGAAGCTGTTACCGGTGCTTTTTCATACACGCAGGCTGTGCGCGACGCGGTTAAAATGCTGGCTCGTAAGGGCATTACGGGCTTTGTCGATATCGGCGGCCACGAATGGGCACCGGAGGCCTATGTGTTCATGGATGTGCGGACTACCATTCACAATACAGCCATCAAGGCACAGCAGACACGCGCCGCAGAGTACGGCGTTTATACGTTTCAGATATCGTCAAAAGCCGCGTCACGTCCGCTGTGTGCGCCGTTTCAGGGGCAGATTTGCTCATGGAATCGCGGCGACCGCGGACAGGTGCAGGACTTAAACGGCAATGTTTACGATTATATCAGCATTTATGATACGTCCTACGGCGAGCCTGCCGGGATATTCGGCATAAACTGCGGACACTTCCCCGAAACCTTTATACCGGGGCTTTCGGTGCCGCGGTACAACACCCTCGACCAAAAAGAGCTTGAAGCCAATGCGGCGGCCTTTGAACGGTCACAGGAACAGCGGCAGCTTGAAAGAGCCGTCCGCGATGCAAAGGTCGAGGCACTGGCTTATGAAGCGGCAGGCGACAAAGAGGGCTTTATAAAACAGGCCAAAAAGGTAAACGCGCGGCGCGACAAATACCGCGAATTCTGCGCAAAGCACGGCCTTGATGAACGCGGCGAACGGCTGACGGTGTACGGCTTCGGCCGGTCACAGGCTTCAAAGGCCGCGTGGATCAAACGAAAAGGTAATAACGGGTAAAACCGATATTATACAAATTCGCGGAGCTGACCGCGGCAACAACAGCGTTTTCGCCCAAACGTCAACGGGCGGTAAACAGGAGACGGAAAACAATGGCAATTTTCAAACGTGAAACACTCAAAGAAAAGGGACTGACGGATGAGCAGATCGATTTTCTGATGTCCGAATCGGGCAGGGCTTTAGGCGACTACATCCCGAAAAGCGAGCTTCAAGGGCACATTGACGAGGCAGTAAAAAAGCTGCCGCCTCCGACACCGATTGACCCCAAGACCACCGAGGAATACAAGAAAATCGCCGAAGAGTTGGCGATGACCAAGGCACTCGGTGGTGAAGATTTTGCATCGGTCAAACCCAAATTCCGCGAAACCGTGTACAAGATGCTCGACCACGGGGAAAAGCATGCACCCTATGCGGAGCAGATGAAAGGTGTAGCGGAGCAGTACGAAGAGTATTTCACACAGACTCAGACACAACAGCAGACCGAGCCGCAGAAACCGCAGTTCGGCGCACCTACCGGCGGCACAATGCCCGGCGGTGACAAGGGCGCGTCGTTTGGCGACTATTGGGGCTTCGGCAAAAAGAAAGGATGATTTAAACAATGGCATTTGTACAGACAAACGTTAACTATGCTACGCAGTATTCAAAGGCACTTGCCAATGCATACCCCTACCTCTCCCATTACGGTGATATCTACGGCGGCGAAATGGCCGAACGCTACAAGCCCGTTTCCGGCAAGAGCGTAGCCATTCCCACACTGTCCGTCTCCGGTGCAAGAGCGGTTAACCGCAACAAGATCACCGGCGAGTTCAACCGCAATTTTAATAACGAATGGCAGATTGTCACCATGACCATGGACCGTGAATGGGACACATTAATCGACCCCATGGACATCATCGAAACCAACGATGTGGCGACCATTGCCAACGTCACCAAAACTTTCAACGAAACCCAGAAGGTTCCCGAAATGGACGCCTACATGACCATGAAACTGGCGGCGGCGGCTACCACCGATTCCGAAACTCTTTCCTCCGACAGCATTCTCGGCCTGTGGGACAATTACCTCGAACGCCTCAAAAATGCGCGTGTGGCAATCGAGCGTGTGCGCTGCTACATGATTCCCGGCGCGTACAAGCTGCTTAAGCAGGCGGCAGGCATTTCCCGATTCATTGATATTTCCGGCGGCGGCGAGCGCAGTGTTGACCGCAATATCGGCGGCCTCGACGGTGTGAAGATTATCGAAGTACCCGAAGACCTCATGATGTCCTCTTACGACTTCGCCGAGGGCTGGGCGGCTTCCGGCAGCGCAAAGCAGGTCAACATGATTTTCGTTGATCCGATGGCCGTAGCCGCTCCCGTGGTATACGAAACCGCTATGATGTCTCCGCCTTCGGCACAGTCTAAGGGTAAGTACCTTTACTATGAGCGTTATTTCTATGATGTTTTCGCGCTTGACAAGCGTAAGAACACCATTCTCGCAAACGTAGAGGCTTAAGGAGGTGAGCCGCAGTGATTGTTGATATCGATTACTACGACAATGTATATTTCGGCGAGAGCATCCCTGCGGCTGTATTTCCTCGCTATGCCAAACGCGCCGAGGAAGCTGTGGCGGCTCTGACCCGAAACCGTGTTGACAGCGGCAATATAACGCAGCACCCCGAATTTATACAGACGGCTTACAAGAGCGCGATATGTGCGCAGATCGAGTATTATTCGTATAACGGCATTTCTGCGGCAAACAACGGCACGTCCGATGATGAGTACAGCATGGGGCGGATAAGCGTTTCTAAGCCGCCGGTATCTGCTCAGGCCGTAAGGCGCGGAAACAGCTCGGTATGCTCTCAGGCAATTACGCTGCTTGAATGCACCGGGCTGTTAAATCCGCAGTGTGATGTATTCGGAGGTGTGTGATATGGCAAGAAAACCGCCGTCACACCTCTACGGGCATGGCATCACATTGCGCGTATGCACCGGGGTTGATACGTTTCAGAATCCGCTGTGGCGCGAATATGCCGTTGAGCACGTCAATCTGCAGGCCTCCACCGGTACGACGGTAACAGCCGCCAATACGGATGCCTCAATGCGGTCGCTTATGTTCGTCGATTCGCTGTATTCCTCGCCTCAGCTTGATTGGTTTGCCCTGAAAGCCGAAAGCGAGGCCGCAGGAAAACGGCTTCAGGTGCTCCACGAAAACGAAGTTTACACCGTCGAAGCGGTATTGAAGATCGAAGACGAATATTGCCGCATAGATCACTGGGAGGTGGAAATGGTATAATGCCCGTAACTATTACCACCAACATCCCGGCAATTAAGGCAAAGGTGGACGGAGCGTGGAAGAAGACGCTGACACCGCTTGCCGAGCAGATTTTAACCGACTGCAACTACTACGTCAGACAGCAGACCGGCGCGCTTCGGTCGTCGTCGCTTTCGGCTTCAATACCGCGTGAAGGCCTGCTGATCTGGAACACACCCTATGCAAAACGTGTGTATTACACCGGATCACCGCGTAAAAATGTGAACCCGAATGCATCGCTCATGTGGTGCGAGAAGGCATCGGCGCATTTCGGCGGCGACTGGAACAGGATCGCACAAAAGATTTTTGACAGCAATTTCGGAGGCATTTTATGAGCGTATACAACGACATCCTCGAGGATGTGAAAAACCTGATAGTCGATATCGGAGTATACGCCGTACCGGTAAGCGGTTCTCTGCCGCCTTCAAACGGCATATCGCTGACCGTTGCGGCAGGCGCACCGATTGCCTCCGATCTGTCAAAAGGCGGCGCATATCAAATTGTGCTGGCTCTCAACGGCAAGCATATAAATCAGGAAACGGTTTCCGACGCGCTGGGGCTTGTACACACAAAGCTGACACAGCGCAAAACATATCCAAGCGGCAGCCGATACCGCATTACCGACGTTGAGACAGTCGGCGTTCCGACGCTGATTGACAGAGAGGATGACGGAATGTGGCTATACGGCTCATCTCTGAGAGTTAAATTCTATTTATATCCACCAATCAAGGAGGGATAAAACAACGTGTTAACTATTTATAACATTAAGGTTTCAATCAGCACTTCGGGTGCCGGTGATTCTGCTTCCTATGTTGAGTTTGGCGACGGCATCGAAAACATCTCCGAAGCCCTCAACGAGGTCGTACACCAGTATCAATTTATCTCAAACGGCGGCTTTGCCAAAAACCACGTCACCGGCGCGGCTCCTGCATGGACGCTCACCGGCCGCCGTATCATGGGCGACGCGGCTCAGGACTACATTTTCGGCAACAAATACGCCTTTGATACAGCGCGCCAGAGTTCAATGAAGGTTGAATACACCGACGCGTCGAGCGGCTCGCCGAAAACCAAGGGTTTCACAGTGCCGTGTACCTTCTGCAATCTGCAGGAATTCAGCGGCGCGGCAACCGATGACAGCGCAATTTCCATGGAGCTTCGCTTCGATGGCAAACCTACACCGATTTCGGCGTAATAAACAGTATATATCAGGTACGGGCGGTTTTGATTAACTGCCCGATTTTTTTGAATTAACGGAGGAAATCAGACTATGAAAGCAAGAAGAAATCAGTATACAATCGTACCGCTCGAACTCTGCGACGACAACGACAATGTGGTGGTAACCGTGCCGGTGCGCACAGACTATATTGCAATGCGCAACCGTCTTATGGAATCGCTGGGCACACTGCAGAAGCTCACCGAAAACGGCGCATCGGATGAAGAAATCGGCGCGGCTGTACTTGAACTTATCAAGGGGCTTTACGGCGAAGACGGCGGACTTAAGATCGTTGAATTTTTCGGCGGCGATTATACCGCGCTTGTGGCGGTTGTAACGGCACATATCTACGAGGACATTCAGCCGGCATTAAACCGCGTCCTCGAAGAAAAACGCAGACAGGCCAAGGCATACGGCGCATTTAAAAAGCACTGATATGATTACATTCTGCGAGGAACTGCCCGAGGCGGTGACATATCGCGGACGTGTTTATCCCATTCGGGCGGCTTATGACAATGTGCTTTGTGCGCTGAGGACGCTTGACGATACCGATCTTACACCGTCGGAGCGGCGTGATATTGCGCTGGCCTACCTCATAAAGGGACGTTTTCCGCGGCATGACGGGCTGCTTATGGCGGTGCTGGACGTGCTGGGGCTTAATAACAAGGGTGCAAAGACGAAAAGTCCGCGCACCCTTGATTTATTCTATGACACGCCCTACATATACGCGGCTTTCCGGCAGGCCTACGGTATTGATCTTTATGAGGAGCGCGGCAAACTGCACTGGCTCAAATTTCACGCTCTGCTGACTGCTGTACCGCAGTCAACGCGGCTGTATGAGATTATGCGCATAAGAGGCGAGGAAATACCGCCTCCCGACCGATATAATGCAAAACAGCGTGAGGCAATGTTCAAGGCAAAAACGTTTTACCGTCTGCCCGTGTCGGAGAGCGAGGCTCACAGCTCTTTCGAAAATGCTTTCAGAGGCCTGATTTCCTCCTTTAAGGAGCGAGGTGAAATTTAATGGCTGATGGAAAGGTAGTATATCAAATCGTCGGCGATTCAAAGGGACTGCCCGGCGATATGGCTAAAGCCGAGGGCGTTATACGGTCGTCGGTCGGCTCATGGGACGGCATTGTCTCCGATGCCGTAGCCGGTATAGGTGCGGCATTTGCGGCGGCTGTAGCGGCAGGCGGTGCGGCTCTGGCGGCGCTGGGAAAACAGGGCATCGAGTACAACGCCGAGATGGAAAAATATCAAACGGCACTAACGACGATATTGGGCGACGAAGAAAAAGCTGCAGAGCTTATGGCGCAAATAAAAGCTGATGCAGCAGTTACACCGTTTGATGTGGCATCACTCACGAAAGCAACGCAGCTACTGGTGTCGACCGGTATAAGTGCTGAAGAGGCTCGCGATACAATCCTTGCCTTGGGCGATGCGATAGCGGCAACCGGCGGTGGCGACGATGAGCTCAACAGGATGTCGATCAATTTACAGCAGGTATCCAACATCGGAAAAGCGTCTGCTGTAGACGTCAAACAGTTTGCAATGGCCGGTATTAATATGTATCAGCTCTTGGCAGACCATACCGGAAAAACGACACAAGAAATGGCCGAAGCGGAAATCACCTTCGAAATGCTTCAGGGTGCGCTTGTAGCTGCGGCATCCGAGGGCGGCCGGTATTTCGGTGCGATGGCCGATCAGTCGGAAACGTTTAACGGCGCGGTTTCAAACCTCGGTGACAGCTTCGGGCAGTTTTCGGGACGTGTGACCGAGGGACTGTCAAAGGCGGCCGTGGGGGTTGTGACGACGCTGAGCGATATGCTGAACAGCATGTCGCCGTTTGAGGAAGCGATTACGGCGGTGTTTGATGCCATTGCCGACGGCGTTACTCAGCGGCTTCCGCTGATACAGGGCGCGTTTGAAACGCTCGGTACGGCTGTGGGGCAGATATTGCCGAAGATAAACGAAATGCGCGAATATCTGCCCGATATATCGGACGCTATGACGCTTATTGCTCCTGCAGCGGAACAGCTGAAGAACGTGATTCCGGTACTGAGTGAATCGGCTAACGCGCTTCTTACTCCGCTTAAAGGCATTTCGACCGAAGCACTTCCGGCGGCGCGTGAGGAATTTACCAATCTGCTGACAGTGCTCAGTGAGCTTACAGCCGATATTCTTCCGGTGCTTTCCGGATTTGTCGGTGAATTGCTTGCGTCCGTGACACAGCTCGGTATTAATATACTGCCGTCGCTGCTCAGTACGGTATCGACGTTGCTCAGTCCGCTCGGCGAAATGGTGCGCGATATTCTGCCGGCGCTCAGTGATGTGATCGACGAGATTCTGCCGGTTTTAGAGAAAATTTTTACAAACGTTGTCGAACCGATTGCAGGCGCGATAGCTAAGATCTTCCCGATGCTTTCGGAAATCGCGGAAATTTTGCTCGGGAAAATCGCAGACCTCGTAGAGCGTATACGTCCGGGCCTCGAACAGCTCACGGAAAAGTTAGCACCGCTGATAGAAAAGACCGGCGATTTTATCACAAAAATCGGCGAGCTGATAACTTTAGCCCTTGAACCCGTGGCGGAATTAATCGAAACGGTTGTTGCAGTGGCGCTTGAGGAATTTATCGGCAAGCTTGATATTCTTTTGACGGTGCTGGGAGAGATTGCGGATTTCATCTATGAGCAAATTATATTAGCTGTAGAAGATTTCCTCGCGGCGGTTAAAACGCTTTCTGAATTTCTTGTTAAAATCTTCAAGGGCGATGTAAAAGGTGCTTTTGAAACGCTCGAAGAGGCGGCACGCGGTGCAAGTGAACGCGCACAGAAAAAGCTTGAATCGTTTGTGGAGTTTGTTAAAGGGGTTGCCGGCAAGATCAAAGATGCGCTTTCCGGGTTAAAAGATACTGTCAGTGATGCAATTGACGATGCTAAAAGTTTATTTACAGGCGACACTGAAGAATCCTCCGGTGTAACTTCCGGCGGCTCTTACACCGCATCGGCCGCACACAGCACATCTTCCGGCGTAACCGTCGGAGGCGGAGGAGGCAAATTCGGTTCAACAACCATTAACGCTGTTCTTGAAGTTGACGGTAATAAAATGGCACAAACTACTATAATTCACTCTGACGACGCTGCATCAACAACTGTAGGGGGCAATTAAATGATACAAACCTACATCAACAACATCCCATACGATATGGGACGCGATTTCCTGCTTACCGACATGGTGGGCAACAAATCCACGTCCGAAATAACCGTCCGCGTGGATTCTCAGCCTCTGCCGCGCGCCGGTGATATGGTTGAGATACGCGACGGTAATACCGTGCTGTTCTGGGGGATGCTCGGCATCCCTCAGTCCCCGAAATACTCAACCGGCAACGAATGGCGTGTTTACACCATGACCGCAGGCAGTGCCAATATATTTCTGTCACGGCGGTTTATAAACGAGGCATTTAAAAAATACAAAATCTCCGAAATTGTCCGCGTGCTCTACGATAACTATATCGCGGAGGAAGGCATTACGCTGGGTGTGATATCCGACATAGATATTACAATCGACGTGTATGCCGCGGCCGATTTCAACCTGCAGGACGCTTTGAACGAGCTGGCCGACCTTGCCAATGCCGCATGGACGGTCAGCTGTGACCGCGTCTTTTCTTTTACGGTGCAGAGCGATTTCACGGCCTTCCCGGCGGTTATCAGCCGTGAGAACGCATTCGGCACCGAATGGCAGATTAAAACCAAGGATTACAAGCAGCGCACAGTGCAGTATATCAGCGGCGCCACAAATACCACACTGCCGCAGACGGAAACATTTGTATACGACTCGGACGGCGCGAACACTTTCAACGTATCATTCGGCTTGAACGAGCGTCCGACAATCGCGGTAAACGGCACTGTGCTTGACCCTTCGCGTATCGGTGTGGCAGGGCTTGACTACGGCAATTCGGAGGTTTATTTCACTTTTGCGTACAACTCCAAAACCATCAGCTACAATAAGCTCTCAAATTTTCTTTCGGGCGGCGAATCGATAACCGTTACCTACATCGGCATTTACGCCATCCGCGTGTCAATGACCAACGATGATAAAATCGGCGAAATTGCCGCAATCACGGGCACATCCGGCAAGCGCGAGATTGTCAACACCGTCACAGGCGTAAGATCACAGTCGGACGCGGTGTCAATGGCTCAGTCACTGCTTGAAAAATACCGCGAGGCAACCGAGGAAATAACCTTCTGGGTGCCGTCGGATGAGCTGTATGCACGGGGTTATACCCTTGCCGATACCGCGCCGATGACCAAAATCACGCTTGATCTGCCCGAATGGGGCATGGTCGGGGAGTATGTGATCGCAGAGCGGCGGCTCAGTGCTTACTACGCCGATATGCGTGAAGATTCGGCGCACAAGTTAAAGGTGTGGTTAAGGCTTGTGAACCGCGACGTTATGAAATCCTACGGCGAAATACTGGCCGATTTGCGGCGAAATGTCCGTGCGCTCAATATCCGCGCCGACGATATCGTTCTGAAAAACTCACTTATCGCCGAAACAATGCGGCTGAGCGAGGAATACGGCACTGTAACACTGCGTCCTTATTTCCCGACAGGCAGTACAGCGGTGCAGAACGGCGCGCTCTTTTCGCCGCTTAATCTTACCACGGAGGTATACCCGATATGAGTATGGCAGACGGATGCAATTTATACGGCAGATTTGATATTGAAATCGTTAACGCGGCGACAGGCCGAATACTGCGGCGGCTTCACGTTAAAAACCGCCTGACCGAAATCAACCGCACCGTGCGGACGAAAATGCTCATGGGCACATATGACGGCGCTTCTGACGCGCTGGAAATCAAGAGCTTTGCATTCGGCACGGACGCTACAGCCGCCGACCCTTCGCAGACCTCGCTTTTTGCGGAGCAGTTTCGGAAGGCTCTCACACAGAAATCGTTAAACGGCGGCAATGTTACCACGGTTGTTTCGCTGCAGACCAATGAAGCGAATTTTATAATCCGCGAAATCGGCGTGTTTGGCGGCTCTGACGGCACAACGATGCTTGCGCGGACGGTGGTTAACATCGATAAAAACGACAGCCTTGTGATTAATATAACGCGGTCGGATATCTGCGAGATATAAGGAGGTTTTATGGCATACAAAAAACACGAATGGCAGGCGCGGCAGGGTACGGGATTAAACAAATTCCGCGACCAGAACGGCAATATTTACGAATTCGAAGCCGCTCCCGATGAAGTCACACAGCCGGGTACACCGTTCTCCGCCGAATGGATGAACGAAATGGAGGAGGGCATAGCGGCGGCCGGAATTACGCCGCTTGTGAGCAATGCGGCTTCGGGAGCGACAAATATTGTAATTACCGAAAACGCGCCCGAAACCGTGGCGGCAAACGACAATTACCGCATTTTCTTTGCTAACGAGGTTGGAGCAAAAGCGACACTTAATCTGGGTAACACAGGCGCACATCCCATCCTCAACAACTACACCGGCGCGCCCATCGTCTCGGGCGACATCCCTGCCGGCTACACCGCCGATATCATATTCGACGGCACAAGCTACATCCTGCTCAACGCGCTTGTGGTCAGCGGCACACCAACGGGCAGTGCGTTTTTCACGCAGAACGGCACATTTACCGTGCCGAATTTTGTGACGGCGATCAAAGTCAGCGCATGCGCGGCCGGTGTGGGACGGTATGCAGGGGAGTATTTGATCGATCAGATATATAATGTAACCCCGGGGCAGATTATCGAGCTGACGATAGGCGCAGGCAATACGGTCATCGGTGAGCTTGCTACGCTGATTGCTGGAACGGTTTCGGCGGCAGTGCCTACCACGAAACTCGGTTATGCGGCTGGGTATAATGGAGGCGATGGGGTTAATGCACGGAGCTACCACTCCGGATATGGAGGTTACGGAGGTGCATATGGATTCGGCGGAGGAGGTGCCGGGCATAAAGCAGGATCACAGGGTTATCCGGGAGCAGGCGGAGGAGGTATTGGGGGCGACGGGGCAGATAGCACATCATCTAAGGTTGGAGCAGGCGGAGGCTCATCAGGAGGTGACGGCGGTCAGCAATCTACTGATGGTGGTAATGCCAAAAACGGAAAACTTATATATATTGGAAAGAGCATTGGCTATAAAAAAGGGGGAGACGGTAGCGTATACGGTGCTGGCGGAGGCTCTGGCGGTGAAGCTAATATCGGATACGGAGGCGGTGGAGCCGCCGGAGGATATGGCGCGGGATGTGGAGAAGACGGCGGCGATCACACAACGTCGAGCGACCCATCCCACGGCATGGTATTAATAGAATGGGGAGGAACAGTAGCGTGAGCAACAAAATCTACGCACAAGTATTAAAGGAAAACATGCGCGTCAACCTTATCGGCGGCAAGGAAGTGGGGCTGTACCCCTTCGACCTTCGCCTCGCTTTTACGGTGGACGTCACCGACCGCCCGGGCGTTAAGGTGGGTATGAAATACAACCCGAGCCTCGGCGACTTCGAGGCCGACGAAAGCGCGATTGTGCTGGCCGAACCCGACCGCGAACCGACGGCGGACGAAATACTTAACGCACTTCTGGGGGTGAAGGAATGAACAAATTACAGATAGCCGAGCAGTTAAGGCGTGCGCTTCAGATGTTCGCCGAAACGCTTGATGATGATCGCGCGATGGAAGTGGCGGCGGTGTACGACGAATGGGAGCCGGACAGGCAGTATGCGCAGGGCGTGTACCGGACCTACGGCACAAACGGCGTGGGCGACCCTCAGCTGTACAAGGTGGCACAGGCGCACACTTCACAGGCCGACTGGACGCCCGATAAAACGCCGGCGTTATATGTGGCAATCGGCCTTAATGCGTCGGGCTATCCGGTGTGGAGCCAGCCGACGGGTGCGCATGATGCGTACAACAAGGGCGATGTCGTGGACCGCGGCGGTGTGCTGTATGAGTCGCTTATCGACGGCAATACCACCGTGCCGGGCAGTGATGAACGGTATTGGAAGGTTTATACGGCGTAGGAGGTGGCATAATGGAGCTTAATGTATTAATCTCAATAATCGGTGTGGCTCTCTCGGTCGGTACGTTCTTCATCGGGCGACAGACGGCCTCCAAGGCCGACGGCAAGCAGGAAGGGCAGATACTGACCGAGCTCGGCTACATCAAGAGCGGCGTGGACGACATGAAGCGGAAGATGGAGAACATGGAAAAGTCTTACCACAACCTCGAAGGGCGCGTGGCGCGGCTGGAGGAGCGGGTTAATATTTACCATAAGGAGTAGGAGGATAACATGGCGCTACGCGGAATAGACGTGTCCTACGCACAGGGCACAATAAACTGGTCGGCTGTGTACGCTGACGGCGTACGATTCGCAATGATCAAGGCGACGCAGGGACGCGCGGTCTCGTCAAACAGCTACCTATTTGCCGACCGACACTTCGCCGCCAACATCACGGGCGCGTCGGATGTCGGGCTGAAATGCGGCGTATACCACTATCTGACGGCGAAGACCGTCAAGGAAGCGCAGACCGAGGCAGAGCACTTCTGCCGAACCATCGAGCCGTATAAGGCGCGTATTGACCTCTGGGCGGCGGTCGATGTGGAGGAAAAGAAGTATCTGCCCAAAAACAAAAAGCTGCTGACGGAGATTGTGAACGCTTTCACGGCATATGTGGCCGCCGAGGGCTACCGACCGATGATCTACACCAACCGCGATTTCTTAACCTCGTATCTCAATTACAGCGGCCTGTCCTGCCGTACGATCTGGCGCGCGCACTGGAAAAGCAACGGCTACCTTACATACGGCGAAGTGGACGCGGCTTCACACCCGATCGACTACGCCGACGATATGCCGATGTGGCAGTTCGGTATGGGCAAGCGCGGCACGGTTAAGGGGATAGGCGCGGACATTGATCTGAACTACGGCTATTTCGACGAAACGGTGTCGAAAGCTCCGACGGTCGCACTGCCCGACAATGACGGGTTTGCAGTGGGTGATAGGGTAAAAGTGCGCGCCGGCAGGAATTATCTGTATGGCACGATAAAAAAATTTACGCTGTGGTTCAGGGAGTACGAGGTGCTGAGTGTTCGCGGCGACCGTGTTGTCATCGGCAAAAAAGGCGTTGTGACCGCCGCTGTGGATGCGGAGAATCTTGTGAGGGTAGATTGATATGCGGTTTTTGAAAAGGCTGCTGGTGGCAATCTACGGCTTTCTGGGCGTGTTCGCTGTGGTGTGCCTTATGCTGTGGGTGGTGACGGGTGATGAGCCTGTCACCCTCATCACGGGTGTGTTTGCGGCGGCAGGCGTGGAGAGCATTGTCGGCGGCATTATCAAATTCAAGGAAGCGAAGGAAACAACAAAGCCCGATGTGTCCGAGGAAACGGAAGCCGAGAACAACGGCCGGGCGGAATAAGCAAAACGAAATCGCAGATAAAACCGCAGAATCTGTTATTGAAACGGGATTTTTCGTTGAAAATCAATCGAAAATCGTTTATATAAACGCGGATTTCGTTATTATGCGTCACTGCAATCTTATAACACATAGCATAACAAACACAGAAAGGATAATATTAACATGGGAAACAACGAGTTTATCAAACTGGCAACACAGGCAGTAATAGATTACTTCAACAACCGTGTTGAAAAAACCGACAACAAGGCACTCACCGAAGATGATGTGTTTGTCGTCTGGTCGTGCAAAACGCTTCAGAACAACAAGGCTCTGCTGTCAACCACTGTGAGCGACGGTATGTATTATGAGGTCACACACAACGGTGACAAGAAAGAAATATACTTCGATGCTTATAAGAAGTGGGAGAACAAGTGCATTAAGTACTGATCGTTTTTTTAAGTAAAACAAAGCCCCTCGGTTGCGCTTCACGGCGGTCGGGGAGAATGAAAGGAGAATAACATGAACACATTCTTACGCAAACTCAGCAGCCGTAAACTCTGGATCGCCGTAGTCGGTATCGTAGTCGGTCTTGCCACCACATTCGGCATACAGGAATCCGAGTACAACGAAATCGTAGGCGGCGTGACGATCATTTCGTCGATTGTGAGCTACCTGACCGCAGAAGGTCGCGCAGACGCCGCCGGTGCAGTGCCGCTTATCCTGCCGCCCGAATCGGACACCGAAACGGACGGAAAGAGCGAGGACGCGGAGGAGTAACGAGGGGCGGTGATGCCGTGTGACAGATCATCTACTTAGAAAGCACCAATTCGCGGCAATTGCCGACCGTGACGAATACCGCCGCTTGCTTGACCGCTGTGCGCTCACTGCCGACGATGCGCGGCTTATGGAGCTGTTATATGTGCGGCGCATGGACTTAGCCTGTGCGGCTGATATGGTGGGCTATAGCTACACAACCGCGTACAGGCGGCACAAGAAGGCGTTGGCGGCTATTAGTGAGCTGACGAAAAAGCGGTTGAACATCTAAATAACGATTAAAAGCCATTCCGATTCTGCGGTACAATAAAACCGTGGAAAAGGGATGGCTTATTTTTAATGCCGTTCCTCCAACAACAATTTACACATGGAGGTAAACATCATGGCTGATCTTGAAGCAAAAACCAACGCGGCACTCACTACCGGTATCATCGGTACTGCGGGTACAGGTCTTGCACTGCTCAACGGCGGTCTGGGCAATATCCTCGGCGGACTGATGGGCAACAACTGCAACAACGGCGGTCTCAACGGTATGGCAGAGGCGGCGGCACTTGCGGGCATGTTCGGTGCGCTTAGCGCAGGCAGACACAACGATTGCGGTTACGGTGCGTATAACACCGCGCCTATCTGTGAAAATCAGATAGTCAACCGCTATGAACTCGGTCTGGTACGCGAGATCGACACCCTTAAGGCAGGCATTGCACAGCGCGACGCGAACACCTATACCGACCAGAAGCTGCTTGAGGTTTACAAGTACTTCGACGGCAAAGTCGGCAGCATTGAACGCGAGCTCGGTGCACAGCACGTCTGGAACCAGAAGACCGAAGACAGCTTCGGCGCGGTTGCGGCTGACATCAGATGCCTCGGCAAGGAGTTCGATGCGAAGCTCAAGGCTGAAGCGGCGGCTCGCTGCTGCGGCGACAACGCTATAGTCACCTACGTCAACGGCACATTCTATCCGCGTCTCACTGCGGACGTGACCGTCGGCACAGGTACTACAGCAGCTACACTTTACAACCCGGTCACCAATTGCGGCGGCTGCGGCTGTAACGGCTGATAGCATCACGGGCGGTGGTTGATACTGCCGCCCACATTTAATTAAAACACGGAGGGCGTAATATGGCTACATTGGCACAGGTTAAAACGGGCGCGGCGGCGTATATCGAGCAGGAGATCATTGCAAAAATCGGCGGCTGGCAGAAATGGGCGGCCGGTGCGGCTGTGTCGATGGCATTGAACCGTGCGGACAGCATTTTTGAGGCATTGCGGCAGAATCCGGCTGTACAGATGCTCGGTATCGTTGACGGCGACGGAAATATCGACGTTGATGCTTTGTATGCGGAATTCAAGCGTCAGGCACAGCGCGGAGCGGTGTCGTTCGATGTGCCGATGATAGGCAAGCTGACGCTTAACGAAAGTGATGTTGATAAGATTTATCAGAGTATTAAAGGAGTTAGCGTATGAACGAGATGCACATTAAAGGCTTAGTCCGCACCATGCTTGATGGCCTGAAAGATGCTTCAATGCAGTATGAGTGGGCGCAGTCGGCTCACCGCTCCGGTGACAAGGAGCTGGCGACTCTGCATCACAATGAGGCAATGAAACGATTAAACGGCGTGAAAGAATGGTATGAAAAGGCAAAGGGCATGATGGGCGATAAGCCGATGGATTCCGTTGGCGACGTGCTGAAATGCTATTTCGTCGACTGGTATCACGATTTGCTGGGCAAAGTTATGGCTATGAAGCCGTGAATACAACCGGACACATTGTGTCCGGTGCTTTTTTTATGCCGTGCAATTTGTCACCGTATTGCGACAAATTGATAGTCGGTGCGCAACGGCAACCAATTATGAACCTATATAAGTTACCATTTGTGTAATTTATGTGGAAAATATTGTGGATAATGTGTTGATAAAAATGACGTCACCATCAATCTGTCGCAATACGACCATCAATCTGTCGCAATACGACCATCAATCTGTCGCAATACGACCATCAATCTGTCGCAATACGACCATTCTCTTCCTATATATATAATAAAATAATAAATAAAATAATTATATAATATATCTCTATAAAATAAGTAAAACAGCAAACTAAGCATACCTATTCTTTCATAAAAAGCGTCATTTTGTGCTTGACTTTTGACGCAAAACGTGATATAATGCATACGGTGATGATATTATGATAGACATTGATACTTCTCCGATTACCTATAACGGAGATTATTATATTGCCCAAGCAAACGAGCTTGTACGCAGCAAGCAGGACGATTTGTCGCTGGTGGAAGCCAAAATAATAAGACTTGCAATATCTCAAATATTGAAAGATGATCGTGACTTCCGTACATACAGGTGCAAAGTAACCGATCTCGCAAAATTTCTCGGCATTGATCAAAAAAATATATATAGAGATATACGGGATATATCACTGTCTCTGATGAAAAAATCGATTTTTATAATTGATAAGTCAAAATTAAAAAAGAACGGAGACTATAATTATAAAACCTTTAATTGGGTTGACCTGATAGAATATAACGATGGTACACTAACCATAAGGCTCAGTGAAAGCCTTAAACCGTATCTCATAGGTTTAAATGAACTGTTTACTACCTACGGCTATTCGGCTATAGTTGCTTTGCCGAGCAATTATTCCATCCGGTTCTACGAATTGGTTGCAAGTTACTACAACATTAAAAATCACTGCAATGTTTACGAAGGAATAGATATCGAAAGCAATGAATTTGTATTGAATATAGAGTACCTCAGGAGTTTCTTTAATTGCGAAAACAAATACCCCAACACAAACGATTTTTTGCGCCGCACGATTGACAGCTCGATAGAGGCATTGAGAAAACATTCTTTTCTTTTTGTATCGTACAGAACGGTTACAAAGGGCAGAAAAATAACGCATCTTATTTTTAAAGCGAGCACATCATCGCTTATATCTGGCAGATGTGAACTTCCCTGAATAAAAATACGTCGCCGATATCAGAAAAGTGGTAGTATACGCGCTGTATACTGCCCTTCTGCCCCTGTTAAATTCACAGAATCGGCGGCTTTTAACATGGTTTGCGACGCTGAATTCGAGTCTTATTATACAAAATTAAAGTTTGATATAATTCGGACGGCGCGTTTATACAGAAAATGAATACAGAAAAACCGCCCTTTCGGACGGTCTTTTTTTGTCACCGTTTCCACCACTGCCACCACCGGCGCGGCTCTTCCCTTGCCTGCTCAATATCCTCGCGAAGCTGCCGTTCGCGTTCGGCTGCGTCTGCGAGCTGCTTTGTCAGCGTATCAACCGTGTCCTGCATCCGGCTCAGCTGTGCATCTTTGGCGGTGAGCTGGCTGTCTTTGGCTCTAAGCTGTTCGGCGGCCGTCTGTTCTGCGGCTGCGGCAAGCTCCGTAAGGCGTTTTAACTGCGCGTCCTTAATGCTTAACTGCTCCGACTGCACATCAACCACGCTTTTGTAATGGTCAATGATGGTCAAAAATGCGGCATCGTTTTTCACCGATTCTTCTACCCGATTTTTTTCACCGATTGATTCACTGGTGAATTGGTGAATTGGTGAATTATCGGCGCTTTCGCTGACGAAATCGGTGAATTCACTGATTATTTCGGGGGAAATCGGTGGAGTTCCCCACCCGATTCGGGTATTTTCATCAAATTCGGGCACCGGAATGTCACTGGTCAGCTCGCCGCCGTCCAGTTTTCTCCGAATTGCATCGACCGCAGCGTCGCTGAGCAGGAATTTATTCCCCGATTTGTGGGACCAGCTTTCGGGCAATTGCCTCCACAGGTATTTAATTTTTTCCTTATCGACGCCGAGATCGTCGGCGAGCTCCTTAATAGTCATGCTTTTTCCTTTAATCCCTGTATAATCTCTCTCTGCAATGATATCACTTCATCTTTGGCTGTAAGCAGCTGCTCTTTATCGGCGAGCCGGGCGTTGAGGTATTCGATGTTTTTGTCGCGCTCGGCGATAAGCTCGGTGTAGGCGTTTATCGCGGTGTCGGCCATGATCTCCACAGGAGTACTCTCGGCACTGTCGGCGGCAATGCCTGCAAGCGAATCAAGCGACACGCCCAACGCTTTGGCAATGAGAATGCCTTGTTCGAGCGACGGGTCGCTTTCGTCGCCGAGGATCCGTGCAAGGGTGGAACGGGGAATACCGGTGAGTTCGGACAACGTTTTCTGCGTCATGTTCCTTTCATGAAGCATATTTCTTATGTTTAACGCAATGATGTTTTGAATTGACATTTCCTATACCTTAATATTGGGTGACGATATTCGTATTTTTGGGTGTTGAATTCCCACGGCGGTTGATGTATAATAGTGCGCAGTACATCACAGGAGGGGAGGTGACAGCATGACTAACACAGAGAGTAAAACACTTTTGCGCAAGATCGTTTATGTTCTCCGCGCGGCCAATCCGCGGCAACTTGGTGCCATCTGGCGGTATATAAAGTGGGTTATGTTTGGGGAGCGGGAGTGATCAGTCTGTGAGCGCGGCGGTGCAGGACCGCAAGAGCAAATACTGCCCGTGCTTTACTGTAACATACGCATTATTGTTTATGATATCATTGGATATGATTTTGCGGCTTGCTGTGGAGTTGTCATATATGCAGCTGTAGGCAGCTAAAGCGTCCTTGTCGGCTGTGAGTTTGTATTCTCCGGACGGGATATCGACGCCGATTTTGTACATTCCGGGTCCCAGATTGTCGTAACTCTCAAATTTTAAAGAATCCTCTTCGACCGACACAGCTCCGCAGCGTGTCAATTCCAAATACTGTCCGTTTTCAACGGTAATGTAGTGAAATGTCAGAAACAATTCGTTGTGAATGATATCGTTCTGGTTGCTGTCTGAGCTTACACACATATATCCGCCCGTATACTGGTCTTCGTATGATATCAGCAGGTACTCCCCGGACGGGATATCTTTACCAACCTTATAAACGCCCTCCTGATAATATTTTGCCGTGACTTCCGCTTCTGCGGTCGCTGCTTCTGTTGTTTCTTCGAGTATCGTTTGGGCTTTGGTGGTTATGTCACTTGATTCTGTATCTGCTGTCGTGTTGGCGAGTGCATAGTTAACTGTCGTTGTATCACTTCCATCAGGGACATCGGTCTCGGTTTCATCTGTATCACTGTTCGCCGTGCCTACCGCCAATACTGCTATTACCGCTCCTGCAATGATCCACGCTTTTTTGTTTGATTCTTTTTTCATAACGTACACTCCTAAAATAATATATTAATTTTCATTTTGCTCTTGACAAGCCAAAAATATAGGAATATAATAGACCCATACAACAAATTATTGTAATGGAGAAAAATAAATGAGTAAAGAATATGATCTAACAGAAAATGAATTAGAATTTATTAAAACTTATAACGAATTATCGGAAGACAAGAAAAAAGAGTTTATTCAGTTTCTTTCAGGGCTTTCAGCACAGAAAGTGCCTTGCGTTGTTCGCCCGGCGTCAAGGCTCGGTAAAGTGCAAGCAGCTCTGTAATATCGGGCTTACTCAGCAGCTCGTCCACTTCGGACGGGCTTTTTTCTTTTTCCGGTGAGGGAACGGACGGATCGTCTGTTTCCTCTTTTAAATATGCTACGGTGGTTCCGAGGATCCCCGCTATAATGTTTAAGCGTTCATCGGATATTTTTATATTATATTTGCGTATTGTAGCGAACCAATTGCGATTTAAGTTAAATTGGTCGCAAATAAAAGCTTGGGTTATACCTTTTTGTTTTGCTAAATTGGTTATTCTGTCTACTGTGCTCATGACAATCTCCTTTGTTTTTGTGCTTGTATACGAAACTAACGAAAGTTAGTATTTACCTCTTGACAATACTAACCGATGGTAGTATAATATACTCACAGCAAACAACAAAAAAACAACAACAAATAGCTGTGGTATAGTATCACGCCAACACAACAACAATAAATCTAACAATTGATATAATACCACAAAAATCGGATTATGTCAAGGGAGGAATGAAAATTACATGAACAATCAGACAACCGCAAACAAGGATATACGCGCTCTTATCGAAAGATCGGGCGTAAAAATGTGGCAGGTGGCCGCAAAGCTGGGTATACATCATGCTACGCTTTCGGTGCGGCTGCGCTTCGAGCTTTCCGACGAGCGTAAAGCACAGATACGCGCGGCGATTAAGGAAATTGAGGAGGAACAAAAATGACCGCAATAACCGCATTCACGAACACCGAATTCGGCGAAGTCCGCACAATGATGCGCGATGGAGAGCCGTGGTTCGTGGCCGCCGACGTCTGCAGAGCGTTGGACATCAAAAACAACCGTGACGCAGTTGAACGTCTTGACGACGATGAAAAGGGTGTAGTTTCAACCGACACCCCCGGCGGAGTACAGTCCGTCACCATCATCAACGAACCCGGCCTGTACGCCTTAGTCCTCGGCAGCCGCAAGCCCGAAGCGAAGGCCTTCAAACGCTGGATAACGCACGAGGTTATCCCGTCCATCCGCAAGAACGGCGCGTACCTCACTCCCGAAGCGGCATACAAGATGCTCAGCGACCCGCAGAACCTGATACAGCTGCTGACCACACTTTCCGAAAAGAACGAGGAAGTGAAGCTGCTGACGAGCGAATCTGCCGAGAAGGACCGCAAAATCGCCGCACTGGAAGAGGAATGCGACATTCGCCGCCGGCAGACGATCAAATACTGCGCCAAGGCCATGTATGCAGACGCGGCAATCGGCAAGGGTGAGAATCTCACCATCCGCGAGACGGCAAGGGAGTTGGGCGTAAGGGAATCAGACTTCACCAAAATGCTGGTGGACAGAAAATACCTGTACCGCCGTGCGACGAAGCAAAACCGCCTGTTTCCCTATGCAACACCGAAATGTCAGGGCGTTTTCGTGGTAAAAGAAATCGAATTCGGAAACGGCCTTGTATTCCAGTCCCAGACGCTCATTACACCGATAGGCCGCGCGAAGCTGACCGCCGAGTGCGTGATGGCAGGGCTGATTAAGACGATGCCCGAAGAGCATGATGTGTTGGAGGTGTGGTAAATGCCCAGACTTAAATTAAGCACCCTCGACGCGCACCGCAAGAAATTCTCGGATTTCGTAAACTACCGCGCATCACAGGTGGGCACAACGATAATCGGCCTCGGTGAGCAGATGAAAAT
>RHMF01000206.1_pt1 | contig 24346 bp, 42 predicted proteins | sample 5365151 | NCBI WGS metagenome assembly RHMF01 (sample SAMN10266501, study PRJNA497801) | feces metagenome | isolation source: feces | host: Bos taurus | place: China: Prairie of Fairy Mountain | collected 2017-08-14 | reverse complement strand
CGGATCAATGTCCGTGATCTCTTCGAGGTCAGGCGCCGTCCGGATCACATACACATCACTGGCGAACCGCCGAGCATTGGCAGCAAAGCCACGCAGTAAACTGTTAGCCATCCGTCGTGCAGGTTTATTCCGTTCGGCGTGCGGCTGCGTCAGACGAAACGCTGCGGCAATATAATCCAGATCGTAAACAACACCGGCACCGAGGTGATGCTTCACATATGTTGTCTTGCCAGACCCCGGAGCTCCGATCACGAGCGTCAACCTGCTCAGCTTGACACCGTTGCGCTCTGCCGTCTCCATCATCAGCTGCTCGCCTTCCGGAGACAATCCACCTGTCACGGAATTATGGAGAGCGCTGTGTGTCTCCCGCGATATGCTGATAAGATTCCACGCGGCAAGCTGGTACTGAGGGAACCGATCACGCGGCAGTATGTGATGGACAGTGTCTGCATTCACATAACGGCCGGCACGGAGCTCCAGCTGGTCCGTGTACTTATCGCGGGCGAGGATTGCCTTCCTCAACCGCTGCCACTTGGGTGATAGATAAAAAGGATCGACCTGTTTCTTTTTCATTACAATACAAAAGGCACCGCCCGGTCAGACGATGCCACACAAGAAGGAGATCGGTATGAGGTTGCCCTACGCAAAATCCCACACTATCATTATAGAGATTTGTTTTCGGGATTAACATGGGATTCGCTTACAAATTATATTTTTCCTGAAAAGCCTTCAGCGCTTGCCCATGCAGCCAACTAATATGATCATAGCTGTACGGCGCGCCGTTTGTCTTCCGCATGATGCAGGCGATCTCTTCCAGACGGTTGTGCTTGACGTAACGCAGATACAGGAGCTCGACATGCTGCCGGTTCTCAAGTGCCTGTATTTCGTCAGTGATCTTCCTGCGCTCCTTCGTGTACTTGTAATGCAGGTCTTCGATCTGACGCTCGATGTCGATGTACTTCTCGACATATCGCGCCATCACATCACCACCTCCTGATGTCTGAACCTTGTTCGGATCGAAGCGCGGCGAGCTATTCCCCGTCGCCATGAGCTGCAGGTTCTTTCGTTCGTCCTCCAGCTGTCTGATCTTAATGTCGAGCGCCCTGATCCGTTGCAGGTATACTTTCGCACTGTTCGTTGTTGATCACCTCCCGGAAGAACCGAACCCATTGTCTCCACGTTCCGTCTCTGCCAGCTCGCTGACCTCCAGAAGCATGGGCGTGATGCACGGAACTATAACCAACTGGCTGATCTTATCACCGCGGCTAAATCCAACAACGTCGGAACTGTGGTTGTATAGCTTGACGACAATGCTTCCCGTATAGCCCTCATCAATCAAGCCTGTGCTCGTGATGCCATGGCGAGTGTTGAGGCCGCTCTTGCTGATAAGGATTCCACAGCATCCTGTCGGTATCTCGACGTGTACGCCTGTGTCAATCGTGACGGTACCCGCGCCGATCTCGCTCGCGCCTGGGATAATAAAGTCAATCGGCGTGCGCAGATCATAACCGGCGTCCTGCAGATGTGCTGTGTTTGGCATATAGGCGCCGTCGTCTAACTTTACATTCATGAGGTCTGCTTGTATGTACATGTCCATGTCCTCCCGTAATCAATAGCGTTCTTCACCGTCAGCGTCACCCAGTACAGCGCAATCAGCCGCCACTCTGCCGCATGATGCGCGAGCAGGCTGTAGGCCACGAGCGCCGCGATGATGAAGAGCGCGAGGATGAGGATGTTTGTTAATGCCTTCATTCCGCGCCACCTCCGTCGTATAGTAACGGTTTTCCATCTGCATCTACCAGCAATGTAAGATCACCGCTGTTATACATACCATTAGAAACGGTATACATCACATCCGTATTTCTGTCGCAAACAATAGTGAAAGTTGGATATTTTTCCACAGTGAAAAACTGCCTTTGCTTATCTGATGCCGTTTCTTTCGCGCATCCTGTCAGGCAGATGAAACCCAACAAGAACACTATTATCATCTTTCTCATAAGTCACCTCCACTGAATAATGCGATAGCGACGGCTGTGATTATTTCGCCGACGACCAAGCCGAGTATAAATGTAATCATTCCGTTCCCTCCATCTTTGCGCCGCAGTTTGGACAGTACTTATACTTTTTCCGCATCTCCCCGTTGTGGAAGCGGTATCTGTGGCAGGCACTGCAACGGAAATCAACATATCCGTCAAAGACTACAACCGGCTCCCACTTCCCCGGCTTTCGTTCTGGTTTGATGGTTGGCTGTTCTTGAACTTTTGCGTATACTCTTGTTCTATCTCGACCATCATAGAAGAATTGAGTATGCAGTTCTCCTATCAGTGCATCCCCATCAATCGCTCTCATCGGTTCTCCTTTCCGCCCTACTGCAAAAATCATTCGACGTATTATACCAATCAACCATTCCGCAAGGTCTACCATTGTAATGGACACAATCATTGCACCTGATAATCTCTGGCTGTGCGTCTGCCTTGCCTTTTCTGTATCCGCACCACATGGCATCCTTTAACTGCTTTGCCGTTTCAGTTAGGTTTATGTCATTCTCTTCTGCGAAAGATTTCCAGAGCGGATCAATGTCGGAGTAGTCATAATATTCTGGCTGTGATTGAAAACGTTCCCTAAGCCACTTCAGTTCATTCAACCAGATGGAAAGTTGCCTGTATTCTGCGGCATCATCCCTCATATCCATATAATCATTTCGCTCGATGTTTGCATTTCTCCGACATTCTTCTGCCATATCATCAAAATGCTTAATACTTTCATCAAGCGCATCTATCGTATCTACACAGGAGACTGGCTGTGCGGATGGCAGTGACAATAATCTTGTTACATCTTTTTCCGTGTGTCCATCCCAGTGTTTGCCACATTCTAATTCTTCGCAATCAAACAGACTGAAATAGTTATCTTCGTAGTGGTATGTATAACTTCCTTCTGGTGTGTCAATGCCCACAATAAACCATCCACCACCAAAACAAAGTTCGCCGTCTTCGTGACGCAAAGATTTCCATGCTTTCTCTTTATTCTGCTTGACGATTGTCGCAAAAAGCATCATCCGCTGATAATAAAGTTGTCGAAAGGTATGGAATACATCCGACAAGTCATCAATCTCTTCAACTCCCGCCGCTTCGCAAATTGCTTTCACCATATCTCTTTCTGTATCACTCATCTTCCCGCCTTTCTGCATCTATTCGCTGCACATTGACTGCTTTCCTCTGCTCGCGCCTGTTCTTCTTGTCGTAGCGCTTCTGTAAGAGTAAATTCTTTGCCTTGTAATAGTCATCCGTCTTCTGCTCGACCGTGAAGAAATCATGGCGGCACTTCTTGCACCTTCTGTGCCGGATGACAATGCGCTTGAACTTGGCGACATCCGTGATGTATGTCTCCTCGCCGCACTGCTCACAAATCATTTCTTTTTCTCCCTCCGTTCCTTATTCCGGCGCTTGATTTCCATCAGGTAACGGATTTCCGCATCAATATCAGCGTCGTCTATGTCGATGTAGTAGTCGTCCTCGAACACGCAGAAGATGCCACACATCACCACAAAAGCCAATCCCAAAACCACAATCAAAGCGCCGGCAGGGTTCATATAACGTCTTCCTCCATGTCAGTGAGCGGCAGCTGGTTGCCGAGCTCGCACATTAACGCGTAATACGTAAAACAAGTATCGTAACTCCCGAACACGCCGGTCACTCTGAACCGCGCGTACTTCGAGTATTTCTTTATCAGCCGCATATTCACGACCTGCACCTCACCGGCCTTGCCGATGTTGCGGATGCGGTATGTCTTCCCGACCACCAGTGACCGCCGCGTCTCAATCAGACGGCTCAGGACGCCAACCTCGCGAGGATTGACGCGGTCGCGAATCGGGCTGCATTCAATATTGATCTTCATTTTTCCTCCATCCGTATGGCTCAAGGTCACACCACGCAAGCACCTCAATTTCACCGTTTTTATTTTCCGTGTTAATGTTCGGGAACCACCATCCGTCTTCTGGAAGCCAGCTCGCCATTTCGAGCGCGTGGTCGTATTCTGTGTTGCCCGCCTTACCGGAAACCGTCGCGACGACAAAATCATCATTCGGCGGGAGCTTTTCGCTCGGCTCGTACCATGTTACAAATATCTGTTTTTCAATCATCTATTCCTCCTTTCCGCCCGTGCCGCGCTCACGGGCTAGCATGGGATACAATAGTGACGGGGTTTTTGATGTCTATCAGATTTATTCGTTTCATGCCGGCATCCCTGACCGGCGGATAATGCGCGGTGAGTTAATTGGTTAATGTTCTGCAACGCCGTTATTCGGTTTATACCCTTTCCACACTTCCTGAATAACTCGCCTGCGGATATCGGCCATAACAACCTCCGGATCAGCCGCACCCATTGTGATTATTTGGTATTTCGGGCTCATAATAGCCGAGCGTGCCCAACAATAAGCGATTGACGCATTTGTATGCAATGTGGTTCCAATCCTTGTCTTCAACATAAGTCTGTATCGGCTTTCGTAATCTCTTGAGTAATCCGCAGCCATAGCAAGCGCTAATTGCAACGCAACGTCGTTATTCTTGACATATGGCTTCCGAAGGTCTGACCGAATCATCGGCATTTTCCAACGGTATTTATCATTCGGTGTTTCAAGCCATTTTCCGTCACGGAACAGGCCAAGATAAAGCACATCCTGAACAATACACTTGCGCTTACCCCCCCTGTTTTATCTCTGACGTACATCTTCTGCTTTCTCCAAACGTCATACCAACCATTCTGCAGAGGGTTTTCCGTGAATTTCTTCCAGTCATCCGCCTTATTTACTAAATCATAAGATTTCTCAGCTGGCATTATTTACCTCCCTTATCTATTGCGCGCCGCATCCCTTCGACCAGACCGCCGCAGATGTAGTCCTCCGGAGAGCGGTCTCCGTACTTGCTGGACACGGCCTGCACGAGCTTGCTGAAGTCTGCCCACCTGACTTCTGTATAGTCATCGTGGTAGTGCCCGCGCATCCCCGCGTAGATCGTCCATGCGAGTTCCAGGGCGAACAGTGCCTCGCGGTTTCCGTCCTTGACTGCCTTCCAGAGGTCGCTGACCTGCCTGTGATAGACTTTCAGCTGCTCCAGTGTGATCTTGTCTGTCATACGTTGCCCCACTTCACAAGCGCCTCTTTCCACGTCTTGAAGTCAAGCGGACAATCTGTAAACGTTTCGCCGTCCGTGCCTACGATGACAGCCGTGCCGACAATCATGTCGTGAAATGGCGGAGTGCCGAGGATGAAGTTACGCGGCAAGCGGCGTATCTTTCCCTCTTCATTGACGATGCACACGGCCGTCTTCGTGATCGGCACGACTTCGATATAACCCTCGACGTGGTGCTGCAGGTTCCGCAGTGTCGGGCTGATGTTTGTGACGTGGCCGTATTTCTCGTCCGGGCGCTTGATGATTGCGCGGATTTTTGCGCCACTGGGTCTGTCTGATATGCTCATTTATTTCCCTCCGTTAAAATGGTATATCGAGGTCATCAGCTTCTTCCCATTCTTCTGTGGTGACCAGCTTTTCCCATCCAATCCGCCAACGGAAGCCGCTCGGAGAGCTTGACCGCGATATGCGTTTGCTTGCTTCATCAAACCACAGCCGGATGCTGTCAGTTTTTCCGAACATCCTGTTTTTAGTAACGCGCAGAAGACGGTCACACGGCTCCGGCATGGTTTCCAGTTCCTTGTTCTTTGGTCGCGAGTATTGCAGGACCACGTCCGCAAGGTTGGTAATGTTTGCAGTCCCGGCGATGTCATCATTCTCAAACGTGTCAGCGCTTCGCTTCCTTGGATGCGCGATCAGGATGATAATCACGTTGTCCCTCTTCGCGATCTTCGCGAGCGTCCGCACAAACTGCGTCTGCTGTCGGTACAGATCAGACGCGAGGTCATCCGCGAGCGCCGTCATGAGGTTATCAATGACAATGACGTTGCAGCCGTACTGTGCAATCGCGTTCTGAATGGTTTCCGTGATCTTTTCCTCTTCGGTATCGTCTTCCGTAAGGATGCTGTTGTCGTAGAGGTAGCAATAGTCGTCATACCATTCGTGAATGCGATCAATGCAGTTTCCGTCAACCGCGTATTCTTCGTGGCCGTTCTCCGTCACAATCTTGTTGATATTGTTCGGCCCTGCGACCTGTCTGTCGAACCAGTCCTGCACGTACCAGTCCATCAGCTCGCCGGAATAATAAAAGACTGTTTTCCGGTCCCGTATGGCATATGCTACAAACTGGTTCGCGAGTGTACTCTTTCCGTCCCCACAGCTCCCGGTCAGCACGATCAGCTGCCCGAAGTAGAAACCGCCCAGAAGCGCGTCAAGCGTTCCGATACCGGTGCTGATTTTCTGCAACTGCGAAATATCAACGCGCTCAACGTCTGAGAGTTTTTTGATTCGCGGATTCTCGACCGGCACCGCGTTCACAACGGCGTTCTGCACGGCTTCCGCTCCATGCTTCAGGAGGAGCTCGTTCGCGTCTTTGCATCCCTGATAGTCTTCCGGCCGTACGTGGCACACGGTTCCGTGAAACCGCCGCGCCATCTCATCGAGCAGGGTGATCTTTCCGCGCTCATAGTCTCCGAACACAATCAGCTTGTTGAATTTCCCGAGGAAGTCCCAGCAGTATGGAACCCAAGTAAAGCCATTCGCGCCGGTCGGGACAGAGACCGCATTGACGTTCATGTCTCCGTAGGCTTCCACCACTGACAGCGAATCAATCTGCCCTTCCGTCAAAACCAGTCTGCCGTCACTCGGGTCGCAGTTGCTCATTCCGAATAGGATCGGCTTGCAGTTCCTCTGACACCACTCTTTATTTTTGTCCCGCATCTTGTCGAAGTCAGTCTTTCGGTACTTCACAAACTGCAGCTCCTCATCTTCGTCATAGAACGGAAACACGAGCACCTTGTCGTCATCCTTCCGTGTAGTGATGTGGAACCGCTCCGCCGTATTCCGTGAAATGCCCCTTGATGCCAAATATTCGACCGCCGCATCAGTTGGCTCCGGCTTTCCGCCATCCCGCTTCAGTGTTCTGTACTTCCGGCGCGGTTTGTAGTATTCGTCAGCGTCGCCCAGCGAGAAATTAAAATCCTTCGCCAGAGTAATCATGTTCCCATGTGCGCCGCAGGATGCCCGGAGACACTTGAACATGCCCGTCTCCAGATTGATCGAAAACGTAAACTTGTCTTCCGTACTCCCGCAGTATGGACACGTCTGGAACTGCAGCTCTTTTCCGCGCAGCTTCGTCCGCGCTCCTCTTCCGGCGGCGAACCGTTCAGCGTCCTCTTTTTTGAATTGATAGTATTCGTTCCTCACAGCCATCCCCTTTCAACCAGTTCTTCGTCAGACATCCCCGGATGCAATGCGCGCACCCGGTTCTCGATGTCCTCGGAGAAGGTGGGCACGCTATATATTTCTTTGGAAGGAGTATCTTTAATTCTTTCTTTGGTGTACCCCCTTTTTTGGGGGGTGGTACCTCCCCCTCTTTTGGGGGTACCCCCTCCCCCTTTTTCAGGGGTAGCCCCTTTTTCAGGGGTAGCCCCTCTTTTGGGGGTAGGTTGATCCCACTCGGACGGACTGTTGATCCCGATGCAGCTCGGCGCCCCGTCCCTCCGTTCAATGTTCAGCACTCCCATTTTTTCCAAGTCCAGAACCGCATCATTGACGTGCTTCTTTCCGATGCCGGTCGCCTCTGCGATCCACGCGATGGAAATCTTATCTCCGTATGGTCTGCCCCATCCGTATGTGTTTCTGACGATGTACAGCAGAATCGCATATTGTCGTCTCGTGAAGCTGTAGGCGATCATGGACTCAAGCAGCTTGTTCGGAAATTTTGTATAACTGTCATCCATATTCACCACGCTCCAATCTTTCTTTTAAGTCACGGAATAGCACCTCTTTAATCAGCGCGCCGGAGCTCCCCGCCTTGCAGAAGAGCGGCGTCATGTTGTACCGCACGCACCACGCTGTCAGCGAAGCCAGGAACGCGGCCGGATTGAATTTACTGCGGTATCTGTGGTTAATAATTGCCTCCCAGCTTCCACCCTCCGTCAGCAGATAGACCTTTGCGCCTGCCTCGCTCGCCCGCTCGAATTCTCTGCGGAATCGGTCACGGCCCCGCGTGAAGCACATGGCGAGCTCATCCAGTGACATTTTCCGCTCAATGACACATGCAGGCTTTACTGCTACGGAAGTATCGAGCAGAGGCCCGGCCGGCAGCGTTATCTGTCCGCAGTAATCTCCGTATCGGAGTGTTGCCCTTTCAACCGGAACGCCGAAAGCCTTGAAACGCTCGCGGGCCTTCGGCGTCGTTTGTTCACGGGTGTCTGCTATGATGCGGAAAGTGTTCAGTGCCTCCGTTATTTCGTAGCCGTTCATGGCGCTCAGAACGGAAGTTCTTCATCTTCCGGCGCTACCATGAAACCATCGGAATCTGTGGACGGAATAGTGCTGCCTCTGGTGCCGTCCCCAATCAGCTTGTCCTTCGGCATCCGCCCGGCCTTTCCGTTCCGTACATCATCCGCAACGCATGTCCACCGCAGGCGGGTGTGGTCGTAGACGTTGCCGTTGTACTCAGACTGCTCGATGTGAAACTTGCCTCCGATCAGCTTGCCTTTGAGCCGTGCAGGGTTTCCGTCAAACACAAATCCGTTGTTGCTGTCCTCCAGATCAGCAAAGAAATTATTCCAGTTATCCCATACGAACGGCTTCGAGTTGTCGTCAGGAACCGACAGCCAGTAAACTGCATCATTCGGCCACTTCTTATTTTCATCTGCGGATGCCTTGTACTGTTCGTCATAGAATCCGCTGTATTCACCCTCCGCGATGTCGAAGGCGATCCTCAGGTGACTGCCGGAACCGCTCTTGTTCGGTTCTTCCTTTGCGCCCATGATTTTGATGACGTAAGCGCCTTTCGGCAGGTTCTGGAATGACTTACGTCTTTTGGTTTTGTCGTAAGTTGGTAATGCCATTTATTTCCTCCTTAATATTCAATCATGGTCTGGATAAAGAAATTGATGTCGAAATCTGCGAAAACATACACTGTCCCATTGTTGTCCGCTTTGCAAAGATAAATTTCTCTGAGACTTGGCGGATAAGGAATAATCAGTTTATATACACATCCATCTCGCGGCCCTTCCGGCATTTGCTTGAGAATGGCTTCGGCAATAATGCCATCCGCGAGTTCTGCTTTTTCCCAAAAATCTATTGGTTCCATCTGATATATGTGTTTGAATTTAATATCCATCAGTATTCCCCCAACGCCTTTAACCCGACAGTAATGTCATTTTCACACTCATCTGTCTGGAAACTCCCGAGCGGTACTTTGCACGTACTTCCGTCGGCGGAAAGAATAAACTTGTATTTCCCGTCCTGCCGGGCCGCCCACACCACTGTCGTCATCTTGGATTCAAGTACCAGCTTTTCGAGTTTCCGCCCATTGGTCTTGATTCTGGTGCGGATGACTCCGTTATCATCGGAAATTGTCTCGGAATGACACAGAATAATAACCGTCAAATCTTCACGGAGTTCGAGACACAGGTTGATCAGTGCCCATCCGTTCTGTGCCAGGTCAGACCACGCGCTCCGCTTGTCTCCGCTCTGCATGGCAAGAATCCGCATTTCTTCCGCTACCATCAGACCGTTCAGCGTGTCAATCACGACATATTTGATGTGCGGCGCGTTGTCGTTAATGTTGTGCAGGATTCTGTCGACGGTCATGAAATCATCCGATACCGTCAGATTCTTCTTTTCCTTACTGTACTGTTCGCGCCATCCGCGCCAGTTCAGTCCCTTTTTGTCACAGTCAAAGTAATAGGTTACGGAAGGGTCGAGATTCCGCATTGCGGTCGTTTTGCCGGATCCGGACTCACCCATCACGCCGATCACTTTCGCCATTACTCACACCTCCCTTCCGGTATCACCCGCGTGTTGCACTCAACGCAACTCTTACATATCCATCCGTTCCCAAGTTCCAGCGCTTCATCTTCCTGTATCGGCTCCCCGCACCACATACACACGGGCCGGGTCTGGAGCCATTCTTCAAACTCTGCGTCACGCTCGGCGGCATCCCGGACCGGGTCCGCAGTTGTCAGCCAGCTCATACGGTCGCCTCCTCTTTCGGGATGTCCAGAATAATCCGGATCATGTCGAGTCTTTCGCTGTCGTATCTCAGGTTGGCGATTGCGCCGGCAATCATGTCAAGTTTTATGCTGTTTGCAACATAAAGCTGATGCTCTTCTCTTGTGATTGTGATAAGATCATCTTGTACAATTTTTGTTACTGCGCCTGATTCGATGGCAGTCGATGACGGCGCTTCTTTTTTTGTGATAATCATAAATTCCCCTCCTCCCTTATCGCGAGCATGATGCCCATCCAACACAGCCCCGGCACCATCCAGAGACACGCCTCCGCGAGCTCTGCCCCATTACTGAGCATTACCAGTCCGCCGGAAATGGCGAAAATTGCTGCGAGAGTGAAGATCATTAATGTGATCTCAACAATGCTCACACGGTTGCGCCGGTGGTAATCTTCCAGGCGCCGGATGTGTTCCAGTTCATCCCGATGCATCCGGCAATAATAAATCATGTCTTCCTTCATCGTCTTCTGTACCTCTCTGTTTTAGCTATCTCAATCAGTTTGTCGTACGCCTCCAGATTGTGCTCGGCTGCCTTCCGTGAGATGTCCATCAGCTCCGCCAGCTGGTGAGGCGTTACGCTCTCCCCGTGCCCGATCACAATGTCGCACATCTGCCGGATGCAGCTGTCGACAGATATTTCTCCGTACGTGGTGAGAAGTGACTGCACGGTGCCCTTCAACTTCAAGAAACTTGTTCCCGTCATTTCTTCGTACCTCTCACGAGCAGGCAGCACTCGTCATCTGTGAAACCGACACGCTTATTGATCTTCTCGATCTCCGACAGAGTGAACACCCCGCCCCTGATCTTCCGCGACATGGTGACGTTTGAAATTCCAATGAGGTGCGCGACCTCTCTCTGTGTCGTCCGTGAGCGCCTGATTGCTCCGGAGACAATGTCGCCCGCCGTCATACGCAGTGAGCGCCGCTTTCGACGCTGAACCAGATGTCATGGAACTCTTCGTCTTCTTCGTAGTCAGCAATCCACGATTCACACTCGTCTCTGGTTCCGTAGAAGTAGTCACCAGTTATTCCGCCGCCCTCAAGACTGCGGCCGATGACGTGATACATCACTCCGTCCATATTCTGCTCCATTCTTCGATCAGCGAGACATCCATCACTGCCGCCACGATGGACACCTCTGGGTCTTCTTCTTTGATTTCCTTCACGGCCTGCGCGACGGCCTTGTGTTCGTCATCCGCGTGGACAGTCAGCACGCGGCGCCGCAGGCCGCCGTTCCGCATTTGTGCGTATGCGGTGACGCAGTAGGCGGGCATATTATTCTTCCTCATAGGTTACAAGCGTGACGTCCCAGTTTTCGGCAATGTATCTGAGCTCATCAATCTCGTGATCCATGACGTCGAGAATCTGGTCGTTGAACCAGTTACCGCGCCTGACTGCTTTTAAATTGCCGACCAGCGGCAGATGCACCGTGATGATGTCGGAGTCTCCGATCAGTTCGGATTCGATCAATTCTTTCAGCTTCATACCTTAATCTCCCTTTTTGTGACGGTTAAACCGTTTTTTGATTTGAAAAAAAATTGATGTCGTTGTACCCGATGGAATACAGTTTTTCGATCTTCTGGATCATCGGAACATTAGGAAACGAGTTCCCGGCCTCGTACTGCCGCAGTGTGTCCACAGCAATTCCGAGTTTTTTCGCCGCTTCAGCAAGGGTTAAATCGGCATTTACTCTTGCCGCCTTCAGTGTGATTGACATTTGTTCACCTCCTTTCATGAGATTGCCTACGATTCAAGTATAACGGTTAAACCGTTTTTGTCAACGGTATTTCCGTTTTTTATTGCGGTTTTTTCGTTTTCTACTTATACTATGTGTACGGGGAGAGGAAGGATAAAGACATGCTTGGAAATAAAAAGATAATGGGTAACAACATACAAATGTGGATGGATAGACGCGGACTCAGCAGGAAGGATTTCGCCAAGGCGATAGGCGAGCCGTATTCTTCTGTCACGGAATGGATTAACGGAAAATCATATCCGAGAATCGACAAAATACAGAAGATGGCAGACTTCTTCGGAATCGAGAAGGCTGATCTTGTAGAATATCGTGAAGCACTGTCGGATAATCCTGACACATCTTCCGATGGTGTGCAAAATATTGCACAGCCCATGTATTATACTAATCCTGAGGCCGCTGCCAAAGCCCAGGAGCTCTTTAACGATCCGAAATACCGCGTCCTGTTCGACGCAGCTCCCGGATCGACTGCGGAAGACCTCCAGATGGCAGCCGATCTGTTGTTGCGTTTGAAACAGACACGGAGGGATTGATATTGGAAGACATTTATGTTTATGAGGTAGATTTGCCGAGAGGCGTCAATGAGATGGTGTCGCCTGCAGCTGACAACTCATACACAATTTACATCGACCGCAGACTGTCAGATGCAGGAAAGATGAAAGCATACCGGCACGCGCTCCGGCATTGCATGGGAGACTTCGAGAAGAGTGACGTGCAGGAAATAGAGGATGATGCACATTAAGGGAGGGAGATATGAGAACAGCAAGAGAAATGTATTCATACTGCAAAGAGCATAATTTCGGACGTGGTTTTAACGAACGCAATTCGTTGAAGCACTTCGAGATCATCCAGAACAACCTTCAGCCGGACGAAACTGTCGAAATGGTGTTTATCGGCCTTCATAATTATGCGAGCGCTACGCATCACGATAACAACTATGCTTATGCCATCACCAATAAACGGATTCTGATGGCACAGAAAAAAGTTGTAGGTGTAGTTTTTCAAAGCGTTTCACTTGAAAATATCAATGACATTACTTTTTCAACCGGGCTTGTCTTTGGGATAATCTCCATTGACACCTTCAAAGAACATTTTAATGTGGCAGTAGATAAATCTGCGGCAAATAGCATCAATAATGAAATTCATGATGTGCTTGAGCGTGTAAGAAAAGACCCGGGCAAAACGGCCAGAGACGCTCACACAAAAAAGATCATGGAAGAAATGGAAATGCTCAACACGATGCTCGAAAACGGCTGGATAAAAGAAGCAGATTTTGAAGAGAAGAAGCGGCAGCTGCTTGGATTGTAATAAAAAAGACCGCCCACCCTGCTGCAACAGTAGTGGACGGCCGCTCCATGTGCGTTGTACATGAAGGTTCCAGAACGAGGTCATTATATCATGAAAATCACGAAGACGAAAAGCGGAAAATGGACAACATTGGTTCATATCCGCGACAAGAACAACATCCGGCACGCCAAGCGCTTCACCGCCGTTAAGAAAAATGACGTCCGGCGCGCCGCAAACGAGTATCTCGACAACCACCGGCTGTACATGGACTCATCTGCCTTTGCCGACGCCATGCAACGCTTCCTTGACGCGTCAGAAGGCTCTCTGTCGCCGTCTACGATGTCGGGTTATACTTCTATCCAGAAGATGCTCTTGCGCGAGCACAGCGCCTTCTGCGCGCTTGCGTGTGACCGCATCACGTCAGCTGACATCCAGAAGGAAATTAATGCAATGGTCTCGGCAGGCAAGTCTCCGAAGACCATCCACAACCGTCTCGGCCTGATTTCCGTCGTACTCACGTCAGAAGGGCTTCGGATGCCGTCGTATAACGCGCCTGTGGTCTCTGTGCCGCGTCTTAACGTCCCCGACGGGGAAATTATCACCCGCGTCTCAAACGCCTGCACAGGGCGCTACAAGCGCATGGCGATCCCTCTGGCGCTTGCCTGCTTTGGCCTCCGGCGCGGAGAGATTTGCGGAGTCACTGCCGATGATCTTGACGGAAACGTCCTGCACGTCAAAACAGTGCACGTCTACGGCCCCGACCGCAAGGAACACGTCAAGAAGATGCCAAAGAATGAAACCAGTATCCGCTCCGTCCTGATCCCGGAAGACATCGCCGACGCGATCCGCGAGCAGGGCAGGGCATGGAACGGTTCCGTCAATGCTTTGACTGCCGCGTGGCCTCACCTTTGCAAGGCCGCCAAAGTTGAACCGTTCCGCCTGCATGACTGTCGGCATTTCTTCGTCAGTTATTGCCATGACGTGCTGAAACTCAGCGACGCTCAGATTATGAAAATGGGCGGATGGAAAACAGATAACGTCATGAAACGCCGGTATCGTCACGCTATCGCAGATGACTCCGATGTAGTCGCCGAGAAAATTGGTTCATTATTTGGTTCACAAGAGCCCGTCAGCCCGCATAAATAAAGGATTTTGTCGTGGGTTCAAATCCCATCATCTCCATTATTTGTAAACTCCCGGATTCAGTGGATTTTCCAGTAAAATCAAACTGTTTTCGGGTTTTCCTTTTCCTCAAAATTATCACTTATGTTAACTGAATATACATCCGTGAAGCAAAAGTGGTTCAATTTCTGGTTCGCTTTTCTGCGCACAAAAAAGAACCGGGAGCAATCGCCCCCGGCATACACGTGCGACATATTCTCAGCCGTGCCGCTCGGCTTGTCTATCATGCGCCATAGCATTGTTATAGCAGGTTTCCTTTGCTACAAGCCTACTATGCGCCATCCCTTCATTTGATGCGCTTAACGCAAGATTCCAATTCAATTAGCTAAGTGACTTAACTCAATCATCTAAGTGACTTAGTTTAATTCGCTCAATGCCTTACTCCACGTCTTCCGCCCGACAATTCCGTCCGCCGTCAGTCCGTGATCACTCTGCCATTTCGCTGTCATGGCCTGCGTCTTGGGCCCGAATATGCCGTCGACACCCGTCCCGATAATTTCCTGCCAGATTCGCACGCATCCGCCTTCGTCTCCGCGCTCGATTTCCCGCAGCTTGGTGCTGACGGAAACGCGCTCAATGACCGGCTCCGGAGCAGGATCGTCTCCCCCGCCATGCTCTTTCACATACTTGTAAGCCTCTGCGGTGTAGCCGAACGGGTCACAGCCAGGCGCCGGAAAACAATAGAAGGTATAAACGCTCCCCATCTTGTTACGGATGACAGTCTTGCCTTTGATGTAGTCCGACTTATTATAGACAGAACCCGTGCTGATGCTCTTGATGTCGGACAGGCAGTCATGTTCGTCGACGTACTGCGGGAAAAAACGGTTCCCGTTCACCAGTACATCACGGACAGCCGCGATCTGGGACGCGGATGCGCTTCCGTTGTCCATGAAGTAGGCCGCCTTGTAGTACCACCCAGAGGTACGGAAAAACGAATAAATGTCATTCCCGTACTTCTTCCGATACGTCGCGTTCGTCTCCAGCAGATTCGCACCCTGTGACGCTTCCGCCCGGCATCCGTCAAGACAGCCCTGCTCTTGGTCGCACAGGCGGGCGATCTGCACGAGCTGAGACTCGGACAGCGCGTATTTCTTAAACGTCGCCATCTTCATCACCCATAGTCAGGATAGTCGGAGCGCCTTCTCTGGCGGCGTCTACAAGACCCTCACCGATGATATACGCGATCAACGTGCCGCCCGCCATGATGATGGCGACCACCTGCGCGATCTTGTTGTCGCTCATCCCGGCAGCAGTGAGCACCGGAGTCACGAAGCCGATGATGGCTGCCCAGAATTTACGGGATGTTAACTTAGCTTTCCAGTCAATCTTATTATCCATTAAGCACCCTCCAGTTTATCGACGCGGCCGTCGAGAGTCTTGATCTGCTCCTCAACGACCGGCATCCGCTGTGCAAAGTTATTATGTGCCCGAACCTCGCGCGTGAGCTCGTCAATCTTCGTGTCCGTGATAGCCTGACTGATCCGCATTTCCTGCACCGTCTTGTTGTTCGTCAGGATCACCGTGATGATCGTACCGATTAACGAAACCGCGCCCGTGATAAGTGCGACGACGATAGCCTCACTCATGACTCACCACCTCCTTGAGTTCTTCCGCGATGGCAATCAGCTCCTGCTCCGGCAGCGATGCAGCGGCAACAGAAAACAGGCGGTCTGTGATGTCCAGAAGCCGCCTGTGCGATTCAGTCAATGCGGAAAATGCCTGTATGATCTCGATGCTGTCTTTACTCATAAGTCGGTGTCGGCTCCGGTTCCTGCGGATGCTCGTAATACTGGTTCATGATGGGAAATCCTTTTGCCGAGAACATAATGACGGCGTGCATCGGCAGGTCGCTGGCAGCTGCGGCCGAGAGCACTTCGTAGTATTTCGAATCCGCTTTCAGGCGGGCTTTCTTCTCATCTTCGTCATAAGCGAAGTGCTTAATGTCGCCATACGTGCCGTCGGCATACTGCTGTATTTCCATGATATAGTATTGATGAATCATTTTTTATCCCTTCTTATATAAATGGAAGTAAATGTTGATTGGGAGTTAAAGTGTCCTTTAAATTTAGTTTTTCTGCAATTCCATCGCGTCAAAAACGATTTGCTCTGCTTCTTTCATAGCACACCACTTTTCACAATGATTGCCGTCCTCGTCCGTGTCTGAATACTCGTCTATGTATTCACGAATACGGTCAAGAATGTACTTACAGATGTTCTGCCTGTCGAAGTCTGAAGATTTTGCAAGCATCTTGTCATAAATCGAATCAGAAATAGATGCCACTTCTGCTAAATAATTAATTGTATATTGAATGGTTTCGGCATTCGACTTGTATAAATCACATTCCTTCCTAATTATGTTACCATCAAAAGGACAAAAAAATCGCTTGACACAATGATTACATATCGAATCGCCCTGTAACATCTTGCTTTCCCTCTTTCTAACTTCTCTGCACATTCCACTTCTATATAATCAGAATAGAAAACCTCTGGTTTTTTATTATGCCATATATTCGACATAAAGACCATGAAATACTCGTTTTATTACGACGGAAAAAGGCATTTATATACCCTTTAAGTTATAATTCTGTATCGCTTTCCACACCGTCTGCAAATGAAATAATCCACTCCGTCTTTGCGCTCGATCATGTACCGAGAAGCCTTATGCAGTCCAAACAAACATAAAAACGTTTTCTTATACCCAGGCTTATCCAACCAAAATCCGATTCGTGTACTCACCGATACAACCTCGTGTCCTATAAAGGCTTTCAAAACAGTCTTGACAACTCTCCCGCAAGTCTCACCCCATAGGTTTTACGCCCATAGCTGTTAATATGTGTACCGTCATCTGTTTCATCATCATCGCCAAAGTATGCTTGATAATTTTCCGCATCAATCCCAAGATCATGATACATGTCAACAACAGGAATTTTATATTCAAGACCAACAGCTTTTAATGTATTGATATTGTCTGCCATTGACAGTCCTGTTTCTGAATTAACATAACTGTCTGAATCACCACTTCCAGAGCCAAAACTGTGACGATAGATCGGAGCGAGAAGAACAATGCGCAGTTTTGGATTTATCTCAAGCAGTTTTTCAATGGAGTACCTTGTTGCGCCCCCATAGGTATATTTATCGTATTTATCGTTTGGATTCTCCTGTGTATATCCTGTTTCGTTTGTGCCATAGGCAATAGTAACGATGTCGATATTGGCTAGATCAATAGTTTTTAAGATGCCTAACCTGAATTTTATAATCCGATTGTACCGCGGAGATGCTTCAAATTGTGCCGCCGCCGCATCCTGTGCCGACCATTTATTCGTATCAGAATCAGAGAGCGCGAGTTGATCCACCAATTCACACATTGCAAACGGGTTTGTCAATGCCGCTGTTTCTGCCGCGCTTCCACTTTCGCTTATTTTTTCCATTCTGCATCCGCCAAAACCGCAGTTGAATGTTTTTGCTCCGCAGTGTTTCTCGACCTCATAAATAATGTTGTCACCGAATCCGTAATTGCCAGTTATAGAATCGCCGAAGGACAATACAGATAATCCGCTTAGTTTCTGCGGGTTAGTAATGTACCCTGTAGTATTATATTCAAGATCAAAAAGCATCTCATGCTCTGACAGTGTGTTGACAGAGATATATTTACACGTTGCAGGCGTAGTAAAATCCATTTCAACGGTTGTGCCTGTGTTTTGTGCCGCCCCACCCGGGAGAAGTGCGCTGATAAAAGCAAGAGATGAATCATAAAACACCACTTGCGTCTGCGTTTGCGTCCTGTATTTATGATTGGGCTTAACAGGCACATATGGCAAACAAGAGTAACTTGCCACCGATGCCATCTTTCCGTTTGTCGTGAGGCAATATAGCCCCTGTTCAAACGCACTTCCATTATAGAGTAGTTTTGCAGGAGCATCACAGGAATGGACGATAACGTCTTCAGTCGTTGTTCTTACTGTTGCTGAAGATGCTCTTATCGTACTGTCGAGGTTATTCAACGCAAACTTAACCACATCATCCGGCACTAAAAAAGTCATAGAGCCGGGATAATCCGTTGCCGAATAGCCGTAAAAAACACCACCCTTTTTCCAGAATACGATTTGCCCTTTGTTATTCGTTATTGTAATTCTGTCACCTTCCGCACAATCCATTTTTAATGAATATGCGTAGCCAGATAATGCGGTTATTTCTCCAGTACTAAAGTTGTAATAACCCCCTTCTGTCCATGTCAAAGAGAGGTCGTTTTTATTGATTGAGGTTTTTTTGTTGCCATTTATTAAAATTTGATCATCGGTTGTGCACTCATTGATAATATCAGTGATAAAATCGACACCATCATCTGAAAAAGAATCACCATCAATGGATTTGTCAGGAATAATCACCTCAAGAGAATAGGCTTTGTATCCAGTATAGGTTGATCCAAACTGTACCATCAACCCATTAAGTACATCGCTAAGTGTTATCGTGGTATCCGCGCCAGTGTTATATACATAGATCAAAATATATTTTATTGTTGAGTCAATCGGAATGGTCAGTGATGTATCCGAAGAAGAACCCTCAACAATTTCCACGCCTACCGAACCCACAACAGGCTTTGTCGTAAATGTCGTAGCGTCAAAACGTGAACTTATAACCCCTTTGTGGATAGTAATGTAACTCGCATCATTTTCGGGAATCGCTACAATTACACTGTGAGCGGCATTAGCCGCTGTCACTGTTTTGTCGCTTGTACAAAATGCGTTAATAATATCAGGATTGTCCTTGTCGAAAAGCTGTGTGCCTACTTTCGATACCTGCGTTAAAGCACTCTTTAATTCCCCAACTTCACCCGTCAGCTCCGAATAATCCTGCGGGATACTGCCGATGACTTCCGTCCCTTTCGCCTGCACAGCGGCCACCTGTTCAGTGCCTTTCGCCCGGACAAGGCCGATTTGCGTGCTTCCGGCAGAGTTGACAGCGGCCACCTGAGTGCTTCCGGCACCTTCGACAGCTCCGACCTGTGTCGTGCCGGCGGAATTGACCGCACCGACCTGTTCCGTGCCGGCCGCTTCAACCAGAGCAATGGCACCCGCAACAACATCATCATCGAAGTCCTGAACGATCTGTGCAGCCTCTTCGGCGCTTCCGGATGCCTGCTCGGAGTAATACCGCGCGTTGTCCGTGTCTTCACCCTGCCGCGTACTTGTGCCGCCTTTGGCATATGATTCCGCAAGTACAGCCGATGCTTCAGCTGCAGCCGTCGCCGTCTCCATCTCCGTCTCGATCCCGTCCATGCGGTCAATGATCTGCTGATAGACTGACGGCGTCGGCGGCTGACTTGATTCAAGCGCGAACGACCACCCGCTCGCGTCGATCCTGACCTTAACCGGCGCTGTTGTGATGAGATTTCCGCCGAATACGGATACCTTAAAGATGCCCGGACCGTCTTCGAGAACCTCATACGGAACGAGGCATCTGCCGTTCTGATCCAGAAGAGCCTCATATGATGCGGACCCGCGCGTGAAAACCGCTGTCTTCACAAGACCGTCCCAATCAGAGCAGAAGGCAAACTCCGCGTAAATATAATTGATTGCATCCGCAACAGTTACAATGGCATCCGCTCGCGTGATCCGCTGGCCCCGGACGCAGAATTTTAAAGTGGTGGACATTGGTGTTCCCCCTGTTAAGTGAATTTCAAAGTTATGAATCCGTGGTAATTGATCGGTGTATTGTTGACGGCATTCGTAAATTCGGCGTTTCGCACCAGAACTATTGAGACTGCATTCCGCGCACAAATGTAAGCCGTGATAGTGTATGCTGAACTTGAATAGAAATTGACGTCCTCAGTCATGTTGTTCAGCGGACCCTGCACGCCTCTCAGTCTGCCCGTCATGGCCGTGACCTGCACATGGCTGACATCACTTGTCAAAAGCGGTGTCGTGACGGTCATATATACGCTAGTGCTGCCGCCGGTCAGGAAGCCATTCATCATGATACGGGCGGCTGCTGTTCCGATCTGCTCGCTCTGGTTCGCAGAATATGCTGTACGGTTTTCCAACGCAGCTGCGCGGCTTGTGAGTGACGTGATCGCACTACTGACCTTGCTGAATGCCGTCTTGATCTGCTGCGTAGTGCCGCTATAGTCAATCAATGTTGACCCGACATTTGTCGCAACAATTTTTGCAAGAAGATCGCTGAATGACGTTTTATAAGTCGCGTCAGAATGATCCACCGGGAGATAATCCGCTGCTTCTGCGCCGGATATACTTGGTAACTCATGTATCCGCATTAAGTAGTGCCTCCAATCTTTCAAGGCGCGCTTCGAGGGCCTTGATCTTCCGTTGCTGTTCCTGCACGCGCTTCAGTAATAACATATTGATGTCGTTATAATTGACAGCCAGCTGGTTCTCAACATCCGTCACCATCCCGCTGTCAGCGATCCCCGCGTTCGACAGTGCCGTTTGCAACCTCTGCGCACTGACGCCGATATGTTTCACTTTGGTATCGCGCCCCGTCTTCCACGTATACAGAATCGGCTCAATGGAATCCAGGATAGTGTCGTAACGCTCGTCCCATTGCCATATATTTTTCAGCCGCTCGTCAGAACGCTGCGTAACACTCAGCGCAGAAACTTCGTCGTCTACATATAAGCCGCCGTTGCGTATTATTAGCTTAGTATTCAGGGTGTTTGGAGCCATGAATAAAGAGGATGTGCCAAAGTATATGGCCTTTAATGCTCGCATTGGCTGAACAATCATTACGGGGTCGGTAAAATCTCCGTGTTTGCCATATATTTTAATCGCCGGTCTGATCTTATCCTCGTCGTACTCCTCCGAACTCTCAGCGGAAATATATGTGCCGATCAGAATCCCCTCAAATTGATCGCTGAGCGAATACCCTTGCGCCGCAATAATCATTTTTCTTCGCGTTTCGCCAACCCGATGGGATGAATTTATTGTGCCGAGCACTTGGCTAAAGCGCCTGAAGACCATTCTGCCGCCTATAAGCATAATGGAATCTTCAAACGGGTCTGTAACTTCTTCATAAGTCGTGCACAGCCACCCTTTTACAAGATCAAAGAATGTGCTTCCGTCCTCAGAAGTTATTCGTCCTGTTGTAATCCAGTCTGCATTAAGATGCCCGTCGATCGTCCATGCATTCGTATATGGTCCGCGATAGCCGGAAGATGAAAAACCGATGCCCGCAGAGTTAATCCGCAGAATATACTTTGCCGTGTTTATGTCCCTTGTATCCATAAACAGGATTTCACGGGTTTGTCCGTTTTCGACAACATAACGGACATAGCCGCCCTTGCCGCCTTCAAGAATCTGGGTAGCCTCGTGAATCGCAACATTCATATCTGCCGGAGTCACGACTTCATCTTTCACGACATCGCTGACGACATCCGCGAGCGTATCAGCAAAGTTTGAACGCGGATCGCCGAGTTCGATCTCTGTGTACCGCTCAGCAATGGAATCATAGACAGTTTTGATCACTTTCGCCGCAACGTTTACGCCCAGTTTTTCGTAAACGACTGTGACCGTGTCGCCCAACTTAACCTTCTGGAGATCGGCATACTGCTCGTATTCCGCAAGCTCCCAGAGGTGCACAAAATCAACCGAGATGTTTTCGTGCGGCAAATACGGTTTACCATTGTTCAGCCGACTGCTTGCCAGATTCCGAAGCTGATCCTCTGTAGGCTGTTCAACAAACTCAGATGACAAGTCAAGTGCGACAGGTTTAATAACGGGTATCCTGAACTCGATAATTTCGTCCGTGTCTTCCGTAGTCATGAAGTTTCCGAGGTCGTCCGTCCACGGTTCTTCATAGTACATCGTCGAATTGTTCGCGACAATCTGCCACTCTGGGAGCGTAACAGAACCACTGCCGTCAGGGTTTAACCAGTACGGAATAACAGCGTTATATGTGTCGCCATCATCTAACTCATATGTCAGGTCCGTCAGGTTCTTGCCGTAACGCAACTTAACGCCCATGTCGCTGCCACGGGCCGACCTGATATACACAGTGAATTTATCAAATTCAAACTCGCAGTGTGATTTGTCAAGTATCGACCCTTCCGTACCGCCGAGTGCCTCACGCACGCTTAACGGATTTTTAAAATTAAAGGTATACGCATAGACCGAGCTGACCATTGTGAACGGGCACGGCGTGATACACTTTGAGGAATATGTACTGCAAAAATTGATAACAGAATAAAACGTTGATGGCTTCAGGATGTAATTCCGCAACCTATACGAGATGTGCCTCGCATTGTACGTTACAATCCCGTCAATCGGCGCAGAGTGCGCGTAAATATCAAACGGCTGCGGGGTTTGGCGGTCATCATGGGTGCAATAAATGATGCGGCCCTCACGTATCTGGTCATAATTATGCCCCGTGACCGGATATTGGAATTCGCACTCGAATATGCCGTTTAATTCTTCCGTGACAATGCATGAAACAATGTCAGGAAGCCGTCCGAGACCGTTCGAAGTAAACGCGGTCTCGGCTTGCGAGTACAGAATAGGAATCATATATTGAACCACCTCGGGATTATCTCTAACTTAGTAATGCCCGTCATTGAAATCGCATTTTCGCCGGGAACGAGCACGGGAAAATCATTTGTGCCTGTGATTGATACGGCATTGTTGCGCAAACTGGTGCCGCAGTATGCGTCCATCAGCTCACAGTCAAAGTCCGTGTAGCCGCTGCCGAGTAGTACGGATGACACCGTTACCGTTGTTCCGGCAATCGTAAAACTTCCGACGCCGTATGCTCTGATCATCGGCTGTGCATTAAATGACGTCGGGTTTGTCAGCGTTCCGGCTTCCGTGAAAGTCACCGTATTCTCACCTGACAAAAGAAAACGTTGAGGCTTGCAGTCAAACGTCAGCTCAAACTGCCCCGCGTCTAACTTTGAAGTCATCTCGAACTCTGTCCCACCGTGGAAAATCGCCTGCCGGAACTCATCCGGGTGATAGGTATCTTGTAAACGCTGATACCCGACTTTGGACAGCAGAAACGACCTGAGCGCCCGCGCATTGTTCGCAAAATCCGCATACATAAACGCCGGGTAGGTCACCTCAACGTTAGCCATACGCTTCTCATCGCCGTACAGCGTCCCGTTTCTGCCCGGCACAATTATCTCTTCATACCCGCGTTCCGGCGCGTTGTAGACGCCGGAACCGCTTATATACACACCGAAATCAGCGAGGTCTGTTCCGGCAAATGTTACGTGCTGTCTGCTCATGCGAAAACCGCCTCCTGTTGTTTCAGCGTCTTGTTGAGCCGTCTCGATACCGCCTCAGCCAGCTGGTTGACGTTCTGCCCCTGCGCTCCGTAGACATTTATAACAATGTCACGCCCTGCTCCGACAGCCTGCCGGATGTCGCGCATCAGGTTGTCATGGCCATAAACAATCTCACCGCCGTTTCCATCGCCGAACCCTTTAGGCCCATATGGCGTCTGAAGGACGGTCGGGTTCGTAAACATCATCGGATTTTCATACGCTTTCCGATACCATCTCAGCGACAGCCTCGGAATCTTGAAATACTTCCCGACGCTCAACCATCTGACATCAATATGCGGCAGCCTTATTTTCGGCAGGCTGATGGTAAACTTAAACGCGCTTTTGATCCTGCTCACCACCGACCGCACCGCACTCAGTGCACGGCTGAGCGGCGAGGTGATCGCGCTGTAGACATTGCGGAATGTATTACTGACGGAGCTCCTGATAGAGCTGAACGCGTTTGAAACGCCGTAACGAATCGAACTAACCTTGCTCGAAATTGTGCTGTAAATACTCGACCAGGCGCTTGACGCCACACTCTTGACGGAGTTGAACGCCGTCGATGCCGTGCTTCTGATCTTGCTCAGCCCGGAAGATGTGACAGAGCGAACCTTTTCAATAGCGCCGGAGACGGTCGACCTGATGTTACTCCAGACCGTCGTTGTCACCGATCGGATGCCGGACCACGCTGTCCCCACGGCA
>RHMF01000205.1_pt1 | contig 24353 bp, 22 predicted proteins | sample 5365151 | NCBI WGS metagenome assembly RHMF01 (sample SAMN10266501, study PRJNA497801) | feces metagenome | isolation source: feces | host: Bos taurus | place: China: Prairie of Fairy Mountain | collected 2017-08-14 | reverse complement strand
GGAGCAATGCTGTTATATGCACTGATGAAAATGAATGTAATGGAATTTCAGCCTGGGTCGTTCTGGGCCCGCGTGAATCAGTATGTGAATCGTGAAGAACCGGCTGTTCGCGGCAGACAGGCAGTACGCAATATTGTATATGCAATGATTGTAAATAAATAATAGAGCAGGGAATAAGATAAGACTCGTACGGAAACAGAATAATTTCTGGTTGACATTTGCGAAAAAGATACGCATACTAATACTGTACTTATTCGGAATGACATTCCTGAAAGAATGTCTGGAAGATTGCTGTATTAGGAGGCATACATCATGAAATGGAATTATAAAAACGGAAAGCAGAAAATAGCGCTGCTGCTGTGTATGGTTTTGATTATGATGCTGGCAGCAGGCTGTGGTGCCGGTGAAAGCGGACAGACCGCTGAATCAGATAATCTGGAGGCTCTGGAAGAGGGCGGTGTTTATGTTACACTTTATGCAGCCAGCGAGCTGGAAGAATCCGATAGCAGCCCGTCGGATGTATCCGGAGAGGTAGAAACAGTAGATGATCTGACCACTACCATGGTAACGATTGTACCGGAGGATTCGCTCAATGCAGAGACGATTGTGAATGAGTATAACCAGATGGTTATTACCAGCCTGTACGGAGAAACGGTTGTTATCAACGAAGTAAAAACAGAAGGCAACCAGGTATGGGTAGACTTTGATTCTAAAAGCCTGAAGGCACTTCCTCTGGAGGAGGGAACCGAAGGGATTCTCTTCTATCATATGGCACGCAGCATTACAGATAACCTGGGTGACGTGGATGATGTATTTTTAACAATGGATGGCGGACAGGATTTCCGTCTGGCACATTTATGGTTTGAAGCCAGCCGACCATTTTACTCTGGTGCGATGCCAATGGAAGGCGAATAAATCTTAAAAGCAGATAAAATAAAGGCGATGACAGCCCGCAGAATGGGCAGGTTCATCGCCTTTTCGTTTTTTTATTGTTTTAATCGTTTTTTACATCTTTAACCGTGCTGTTTGATAAAGCCTGAAATTGCTTTGCTTACATCTTCGCTGCATACATTTTTCTGCTGATATTCAGCTGGTGTGCTTTTGCCGGTACCCGGCATAAACAGGTGGTTCAGGTTGTCAAACAGCTGGAAATGCACATCGGCTTCCGGGCAGTTTAACATAGCTTCCCGCCACAGTTCATAATCGGTAATAGTTACCTGGTAATCTCTGCCGCCCTGTAAAAACAGCATTGGTTTATCGATAGTCTGCACATCGGTAAGTGGAGTATACTTCTGTAAATCAAGCCAGTAGCCTGCAGGAACATTTCCCAGTTCGGCACTGGAAAGAGTGCTTTCCGGGGTAAGAGATTTGATGTTTTCAACAATTGTGGCTGTCTGATCCAGCATTTTATGTTTGCTGGTTTCATCCAGTGATTTATCCAGGCTGAGAATATATTCGGTCTGTTCCAGGAGCAGATCCTCCATAGGCCGGGCAGGAGCAGCCAGGAAAATATATCCGGCAGTATCTGGTGCCGCCTGTGCAATTCTTGGAAGCAGATAACCGCCAAGGCTGTGTCCTGCTACATAAATCTGATCGCTCTGAATCGTATTGCGGGTTTTTAAAAATTCGACTGCCAGAGCCACATCCTCAATGGTTTCTTCCTGAACCGTCAGGGTTTCCAGTTCCGCCATTTCTGCACCATATAAATAGGTGCGTTTGTCATAGCGCAATACGGCGATGCCTTGCTCGGATAACTGGCTTGCCAGATCCATAAACGGCAGATTTGGACCAATCTGTTCATTCCGGTCAGATGGACCGGATCCATGTACCAGAATAACTGCCGGGAACGGGCCATTGCCTTCCGGTAATGTCAGGCTTCCACTGATTGGATATTCTTTCGAACCAAAAGTAACTTCCGTGTCGCGCTCCAGCTGCATACTGTTGGTGGTACTGGTGTTATCGGTAATGAAAAATCCGCAGATTTCTCCGTCTTTATTAAAGGTCAGTCGTACGGTGACGGAACCGCGTTTAAAATAACAAGGGACATCTGCAATCTGGTAACCGTCTTTTGCAGTCAGTGTGATATCGGTTTTGTAATATTCAAATTTTCCATACTGAACGGTAAAGTCGCTCCAGACTTTCTGTACCTCTGCCTGAGAAATCTCTTTTTGCAGCGATTTGTCAAAACACTGATAAAACGCTGGATAATCCAGTGCAGTCAGTTTATCAATACAGGAGAATGTTCTCTCTGTAAAATTAATCTGTGTGGAAGCGGTGCTGGATGATGAGTTGTTTCCGCATCCTGTAACGGTAAGGGAACAGAAAAGCAATGATGAAATGAGAAAGAGAGTCAGAAATTTTTTCATAGGCGCTCCTTTCTTAATCCTTTATTTCAGGTTTTCACTGTTCAGGCACTGTAATTCTTCCAGAACAAATACACCATCTCTGCGAATTAATACATCGTCAAAGTAAATATCGCCGCCGCCGTAGGCTGGTGTCTGGATATATACTAAGTCCCAGTGAATTTTCGAATCATTGCCGTTAAAGGCATCTTCATAGCAGCGGCCTGGTGTAAGATGAATACTGCCCATGATTTTTTCATCAAACAGTGTGTCTTTCATTGGATTTAAGATATAAGGATTCACACCGATTGCGAATTCGCCGAGGAAACGAGCGCCTTCGTCCATATCCAGTACAGCATTGATTTTTTCTGTATTGTTGGCGGTTGCGTCAATAATTTTGCCGTCTTTGAATGTGAACTGAATGTTTTCGTAGGTGAAGCCCTGGAATACCGAAGGGGTGTTATAGGTAATGGTGCCGTTTACGGAATCGCGTACTGGCGCGGTATAAACTTCACCGTCTGGAATATTGCATTTGCCGTCGCATTTGATGGCAGGAATATCTTTAATGGAGAAGGTCAGGTCCGTTCCTTCGCCGGTGATGCGTACTTTATCGGTACGATTCATTAAATCAACCAGAGAATCCATTGCTTTGGACATTTTTGCATAATCCAGATTACATACGTTAAAATAAAAATCCTCAAAGTCTTCCAGACTGGTATTTGCCAGCTGTGCCATAGAGTTATTCGGATAGCGCAGCACAACCCATTTGGTATTGTTAACACGTTCATTCAGAATATCATTGTTCATAGCAGTATTTAACTGCAGCTGTTCCTGTGGAACGTCGGAGAGTTCGGCAATATTATCCGATGCACGAATACCGATATAGGCATCCATCTGTTTCATCTGCGCCATATCCAGATCGGCTTTCAGCTGAAGCTGTTCTTCTGTTGCACCCAGCATCAGTTCACGATTGACTGTGTAATCTTCCAGCTGCACATAAGGGTAGGCACCGGCAGCATAAGCTTCTTTTACCAGCTGTTTTGCCAGCGGATAAGCAGAAGTGCCAAATACATGAATCATTACTTTTTCTTTCGGCTGCAGTGAGCAGGAGTAGTTAATTAAATTGTGAGCCAGTTCTTTTATTCTTGGATCCATAACATTTCATCCTTTCGGTTGTTAAATAGTTCAATACTGCTTTGGATTTCGTTTACATGAAATCGGTTCATATTATTTCCATTTTAACATAGAATGATTCCTCAGAGCAAGGTTTCTCGGGAAATGAGAGCTTTTACTTGTAAGACGATTCAAAAACCGTTTCTTGTGACTTTTTCAAAACATTGCTGCTAATAGTCAGATGTGATAAGATAAAATGCAGGAAATAAAACAAACTGACAAATAATAAATTTTAAATAGTGAATTTTTAAATGATGAATTTTTAAATAATGAAGTTACAGGGGAGAATACGCAATGAAAATCTATGATATTTCCCAGGAAGTTTTCAGCGGGCAGGTATATCCCGGTGATCCGGCACCAGAAAAAGAGATGCTTAGTATTATGGAAAACGGCGACTTGTATAATCTGACCGCTTTCAGCATGTGTGCTCACAATGGGACCCATATCGATGCGCCATTTCATTTTCTGAAGGATGGAAAAACAGTAGATGCTATAGGCTTAGAGGCATTTGTGGGCATGGCGTACGTGGCAGAACATCAAGGGATTGTTTCCGGCAATGATGCGGTAGAAATTATTAAAAAAGCAGAAAAACAGAATCCGGAAGCGGCAAAGAGAATCCTGATTAAAGGGGATGCAGAAGTTTCTCTGGAGGCTGCCAAAATTTTTGCATCAGCAGAAATCCTGCTTCTTGGAAATGAATCTCAGACTGTCGGGCCGGAAGATGCGCCGATGGAAGTGCATCTTATGCTTTTGTCTGCCAATGTTATTTTACTGGAAGGGATTCGTCTGTCAGAGGTTTCTGAAGGTGTATATTTTTTAAACACAGCACCGCTGAATTTATCCGGTGCGGACGGTTCGCCGTGCAGAGCGCTGTTAATCGCTTCGGAAACATAAAATCGAGGCTTTCAGGCAGGAACAGAGGAAGATAGTTGTCAACCGACAGGGAAAATGCTAAAATAGAACGCAGTATGAGTATAAAGGAGAGAATAGCATGACACTGATTCGAACACTTATCGTATATATTTATGTAATCGCAGCAGTTATTCATAATGCCGGTTATTATCAGAAAGTGCGCAGCCAGGAGGATGTGCTGGGTGCAGATGTTGTACAGCAGAAAATTCATGACCGGGCAAGCAAAGTAGCAGCCCGCATTATGAAACTGAGCGGCGCTAACATGAAAGTTGTCGGAAAAGAGAATATTCCGGCAGAGGGCGCGGTATTATATGTATCCAACCACCAGAGCTTTATGGATGTGCCGGCAATTGTATCGGTGCTGGATCGTCCGACTGGTTTTATTGCAAAAGATGATTTAGGAAAAATTCCTTTTTTCCGTGACTGGGTAACCGAACTGAAAGCAGTGCTGATTGCCCGCGGTGATGCGCGCAAAGCGTTAACAGCTATTATTCAGGCAGCAAAACTGCTTCAGCAGGGGCATTGTATGGTGCTGTATCCGGAAGGAACCCGCAGCAGAGACGGCAAACTGCTGGAATTTAAGGCAGGCAGCCTGAAAGCAGCTCAGAAAGGCAATGCCACAATTGTACCGGTAGCGATCGACGGGGCGATGGATGTTATGAAACGCGACAGCTATCTGATTCATAAAGCAGATGTAACGGTTACATTTTTACCGCCGATTCCGGCCGATGAAGTAAAGGCAGCTGATACAAAAGAGCTGGCTGACCGGGTTAAAAAACAGATTGCTGATGTGTTAGGTCAGGAATTTGTATCCCAGGATGAACTGGACGGCATGGCTCAGGCAGAAGCAGGCCAGCATGAGTAGACTGGAAGAGGCAGGGGAACTGCTGAAGAAGTATTATGGCTATCATGCTTTTAAGCCGATTCAGCAGAAAGCTATCGAATCAATTCTAAATGGGCAGGATACCTTTGTGGTAATGCCGACCGGTGGAGGAAAATCGCTGTGTTATCAGATTCCTGCGCTGATGCTGGATGGTTTGACCCTAGTGATTTCCCCTCTGATATCACTGATGAAAGATCAGGTTGACCAGCTGGTGCGTTTAGGGATTCGGGCTGCCTGTATGAACAGTATGCTTGATGAAGAGCAGTATCAGGAGCTGCGCATCGAAATTCAGGAAAATCGGATTCAGATTTTGTATGTTGCTCCGGAGCGTCTTCGTTCCGGAGATTTTTTATCGCTGCTTCGCCGGCAGAATATCGGTCTTGTAGCAGTGGATGAGGCCCATTGTGTGTCGCAGTGGGGGCATGATTTTCGTCCAAGCTATCATGCCATCAGCCAGTTTGTAAAGAGTCTGCCAAAAAGACCTGTGGTAGCGGCATTTACCGCTACCGCCACCCGGGAAACCCGTGAGGATATTATTCGCAGACTGGAACTGGTACGGCCTAATATTTACAGAGCCAGCTTTAATCGCTCCAACCTGATTCTGGCGGTGGAGCGTGATGGCGGACGCAAGGAAAAACTTCTGGAGTTTGTAAAAAATCATCGGGGACAGTCTGGTATTATTTACTGCAATACGCGCAAAGAGGTTGATAAAGTCTGGGATATGCTTCGCCGGGCTGGGATTCCTGCCTTACGTTATCACGGAGGCATGGAGGACTGGGAGCGCAATGAGAATCAGGAAAAATTTATTTACGAACAGGTAGATATCATTGTAGCTACCAATGCCTTCGGTATGGGCATCAATAAACCGGATGTACGCTATGTGGTGCATTATAACCTGCCGAAGAATATTGAATCGTATTATCAGGAAATCGGGCGTGCCGGCCGTGATGGGCTGCCAAGTTTATGTGTATTGTTTTTTTCGTATTCCGATGTGCATATTAACCGCTATCTGTTAGAACAGAGCAGCAAATCAGAAGAACGACTTCAGGTGGAACTGCAAAAACTGGATGCGATGGTCCGCTATGCAGATACCAGGCAGTGTTTGAGACAGTATATTCTGCAGTATTTTGGTGAACTGGCGAAAGATACCTGTCAGGGGTGCAGTAATTGCTGTGAAGTGCGGCTTGGTAAACCAGAACTGCAGCAGATGGAAGAGGATTTATTAAATGAACTTCGCAGTTTAAGACTTATGCTGGCAATTGACGAGGGGGTACCATCTTATCGTGTTATGAGCGATGAAACACTGCTGGAACTGGCCAGAAAACAGCCGGTAAGTGTTGTAGCGCTGGAACAGATTACCGGTATGGGAGAACGACGAATAGAACAGTATGGAGATGCGATTCTGAAATGTATTATCGATTTTCAGCAGGATTGATTGAAAACTGTGCAGAAAACAGATAAAGAATAACAACTCTATAAATATTAAAAGAGGTAAGAACCATAAAAGAGAACATCTAAAAAAGGAGGTTTGCTATGAGGTTTGAGTTAACAAAAGAAACCCGCAGCCGTTTACTGGTAAATGTGCTGGTAGTGCTTACGGGGATTTCTTTTTATTTTGCATTGCTGAATATTGATGAAATCAGCGGTTTTGTGCATACCATCATGGGGATTTTACGGCCTTTTATATACGGCTTTGTGCTGGCTTTTCTGCTGGACAGCCCTGTAAAGTATTTTGAAAAAACATTAAAGCGGTATATTAAGCATGCGAAAATGCAGCGTGCGCTGGCAGTGGTACTGGGTATGGTGCTGTTTTTCTTTATCGTGGGCCTGTTAATTGCAGTTTTAGTACCGCAGTTAATGGAAAGCGTTGTTATGCTGGTGAAAAATATTCAGGACTTTGCCTCGAATCTGGAAGTATATATTGCGGAACTGACTCGTGTTCTGCAGCAGGAATATCATCTGGATCCGGCATTATATGAAAGCTTTACAAAAACCGGGGAAGATATTCTGGGTATGGGCAGTGCTCTGCTTTTAAGCGGTTTTCAGCGGCTGTTAGGGCTTACCGGGCAGTTAACTACCTGGGTACTGGACTTTTTTGTAGCACTGATTGTATCGGTGTATCTGTTAATGAGCAAAGAACATTTTTTTGCGCAGTGGCGTAAACTTCTGTATGCGTTCCTGAAAAAAGAAACGGTAGAAAAGATTCTTTATGTAGGCCGTTTAACCGGGAATACTTTTCACGGGTTTATTAACGGAAAACTGATTGATTCGTTAATTATCGGGATTCTGGCCTTTATCTGTTTAACGATTATGGACATGCCGTATGTACTGCTTGTCAGTGTTATTATCGGTGTTACCAATATTATTCCGTTTTTTGGTCCGTTTATCGGTGCCATTCCAAGTACCTTTATTATCCTGATTGTAAATCCGGTTCAGGCTCTGTGGTTTGTGGTTTTCATCCTGATTCTGCAGCAGATTGACGGAAATATTATCGGGCCTAAAATTCTGGGCAGCAGTACCGGTCTGCCGGCAATCTGGGTCATGTTTGCAATTTTAGTAGGCGGCGGCCTGGCCGGTTTTGTAGGGATGATTGCAGGTGTACCTGCGATGGCGGTTATTTATACGCTGTTTAAAAATTATGTAAAACAGAGACTGGAACAGAAAGCGCTGCCATCGAACACGGAAGATTATCTTTCGTCCGGAATGGATCCTTATCAGGCAAAGGGGGCAGTAAATCATGCGTCAGAATCAGCTGGATCAGATTCGTAATCTTCAGCTGCAGATTGCAGCTATGGAGCAGGAAATCGAACACTTATATGCAGAACGCAAGAACCTGGTGCAGGAAAGCGAATCCCGTCTTCAGGATTTACTGCAGACTGTAGAAGAACCAATGAACGGCTCCGGCCGGCAGAGCGAGCTGGATAGAATTTTAGATATCCGTGCGGAGCTTCCGGCGTATGCCCGTGTTGCCTGTCAGGGTGTGGAAGGGTCTTTTTCTCATCAGGCAGCGGATCAGTTTTTTACGAAGCCGGATATTCAGTTTTTTGAACAGTTTGAAGATGTATTCCGGGCAGTTGAAAATGGCGAAGTGGAATACGGCATTCTTCCAATTGAAAATTCCACAGCCGGTTCGGTTATTCCCGTATATGATTTAATGCGGAAACACAACTTTTATATTATTAAAGATACCAAAGTGCTGGTGCGGCATAATCTGTTAACAGCGATGGAATGCAGCATTGAGGATATCACCGATGTCTATTCTCATCCACAGGCGTTAAGCCAGTGTCAGGAGCTTTTAGAACAGTATCCGGATATTCGGATTCATGAGTATTCCAATACGGCTGCTGCGGCAAAATTCGTAGCCGGTGAGCGCAATACGCGCATGGCTGCAATTGCTTCGGCAAAATGTGCAGAACTTTATGATTTACACCTTTTACAGAAAGACATTCAGGATGTGTCCGGCAATGCGACACGGTTTATCTGTATCAGTAAGACACCGGGCTTTTCGGAACATGCCAACCGGATCAGCCTGTGCCTGACAGTACCTCATAAGCCGGGTTCCCTTTATCATTTACTGCACAAGTTTGCGCTGAATCACTTAAATCTGTGTAAACTGGAAAGCCGTCCATATCCAAAGAAAAAATTTGAATACCTGTTTTATCTGGATGTAGAAGGCCGTATCGATGATTTTCAGGTGCGCTGGCTGTTAAATGATCTGAACAATCAGCTGGGCTATTTTAAGTTTCTGGGCAGTTATGATGAAAAGACTGTCGCCGAAACGGAAGAACCGAAATAAAAGCCGGAATAAAAGAAAGTTAGAGTTAAACCGAAAACATAAAATAAAAACAGAATAAAAGAGAAACCTGTCATAAACAGGCTCCCGAGAGGATATAGATGTAGTGTGAGTATCATAAAAAGGAGCGAGTGGTATGGCAGGATATCCAAATCAGAAACAAAAAACACCAGGAAGAGCTGTCAGGCGATTTTGCATGCAGGCAGCAGCTTCACTCGGTGTTTTTTTTCTTGTACTGACGCTGTTTCAAAGTACATCCCCGGGCAGTATTCCGTGGAAACAGTGGGTTAGAGAAACTTTTACAGCGGATTTTGATGCCGCGCCGGTAATGGAGTTTTTTTATCAGATGGACAGCCCTGAGGAGGATGCCATTCAGGTAGATGCTCCATTATATCCTGTGCAGGAAACGATGGCGATTCCCGTAAACGGAAAAATTCTGACAGCGGAACGAGAGGATGTACTGCAAATGAGCAGTCGGTTTGAGGAAGGCATCTGGATTCAGGCCGGTGCCGATGAACCTGTACTGGCCGCCTACAGTGGAACGGTAACAGGCCTGTGGGAGGAGGCAGGATTATATACCGTTGAACTTTCTCATGCCAATGGGTTTGTCACAATTTACGGCTGCTGCGCCCAGGCGCAGGTTTCGCTGAATGAGCCTGTGAAAAAAGGACAGGTGCTGGGCTATGTGAAAGCGCAGGATACCGACGGAAATTTTTATTTTGCGACGCGCTATCTTGGTGAAGCAATCAGCCCTATGGAATTATTAAACCAGAAAGCCGATGCGGCGTTATAACGCCCTTGTCATAATATATAGAATCAGCAGTAAAGTTTTGTGCAGGATGTTCTAGGTATTATCTTTTCACATATATATGAACAAGCGTTATAGGATGGAGGGATAATTTATGGAAGACGTAACGATTTTTGAGGATATCTCCAGCCGGACGGGCGGTAATATTTATATTTCTGCAGTGGGGCCGGTGCGTACGGGGAAATCGACCTTTATTAAAAAGTTTATGGATCTGGTGGTGCTTCCGCGTATTACGGATGAATATGACCGGGCCCGCACCAATGATTCGCTTCCGCAAAGCGGCGCCGGAAAAACCATTATGACAACGGAGCTGAAATTTGTGCCGGACGATGCCATTTCCATTGAGGTAACGGACGGGGTGCAGGCAAAAGTGCGCCTGGTGGACTGTGTGGGCTATGCCATTGAAGGAGCGCTTGGGTTTATGGAATCCAACGGACCACGCATGGTGCGCACACCATGGTATGACCATCCGATTCCTTTTGAAGAAGCAGCCGAAATCGGAACGAAAAAAGTAATTACGGACCATTCGACAATGGGGATTTTAGTAACCACCGACGGCAGTATTACCGACCTGCCCCGCGAGGCCTATGTAGAGGCGGAACAGCGTGTTGTAGCGGAAATGACGGAGCTGAACAAACCCTTTATTGTTGTGTTAAACAGCTGTCATCCCGAACAGGAAGAAACCGTGGCACTGGCTATGGAACTGGAAGAGGCCTATCAGGTGCCGGTATTACCTGCCAATGTAGCTGGCCTGGATGAAGAAGGTATTATGAATATTCTGGAGGAGATTCTGTTTGAATTTCCCGTATCCGAAGTGAATATCGGGCTGCCGCAGTGGATTGAAGATTTAGACTGCGACCACTGGCTGCGGGCGAAATTTGAAGATGCCGTGCACAGTGCTATCAGCGAAGTAAAACGATTACGCGATATTGACCAGTCTATTCAATGCCTGGCTGCCTATGATTTTGTAAAAGATATTGTGCTGGATCATATGGATTTAGCCACCGGCGTGGCCTGCATTGAAATGGCCGCGGAAGATGAGCTGTTTTATAAAGTATATCAGGAGGTAAGCGGTGTAGAGGTGGCAGGACTTCATGATATTTTAAAAAACACAAAAGAGTTCGCCTTTGCCAAAAAAGAATACGACAAACTGAAATGTGCTCTGGCTGATGTACAGGAAAAAGGCTATGGCATGGTAACCCCAACCATGGAGGATATGATGCTGGAAGAACCGGAGCTGACCAAAAAAGGCGGCAGTTTCTGTGTACGTTTAAAAGCCAGTGCCCCAACTTTGCATATTATCCGTTCCGATGTAACAACCGAAATTACACCGCTTATGGGTTCCGAAAAACAATGTGAGGACCTGGTGCGTTATATGAGTGAAAAATTCGAGCAGAATCCGCTGGCTATGTGGGAATACGATATTTTTGGAAAATCCCTGCATGATCTGGTGCGTGAAAATATGGAAGGCAAACTGCAGAAAATGCCCGAAAATGTCCAGCATAAACTGCAGGAGGCTGTACGCCGCATTACAAACGATGGAAGCGGCGGGCTGATTTGTATTATTATCTGAATATAAAAAAGAGAACACAATATAAACAGAAAAGGCACTGCCGCTGGAGATAATCCACAGGCAGTGCCTTGTTTTTATTTATTTTGTTAACGAATTTCTTCCGGATATTCAACGCCTTCCGGCAGCGGATCCCAGTCGTTAAGCCCCAGGCTCTGTTTAAAACGTGCCTGTTCCCAGGTAACGGGAGGCGGGTCATCGGCCAGATATTCCATCAGTTCGTCAATGCCTTCTCTGGTAACGTTGTTAATCATAAAAATGCGTTCGCAGCCGGCATTTTTAAGCCACAGCTCTACCATAGGAATGTTGGCGTAAGGCGAGTCCACTTTGGTAATAATGCCGATTAACGGCCGTAGAATAAACGAGCGGCAGTTAGCGCCAAACAGACTGAATGGCTCATCAGCGGCCTGTACAATTGCTACCACATCGGCCTCAAAGGAAAAGCAGGCAAGGCCTACACCGCAGACTTTCGATTCGGCGTATTCGCCAGGGGAATCGATGGTATCGGCGGAAGTATTTACGTACTGGGTTTTTTCGTAATGCAGATCTTCACCTTTTAACGCCTGGGTCAGCGAGGTTTTTCCGGCTTCGCTTCGTCCCATCAGAAATAGTTTTTTCATGTTGATACAGTCCCCTTGCTACAAACGGTATGTGCGCTGTATGTGATCAGCTTTTATGAATTTCGCATGGACGGAAGCCCATAACTTCTACCATAAAACGCATTACTTCATTAACTGCGATTTCGACATCGGCCAGTGCACCGGTAATAATCAGCGAGCCGCAGAAGCGGTCCATAAAACCGATCTGTACATCGGCGCTTTTTGCCGCGACATCGGCCGCAATCACTACCGATTCCCACGGGGTTACCCGTACAAGCCCAAGTGATTCGCCGGTATGGTCTTCGCCTTCATGTACACCGATATGCAGCCCCAGGTTCTGATAAATAGCAGGATCCTGCGGAGTGAGCACATGAGCCAGGCATACTTCTTTGCCAGGTACACGGACACGGGTCATGCGCAGTCGTCTGGTTTTGAGATGTTCGTAATTGTCACCGAACATTTTCTCCAGCAGTTCTTCTTTTTTAATACGTGCCATAGCTGCACTTCCTATCGTTTGGTAATTTTGCAGACTACATAGCCCAGTTCATCACGGAAATAGTTTACAACCTCGGTCAGAGCGGAGGTTACTTCAGAAATATCGCCTGTGATAATCAGAGTGCCGGTAAAACGGTCCGCAAAGCCCAGATAAATGTTGCCGCTTTTAACCGCGATATCGGAAGCAATAACAGCCGATTCCGGTGGTGTCATATTCATAATACCGATTGCGGTTGCACTGTAATCCAGCTGCGGATTTAAGCCCAGTTTCTGATAGATAATCGGAGCAGGGCCGCCCATTACGTGCGCGAAAGTAATTTCTTTACCGGCTACGGTTTCCTGTACAATTCTAATCTGTTCGCCATGATCAATTGCCATTGTATATACCTCTTTTCATAAATCGAAGTGTATTTCATGTATCGTTACTAAGAATAATCTAATAATCAGAAATAATAATCATACCTCTAAAAATTATACTATTAAAAAAATAGACTGTCAAACCGAATTTGGCCGTAATTCTGCAGGAATAGCGGTATCTGCAGGGATTTTGTATACCGTATAATGCTGTTTATGGATATAAAAAATTTTCTTATAGACTTTGTACACTTTTGTCTCTCCATGGCGTATTTTTGTGTTGACAAAGCCGGCGGAAAAGCATAAAATGTCTTGTATGCAAGGAAATATATCCACCGGGAGAGTACAGGATTATGTCTGAAATGAATAAAGAAAAAGGTAAATTTTATATTGTAGACGAAGGAATTCTGCCGGAAGCAATTTTAAAAACGGCCAGAATTAAAGAGCTGCTGGCAAAAAATAAAGATATGACCGTAAATGATGCGGTAGAAGAAATCGGTTTAAGCCGCAGCGCATTTTATAAGTATCGTGACGGGGTATTTCCGTTTTATGAGGCAACAAAAGCCAAAATTATTACGTTACAGATTTCTATGGACAATAAAGCCGGGATTTTATCCAACTGTATCAATACAATTGCACGTGCCAACTGCAATATCCTGACCATTAATCAGGGGATTCCAATTCAGAATGTAGCCATTGCTACGATTGCATTTGAAACAGCCCAGATGGAACAGAGTCTGGAAACAGTAATTGATATCATGGAACATCTCAGCGGCGTGCTGCATGTAGAAATTGTAGGACAGCAAAACTAAGGAGGCTATCAACAGCATGGAAGAAAAAGTGTTAAAAGTAGGGTTAATGGGTCTGGGTACAGTAGGTACCGGCGTATATAAAGTAATCGAAAATCAGAAAGATGAATTCCCGTATAAAATCGGTACCAGAATGGAAATCAAAAAAATTCTGGTTCGGGAAGATGCCATTGCGGATGCGAAATCGAGAGTTCGTGAAGGGATTGAAGTAGTAGGCAATTACGAAGACATCGTAAATGACGAAGAAATCGATATCGTAATCGAGGTAATGGGCGGCATTGACTTTGCGAAAAAATGCATCCTGGCTGCACTGGGCAAAGGCAAAAGCGTTGTAACCGCAAACAAAGACCTGGTTGCGGTTCACGGCAAAGAGCTGTTAGATGCAGCGGCTGAAAACGGCTGTGACTTCCTGTTTGAAGCAGCAGTTGCAGGGGCGATTCCAATTATCCGTCCGTTAAAACAGTGCCTGGCTGCAAACAATATCAGCGAAGTAATGGGTATCGTAAACGGTACCACCAACTATATTTTAACCAAAATGACTCTGGAAGGCATGACTTTCCAGGAGGCACTGGCAAAAGCAACAGAACTGGGCTATGCAGAAGCAGACCCTACTGCAGATATTGAAGGCTTGGATGCGGCTCGTAAAGTTGCAATTATGGCCTCTATCGCATTCAATTCCCGCGTTGTATTAGATGATGTTTATGTAGAAGGGATTACAAAACTGACTGCAGAAGATATTGCTTATGCGGCAGAAATGGGTTATACTATTAAGTTGTTAGGTGTGGCTCGCCACAGCGAAAACGAAGGTATTGAGGTTCGTGTTCATCCAATGCTGATTCCAAGCGCACATCCTCTGGCAACCGTTAACGATTCCTTTAATGCGGTATTCGTACACGGGGATGCTGTAGATGATGTTATGTTCTATGGCCGCGGTGCTGGTGAACTGCCAACAGCAAGTGCCGTTGTGGGCGACGTTATGGATATTGCCCGCAATATTCAGTATAACTGCAAAGGTCGTATCCGCTGCACCTGCTATAAAGAAATTCCAATTAAGTCCATCAATGAATGCAGAAGCAGCTACTTTATCCGTATGCAGGCACAGAATCGCCCTGGCGTACTGGCTAACATTGCAAGCGCATTCGGTATGTGCAATGTTAGTATTGCACAGTTTGTTCAGAAAAACGTGCAGGATGATGTAGCGGAAATGGTACTGATTACCGAAAACGTGCTGGAAAGCGATTTCCAGACTGCAGTAGCATCGCTGAAAGCTATGCCGATTCTGAAAGAAATTTCTGCAATCATTCGTGTATATTCCGTATAAACCAGAATCGGAAAAAGCAAATCGGTAAAAGCAAAAGGAGCGGATTTCCGTGAGACGTATGCGGATCCCGGCTACAACAGCCAATATGGGACCGGGCTTTGACTGTATAGGCATGGCCTTTGATTTCTACAATTATATTGATTTTGAACCAGTTGACGAGCTGGAATACTGTGAGCTGACCTCGGGCGGGGATGCAGGCAGTATCGATTTAAGCAAGAATAATCTGATTTATAAAGCCTATGCCGCTGTATTTGAATATGTACAGAAGCCTGTGGCCGGAATCAGAATGCATTTCGAAAACAACGTTCCATACTCCCGCGGTTTGGGCAGCAGCTCTGCTGCACTGATTGGCGGGGTAAAGGTAGCCAATGAAATTCTGGGCAATCCGTTAAACGATGCCGAACTGCTGGATGTGGCAATGCAGTTTGAAGGGCATCCGGATAACATTGCACCGGCTTTATTAGGCGGCGTTGTAATCAGCGGGCTGGACGAAGATGGAAAAGTGTTCTATCGTAAAATTACACCGCCTTCTAATCTGCACTGCACGGTAATCATTCCGGATTACCCGCTTGCAACAAAAGAGGCGCGTGAGGTTTTACCAAAAGAGCTTTCTATGAAAGATGCTGTTCATAATATCGGTCGTATGGCGCTTTTAGTGGATGCTATGCACACCGGCAATTTAGAACAGCTGGCACTGGCGATGGACGACAAGCTTCATCAGCCGTACCGCATGCCGTTAATCAAAGGCATGGAAGAATTAATTCCTCAGGCGAAAGCACTGGGAGCGCTGAATGTAACCATCAGCGGTGCAGGCCCTACCATTCTTTTAGTGAGCGATGGCGAGAAAGATTTTTCCTCGCTTGCGGATCTGCTGAAAGAAAAAGGCGTAACTGCAAAAATCACTGCACTGCATCCAGTTAACAAAGGTGCAGAGATGATTGAGGGATAGGAGAGACAACAATGGCACTGATTGTACAAAAATATGGCGGTACTTCTGTAAAAGACGTAGACCGCGTAAAACATGTTGCGCAGCATATTAAAAGTTTCCGCGATGCAGGACACGATATGATTATTACCGTATCGGCTCCAAGCGGTGTAACCGATAAACTGATTGACATGACCAAAAAATTCGACAAACGCCCTCCAACACGCGAAATGGACGTACTGTTATCTACAGGGGAACAGATTTCCATCGCATTACTGGCAATGGCGCTGAATGATCTGGGGATTCCATCGGTTTCTATGACCGGCAGCCAGATGGGTATCATGACAACTGATGCTCACATGAAAGCAAGAATCAATTACATTAAAACCGATAAAATCCGCAAAGAACTGGATGCCGGTAAAGTTATTATCGTAGCAGGCTTCCAGGGGATTACCGAAGAAGGCGAAATCACAACATTAGGTCGCGGCGGTTCCGATACCACAGCGGTAGCGGTAGCGGCTGCAACCGGAGCCGATTTATGTGAAATCTATACTGACGTAGACGGCGTTTATACCGCTGACCCTCGTATGGTACAGAATACACAGAAACTGGCGATGATTACCCATGACGAAATGCTGGAACTGGCCAGCCTGGGTGCAAAAGTTCTGCATCCGCGTTCTGTTGAAATTGCGAAAATGCACGGCGTAAAATTAAGCGTACGTTCCAGTTATGAAACTTCCAAGGAGGGAACCTTTGTGGTAAATAGAGATCAGTTAGAAAAAGAATTCGTGGTAACAGGGGTAGCCTGTGACCAGAAAGTAGCAAAAATCGGTATCTTTGACCTGGAGGATAAACCTGGCTCCGCAACAAAAGTGTTCCAGGCTCTGGCAGATGCCAACGTTAACGTGGATATGATTGTACAGAGTGCAATGCGTAACAACATGAACGACATCGCATTCACTGTTCCACTGGATGAAGTAGACAATGCACTGGAAGTTCTGCACGAACTGAAAGACAAAATGAGCATGTCTGACATTGTATCCTCTACCAATGTTGCAAAAGTATCTATCGTAGGTGCAGGTATGGTAAGCTCCACAGGGGTTGCTGCAAAAATGTTCTCCGTACTGGCTCAGAATGAAATCAACATTCAGATGATCAGTACCTCTGAAATTAAAGTTTCCTGTATCATCGAAAAAGAAAACGATACACCTAAAAAAGCAATGCAGGCATTACATGATGCATTCGAATTAGATAAAATCAACGGTTAATTCTCTGTCAGAGCCGTTGTGCCGAATGAAAAGAACTGCTGAAAGTATTTTCAGCAGTTCTTTTTTTATCCGGTTTTATCCTGTACGGATAAATGTAACTGTTTTTGAATCTCCTGCGGATATTTCTGTTTAGATTCCGGTTTTTATTTCATAGAAACCGGGTATGTTTATTACAGGAAGCAAAACAATACACAGGAGGGAACTCGAATGAGAATTGATTATAAAAAGCTGATTACCGGATATATTAATGAACAGAACTATGAGGCCATTGTAGAGGCAGGCCGTGAAAATAATGCCAGAGCACTGCGTTATGTACAGATGAACATCTGGGGCGATTACCGGAATGCTCAGCGCTGGCATGCGATTTCTGCACTTGCTGCGCTGGCAAAAGAATATGCTTACGATAATGAGGAGATATATCGCAATGTGATTCGCCGTGCTGTGTGGGCAATGGCGGATGAAAGCGGCAATGTGCCATGGGCGGCTCCGGAAATGATGAGCGCGGTTATTAAAGCCTGTCCGCAGCATTATAAAGAGTTTGTAAAAATCATGATTACCAATGGCCTTGACAGCCCGATGTGCCATTTAGGGGTGCTGTGGTCCGTAGGCTATTTAGGAAAAGACTATGCAGGTGAAATCGAACCGTTCATGCCGAAACTGCTGAAATTTTTAGACCATAAAGATCCTGAAATGCGTGGAACAGCAGTATGGGCACTGAAACAATTGCAATATGAACCGGCTTTTGCTAAAATAAATAGTATGGCCGATGATGATGCGGAATTCTGGATTTATGAAAACGGAATGCTGCAGCAGAAATCCATCCGCCAGATACTGAGCACAGAAGTAGACGGCATTTGTGCCTGACTGTGTAATCCATTTGTGAAGGTTGATGAAGATGGCAGGAGAAAAAACACTGGCCTATCTGCACTGGGAAAAGCTTGTTCAGAACAATGACTTTCCGCAGGCAGACCGGTTTTATGAAAAAATGAAACAGGAAGGGCAGCTGGATGCCGAAATCTGTTTTGTAATGGGTTTATGGTATCGGCAGCAGCAGCAGTTCGGGCAGGCTGTGGATGCCTTTGTGCAGGGGCTGATTATAAAGCCGGAAAGCAGCGATTTATATTATGAGCTGGCCAACACCATGCGGGAAATCGGCAATGCTGAGGCTGCAGAGCGATACTACCGCAACTGTCTGGCGCTGCGGCCTGATTATATCGATGCGCTGTATGGCCTCGGGCAGGTGCTGGCTGTAATGGAAAAAACCGAAGAAGCGGCAGAATGTTTCTGTAAAGCGCTGGATCAGGCATCCAGTGTACAGGAAATGATAGCCATTGCCGTGGAAATTTCGGCACTTGGCATGGCGGATCAGGCCATTCATATCTACTTTATGGGGCTGCTTCAGGAGCCGGATAATTATTATCTGTATTCCAATATCGGTATTGAACTGGCCGAACAGCGTGAATTTGCCGATGCGGTATTCTGCCATGAAAAAGCGCTGCAGATGGATGAAAACAATGCCGACTTATGGTATAACGCGGCATGCACCTATTCTTTAATGGGCGAGGCAATGCGGGGGCTTCTGGCGCTGGAAAAAGCCATTCTGCTGGACGATGAAAACCGCAGTTATGCCCTGCAGGATCCGGAACTGGAATTTCTGCAGAAACATAAACGGTTCTGGAAACTGGTAAAAGCAGAAAAAGAGTAATCGGGAACGAACACGGGTAAAAAATAAGTAAAATAAATGTACGGCTGTTTCAGAGCAATCTGAGGCAGCCGTTTTTATTTGCACGATTTGCACAGATAAATGGAAACGCCAGCAGATAAATACGGCATATATCTTTATTGGCACAGTATTTATCATCAGCAAAACTGATAGGACTTTACATAGATTTTACATAACGGAGTGCATACATTTTACATTGCTGCGGCATAATTGCAGGTAACAGCAAAAGTTCGGAATAATTCTGTAAAAAGTATGGAGGGCACACGTTATGAATGAAGTTATGCAAACATTGTTTGGCCTGCTTGGCGGGCTTGCGATTTTCCTGTTCGGTATGAACATGATGAGTGAAGGGCTGCAGAAAGTGGCCGGTGAAAAAATGCGGCACATTTTAGGGCTGCTTACAAAAAACGCAGTGACCGGGGTTTTAGCCGGGGCTATTGTAACCGCGGTATTACAGAGCAGCAGTGCCACAACCGTTATGGCCATTGGCTTTGTAAGTGCCGGGCTTTTAAAACTGCCGCAGGCAATTTCGATTATTTTTGGTGCCAACATTGGTACCACCATGACAGCCCAGCTGATTGCATTTAAAATCAGCGATTATATCTGGCCGATTATCTTTATCGGTTTTGTGATTTACTTCCTGGCGAAAAAGGAAAATATTAAATACATCGGGGAAACCATTTTTGCATTCGGTCTGCTGTTTTTAGGGATTGACACGATGGGCGCCGTTATGAAACCGCTGGCTGCAAGCCCTGTGTTTGTAAGCATGATTCAGCAGGTATCCGGCATTCCGGTATTAGGGGTACTGGTAGGTACCTTAATGACCGTTGTGGTACAGAGCAGTTCGGCTACCATTGCGGTACTGCAGAATTTTGCTTCCACCGCAGGGCCTGACGGGGTAACCAGTATTATTGGTTTAGAAGGCGCGATTCCGATTCTGTTCGGGGATAATATCGGTACTACCATCACAGCACTGTTAGCCTGCATCGGGCAGTCGAAAAACGCACAGCGTACCGCGTTATCCCACAGTATCTTTAATATTACCGGTACCTGCCTGTTTATCTGGTTTATCCCGCAGTTTGCCGATGTTGTGCGTATGATTTCGCCGACCGGTGCAGAAATTGATGTCATCTCCCGTCAGATTGCAAATGCCCATACCACATTTAACATTACCAACACCTTAATCTGGACACCGCTTCTGCCTCTGATGGTGAAAATCGTAACCACACTGATTCCGGATACCGCAGAAGATTTTGCAATGCCGAAAAACGAACTGCGTTATATCAAAGACGGTCTGCAGGACCAGCCTGAATTTGCGATGCATCTGGTTATGCAGGAAATCAGCGGTGTAAATGAACGCGTATCGGAAATGCTGCTGAATACCCGCAGAACAGTTCTGTATGATGATATGGAGGCCAATACCAATGTACTGGCTATGGAAAATGATTTAGACGAGGTACAGGATAAACTGGTGCGCTATATGTCCAGTCTGTTTACTACAGGGTATATGAACGAACTGCAGAGTGTGCGCCTTGCAGGCCTTATGGAGGTATCCAGCAATGTAGAGCGTATCAGTGACAGCTGTGCAAGTATTGCCCATAAAATCAGAACCAAAGTGGAAAAACAGCAGAGCTTTTCCAATATGGCTCTGGAGGAGCTGAGCGAGTCCTTCGAGCTGGTGGAAAGCATGGTGGATAAAGTGACCGATGTGCTGAAAAACAACGATGCCAAAGCGGCTGTTGAGGTACTGGAAATGGAAAACGAAGTGAATCAGCTGGAACATCGTTTACGCAAAAAACACCTTGGCCGTTTAAACGAAGGCGTATGCACACCGGAAATGACCGTGGCCTACACAGAAATTCTGCATAATTTAGAGCGCATCGGGGACTGCTGCGCCCATATTGCAGTATTTATTGTGGAGCATCAGAAAGTAGCCGGCATGGGAAAACCGGCAATTGTATAAGAAATCATATACACATAAAAAAGAAGCGTAAAAAAGAAGCGAAAAAAGAATCATAAAAAGCAGGCAGAGGATGGGACGAAACATCTCTCTGCCTGTTTTTTTATGGTTGCGGTTATGTTTCAGCGAGCAGTTTTTTACGGCATTCCTGTAAAAGCATTGCGGTTTCTTCCGGAAGCTGAGGATATTGCGGATTGATATCCTGCAGTGTTTCCAGTATAATCTGTGAAATGATAAGTCGCGCCAGCCATTTTTTATCGGCCGGTACAATATACCATGGCGCGATGGGGCTTGCTGTGTGCCGGATTGCCTGTTCATAGGCGTTCTGATAAGGCTCCCAGTAAGACCGCTCTTCGATATCAGAGCGTGAAAACTTCCAGTTTTTCTCCGGATTATCAATACGTTTTAAAAAGCGGTTTTTCTGTTCATTTTTCGAGAGATGCAGAAATATTTTGACAATCCTTGTTCCATTCTGATACAGATAGCGTTCAAAGTCTGCAATCTGTTTATAGCGGTCTTCAAACAGTGTACCGGTGAGGCAGCGCGCCGGCAGATTGGAGTTTTTGTGCAGGCCGTGCACTTTTACAACCAGCACATCTTCGTAATAGGAGCGGTTAAAAATACCGATACAGCCCCGGGCCGGAAGATGGCAGAATGCCCGCCAGAGATAATCATGGTTCAGCTCTTCGGTGCAGGGCTGCTTGAAATTATGCACCGTAACCCCCTGGGGGTTCATACCGGAAATGACATGTTTGATGGCGCTGTCTTTTCCGGCGGCATCCATGGCCTGAAAGATGATTAAAACCGATTCTTTGTTTTCGGCATAGAGCCGGTCCTGTAAAAGACTCATCTGCTTCTGGTTGGCTTCGAGAAGCGGCAGGGCTTCTTCTTTGCCGATACACAGGCCGCCGCTGCCGGTAGAATAATCGTGTAAATGCAGCATTTTCTGACCGGTGAAACGGTATGGATTTATGTTCATACAGACTCCTCCTGTTGCATATAGTTTAGCATATAGTTTAAAAGCATGATTAAAAGATATGCCGATATGCCGCAGGATATGGCAGAAACCAGAAAGTATTCTGCGGCAGATGGTTAAGATCAGGCAGAATAGAGTAGGTGACAGTATGCAGACGATCTCTCCTTACAGAAATCGTGAAATGAGCTGGCTTAAATTTAATGAGAGGGTGCTGGAAGAGGCAGAGGATGCCGGCAATCCTCTTATGGAGCGAATGCGGTTTATTGGAATATTTGCATCGAATCTGGACGAATTTTTTATGGTTCGTGTGGGTTCTCTGTTTGCTGAACTGGCGCTGGATAAAGAGCGTATAGATAAAAAGACAGGCCTTTATGCAGAAGAGCAGCTGACGATGATTTTTGACGAAGTGCGCCGGCTTGCGAAGAGGCTGGGGAATACCTATGCGGAACTTTTAAACGAGCTGGAGCAGTATGGGTATATTCCGGTAACTGTTTCAGAAGCGGAGCCATGGCTTTTAAAACAGATGACAGAATATTTTGAAGCCGAGGTGGCTCCGCTGTTATCCCCGCAGATTATCAGCCCGCGGCATCCGTTTCCGTTTATCCATAACAGGGAGCTTTATATTGCAGCCCGGCTGGAGGGGGATGAGCCCCATCTCGGAATTGTGCCGGTGCCGGCACAGCTTTTGCGTAAAATCGTGTTTCACAGTGCAGATGGCTGGAACCATTACGTGGTATTGCTGGAGGATTTCATTGCCCGCTATGTGCCGCAGATTTTTAACGATACCGTTACAGAGTGTTTTGTATTTCGAGTCACACGAAACGGGGATATGGATTTTGACGAAGGCCTGTATGAGGAGGACACAGATTGGCGGCAGAGTGTGGAGGAGCTTTTAAAACAGCGGCATAAACAGAATGCCGTGCGGATTCAGTTTTCCGGAGAAGTGCGGGAGGAAACCAGGAATTATCTGTGCCAGAAACTGAACCTTACAGAGCGGGAAGCTATGATAGAACAGGCACCGCTGGATTTATCCTTCTGTTTTGAGCGTTTTGACGGCCTGGAGGAAAACCCGGCACTGGTTTACAAACCGCTCAGCGCACTGCAGCCGCCTGTAACAGACCGGAACCGCTCCATTATAGAGCAGATCGGGCGAACAGGCGATATCCTTTTAGCTTATCCGTATCACAGCATACGGCCCTTTCTGGATTTAATTGAACAGGCCGCGATTCACCCCGATGTGGTTTCCATTAAAATTACGCTGTATCGGGTGGCAGCGCAGAGCCGCATAGTGAATGCTTTAATGCGCGCTGCGGAAAACGGCAAAGAGGTGCTGGTTCTGGTGGAACTGCGGGCCCGCTTTGATGAACAGCATAATATCGACTGCTCCAAAAAGCTGGAGGAGGCAGGCTGCACCGTTATTTACGGTGTGGAGCATTTTAAAGTGCACACAAAGCTTATGGTGATGACCCTGCGCAGGCACGGGAAGATTCAGTATATTACCCAGATCGGCACCGGCAACTACAACGAAAAAACAGCTGCCCTTTATACCGATTTATCGTTAATAACCGCAAACAGAGAAATCGGCCGTGAAGCAGCGGAAGTATTTAAACACCTGGCATTAGGACAGTTTGTACAGCACACAAAACATTTACTGGTAGCGCCCGATTATATGAAGCAGCCTTTATCCGGCCTGATTGAGCGGGAAACAGCCCTGGCAAAACAGGGGAACGAGGCGCGTATTATATTAAAAATCAATTCCTTAAGCCATAAAGAACTGATTGATAAACTCCTTGCGGCCTCACAGGCAGGGGTAGAGGTTATCCTGCTGGTGCGGGGCATATGCTGCCTGCAGGCGGGGATTCCCGGCATCAGTGAGAATATTCAGGTGCACAGCATTGTGGGGCGGTACCTGGAGCATTCCCGCATTTATTCCTTTGGTATAGGGAGCCGGCAGAAGCTTTATATCGGCTCCGCAGACTGGATGACCCGCAATATGGATTGCCGTGTAGAAGCCGCTGTGGAAATTCTGGATAAAAACGTGAAACAGACCCTGAACGATATGCTGGAAATATATCTGCAGGATAACCAGAAACGCCGCACCATGGATTTGCAGGGCAATTATCGAAAAACGGAGTATGACGAAAACGAACCGGCAATCGACAGCCAGACAGCACTGTTTGATTACTTTGCCGCTAAACAGCCCGAACCACAAAAGAATGCACAGCAATGCACCCGTGCAGAACAGAGAAGGAAACCTTATAGAAAAACAAGGCCGTATAAAAAAACAAAACGGTACGGTTATGTAAGAAAAGAATCGTAATATGAAACAGCGCGGTATAAAAAGAGAGGCTGCCAGTGTTTTTACACTGACAGCCTCTTTATTATGTGTTTCAGAAATTATACGTTTACAAGTTCATTCTGCTGTAACTGTTTAATATCCTC
>RHMF01000210.1_pt1 | contig 24441 bp, 45 predicted proteins | sample 5365151 | NCBI WGS metagenome assembly RHMF01 (sample SAMN10266501, study PRJNA497801) | feces metagenome | isolation source: feces | host: Bos taurus | place: China: Prairie of Fairy Mountain | collected 2017-08-14 | reverse complement strand
CGGGACTGCCTCGCCGATCTATTTATCCTATACAAACCAAGGAGAATTACTTATGGCTCGCAAGAAAAAATACGCAATTACTTTCAGATTGAGTGCCACCGTGGAGCTCACTGAAAAGGAAATCTTGATGGTAATCAACGGCGACAGCTCGCCGATAAAGACCAAGCTCAACCGTGGTGATATTGTTTTGGGTGGCGGCGACTCTTACCTACCTGGCTGCTGGCTCACCGACGACCAGTATCCCACAGACGGTAAAGGACGCTTACAAAGAGTCTGAAGCCGACGACATTGAAATCTTAGTGTAAGGAGTGTTTATGAACGCTGTGATTATTACTGCAATTATCGTTGGTGGTATCGTTGCCATCGTCGTCGCTTCGCTCGTGTTTGCAAGCAAGTTCAAGTGTAAGCACGAATGGGAAGAAGGTCAAGTGGTCGGTCGTGAGCTCGAAGATACTTTCGGACACACGAAGAAGCTGCTCTTTATGATGTGCCGTTGCAAGAAATGCGGCTGCTATCGTTCGTTCGATACGAGACCGACGGAACAACAAGACTAGACTGGCTCCGGATCGGCGGGACTGCACCGTCGATCTATTATACTTATACAAACCTCAACAAGGAGTAACCTATGATGACCGTTGACCAGTTCATTGAAACCAAGCCCACGTTCGAACAGATGATGAACATACGCCAGTCGATGACTGTCGCCGAAAAGCGTATCAAGAAGGCTGTTGCAAAGCTCAACGACAAGGACTTTACCGACGAAGAGCTCAGCAAGATGGGCTTGTGCTACGGTGATGACGAGTTCACTGTAGGAACATGGACGAAGAACTTCAGAGCGACGAAGGACGCAGTCGAAGCCTACATCAAGGAGAACCCAGGCTACGCCGTCGTCACCCACACGCCCACGAGTGCGAGCGATATCCAGGTCGGCGACATCTACTACAGCTGCTGGGGCGCTACGATGGCTATGGTGACCTTCTTCAAGGTCATCAAGCGTACTAAGCAGTACGTGACGCTCCGCATACTGGAACAGAGTGAGAAGCACGACGACATGTTCTCTGGCACCACGATGCCGCTGGACGAGTTCGAGAATCACAGCAATCTATATGATGGCGAACGGTTCGTAGACGCAAACGGTTTTGCTTACGGGCAGCGCACCATCAAGGTTGACCCAGACGGAAACGGTTCCGCAGTGCTCCGCTACAGAAAATTCATGTGGTGCTATCCGTGGGACGGCAGAAGCAAGTCCTTCGACCACTGTGACTAATTCAGAAATGGGCGGCGATGCCGTCGCCCATTTTTTTTTTATATTTTTTATTTGACAATTCAATAACATCAATCGATATATAAGAAGGAGACCCAAATGGCAAAAAATCAGAATCGAATCATCAAACCGTCTAAGAAGCGAGTAGGAGGCTAATATGCAAGACTCGGACATCGGAACATTTAACATTTACTTCCATGAGGAGAAGGGCAAGTACGTCTGTCACAAGGCGATACCGTCGAAGCGTGCTCTCGATAACCGTGAGATCCGCACGACGCTCACCAAGGACAAGACAAAGTACAGCATCCACCTCGTGGATCTGACGGCGAACCGTCGAAAGCTGCTGGCATCCGGAAGGGTGACTACCATCGGCGAGCTCGTTTGCGCTGCAAACGCCTTCCTCGACATCTACATGAGGCTGGGCTAGGCTGCCGCCAGCGACTGGCTGGACTCCGACGGGACTGCCTCGCCGGAGTATTCTGACTATACAAACCTAAACCAAGGAGCTGCTATGAAGCTGATTACAAAGGAAATCGAAGAAGCCATCAAGAATACGCCGTATGGCTCGACGGAAAACGTGGAACTGGACGACAAGAAGGTCATCGCACGCTTCTTTAACCCAGTAGGCGCTGGCACGTGGTACGTGCTGGAGAATGACGACTGGGAGAACGGTCGAGTGGTGTTCGGTGCTGCCACGCTGGGCTACGGTCTGGAGCTGGGTTCCATCAGCATCGACGAGCTGGAGAGCCTCAAGCTGCCGCTGGGCTTGACCATCGAGCGTGACATCAGCGTGCAGCCGCTCAAGAGCACGCTGGGCGAGCTCCGCAAGGCTTACGGCGAAGACTGGATGTAGTAGGTGGTGCCAGCCGTGGTGGGCTGGCGTGTTGGGCGACGCCGCTGGGTGACTGGCGGCGTCACTTTTTCCAGCGAGATCGATCAAGTGACTGGCAGTGACTGTACGGGACTGCTATGCTGTCTTATTAGGACTATACAAACCTAAACCACGAAAGGAGTTTCCTATGGAAAAGAAACCGAATTATTATGAACTGAATATCTATTCCACTGACGCTGCAACGGAATGGGGTAGCAGAATCGCTATGGCGTTCGCTGGTGCGACCTATGACGAAATCATTGCAAAGGCGAAGGAACATAATGTAGACATTGCCGACGTGGACAAGTGGGACACCGCAGTATACTACCGTGTACCAGTTACATTTGAAATTGTGGCGTCGTGTACTCTGCACGCAGACGAAAACGGTCGTCTGTACTGGCTGCATGTCAACGACAGGGTAGACCACGACGGAACCGACCCTATTCCAAAGTTCTATAAGGAACGCCAGCAGTAGGAACCAGGTCCCCTTATGGGGACTGTTTCCTTTATGTGGCGATCCGGACGACTGGCATTGACTGTACGGGGCTGCACCGACGGTGTATTAAGACTATACAAACCTCAACCACGAAAGGAGCTGATTATGAGTGTTTTCTCTGAAAAGTATGTAACGCCTACCGACGGCATTAACAAGTATCATTTCGACCCCAAGAAAAACAAGTACAAGTTCGAGCTTAAGGGGAACAGTAAGCTCGGCAAAATAGCCGTCTGGTCTACGCTCATGGGCGACTATGTGTACAAGCGTCTTAAGGGCGTGCTCAAAAACATTAAAGGGACTTGTACGAATTGCGATGCGTGCAAGGGCTCGTGCTACGTACGCAGCGGTTACGAAATGCGTCCAGCCGAGATTCTGAACCACGCCAAGAATACGTGGGGCTTGCGTAACGAGCTTGACAAGGTGGCTGCCGACTTGTCGAAGCAGCTTTCTCGTGGTCGAATCGATGTGGTGCGTATCAACAGCAGCGGTGAGATCGAGAATGCCGACCAGATGTCGATGTGGTGTACGCTGGCGTACGCATATCCGAATGTCAAGTTCTATGTGTACACAAAGAACTACCGTCTCGTAGTCAAGTTTCTGAAGGGCGGTCTCGTGCCGAGCAATATGACAATTTTGTTCTCGGTATGGGGTAAACATGGTGTCAAGGAATTTAATTCTGTAAAACACTTGACAAATGTTAAGGCGTTTATGTTTGATGACGGCAAAATGCAGCTCAAGCCGCAGTGTTACTGTCCGACCTACCACGAAAAATTTAAGACAAGCGACAAATACAAGAGAGACGCAGCCCACACTTGTGACAAATGCAAGCTCTGTTTCTCTGGGAATATAAAAGTTATCGCTTGTCACGATCATTAATTTTTGTTCCATAGGTAGCTCCAGGCTCCGCTCGAAAGGGCGGAGCCTTTTTTATTAATGCGGAGCGATCCGGACGACTGGCAGTCTGAACACGGGACTGCCTCGACAGATTATTATTTCTATACAAACCTCAACAAGGAGAATCACAATGGCTACGAAGGCTAAAGCAACCAAGAAGAAACCGGAAACAATCGAAGACATCGTCCGTCGTATTGTCAAAGAAGAAATCAAGAAGCACCTTTCTGTCAGACTAAGCTGCTGGAGCGATGGTGGCAACTCGGCATACCTTGAGTGGGACGGTAACGACCTTGATGACGACGACTGATAACTAGACGGCGGGACTGCCTCGCCGTCCTATTCCCTTTATACAAACCTCAACAAGGAGCTTTACAATGGCACAGAAGAAAACCATCAAAGCAATCGAAGCCGACGCTATTTACGGCAAACACGTCTATGTACTGGTCTGCGATTGGCATGACCGTCACGGCGAAAGCGCAGTCAATGAACCAGTCGTGTGTGTCGGTCTGAAAAAGGCTCGCAAGACTATGCTCGACCAAATCGAAAGCTACATCGACCAGTTCGGTGGCTGGAAGAGCTTGTGCGGCGACGAGCTTAAGGACGAAATCGACTATACAGCGGGCATTCGTCAGATTGACTATGAAGGCGAAACAGAGCTCGTTACACGAGCAGACCTTCGCAAGTATGTCGCACGCCAGACCAATGTGTCAATAAATGTGGACGACGACGGAACTCACGCCAGCTGGTCTATCAGCCGTGTGAAGATTCAGTAGTCGACTGGATACTGGGCGGCGGGACTGCACCGTCGCCCTATTCTTTCTATACAACCAAGGAGATACTTATGAGAAAACCTACTAACCAGCTCGTGTTCCGCGTGTTCGGCGACGACTACGATGAACTGGGCGAGATGTTCGAGGGTCTTTCCATCGACGATGTGCTCGACGGTATGGAAGGGCAACACGACTTTGTTTCAGTGAACGGCGTTGAACGACCGCTGGGCTTCGACCGAGCAAGAAATTCTATTGCAGTTCTCGATGACAGCGGAACTCAAGAAAATATCGACACTGCGGTAGCCCTTGTCAAGCGATACGCACGAGGCGAGCTTACCTGTTCGCCGAGTAACGCAGACAAGCCCAGCTACATAGCTCTGGTGGACGGCAACACATACACCACGGAATACTGGGCGTAGAACCTAGCACCTCTGAATATGTGAGCGACGAAAAGATTGAATAATCCAAGGGGCGCAAGCCCCTTTTATTTGAAAAATATAGTGTACAGACTGGCAGTATTGACACGGGACTGCCTTTATGTTATATTTTATCTGTGACTTAACCAAGGAGTTATTATGAACTGGCCTTTTGATAGCAAGCTCGTCAAGGAACTGAACGAAACCGCATACAAAAGGGTGCGTGACTATATGCAGTCGCACACCGCAGAATTTCTTTTGAACAACGACAAAACGCACAAGCGTGCCCAGGCCATCGCTGACGCAGTGAACGCAGAAGAGCCTAGCAAGTGCGGCTCTGATTCCGTGCTCGCAGAGAACATCATCGCTTGTCTTAAGTCCATGCGTGAGAACATCGCGAACGCCTACCCCAACGCAATCGTGGCGTGCGGCCATGACCCTTCCGTTCTGTTCATGCTCGCTGACACCGAAGCCGAGGCAAAGACTACTTGCTTGTGTTTCACTATCACAGTCGCCGACTGGAAGAGCGGCAACGGGACTGCCTCGAAGTAGTATCTACTCTATACAAACCAAGGAGTTATTATGAGCGATAGACTTATTTTCCGACTGAAGCACGACGGCGAAACGCTGGCGTATCTGTATCAGAATTGGGGCATGGGTGACGGCGAAGAGCTGGAACAGCGTGTCCGCAAGGCTGCCGCAACCTACAAGCTCGACCTCACGGTGAGAGCCGACGCTATCCAGGCGGTGCGAATCGCTGGCGAGGAACAGTACGGACACGCCAAGTGGACGGCGAACGAGAACGAAAAGGCTGCCGACTGGCGGCTGGCGACTGCCGAGGACAGAGCCTACCTCATGGCTCACCGCCGAGAGATTATCGCCGACAACCAAGACGAGAAGGGCATAGTGTTCTTCTACGGTACATACGAAGGCTATCCGGAATACATCGACGGCTGGTGCGAGGACGCCTACACGATGACAGTGTAGGACTGGAACATCGACGGCGGGGCTGCCTCGCCGTCTTATTCACTTTATACAAACCAAACAACCAAAGGAGCTACTATGAATCCGAACAGAAAAAAAGATTATTTCGCTGGCGTGAAGACAACGCTCACGCCCTACCGTCACACCGCCGTCAAGGAAATTGCGAACCGCATTTGTGCTTCTCGCGACGAACTCACCAGCGAAGACCAACCCAGCGTCCAGACCGTTCTGTGGAACAAGGGAACGCCTAAGCCGTTCTTTGTCCGCTACGACCATTCTAACAGCTTCGTCTACGAAACCGTGGACGCTATGCTTCCAAAGCGTCTGAAGGGCTTGTGCTTCATTCTCGATGTGCTGGCTGGCGATAGGTTTAAAGGCCGCCGTAACCGCGTGTACGAATACCCTATCGAATAGGACTGGTGATCGATCGGCGGGGCTGCCTCGCCGTCTTATTCACTTTATACAAACCTCAACCAAGGAGATTAAAAATGAATTTCAGAGAAAATGAAGAAAGGCTTTTCATCGAAGATCTTATCTTTACCGAGAATCTCGAAAACTACCGTGACAACATCAAGGAAGTCCTCGATAAGTATTATCAGTACGACCAGGAAGCCGAGGAATATACCGATCCGCTGGGCGAGAATTATCATAAATATGAAATTCGCGTCATCGACGAGTACGAATGTTGCGACGACTGCGTTCGAAATGTTATGTACATCGAGATCAAGCTTCCGAACGACGACGCCGCCCAGGAACTGGCTGGCTGTATCGGCGGCGAAGTGACCGAAGGTCTGAACAGCGACTGTGACACCTACAGGGTGCTCGTTACCAGCGAAGTCTGCGTGAAGGCCAATTCCCCAGAAGATGCCCAGAAGCTTGTCGAGTCCATGAGCGACTACGACAGACGCAACAGGTCACGCTTTGTCGAAGTATCGACGGCGACGCTGAAGAAAGATTAACTGGAACCGGCCGGGGCTGACCCGGCTGGATATATTTTCTACACAACCAAAAGGAGATTCTATGAAAGATTATTACAAAAACGAAACTACTACGCTCACGCCGAAACGAGCCGCCGCAGTTCATACGATAGCTAACAAGCTGTGCGCCGTCAGAGACCGTGTCGATAAAGATTTATGTGTCGAAACTATTCTGTACAAGTGGAACAGTAAGAAAGCGTGCTGGCATGCACTCCGAGAAATTACAGTAGGCCGTATAAAGTCTAATAGCATAATTGCCGAAGCTGTACACGAAGCCTTGCCTCGGAAACTTAAGAATAGCACCTTCCAGCTGGTAGTATATGGACTTCGTGTGAAGGGGTATCGGTACTCATTCTAGGACTGGCGATCGATCGGCGGGGCTGCCTCGCCGAGCTATTCTCTTTATACAAACCTCAACCAAGGAGTTCACATGCCAGATAACGTTCTGTATCAGAAGGAAATGCCCAGTAAGATTGTCCTTGTTTACTATGGCCGTAAGTATGAGGACGGCAAGTGCTTGTTCAAAGATGAGCCGAAGGTGTATTACTCGATGAAAGTGGCCAAGACTAACGTTTGTTTTGACTTCAAGGACAAGATAACACACCCAGGCAAGCTCAAGAAGTTCATAGAATCGGATTCGACGGACGACCACCTTGAAATCGTCACGCACGACGGACACCAGACGGTACACCACCACTGGCATTTTACCGTGGTAGACGTGCCAGCGGAATTTCTCAATGCGTTCAAATAACCTAACCAAGGAGTTACTATGGAAATACTGAAATACTTTCTCGCTGGCTGCGGGTTCGTCGTCTTACTTTGGTTTGTTTTCCAGCTTATTCTGTGCTTTGAATATGATGAATGGCGAAAATTCTACATTCCAGTATCGAACGCCCTCGGCGACTCGATCAACCGTGTCAAACTGCTTGAAAATTTAATCGAGGGAACGAGTAATCCGACACTGGATCTCATCAGAGAATACAAAGAGGAGTTATGCAAGATGAAAAAGCTCGCCGTAGAGAGCGACAGATTGTGGAAGCTTAATCCGAGGCGAGTCAACGGCGAGCGGCCAGCTAGCTTTATCGACACCGTGAAGCGGCGATTCCACAAGAAGAAATAACTGGAACCGGATCGGCGGGACTGCCTCGCCGATCTATTCACTTTATACAACCAAAGGAGATTTAAGATGAATACAACGCATGAATTTAACGGTGCCGACGAACTGCTTGAACACCTCGACAGTGAATACGAGTTCGGCGAAGTGCTGGACGTAATCAAGAAGCACTACGACGTCAAGCTTTACGACGGCTGCGGTAAGACGATCGACGACCGAGACGAAGACGACAAGGCCGACGAGGAAAAGGTCGAATACAGCGACATCGAGACCTTGACCTACAAGGGCGGCGAGGACGATCCAGAGTTCGTCATCTCCGTGGACAACAGCGACGAACGCAGCGACTACTACTCCGAAGACCGCTACACTATCCAGCTGCCGAACCGTGCGGCTGCCGACGAGCTGGCTCACGCCATCTCCTACAAGGCCAAGGTGGTCGTGGACAACTCCAAGGACACTGGTGCCAAGACCTTCCGTATCACCTTCCGCAAGGAAATCTACATCAAGGCCGACAGCGAAGATGACGCCAAGGCGAAGTTCGAGAGTATGGACGACGATGAAATGAACGGCACTTCCATATTCGTCGAGATGTCCTCGTGCGAGGAACAGTAAAAACCGTGCCCCAGATGGGGCACTTTTTTTATTTTAAAATATAACTTTTTGACTGGCAGTATTGACACGGGACTGCGATTTAGTTATATTATCCCTATACAAACCTCAACAAGGAGTTCAACAATGTCTACACGCTCTATTCTCGCATTACAGAAAGGCCGCCATGTCCGGTACTGCTTCCTTCATTGGGACGGCGATAACCACGGCCAGACCCTTAAGGATATGCTTGACTCTGAAATCGAAGAGCTTTATAACGCTATGGCTCCGATTGATGACGGCAAGTATCTCTTTCTCGAACACCTTTATCCCCAGTCCTACTGGGACAGCTACATCGAAGCAAAGCGTCAAGATTGGATTAAGAAGCGTCTGGGCAAGCGTAAGGACTTAAAGGGCTTCGAAGCCATCTATATGCGTCCGCAGTCTACGGCATTCTTGCCGGTAGTTCCGACCGTTCCGAAGGGTCAGAAGGTCGAGCTTGACCCAGAAGAAATCGGCTCATACGACACTCTGGCGACTTCCCCACGCTGCGTGAGAGAATGTCTGCACGGCAACCGTGAGTTCGACTGGTGCGAATATGTGTGGCACTACAACCTTGATACAAGGGTCATTACATACTTCACGCACAAGACGGAAAATGCACCGTGGACGCCGCAGACGATGCAACGCCGTCGCCGTTTCACTCCAAAGAAGTTTGATTTTTCGGACTGGTTCAAATAAATTGTTTCACACTGGCCTAATCCGGACGGGACTGCCTTGCAGTCCTATTCCTTTTATACAACCTCAACCAAAGGAGTTATGCTATGGGATACTACAGTGAAGTTAAAATTGTTGCTGGCCGTAAGGCTGCCGACGAAATCAGAGTGATTCTCGCCGAGAACAATCCAGGGCTCGCCGAAATCGGAACCAACGCCAAGGGCGAAACGCTGTTCGTCGCTAACTGGGTGAAGTGGCCAGAAGACGATGATGCGTTCCCAGGCGTGGACGCTGTCATGACCGTCGTGGACAAGTACGTCTACGAGCTACCACGCACCCATGCCACCGAGCTGTCCGTAGACGAAGCCATGGAGTACTGCCGTGTGGGCGAGTCTGACGACGACACGGAATGGCGTTCCAACGGTGCTGGCGGTGGCTATCTGTCCGTCGGTATCAAGGTACACGACGAAGGCAGCTTCAAGCCTAAATGAGTCTAGTTGAGGTGGACTGGGGGCAGTCCTACGGGGCTGCCCCTTTCTTCTATTCCCTTTATACAAACAATCAACCAAAAGGAGAAACAAACCATGTTTAAATTTCTTTGCGCTCTCTTTCTCGCTGGCGTTCTTGCTGGCCTCTATATGTTCGCTTCGGATTCTTCGAAGGCTTCTGTCAAGAAGGCCGGAACCGAGCTCGTGCGTGACGCCGCAGACAATGCGACGGAAGCCGCCCTTGACCAGACCGAAAAGGCTGGCAAAAAGGTGATCGCTCGTGTCAAGGACATCAGAGCCAAGAACAACGAGAAGTTCAAGAAGTAGAACTGAACCGGATCCGGCGGGACTGCCTCGCCGGATCATTTTCTTTATACAAACCAAGGAGTTATTATGGGATGGACAAGCTGCTGGAAATGGACGACGCCTACGGTGCTTCGTCGTGAGTATGAACAAGATATTTCTCGCTCTGGCAAAATCAAGACGTTCGGCTGGTGCGGAAGCTTTCTGAAGTGTCTGAACACGCAGACCGACCGTCCGTTCCTCGTGGATGTGATGGTACACAAGTTCGGTAAACGCGAGTACGGTTACAAGGACATCGACACGAGTTCGGGCCCATTTGATACCAACACGGCAGCGGCACGCTGGCTGCGTCGTGAGCTCGCCAAGCGCAACATGGCTCCGTACAACGAATATGAAGCCTCGTGGCTGCTGCGCTGCGAACGCAAGGAACGCCAGTCCAAGGCCATCAAGGCGTTCAAGAGCGGCGACGTTCTGGAAGCTCGCTGCGACTTTGAGCTTACTAATGGCTATGAGTACAAGGCTGGCGACAAGTTCGACGTGCGATATGTAAAGGGTGGCCGCGTTCACTGTACGCCGCACGGCGGCAGCTGGCCGCAAATGAGTCTTTCTGGATATATTTTTGTTGACAGTCGAATCGACGACTATCCGCTGATGGTCGTCTAGGACTGGCCGCCACCCGGCGGGACTGCCTCGCCGGGTTATTTTCTTTATACAAACCTCAACCAAGGAGTTAAAAATGCAGATTGTTCAGATTACGCAAGATGACAACAACGGTTTCGTAAGCGTCGTTCCGGCGGAAGTCCACGTGATTCCGGTGGATGACATCGACGAAGCAAACAAGGTGCTTCAGAAGCTCGTGAAGGGCCAGATGGAGAAGCTGGACATCGAGGTCGAACCGATTGCTGACGGTAAGCATCGCAGCATTGACAGTAATATCGAAGTGGTTACTGACAATGAAGACCATTATTTCATTCGCACCGCAACCGTCGTAAATTCGTGCGTTCCGGTCGCTGAAATATCCATCGAAGAAACACCTATCCAGATGACTTGGTTCTTGGTCGGTTAGGGGGCAGCCATGAAGGAACTTGAACTAACTATCCATATCACGAAGGACGGCGAGTATCTGGCGACAGAACACTGCACCGTTTCGGTGGCGGCTGATGTCGACAATAACGACTTTGATGCACTGTTCGCTGCTCTCCGTGACCAGCATGACTATCTGTACTGTGAATATCCGGATGCTACATTCGAAATCACCGACGTGGAGGCCGTCTGATGCCAAAGAAAATTATCAAGAAGCCTTCCAAGAAGCGAGTATCCGGTTAATAAAGGAGAACGCCTATGAGCAAGCAAGACGAGATCGATCGCCAGAAGGTCATCCTCTACACTTGGGTATCCAAGGCGTTCTACAAGCGAATAAAATCATTTGAAGTCCCAGAGAAGTATTCCGAAGCGGCGAAGGATATTGCCAGCCAGGGCAACGGCTTTCGCTTCGACGGAAAAGTTCTCTCGTGGGACTGACTCGATACCGGCGGGACTGCCTCGCCTGGTTATTTTTACTACACAACCAACCAAGGAGACAACTATGGCTGAAATTCTTTCCAAAGCAGAAACCGAACGCATGAACCGTACCAAGCCTACCGAAGAGGCAGCGAAGGAGATCCGCGAGGCGCTGGACAACCTCAAACAGGTCATCGAGAAGCACGGCTGCGAAGCACTCATCGAGACTGTCTGCGGCGAAATCAGCGTGTTCCGTGTTCCCAAGGGCAAGACATTGGTAGTACGAGACCGAGAAGACAAAAAGACGCCCAAAAGCGACTATTGCCGCGGGTTGTACCTGTCCACTGGATTCAAGACGTACAACGCCGAACACGAGATCGTCTACCAAATCTAATACTGGTTCTGAAGAATAACTGACCTACATCCGGCGGGACTGCGCCGCTGGGTTATTTTATTTACACAAACCAAACCAAGGAGTTAAACATGAAACCGGAAGAATTTATCCAACAGCTTAACGAACTGGTCAAGAAGGGCGACGACGCTTTCTACGACTTCCAAACTAAGCTCGACGACCCGTACCCGGTCGAGAACACATTCACCGACATCAAGGAACTCGCCGAGAAGTTCGTCGCTTCATTGCCCAAGGCAGTGTACGCCATCGTCGAACCGTCTGAACCTGAAGATTACCAAGACAACGACCCCACGGTGACGTAGTTCGCCGACCACAAGAAGGCTCAGGAAGCCCTTGCCAAGGCAGCCATCAGCCGTATCGACAGCACGGATGAAATTGACTCTATAACGGTTGACACTGGCGACGACTGCGACGAGGAAGTTGACTTTGACAAAGTCAAGGAACAGCTCGAACGAGGCGCTGACTACTGTGAAATCGGCGCAGCCGACTTCTTGTACACGCTTAAAGTCAAGACACTGACCATTAACTAGACTGGTCGTGACCCGGCGGGACTGCACCGCCGGATTATTTTATTTACACAAACCCTAAACCAAGGAGAATTAAATATGCTTTCCAGAGAACAACTCATCAAGTCTTGTAAAGAAAATCATCTGACCAGCCTTCTCTGTGCCCAAGGTTACGAAGCGACGGAAGAAGATGTACTGAACGACAATCCGGAACTGGCTGCCGACGACGACACCGCCGTCTATCCCAGCCAAGAAAACCAGAAGGAACGCGACCTGAAGGAAGCGGTAATGATCCGTATGCTTCAGGAGAATCTGGACTTCGGCCCGCTTATGGAAACCGACGACGAAACCGAGCGTGACGACCATCCAGAACGAATGGAAGCTCGCTGCGACATCGTCGAGGTTATCGCCGAACGCTGGGTGGAAGGACGCTATACCGGCAAGAAAGAGCGTGAGCTGCAACTGGCTCAGGAAGACTGCAACGATATGGTCGCCAAGTGGTACGGCGCAGAGCTGCTGGATGAATTTGTCGACGAAATCTGGAACAGCGAGTTCACTATCCATAACGAACGTATCGCCGAGTATATCGGTCGAACCAAGATCGCCGAGTTCTACATGACGACGTGCGCCAATGACGTAGAAGAATTTATTTCTGAATGTTCTACTGGCTTCTCCGGCACTCCGATCGACGGTTCTCCGTTCACTCGTACCGCTTCTGACGACTACGCCAGAGAATACTGGGAAGCTCACCACGTCGAAGACTGACGCTTACCCGGCGGGACTGCCTCGCCGGGTTATTTTCCCTACACAAACCAATAACCAAGGAGTTGATTATGCCAAACTGGTGTTCAAACGTATTAACCGTGACCGGCTCGAAGGCCGATGTCGAACTTTTTATGCAGAAGGCTCGTGGCCCCGCTGACGAAAAGGGCTATCAAGCTCCGCTGTCGTTCAACTCGTTCGTTCCTATGGACGAGAAAGACCCTGACTATCAGGACGGCAGAGAGAATCACTGTGAAACAGTGTTCAACTGGTATCGCTGGTGTATCGACCACTGGGGATGCAAGTGGGACATCGGATCAGACGAAGTCGATGTAGAGACACAGCCGTCCGGCGACGGTCTGGAAGCCGTCTACAGCTTCAGCACCGCCTGGTGTGCGCCGATTCAGTTCTACTACGCCATTACGGAGCAGTTCCCCAACTTGTCCTTTACCGCCTACGGCTGGGAACAAGGCAATTCCGAATGGTGGAGCTTCGACGGTGTCGAAGGTACTGGTTGCCACGAAGAAGAATCGATCGACACCGACGAGAAAGTTTTGGTGGCAATCAATGAAAGGCTGTCTGAACTGGGGTTCGACCTTGACTCCGGCGATGTAGACGAGCTGCAGGGGAATCTTTGCGACTGGTATCTCGACGAAGACGATATGGCGAATATCCCAAACGCTTCGGTAATCATCGACATGGACGACGATGATTTCGCTGAAATGGCTAAAGAATACGGCTTCAAGAAGAAAAGAGTTCGAAAGGCGACTCCAAAGAAGCCGACAAAGAAAAAGAAAAAATAAATACCAAGGGCTGGGAAACCAGCCCTTTTCGTGCTGGCAGCCTCCCGGACGACTGGCAGATACCGGGCGGGACTGCCTCGCCCGGTCATTCACCGTACATAAACCAAGGAGTTTTTATGAGCGATAGAATCATTTTCACCGTCCGCAAGAACGGTAAGGCAATTGCGTACTTGTTCGAGAGCTGGGGCATGGACATGGGTCCTGAAATCGAACGCCAGTTCAAGATATGCGCCAAGCGTGACAACCTGGATGTAGTCAACTCCCAGGAAGACTGCTTGCTCGCCCTCGTGCGTGCTGGCGAATTCCTCTGGGGCAAGGGTTCCGGCGAGTTCAACGGTCTGAAGCTGACCGACCACGACGAAAAGTTCAAGACGGCGACGAAGCCTGACCGCAAGTGGGCTAAAGACCACAAGGCGTTCGTCAAGGAACACGGTCTGGACGTGATGCCGACACACACGGCGTTCTTCTACGGTGTCGGCGAAGACTACGTCAAGTACATCTACGGCTGGTGCGAAGACGCATACGACCTGAACATCGAACGTATGCTTCCGAATGCACCGCTGGACGACCAGCTAATCGAAGAAGCGACCAAGGCTGCCCGTGACTACTTCAAGCAGCGTAAGCCGAGCTTAGACCCGGTACACATGAAGTTCACCGTCAAGGACAATAAAATTTATTTCAAGGACATCTACGACGACAGTCACTATATCTCTCGCAAGGGAACTAGCTGGACTGTTGACGGCGAGCCGTGCGAATCGATCGAATACGGACTGAAGTATTATCTGTAAAGGAGAAAATTTTATGTTTGAAAAGCAAATCACTGAAATCGCAAAGCGTTTGTCTAGCAAGGCTAACAAGTTCAGCCAGGCCGAGCTGAAATTTGTCTACTGGGACGGTCACAAGACCGAATCGGCACCGGCGGAAGCGACCAACGACGCATTCACCGTCAAGAAGCTGGTGACTATCCAGAAGAATGACAAGCCGCTGGACATCAAGGAAATCGAGAAGCGCGTCGCCGCTCTCGTGGCCGAGTACGGAATCATGTACGGCTGGTACAGGTGCCGTATGGTATATATCGAGATGACCAAGCCCAAATGGACACCCGTTCTCGGTTATGTCACTCTGAACAAGTACGAGCGAGTCTTCCAGCACATCTAGGAACTGGCCGACACCCGGCGGGACTGCCTCGCCGGGTTATTTTATTTATACAAACCAATAACCAAGGAGTTTTACAATGGAAAAGTTCATGTATAATGTTCTTTGTTCTACCAAGTCTGTACCTGAAGGCCAAGTGTGCGGCGTGGAGCTCTGGGTCGGTATCGAAACCAGCTACGAGCCTGACTCTACCGATTTTAACACCGTCGCAATCAGGGCTGCGTGCAAGATGTGTCCGAGCGTACCGGCATATGATTGGGTCGTAACCGAATGGAACGGCCCCCACGACACCCGTGCCGACAAGCTGCTCGGTAGTGAATACAGCAAGAAGATCGCCTACATCCAGAAGGCAGCCGAACCCTTCTTCGCAGCTCTGAAGGAGACTGGCTACGAGATGGCCGTTGACTGCTGTCACGGTGACTACTGCTTAACGGCGATCCCTGGTGACATCATGTTTGACACGAGGGCTGACGGCTGTATCAAGGCCGAAGACCTCATGGCGAAGGCTACGTCGCTCACCAGGAACCACTTGGTGTCTGTCATCACCAACGACGACTACGCCAGGAAGGAATAGCCTGAACTGGAGGCAGTCCGCCGGGACTGCCTTTATTTTTTATTTATACGGCGTAACCCAATAACCAAGGAGTTTAATTATGGGATGCAGAGTACATGTAGTAGCACGTCAGGCCGAGTACGGCAGCTGCGGTTTCAACTGGAAGGACGACCAGTTCCGTGCCCTTCTGGACGATCTGGGATGCAATACGTCCGGGCGAGAAGACAGCACCGAGTTCGACTGCTGGCTGCCGGACTATCAGCGTGCAGTGAAGGCCGTCGCCATCTTCGTCAACAAGAAGAACAACCCCAAGCTGGAAGCCGAGCTTGACCAGATTCTGGAAGAGAACAGCATCACCCGTGAAGATCTGGCTGACGACATTGAGTGCGCCGGAGACAGCTCGATTGACAAGGGCAGGGAAGTTCTTACGACTATGGTGTCCATGCTGGTTAGTCGTGATAAGTCCAGCGACTATATCGAGTTCGTTTCCTTCTAGGAACTGACTATTACCCGGCGGGACTGCCTCGCCGGGTTATTTTCCCTACACAAACCAAGGAGTTTTTATGAAAGTTTACAAATTAGTACGTCAAGGCACCGACGGACAGTGCTATCCGCTGTTCATCGGCAAGAAGCAGCCGTTCGTATTCGGCCAGAAGATGAAGTGCGAGTTCCTTCCTACCAAGGGGTTCGCTCCCAGATCCGTAGACGACAAGAACTCCGGCGGCTGGCACTGCTGCTTCACATGTTACGCAGCTCACCTGTCAGAACAGCTCGCTACCGGAGAGCAGCGCGTCTGGATCGAGTGCGAGGCCGAAGGTACGACCAAGACATACAAGCGCTCGCTGCTCCAGGGCGGCGACTGGATTCTGGTCGAGTACTTGACTCCGCTGCGTGTCGTCCCTTGGGACGAAGTCCGCAAAATGCAAGAACAGTTCAGAACCCAGCACAACATCCAGTAGACTGGCGGCAGTCCTCCGGGACTGCTCCATTCTTTTATTTTTTATCACACAAACCAAGGAGAATCAATCATGGCTAAAAAGAGAACTTATTTCCAGGCAATCTGCTACACTACCGATCACTGTGACGGCGACTTGATCGCCCCTGCGTGCTGGGAACCTACAGCAGCACGCACAGAGGCGGCCATCACGATCATTAAAGAGATCGAGGAATCATTTTCTGGCATGATCCGTACCACGAAGCAGCCGGGTCCGGACTATCTCGTGATCGAATGCAAGCACAACTCCGTCAACAGCTGCGAATGGGAGTCCAAGACCATCAAGAACTGGAAACGCAACCAGAAGTACATACAGAAGCTCCAGAACTGGCTGGCTGCTGGCGAAATCGACACAATCATGGTCACTGTACCGGCGTACGTGAACTATGCACTGGTTCATATCGACCGACGTTCCGACGTTTTCCACATCAACTCGTTCACTATCTAGGAGAGAAGTAAAGACTGGCGGCAGTCCTCCGGGACTGCCCCTTTATTTTATTTTCATTACACAAACCAAGGAGACATTACAATGGCTACTGCAAAGACTACAAAGACAGCAAAGACCACCAAGAAGGCAACCACGAAGAAGACCGCCACCAAGAAGACGGCCAAGAAGGTGGACATCTGCGACCTGATCTCGCAGAAACGAGCCGAGATCATCGACGAGGCCCAGAAGAAACGACTGGTGCAGTCCGAAATGGGTATGGCTATCGTCAAGGCACTGCGAGACAAGCTCCCGCAGATCCAGGAAGCCAAGCGCATCTACGACGCGCTGATCAGCAACAATTTCGGTACGAAGTCGCACGACTACGGCGACAAGGAATCCCACCGCAAGAAGGGTTATTTCGAGTCCGACTGTTGGCACCACTGGGAAGGATTCGCTCCGAACGGGGAAACCTACTGCACGATGGGCGGCGGTTGCAACCGTTTCGCTTGCGGTATCGCTCTCGAAAGTAGCAATTTTTATGCGCCGGGAGACATTGTGATCGGTGTCAGCGAGTTCGGTTACCCTTGCCGTAAGCTCTCCGACGAAGTCCTTATCGATATCATCGTAAAAGGCGGTGACGGATGGCACTTGACGATTAACGGGTACCAAGAAGGTTACACGTTTTCCGGCATGGAAGTCATCCGAAAGCTGAAGTACATCAACGACAACGTGGACGCCTTCTGCCAGGCGGTCACCGACTTTGCGAACAAGGTTGTCGGAAAATAATGGATATCGTCAAAAATATTTTCCAAGGTGGCCAGTAGGCCGCCTTTTCTGCTGGTTGCCCTACGAGCGACTGACAGAAATCTCGCGGGACTGCCCCTTTCTGATATAATTTAAACACAAACCAACCAAAAGGAGTTTTACTATGGCACTGTTTCATGAAGACACCAAAACCGTCACCCCTAGCGGTCTCGATACCCTTAAGCCGTTCGACCGCGAGAAGCACACCTACGGCTTCAGCCTCGCTGGCAACATCAAGGTAGGCCGTATCGCCACCTGGTCAACGCTGCTCGGCGACTACACCTACAAGGGTCTCACCGGTCTCTTGGAAGACATCAAGGGCACGTGCAAGAACTGCACCGCTTGCAAGAAGAGCTGCTACGTCAGAGCTTCCTACCGCTTCCCTGGCGTCGTCCAGTCCCAGGCGATCAACACGTGGGGTCTCCGTCACGAACTCAAGAAGGTCGAGGCCGACTTGGCAAAGCAGATCGAACGTCGCCACATCAAGATCGCCCGTATCAACCAGAGCGGCGAACTCGAAAACGAACGCCAGATGGCCATGTGGTGCCGTCTCGCTATCCAGTTCCCCGATACCAAGTTCTACCTGTACACGAAAATGTACGATATCGTGGGAAAATTCCTCGAAAACGGCGACGTGCCGCCCAACTTCACGATCCTGTTCTCCGTCTGGCACGACGTAGGCGTCGAAGCTTACAAAAAATATTCTTCGCTGTCCAACGTCAAGGCGTTCGTCTTCGATGACGGCGTGGATATGTGCTTGCCTACCAAGTGCTACTGCCCTGCCTATCTGGTGGTCGGTAAGTCTGGTAAGGCCAAGCTCAACCCAGATCCCAAGTCGCACTGCGAGAACTGCAGACTGTGCATTGACAGCAAGGTCAAGGTTATCGCTTGCCATGACCACTAAAATAATTTTCAACTCCCTGGTTCAACTGGGTCGGACTGGTTCCGGCCCAGTTTTTATATCCAGCCGCTTCCGGCGACTGGCAAAGACCAGACGGGACTGTTCCGAATAATTATTTGCGTTATACAACCATCAACCAAGGAGATCTAATCATGACTAAAGCCACTTACATCGTAAACGTCAACATCACCAAGAAGGTCAGGATCAACGTCCCGGCTGAATCTGCTAAACAGGCTGCCGACAAAGCGGTAGCTGCACTCAAGGAAGAAATCAAGCAGGGAAAGCTCGAATTCGAGATCGACTCCAGCTGCTACAGAATCAAGGTCAACGAAAAGAAATTTTATGTCGAGTCAATCCTCATCGACGACCACCCGGATATCATGGGCGTAGCAGAATACTTCGAGGACGCTGGGTTCTTCAAGATCCCGGAACACGCTGGCTACGGCGAAACGCTGTGCTTCTGGCTGGCCAAACAGCCGTCGTTCGAACTGGATGGCTATAAAATCACCATCGTCCGTGCAGGACACCTCTGGTCGGCTGTCATCCGCAGCTGCTCGGACAAGCCCAAGATCCCTGCCGACGAGATCGAGGATCATGTGGCAAAATATCTCGCAACGGCGAAAAAGCTGCCGAACGGATCCAAAAACCCGGTAAAGGGATCGCTCCCGGTTGGCCCCGGCTATGCAGACGACGCTTCTCGCCTGTCGAAGGACAAGGAAGTCGTCAAGTTCTAGGAACTGGCCGCCACCCGGCGGGACTGCCCTGCCGGGTTATTTTCCCCACACACAACCAAGGAGATTCATTATGGCCAAGAAAACAAATTTTTACACAGTGTCCGGAATGAAGCGTGTCTGCATGGGTATGAACACATTGTCCTATCCGCCTTTGTTCACGTCCAAGAAGGCAGCGGCCAAGTTCGTCGCTGATCGTATGAACGAAGCGATCGACGAGTTCAACAAATGGCCTAACCATGCCCATACCGAGCATATCAAAGCTGCCGACTGCGTCAAATTCAACGGCTACCAGTTCGGCGACTTCTGCCTGAGTATCGTCGAGCACAACGTTCCACAGAGCACACTGGTTCTCACGGCACGTGAAGCCAGCTGGCTGAAAAATTTCTTCCAGGACCATATCGACGACATCGCCGATCTGGACGGCGGCACCGACTACGCAGCTCTGATGACCGTCGATGAAAAGATCAAGAAGCTCTAGGAACTGGCCGCCACCCGGCGGGACTGCCCTACCGGGTTATTCTTTCCACACACAACCAAAAGGAGATTTAATCATGGGTTACACTAACTACTGGAAACCGAACAAGCAAAAGCTTAACACTATGACCGCCTTCCCCCAAGAAGTCATCGACCAGATTAAGTCGGTCAAGGAAAAATTCAACGAAGAAGTTCTGACCAAGAAGCGTAACTTCGAATTCGTCGAAGGCAACATCGAAAAGGATAGCATCTGTATCAGCGGCACATGCGAAGGCTTCGAATTCGATCTATGCAAGGATTCCTATACCGGAGACCGTATCGGTGTCGACTCGTGGACGTTCTGCAAGACCGCCAGAGATCCTTACGATGCCGTCATCAAGTGCATCCTCATGGTACTCACGGCGCATGGGCTGCTCCTGAGCTGGGATCATGACGACAACGGTAACTGTACGGAACATCGCAAGGCTGTGGCCCTGGCCAAGAAGTGCGGCATTCCGATCGTACACCGCTACTATCCAGCTAGTGACGTAGCAGAATAAGTTTGCCCTGCTCCCTGAGGGCTGCCGACGGTGGCCTGGGACTAACACACCCAGCCACAACACACACCGCCACCGTCGGTAAATTTTTCTTCACATGCAGTGGGTTAGACAACGCCTCGCCGGGTACTGCATGGCTCCTCCTTCCCGGCGAGGCACAAGTTTTCTATAGCTCCCTGGTTGGCCGGGACGGATGATCTCCGTCTCGGCTTTTTTCGCGCCCAGCAAAACTAGGGACTGGCACACCGCAGACGGGACTGCACCACAAATTTATCCTAAGGGCACACCGGAAAATTTTTTGATAGCTCCCTGGTTACAGCACCAGTTTACCCCATAGGTAGACTGGTGCTTCTTTTGGGGAATTCTGATAAACACAATACATATAAGGAGCTTTTATATGAACTTTGCTGACCCTATCGCTTGGTACGCCAATCATCAGGCCCAACAACAGAAAAACCGTATCGATAACCAGAAGATCCTATTCCGTCGACTGTTCGATAACGCAGTCAATGAAGGCATGATCGAAATCGCCACTCTGCCGAATCGCCAAAAAACAGTAATCGTCAAGGCCGAACCTGGCCGTGTGGTCGCTCACTTCAACCATCATCCGGATCTGTTCCAGACCATTCCGTTCAATGCCGCCTACCTCTCCTCCAACCAGAAAGCGCTCGAACGTACTCTGACCCAAGCATGGCAGTATGTCAACAGTCCGACGGTCATTACCGACCTGCACCACATCTAAAATTTTATATTCTCCGTGGTTGGAAAAGCTCCAGATCCTTCGGGACCTGGGGCTTTTTTTGTGCCACAGTCCCCAACTGACTGGCACGGTTCCAACGGGACCGACCACTGAACCTATCCAAGAGGCACCCACAATCAACAAGGAGCTATCCTATGACACAGTTTGTCAAATCTAACGCAACTATCCGCTATGCTGTCAGCGATCCGTTCGGCGGTCACGTACTGGGTTCCAGGGGTTTCCACATCGTTCCGGCAATCAAGCCGGACAAGGAATATGAAGCCGACCGCAGAGTGGTCGGTAAGCTGTCTTATAGCAACAATCCTGACTGTATCTACATCGGCGAAGTGTGCGACATGGGAAAATACACGTTCGCCGACAAGGAAGAGATCGTCAGCGCACTGCTGGCTTGCAAGCCTACTGAAAACGCGATCCTTCTCGTGTCCGACCCGTTCTCCATGGTTGATAACCGTCTGGACACCTATCCGCGCATCTACTGGATTCCGGTAGACAAGTACGGCAATGTGGATATCAGATACAGAGATAGAATCATGAGTTCGCCGATGCCGGATAACGGAACCACGTTCAGTCATTTGAGCAACGGTACGGTCTGGTTCACCGGTACATACTACTGGTCTCCGTTCGATGCAGTCGATGCCGCGCTGAAATACCTTGACGAGATCATCCGCAACATCAAGTCGATCCGGCACGATAGGGAAGTCGCCGAAGAACACGCATGCCGCGTCGGTTCGGACAAGATCAGCAAGCTGAATGCCTTCATCAGTTCCCAACAAACCAAATACAATGCCGAACTGGAAAAGAAGCGCAAGGAAGCCGAGACCGTGGCCAAGCTGGACAAAAAGTGGAACTCCCTGTCCGCTTCCGAGAAGGCGAAGGCCATCAAGGATGCCGAAAAGGCCAAGAAGACCAAGAAGACCAAGAAAAAATAATTTGCTCCGTGGTTGGAAAGGGGATCCGCAATGGATCCCCTTTTTTTTCCAATTGTCCCCAACTGACTGACATGGTTCCAACGGGATTGACATCCAGAAGGCATTCCGCGACGCGCTGTCCAAGTATGCCAGTAACGGCAAGGTCACTTTCGGCGGCGACAACGAAGCGCAGTCTGTAGACTTCTCCTTCACGGCAAGCCTCGTCGGTACCGACGGCGTATACTACGACGTCGTCGTATACTACGCGAAGTGCCGAGAGAAGGGTTACCTGGTCGTGACCGAGGTAGACCTCATCGCATAGCCTGAACTACCCACGCCATAAAGGGCGTGAGCTTGCGACCGCCCATTTGTCAGCAAGGAACTATCCGAAATCCAGATCCTTCGGGACCTGGGGCTTTTTTTGTGCCACAGTCCCCAACTGACTGGCACGGTTCCAACGGGACTGACAAAAGAATCCATAGGCAACCTACACGCGAGGTATTGTACCATACACTCAACCAAAGGAGATTGATATGGCAGATTTTGAAAAATCTTGCTATTACTGCAAGCATTTCCACAAGCCGAACCGCGTAAAGTGGTGTGGTGAGGAGAAGAAAAACTCGTGCATCGGTGACTGCTGCGACAATTTCGACTGGTGTTCGTTTGTCAAGTCGTGGAAACCAAAGAATAAGCGAAAGTAACATTTGGCTAACTGGCTACCGTCCAGCGGGACTGCCCATCAACCAGATTCGATAGGTACATCAACCTATAACCCACATCCAAGGAGATTAAACATGTTCGTAAGTTCCAAGTCTAAGATCGTTCCGTGCGCCACCGTCAGCCAGGTCCACGGTCTACTGTTCAACATCGTCTCCATCGACGACAACAAGTTTGTCGGGGAAACGGGCGACAAGAAGGGCGAATTAATAAAAGACAGCGACATTAGTTCGAAATCGCCCATCTACCTTACCGACGACGAATCCGTCCTTCATGCCGCTAAGGAACTCTTGAAGACTCGTCCGGAACCATACGGCGAAGACGTTGCCGCCGTCATGACCCGTGACCAGAACTCGGCATACATCAGCTGGTATCGTGTCTCCAACAAGGGATCGGTCAAGCTCTTCGCCAATGCCGACCCCATCGACATCACCGGTATGAAAGACGGAGACGTAATCCCAAACAGCACTCGTGTGATCTACATCTCGCCGATCGCCGCCATCACCGCCGTCAAGAACTATCTCGAAAATGTCTGCAACGACATTCGCCGTGAAGCTTCCGAACGTGAAGAACAGGAAGCCAGCGAAATCCGCCGAGCACAGTCCTTCATCGACATGATCAAAAAGGCTCAGGAAATCTAGGCTCCCAACATGTCCAGACCGTTGCGACCGTAAAAAATATTTTTTCCTTACGTGCTCACATCTGGAAACGTGGGGCAAAGTCATAAGGAGAACCACCATGACACATATCTATGAAATCCACGCGCTTATCGGAGACGACTTCCACGACACTCACCACACCGTAAGAGGTACGTACCGTGAATGCATGAAGGAACTCAGATCACGGAAGCGCCCAGGTGAGAAACTAGACGTTTTCCACAAAGAAGTAATCGGCGACAGTAAATAATTTTTTTACATGCGCATGCGGGACACACTTGAACAGTATAAAAGACTTGCCGATTAGAGTTATTATGTAAACTAAAATCGTCATTTATCAACACCTTATCAACATCCTCGACACATTTCCACTATGTTGGGAATTTGTCTCCACTTCAAACAATCTCTATTCTAGGTTCCGAAATGCGCTAACTTTCTTACTCTGGGCTAACTTCCTCGCACACTCGCCGCATGGCTTCCGCTAGGGGAAAGAAGGGGCACACACGCACGACCCCAGACCGATCGTTGTGCGCCTATTTAATACAGAAACCGCCCCTTTTCCCCCAGTTCGGAATTTTCAGAACAAGCCAGGCCCCAAGCGGCCTCCCAGTTCTGTCTGCGTTCCGACACCTTCCCAACCCATAGCACAAAGAAAAATTCTTTGTACCTATGGCCACTATAATCACACTCTATCAACATATTGTCAACATATCCACAATGTCCCACGATTTCCCACTCTTTGCCACTTTGGGCGCTATGTGGGAACCCATGGGACGTATTGGGACTGGCCGACAGATCGGCGGGACTGTCCCTTGGGTGTATGTAGTGTAAAAACCCATTATAGGAGAATCCATTATGAAGAAGTTCTGTCTGTTTCTCATGACTGTCGTGTTGGTGTTCCTTGCTCTGCTGTCTACTGGATGTTCGGTAGACGATGGGGTAAGTGCGCCCAGTCGT
>RHMF01000202.1_pt1 | contig 24470 bp, 26 predicted proteins | sample 5365151 | NCBI WGS metagenome assembly RHMF01 (sample SAMN10266501, study PRJNA497801) | feces metagenome | isolation source: feces | host: Bos taurus | place: China: Prairie of Fairy Mountain | collected 2017-08-14 | reverse complement strand
ATTTTGACTTACATCACAACCCGGACCTTAACGTACCTATGTACGCCTACAGGTCCGGGTTGCTTGTCTTTGCCTCCTCCCTGACCTCTGAAGAGTGGTCAGAAGACAAACTGTTAATAGCAAAAGGACATCTTCCAGCCGGAAGATGTCCTTTTTTAATGGATAATTGACAATTTCGGTGGCGGCTTGCCAACACCTTAATTATTAAATAGGAAAACCACTCCCAGGGCGGTTTTTAGCTATGAAAAAATTTTCAAAAAATTTTTATAAATAAGAATAATTCTTATTGACAAATCGAAATCGATGTGTTATTATACGGGTGTAAACAAGAATAATTCTTATTTAGGAGTTGCGTATATGGTTTCTGCAAAGCATTTTCGTAAGCGGGAAGCAATCCTGTCTTACCTGCGGCAGACCGATACACACCCCTCTGCAGAAATGGTGTTCGCCCACCTGAAGGACGAATATCCGGATCTATCCCTGGGTACGGTTTATCGAAACCTGGGAATTTTCAAGGAACAGGGCTTAATCCAAAGCCTGGGAACTGTAAATGGGGTGGAGCGGTTTGACGGCAACATCAATCCCCACGTTCACTTCGCTTGCATCGAGTGCGATGCAGTTCTGGACCTTCCCGAATTGGATGTACCCCGGCGACTGCCAATCCAGGCAACAAAACTGGTTGGCGGCAGGGTGGACTCCTTCCAACTCACATTCTCCGGCATTTGCGGAGAATGTGCCAATCAAAAAGTACAAGGTGGTGAAACAGCATGAAAAAGTATGTCTGTGTAGTATGCGGCTATGTGTACGAGGGTGAGGAACTTCCTGAAGATTACGAATGCCCCCTGTGCGGCGTTGGCCCCGACCAGTTTGAAGAAGAGGAATAATTGAAAATCCCAATCAATAAACATAAATTATTAAAAAACAATTTTGGAGGAAAAAGATTATGAAAAAGTTTGTATGCTCTGTTTGTGGTTATGTTCACACTGCTGAATCCCTGGACCCCGATTTCAAGTGCCCCGTATGTAAGGTTCCCGCTTCCAAGTTCGTGGAGCAGAAGGGCGAGCAGAAGTTGGCTGCTGTTCATGAATACGGCGTTTACGGCCAGACCGTTAAGAACAACCCTGATATTTCCGAAGAAGATAAGAAGTATATCTTTGATCAGCTGATGGCTAACTTCAACGGCGAGTGCAGCGAAGTGGGTATGTACCTGTGCATGGCCCGGATTGCACACCGTGAAGGCTATCCCGAAATCGGCCTGTACTGGGAAAAGGCTGCTTACGAAGAAGCTGAGCACGCTGCAAAGTTTGCAGAGCTGCTGGGCGAAGACCTGGAGCCCAACATGAAGGCTACCACCAAGGATAACCTGGCATGGCGTGTAGACTGCGAGTTCGGCGCAACCCAGGGCAAGTTTGACCTGGCTTCCTGCGCTAAGCGCAACGGCCTGGATGCTATCCACGACACCGTTCACGAAATGGCCCGCGACGAGGCTCGCCACGGCAAGGCTCTGCAAGGCCTGCTGGAGCGTTACTTCAAGTAAGATATTGACCCCTTTTGAGAGGACAGAACTTCGGTTCTGTCCTCTTTCTTTGTTTCTTCGCCGCCCGCAAGGTGGATAAAAAGGTGGATAACGCCCGCCAAACTGTCAAAATGGAATTGCCAAAGTGGATAACGGAGTTGTATCGACCATCATTATACAACTTGACTTGTTCACGATACAAGACCTATGAACTAAATTGAACACCGTTTCATCAACATTTCACATCCATCATCAACCCTGAACAACTCGCCATCAACTGCCCATCATCTTCTCAAAAAACTTTTTGAAAAAATCGAAAAACATTTTAGGGGTGTCCGCTCTATTGGATACCCTTTGCGGTATAATACGGGTGTAAAGAGTGAGGGACACGAAGCCACGAACCACTCAAAAAACTAAAATAAATTAGGGTTGCGACCGACGCAGTTGCCAAAAGGCAGAAAGGATTTTACAATGTCTACTATCAACAACAACTCCAACAACACCCGCCCCGCTACCTACTTCACCTACGACCACTTCGGCAAGAAGATTGTCGGCAGCGAACTGAACTTCAAGAAGTCCGGCAATCCCAACAACCCCCAGTATGCTGCCCTGATGAAGGCAATGGCAGACCACCCCAACTACACCTTCGCCCCCGTTGCCCCCAAGGTTAAGAAGCAGACCTACGCAGGCCTGAACTCCGCCCTGATTACCGAGTATGTGGAACTGTTCGGCAATGAAGCCCAAAAGGCAGAACTGAACCAGATGGTCAATGACAACGAAGCCTACCCCGCCATCAAGAGTTGGTTTTTGGACTACTTCAAGTGCGGCTTCACCGTTGAAAAGGCCAAGCGTGAAATCGCTCACCGCAAGTTGAACACCAAGAAAGCTACCGTTCGCAAGGCGGTTCGGGTCAAGGTTGCTCCCGCTACCGTTGTAGAGATGCCCGCCGCCGCTAACTTCTAATGAGGTGCGACCTATGACCTGCACCCGCCCCCCGCTGCTGACCCATCAAGGGAGCAGCGGGGTTTTCTTATATCCAGAAGCACCGATAGATTGGGCAAATCAGGTTAAGAGTGCGGTCAGCACTTTCATATAATTATGAGGACATCGGGGGGAGATACGAAGATAAAATACCTTTTCGTAGTTCGTGGCTTCGCCACTCACTACTACAAGGTATTTTATCTTCTTTGGGGTTGCCGTGAGCCACGGCAACCCAACAGACCCCAAAAGCAAAATAGAAAAAGGAGTAAATGACTATGACACTAATGGATTACTATGACAGCCAAATCCCTGACTACTACGATGGGATGTATTTGGACGGCTACACGCCGGAGCAAATCTTACACTCACTACGCAGAGGAATGATTGCGGATCACGAGCAGCAGACGGTGAGTGAAGTTAAAATCACAAGTGAGGTGCGGTTGAAATGACCCCTCGCAAGAGCAAAGACCAAAAGAAGAAAAAGAAATCCATCCTCGAAGCTGAACTAATGAGCATAATTGAAAAGAGTATGAAAGCAGCGTTAGACAAGGCTTTGGATGACATTTTCAAAGATTGGAAATGAGAAGTGCGGCAGCCCGTTTCAGCGAATGATGCCCCCCGACAAGGGGAGTGCTGAAACGGGCTGCCGCTTTTGTCGTTATAGGCCGTCTTACGGTCTGCTTTTCTTTTGGACGATGACGGCCGCAAGAACCGTCTTTCAAATCAAAAGTGCCATTTGGCGGGAGAGATGCCCACCCGAAAATGGAATAGGGGTCTGCGGTTTTGGTTTTCCCGTAATACACGCCCCCTATGTCCGCAAAAGGGTGGTCTGACTTTCCTTTACACAATCGGGGCATTTTTCTGCTGATTTTGGGGCTTTGGGAAGCCGCCGCCGATGTTCACGAAATCAAATGGTTTATTGAACGCCCCCGTCAGGCTCACGCACATACTCCATCAGGTCTGCGGGCTGGCAATCCAGCACCTCGCAAATCTTCTCCAACGCATCCACGGGCAAGTGCTTCACAGAACCCACACAGATAGCGGACACCGTAGGCGGGCGGATGCCCGTCTTTTCTGCCAGTTCCTTTTGGGTCATACCACGCAGGGCAAGCATCACTTTGACTTTGAACTTTATCATAGGTTTTCACCCCTTTCCTTTTGGCTATTGTATCACGCTTTTCGTAGTAAAGCAATACGAAAAACGAAAAAATATTTCGATTTTCGTAAAAGAAATTACGAATTGCGTATTGACAAACTACGAATTTCGTAGTATAATATCCTTGTAAATGAGAGCGGACAAGTTGACGAAGCCCAAACAAACCGCCTGAACAAATTGTTAGAATGGCTAAGACAGCACGGAAAGACGGCAAACTACAAAACACATCAAAGGAGAAACTACTATGTCTGCGAATGAAATGACCACCAAGATTGAGGAACTGCGGGAACTGGAAGAACTCATTGAAGAAGCAAAGGCCGAAGCCGAAACCCTGCGGGATGAAATCAAGGCCGAAATGATGGCAAGGGACATTGAGGAATTGAGCGTTGGTCAGTTCATCGTCCGCTTCACTTCCATCCTTTCCAACCGCTTCGACACTACTGGCTTCAAGCGTGCCTACGCTGACCTCTACAAAGAGTTCACGAAGCAGACCGCAAGCCGCCGCTTCACAATCAGCGTATAAAAGGCGGGGCATCAGCCCCGCCATCCAAAAGGAGAGAATGTTATGAACTACGGATACGCCCGCTGCTCCACTAACGAGAGCAAGCAAGACATCAACCGCCAAGTGCGGGAACTGAAAGCCGCCGGATCAGAAGAAATCTTCATTGAATACGAACACGGCGACAGCAAAATCAAGAGCCAGCAAGCGACTATGTTCGGTCAGGCGGAAGCCGGTGATACCATCATCGTGTTAGAGGTGTCCAGATTAGCCAGAAGCACGCAGCAGTTGTGTGAAATCATTGAGTGCGTGCGGCAGAAGCGGTTGCGGCTCGTCATCGTAGGCAGTATCACCCTTGATTGCCGGAGCGGTCAGGCTGACCCTATGAGCGAAGCGTTCTTACAGATGGCGGGTGTGTTCAGCCAATTAGAGTTGGCTATGATACGCTCCCGTGTCCGGTCAGGTATGGAAAATGCCAGAGCAAAGGGACGGCAAATCGGGCGGCCGCAAGTGAGCAAAGAGGACATTCCCGCCGCCTTTCTTCGCCACTACCCCGCACACAAGAACGGACAACTCAACATCAGCGAATTGGCGAGAGTGTGCGACATCAGCCGCACCACCGCATACAAATACAAATCCCTTTTGGAAGCGTAAAAAACAGAGAACCGTGATTGGTTCTCTGTTTTTATGCGAAATAGCCGTTTTACTTCTTCTTTGTTAGTTGAATGATGATGCGGATAACAGCCCAAGCGCCGCAGAAGATAGCCATCCAGATGCCGAAATCTGCCCAGAAGCCTTCGGAAAAATGTCCAATGGCATAGCAAACGGCAGCCAGGATAATCAGGAAAATAGTGCCGCTTCTCATAGAACGGTTCTGTTTTGCTTTATATTCTTCTACATATTTCGGGTTGAATCGGCCAATCCAATCCAGCAAAGTCTTGTTCGTATTTGAATCTACAAAAAGTGTCACATACGATTGTCTGCTTTGCATTTGCAACGCACATGTTGCGGGCAACTCAACAAGAGCAGCAACCTGATCCTCGTCGGCATAACGGTTCATCACATTGGACGCACAAGCAATCACAATATTCAATGCTCCGGTCAACTGATTTCTCAATGTGCCATTGTTCTTCGTCATTGCAGACACATCCAATGCTGCATGCTGCTGCACCGCACTGTCAAACATATGTAATGCAAAAAGGCCAGCGTCGCTTACCACAAACTTAACCGCATTCACCTTTTCCTGACCACTCAGGCCGTCGATCTTATCAAATACACCGTCAAGGCACATCTTAACAGCGTCACATGCGTTTTCAACAGCACCGACGGCGTTATAGCAGTTACAATAAACAGAATAGAATGCAGCTTCCCAATCATCGGGCTTTTGGAATCCCAGCTGCTGATACAAGTTCAACGCACTTTCATAATCACCGTTATTCTTTGCGTTTCTTGCCTGCGTTCTAAGCTGGTTAGCAATTAGAACTTCGGCCGCTGCTGCACTAACCAGTGCTGCCATTTGTTCTTTCGGCAGCTCCGCTCCGCATTCGTTACAAAAATATTGACCTTTCACATCGATTGCTTTGGGATTGGTTATAACATTACCCTTTGCATCACGCAACTGCTTATTGCCGCAGTTTTGACAAACAAATTCCGCCATAGTTAGTATCATTCCTTTCTTGTAATTTCGTGTCCGCACTTGTCGCATCGATAGGTTACGGTTTTCTTTCCGTTAATACCAGCAACAACACCTACTGCGCCAAAAACAAGTGTTCCAAGAGCAGCCTTTCCATAGCTGAATTGATCATTTGTTTCGGATACTTTTCTGTATGTGCCGGGAATCATATATCTTGATGTATAGTTTCCACGAGCCATATCCTCTTTTGCCAACCGCATGCAGTTGGAACACATGCTTTCGCTATACGATAACGCCATTCCGTCTATCTCCTTTCTTTTAGAAATAATGCACATATCTTACAAAAATAAAAAAGTGCGCCAACCGAAGTTAGCGCACTCAAAAACGCAAACTCCAATTGTCGCCAAACAAAAACAAATTGATAGGATATTACACCGAACCAACCCGTGGAATTTGCGTTTTTATCAAATTCATCGGGTTATGTCCGTAAAAAGGGTATACTACCCCCTTGGTGCAATAATCCTGAAAAATATTTGTTTTTGTTTGGCAAGACTATGATACCACATGCACCGAAAAAAATCAATTTGTTTTAGAAACTTCTGCCTTTTCACATTCCTTTTGGTATGTTATACTAACAGAAAACCGCAAAGGATGGTGAGGGTATGGCAGAGCAAGAGAAATGGGATTTAAGTAGAGAAGAAATTGAGCGGCGGCTGCTCCAACTGAAACAAGAGAAGCAAGAACCCACACGGGGCGGGCGTTCGTCCGGTCAGGGCGTGAAATTGTTATACATCCGGGACTACCTATACCACCACGCCACAAAGGAGCATCCCCAAAACGCAAATGCTATTCAATCATACCTTGCGAAACACGGCATTGAAGCATCCGTCAAAACCATCTATAACGATATTGTGCGGCTGCGGGATGACTTCGCCGTTCCGGTGGAGTATAATGCCAGCAAATGGGGCTACTACATCACCAAGCCTGAATTTGAACCCCACGAACTGCGGCTGATGGTTGACAGCATCCAAGCATCCAAGTTCATCACCCAAAAGGAAGCCACCACCATCAGCCAGAAAATCACCAGATTGGCAGATGTCTACACCAAGCCCAGCCTGACCGACCGCCACGCCGTGGTGTCAGATCGGGTGCGGAGCAAGAATGAAGATGTGGTGCGGGAAGCAGGCCGCATCCATCAAGCCATCGCAGAGAACCGCAAGATTGGCTTCCGCTATTTCCACTATACCCCCGACCGCACCAAGCCAAAGCAGTATTCCAAAAGTGGCGATTTGTATATTGTCAGCCCCTACGCTCTACTGTGGGACGGCGGCAACTACTACCTATACGCATACATCACCGAAAAAGACGAGTTCCGCACATTCCGGGTTGACCGTATGGAAGCCATTACAAGACCCCTTGCAGACAAGCGGGACGGCGCAGATGCGTTCAAGGCCGAAGCCCTGACGAGCCAAGAGTATAAGGTATTTCAGCAATACCACGGCGAAAAGGCAAAGGTGAAAATCCGTTTTATCAATCGTTTGGCGGATGCGGTTATAGATCAATTCGGCAAGGATACGGTTTTAGTCCCCGTGGATGATGCCCACTTCTGCGCTATTCTGCCCGTGGAACTGTCCCCGCCGTTCTGTGCGTGGGTTGCTACTTTTGGACGGGCTGCGAAGATCCTCGCACCGGAAGCCGCAATCACAGAAATGCGGAAGTTCATAGAAAAAGTAAGCGATATGTATAAAGACGATGGGGAGAAGTAAGCACTTCTCCCCATTTGATATTGAGATGATGAAAGATGATGCCGAGATGATGGTAGATGTTCAAAGGCGGTTCAGGTTCTGTTGTAGAATATCAATTCCGCTCTTGGAAACGGCTATGTAATACTGTTGGGTAACTTGTATCTTGCCGTGTCCCATTTGATTACAAAGCAAGTGCGTGGGTGTGTTCATTTCGGCCATCATCGTGCCGTAGGTGTGCCGCAGATAGTGATATTTGAACTCCATTTGATACCGCTGCTTAATGTCCCGTGAGGGATATTTGAAAGAATTGACGGTTTGAATTGTGCCGTTTGGCAGACAGTTCACAAGGTCTGTGGAGTAGATTTTGCTGCCGTCCATATCCTCGATTAGCCGCCGCTTCTGCTCACGCAGGGCTGCCAGCCGCACTTCATCCGCTTCCCGTTGCTTTGCTAACTTTACAAAATAGGCTTTCAGCATAGAACACATATAGATAGTTCTGTTTGCGTTCTTCGTCTTTGGCGGCACTAACTTGATAAGACCCTCTTGGTATTGCATTTGTCGGTCAATGATGATAGTCCCCCGCTCCAAATCCACATTCGCCCACTTCAATCCAAAAGTCTCATTGATACGCAGGCCGCAGTAGCGACCCAGCATATAAGCTGTTTCGGCATTTGTGCCTTTGAAGTAGGCATCCAAGAGCAAAAGTTCGTTTTTTGAAAAGGCAATGATGTCTGTATCATCATCGGCTTTCAGTTTCGGCATTGTGATTTTGGTGGACTTGTTTACGCACAGTTTGTTGTAGGTATCCACATCCAAGTAGTTGCGGGCGTAGGCTTGCCCGAAGAATAGGTAAAACATCTTCAAGAACCCTTCCACATACCGATAGGACAACTTCTTTTTGTAGTAGAGTTCCGCCAAGTAGTCATTGACATCGGCGGGGGTGATGTCTGCCACATAACGGTTGCCGAAGCGGGCGCAGAGGTGGTTCTTCCATAGGCTTTCTTGCTTGCGGATGGTGGTGTAGGCTTTGCTTTCCCGTCCATTCTCGCAGTATTCCGCATACACTTCTGCGATTGACTTTCGCACTCTTGGTTGCGGCTTGTTGGTCTGTTGTTCCCGGTCGATGGCGATTTGACGAGCCTTGATAGCATCACGCTTTGAGTTGAACGGGTTGCCGTTGTCATCCTTTGCTTTGCGGACATCCTTCTTCCGGCCGTTCTCTGTGATGGTGTAGCGGTAAGCCCAGTTGCCACCTTTGAGTTGATATACGCCAGTATCATCCAGTTTTTTCATCTTGACTTCCTCCCGAAAAGTGGATAAAATAGTGGATACAGACCCCGTGATTGGCGTTTCCAAAAGTGCCAAAGTGGATAATGGCTGCGGCGGCAGCCGTCTATACGAGCAGCGGCCCGAAGGGACGATGCCGTATGCCCGGCGGCGAGCCACCGTTCACGAAATGGCTCGCGACGAGGCTCGTCACGGCGTTGCACTGAAGGGCTTGCTGGAGCGCTACTTCAAGTAAGAAAAAAGCAAGCCCACCCGGTTTGCAAATACCGAGCAGGTGGGGGCGACCCCACCTGCTTTTTTATAAAAACCTGAAAAAAGAATAAAATAAGGACATCAACAACCCGACAAAACGAAAGGAGCAAAAAATGAACGTTCGTTTATTTGCCGCCTTGCTGATTGCCCTGTTTAGCCTGTCGCTGATGACGGGCTGCGCCCCCGGCAATCTGGAGGCACAACCCACAAAAACCAACCGCCAAGCCCAGGAACCGGTGGCAGATTTGACTGCCCAGGAGGCAGAAGCCATTGCCACTGCCCATGCCCGGGTTGAGCCCACCCGAGTGACCCGGCTCAACACAGAATTAGACTACAATAATGGCGCTTATAAGTATGAAATCGAATTTGTAAGCGGTGAGACCGAATACGAATATAAAGTGCATGCCAAGACCGGCGAAATCCTCCAAACCAAAGTGGAGGCCAAGCCTGCAGAAAAGAGCCCACAACCTACAACGGTTGACCGGATAACCCGGGAACAGGCCCAAGAGATTGCCTTAAAGCACGCAGGCCTTTCCAAGAGCCAGGTTTCCCGGCTGAAAGTAGAATTTGACTACGATGATGGCAGACCGGAGTACAGTGTAGAATTCCGGCATAACGGTTGGGAATATGACTATGAAATTCATGCCCAGACAGGGAGAATTTTGTCCTGGGATAAGGAGATTGACGACTAATGGAGAATAACCCCTTTGCAGGCCTTGTGCAGAAGGCAGAAAAAGAATGCGATGTGTACTGCCCCATCTGCCATAAGGTGCTGCACCTGCAGCCGGGCCAAACGATCCCCCGCTGCTGCGGAAAACCAATGGAAGTAAGATAAAAAATGGCACTATCCAGTTTGGATAGTGCCATTTTCGCTTTTGTAGGGATCGGCGTCCCCGACGGTCCAAAACGGGCGATTCGAGAATCGCCCCTACGGGGGAAATGCCGATGTGCAATATGGGAAAAGCCTTGCCACCCACATTTATGGGGGAGGTGGGTTTGCTGTCGGCAAAGCCGGAGGGGGGATGTATTCCGAAAACGGAAAAGATAAATCCTTTCCCTACGGGAGAGATTGTTAACGGTCCGCAAAAATAGAAATAGGTGCGCAGTGCAAAATGGGATTTGCACTGCGCACCTATTGTTATTCAACCCGCCGCTGGGGTTTTGCATTATTTGGTGTTGTTCCTAAAAAGTAATCGGCAGAGACATTGTAAAACTTGCAAAGGGAAATCAGATGCCGCAAGGGCAGTTCATTTGCACCCCGTTCGTATCTTGCATACATAGTTTGGGATGTTCCCAGTACTTCAGCCACCTGGGCTTGGGTCAAATCGTTGTCTTCCCGTAATCCCCGCAGTTTGTTCAAAAATACCTGCATTTTGCTAACACCTCGCCTTTATAGGATGCCTTAAGTGTAGCAAAGTAAAGATATTTACTATTGACTTTAGTAAACAAATTTACTAAAATTACTTCATCATATAAAATATGACACAATATTCTAAAAGGAGAATGAGGAGGAAGAATAATGAGAGGCTTAAAGAGAATTGTAGCAGGCATTACAATGATGGCATTACTGCTGTCGCTATGCAACTTTATGCCTTTGCGGGCAAGCGCAGAAACGACTGAGGGTGAGGATGTTAATTCCCAGGAGTATATTGAGATTAGAACCATTGAGGATCTGTATTGTATCAACAATGATCTTACTGCCAACTATATTCTGATGAATGACATTGACTTGACGGAAGCAACTGCCGTAGGTGGTGACTGGGATTATGACGGTCGGGGATGGAATCCTATTGGCAGCAACAATGTGTATGGAGCTACTGCCTTTAGCGGGATTTTTGACGGCAACGGACACACCATTAAGGGATTACGCATTGATTTGAATAATTCTAACCGTCCGTCTGGTGTAGGAATCGTTGCATATGTTGGCTTATTTGCAAAGGTAACCGGCACTGTTCGCAATTTGCATATGACCAATGTGGATGTTACACACAGATATTATTATAGTTCTTCCAGTAATGAATACTGTGGTGCAATTGCTGCAGTGGTTTCTAAATCGGGAACGATTGAAAATTGCAGTGTTTCCGGCACAGTTACCGGCAATACCAGTTACTGCTACGCCGGCGGTCTGGTTGGCTATAATTCTGGTAAAATTAATAGTTGCTATAATGAAGCGATTGTAACGTGCCCTTATGCAGGTGGTATAGCGGGTTATCATTCAGGCGAAGACGCAGTGATTTCAAACTGCTATAACAAAGGAAATGTCTATGGCAGTTACGCAGGCGGCATTGCGGGATATTCCAGCTATTCTGCTGCAATTGCAACAGCATATAATATTGGTGATGTAAGAGCGTCTTCCACATCTTCTACACTTGAATATGGGATTGCATATATGTATAGTGGCACCATTACCGATAGCTACTATTTAAGTGGCAGCGGGACCAGCTCCACAGGTGCGGCATCTCTTACGGCAGCGCAAATGAAACTGCAATCTATGTACAAAGGCTTTGATTTTGAAACGGTTTGGTCAATGGCCGGAGATGCTGACTATCCCTATCCGGAGCTGCAGTGCTTTGCTCTCTCGGGAAAAGTTGGCATTCAGGGGAAAGTAGCTTATAATGAAACGGTAACGGTTAATCTGTCCGAGCTAAAGAAAGTGCCTTCTGCACTGACCTATGAATGGTATTTGGATGGCACGCTTGTACATAGTGAGGCATCCTACACAATCAAGGCAGCAGATGTAGGTAAAAAGTTGACTGTGAAAGTCAGCAGCAACGAACAATATTGTTCCGGCTTTGTGGCCAGCCCAGCATATGTGGTGACTAAAGGAATACAGGCAACAAGTCCTGCTATTCCGGAGTTACAATATAAGGATGATAACAAGTTCGAAATCAGCACAGTGTCTACTCAGGAGTACAGCATTGATAATGTAAACTGGCAGAGTAGCGGCGTGTTTGAGAATTTGGATCCTAACAAGGCTTATACTATCTATTCCAGGATTTTGGAAAGTGATTTGTATTTGCTGGGCGAAAGCACAGCGGTATTGAATGTTACTACTGACAGAAGACCTATATCCGGTGAAGTGCGTATTTCCGGAACACCTCAGTACGGGAAGGTATTAACAGCGGATACTTCCGGAGTTTTGACTGCGGGTGCCACTTTCGCCTATGAATGGAAAATAGGCGGGACGGTTGTTGGCACAGATAGCACATACACGGTCGCTGAGAGCGATATTGGAAAGGGAATCAGCCTTGTGGTAATGGGCTCGGGAGATTATACCGGAGCGCTGTCCTCTAATGTGGTATCTGCTACAAAAGCAACTGTTCAGGAACCCAGTGCGCCCGTTATCGAGAGCGTTACCAACACAACCGTAAAACTGGTCGCAAAAAATGGCTACGAATATAGCATAGATAAAGCCAATTGGCAGGATAGTCCTCTGTTTGAGGGATTGAATGCAGCGACCCAATATACCTTCTATCAGCGCGTCAAAGAAACAAATACTGCATTTGCAAGTAACACCAGTGAAGGCAAAACAGCGACAACCTTGAAGAACACAGTGAGTACACCAGAAAAGCCCATTGTTGAGAATATAACCAATACCGGCGTGGTATTGAAGGCAATGGATGGCTACGAATATAGTATGGACGGTGTTACTTGGCAGGCAAGCAATGTCTTTAGTGGCTTGAACCCCTATACAGAGTATTCCTTCTGTCAGCGCAAGGCGGAAAATAAGACGGATTATGCCAGCGCACAGAGCGCGTATACAACTGTTACTACACTAAAGAACTCTGTTGCAGCGCCCAGTGCGCCCACCATTGAAAAGGCAACTGCGGATACTGTAACATTGGTTGGAATCAATGGTTATGAATACAGCAAGGATGGTACGACATGGCAGAATGAAACCACCTTTACTGGCTTGACTACGTTGGAGACCTATACATTCTATCAACGAATTAAGGAGACAAAAACGGATTACGCCAGCGAAACCAGTGCCGGTACATCCTTCAAGGTCAAATATGTGGCAGATAAGCCTGCAGCACCCACAGTGGCAGAAGTAACAAACAATAAGATTGCTGTGCTTGTAGTAGCGGGGTATGAATACAGCATAGACGCAAAGACCTGGAATACCACTGGTGTGTTTACAGGTCTGGAACCCAACAAGGCATATGCTGTGTATTGCAGAGCGTTGGAGAGCGATACGCACTATGCAAGTGCAGTGAGCGATCCTCTAAGTGTTACAACGCGAAAGAACACCGTTGCTACACCTGCTGCCCCGACAATGGCTTCTAAAACCAGCACATCTGTTACACTTGTGAGCGTTGCCGGAGCAGAGTACAGTAAGGACGGTACAACCTGGCAGACCAGTAACGCCTTTACCGGTCTTGTTCCCAATACGGCATACACCTTCTACCAAAGAGTTGCGGAGACATCCACTGCTTACGCCAGCGATAAGAGTGCAGGCTTGGATGTTACTACCCCTAAAAACAGTGTTGAAGCACCTGCGGCCCCCACACTTCAGAGCAAAACAAGCACAACCATTACACTCGTCCCGAAGAGTGGCTATGAGTATAGCATTGATGGCACAACTTGGCAAACAAGCAACAGTTTTACAGGATTGGTTGCAAATACTGCATACCAGCTGTATCAAAGAATAGCCGAGACAGATACATCTTATGCCAGTGGAAGAAGTGCAGCGCTACAAGTTGTTACGCCCAAGCATGTTCCGGCAACACCGGCGGCACCTGTTGTTGCGGATTATTCTGCAACCAGAGTAGTGTTACAGAAGGAGGACGGTTATGAATACCGCCTGGGCAATGGTTCGTGGACTACCAACAATATCTTTACCGGCCTGTCGGCAAATACAACCTATACCTTCTACCAGCGCGTGGCGGCTACATCAAATGCAGATGCTAGCGAAATAAGCCCTGCTTATACTATCAGGACACCGGGCAAAGCGGTCTGCTCGATTACACCAGTCGTGCCCAGCGTTAATTATCATGATAAATACACAGTCATACTAAACGCAAGAGAAGGCTATGAATATCGAATGGGTAGTGGTTCATGGACAACAAACCCAGAATTCACAGACTTGACACCTGCAACTGAATATGTTTTCTACCAACGCATTGCAGAAACGGCGGGAGAATTGGCTAGTGAGCCAAGTGAAGGTTTAAGAGTAACCACAATAGATTATGCTTACTATGATACATCAGACTATTTGCTGCAGCTGTATAACTTCGTTCGTGACTACGGCGATTATGAAGATGGTGAGTATAACTTTGTAGTTGATATCCAGGAATACAGTAGCAGCAGGGATATGGTGTATATCGAAACAACGGAGACAGGGGTTATGTTCGGATACGTGCAGGCACTTTCGGCTAATACAGGTACCGGTGCGTTGACGGAAGTTTCTATACACATAGATGACTATAAAATTAACATTCATAATATAGTTTCTTATTCTCAAAATGGCAGAATGACTCATTTTGGATATGGCTATAGTTCGATTGCAAGAGGAAACTTCAATCCGCAATCAAGTTATAACTATGCTGCTCAAAATGAGTATGATCCGTATTATGGATCGTACTACCGCTATCCTGATACTAACTATAATGATGTTACCAATTTGAATATGTCCTTGCTATTTACTATCGTAGACGCATTTATGAAGGAAACTTTGGAATTCGGCGTTAAAGCACTGGGTTTCTCTTCTTTTGAGGACGACTGGTTCTTAGTTTGCGATCCAGCAGCAGGAGTTCATTTTTATGAAACGGAGCTACGGGATAACTATAACGCAGATTGTGTTATGGACGGGTATACAGGTGACTGGTATTGCACGGATTGTGGCGACTTAGTACAAGTAGGTGATGTGATTGAAGCAATAGGTCATCACAGCTATAGCAGCGCCTGCGATATTGACTGTAATACATGTGGCCAAGAGCGTGTTGTTTACCATACCTATTCTAGTGCTTGCGATCAAAAGTGCGATATTTGTGGGCATAAGAGATCTGGACTGGCGGCACACAGCTATGCTGGAGACACACCTTGCAGCCTTTGCGGTGCGCCGGCCTGTACTCCCGGCGATTTGGATAAAAACGAACAGGTAACCGATGCGGATGCGGTGTATTTGCTGTATCATACTTTCCTGCCGGATGCTTACCCGGTGGATCAGGACTGCGACTTCAATGGCGACGGCGTTGTAACCGACCAGGATGCGGTTTATCTTCTGTACTATACCTTCCTGCCGGACCAGTATCCCATAGGCTAAAAGGATACCTTTTATCCTGCCAAAAGGGCGTTCTGCCTTGGCAGAGCGCCCTAAAAAGGATTTAATCGCCTTGACATTGGAGCAGGGAAGGGCTATAATAAGATTATCCATTTTTAGTCGCAGTATTATGAGATATTGCAGGCTATAAAAAATAAAGGAGAAAACGAAATGAAAAAGATTGTAACACTCGCACTTTGCCTGTTACTGGCACTGGGCATTGCCGTTACCGCTTCTGCAGCAGCATCCGCTTCTATGAGCGGTCTGCCTGCATCCATTGACAAAGACGGTGAGGCCACTGTGGTTATTAGCCTCAGCGGCACACCCGAGATTACGTCTGCATTGGTGCAGATCGAACTGGGCGATGGCTTGTCCCTGGTTTCCGGTAAGTGGCTTGTAGATAGCGACAATGTGCAAATTGCTAACTTTAAGGCTGCACAAAAGCAGGGTGCGCTGGCTCTTGATCCCGGCGCTACCATTGACGGCGAAGCCGTTCGCATCAAAATTAAGGGCGTAAAGCCTGCTGCCAATCAGACCGTAAAAGTCAGCTTCACCTTTAAGAACGGCGCAGACGAAGTTGGTACTGCCTCTGTCACCAAGACCGTTGACGTTGCTTGCCCCGGCCATCAGTACGGCGCTGTGACCAAGATTGATGATACTCAGCACGGCAAGACCTGTTCCATCTGTGGCGATGTGCAGAAGGCAAATCACGGCTGGGATAAGGGCACTGTAACTAAGCCTGCTACTTGTAAGGAAGAGGGCGAAAAGACCTTTGCTTGTGCTGACTGCGGCGCCAAGAAGACCGAGGTTCTGCCCAAGGTTGACCATAAGTTTGGCAACCTGACTGCTGTTGACGGCACCAACCACAAGGATACCTGCTCCACTTGTAACGAAGCCGTTACCGAGCCTCACAAGTTTGACGGCGGCAAGGTGACCAAGGAAGCCAACTGTAAGGAAGAAGGCGAAATGACCTACACTTGTACCGGCTGTGGCTACAAGAAGGTAGAGCCTATTGCCAAGACTGACGATCACAAGTTTGGCAGCCTGTCTCCTGTAGACGGCACAAACCATAAGGATACCTGTTCCGTTTGTAACAAGGAAATCACCGAAGCCCACAAGTTTGACGGCGGCAAGGTAACCAAGAAGGCAACCTGTAAGGACGAAGGCGAAATGACCTACACTTGTACCGGCTGTGGCTACAAGAAGGTAGAGCCTATTGAAAAGACCGATGACCACGTATTCGGCAACCTGGTATCTGTGGATGACAAGAACCACAAGGACGTATGTAAGGTTTGCCAGAAGGAAGTCACTTCTGCCCACACCTGGAATTCCGGCAAGGTAACCAAGAAGCCCACCTGTAAGGAAGAGGGCGTTAAGACCTACACCTGTACCGGCTGTTCCGCTACATATACTGAAGCAATCTCCAAGACCGAAGACCATAAGTACGGTTCCTGGCAGAAGGTAGACGCTGAAAACCATAAGCGCACCTGCTCTGTCTGTGCAAAGGAAGAGACTGCTGCTCACGGCTACAAGACTTCCTGGAGCAAGGATAAGTCCGGCCACTGGCACGAGTGCTCCGGCTGTAAGGACAAGAAGGACTTTGCAAAGCATACCCCCGGTGCTGCTGCTACCGAGAAGAAAGCACAGACCTGTACCGTATGTAAGTACGTAATCAAGGCCGCTCTGGGCCACACCCATAAGTGGGATAAGACTCTGACTTCCGATGCAACCGGCCACTGGTATGAATGCTCCGGCTGTGAAGAAAAGAAGGATGTTGCCGCCCACGACTTTGAAAACGGCTGCGATCCCGACTGCGCAACCTGCGGCTTCACCCGTGAAGTTGCCCACGACATTTCTGAAGCTTGGGCATCCGATGGCACGAACCACTGGCACGAATGCACCATTTGCGGTCTGAAGGAAGGGGAATCTGCCCACGAACCTGGCGCAGAAGCCACCGAATTCACTGCCCAGACCTGCTCCATCTGCGATAAGGAACTGGTAGCCGCATTGGGCCACAGCTTCTCCGAGCAGTGGAACAGCGACGAAGAAAACCACTGGCGTGACTGCGCCTGCGGCGAAAAGGGCGAACTGGCAAAGCACACCTATGAAGACGGCGCTTGCTCTGTCTGTGGCGCAGAAGAACCCAAGTCCTTCCTAATTTGGATTATCATCGGCGTTGCTGCAGTTGCTGTTGTAGCTGTTGTAGTTGTGATTGTTCTGAAGAAGAAAAAGAACTAATCTCTTTTGAAAATCCTTAAAACCAAAAGCGCACATTTCCCGGATGGGAAATGTGCGCTTTTATTAGAAATAGCGATTTGCAAAGGTTTTTGCCCTATGGGCGGCTTCCTGCAAAAAGGTTTCCAAAGGCAGGTGGCTATAGAGATCTGCAGTATATTTGCTGGGCTTCGGCAGAACTTTTAATTCAAAGTTAAGAACAGCCTGGGGTTTGGCCTTTTTCAGCCGACTTAAAACCACATCCCAATCTGCTTTTCCATCTCCGGGGAGCAGATGCAGATCATCGCAACTGCAGATTTTAGGGCCGGTAGAGCCGTAATTGTCGTTTAAGTGGGTGAAAATAAGTCGGTCCCCATAGTTGGCTAAAAGGTCCAAGGGAGGCAGATAACACTGTTCGTGACCCAAATCCCAGCAGAAGCCTACTGTGGGATTGTCCCTGTATCGGTCCAAAAGGGCCATCAGGTATTCCGGCCCTTGCAGATTTTCAAAAGCAATTTTTACGCCCTTTTGCGCGGCATAGTCCGTGAGCCTGTCAAATGCATCAAAACAAAGAGCCTCTTCCCGGAATGTGTAATCAAATCTGCCCCAAGGGTGGATGACTAAAACAGGGATATTCCATTTTTCGCAGGCATCCAGGCAGGCCAAGGCTTCTTTCAGCATAGAGCTGCCTTTTTGCTCCCATAGGTCGCAAACTCCGTTATGGGGCGCATGCAGGGAGTGGATGGCAAGCCCCAAGGCTTTTGCGAATTGGGCAATTTCCGTCAAATTCTCTGCTCCTTGCCAAGACGGAGAGATGCCGTCAAAGCCCGCTTCTTTCAAAAGCCGCAGTACTTCTTGCCGGGGAAGGGGATAATTTTCCTGCAAGGAAAAACCAATCTTACCCATATTAGCAGTCCAGATAGCCGCAGAGGACTTTGATGGCGTTATACACCCCGTCAATATGGCTGCGTTCGTAGCCGTGACTGGCGTATACGCCTGCACCGATAAGGCCGTGACGCAGGTCATAGCCTGCCCGCAGGGTGGCTTCCACATCGGAGCCGTAGTAGGGATAGACATCTACAGCATAGTCTGCTTCTGTTTTCTTTGCGGCTTCAATCAATTTGCCTACTACTTCATAGCTGTAAGGGCCGCCGGAGTCTTTGGCGCAAATGGACACCTGCCGTTCGGTGCAGGCAAGGCCATCGCCAACACAGCCCATATCCACAGAAATGGCCTCTGTTACACCGTTAGGGATGGAGCCGGAACCGCCATGCCCCACTTCTTCATAAACGGTGATGTACACATAGGTCTTCCGCTTCGGAGTGATTTTATGATCAGCAATATACTTGGCAAAGCCCAAAAGAATGCCGACTGACAGTTTGTCGTCCAGGAAACGGCTCTTCAGATAGCCGCTTTCCGTCCGGCGGGTGCGGGGGTCAAAGCAGACAATATCTCCGGTTTGGATCCCCAAATCAGCCACATCCTTGGCACTTTCTGCCTTTTCGTCCAGCACCACTTCGCAGCTATCAAAAGACCGGGGAGCAGAACTGTAGTCTTTGTTTACATGGACAGAGGCGTTGCAGAGCTGAAATGTACCTTCGTAGATTTTACCGTCCCGGGTATAGACCCGGACATTTTCCGCTTCTGCGTTATTGGGGCTCATACCGCCTAAGGCGGTCAGCCGCAGGCGGCCGTTGCCCTTAACCTGGGCCACCATAGCGCCCAAGGTATCGGTGTGGGCAGCCAGGAGCAGGCCGTCATTGGCATCTTCCCCGCCCAGGTCAACCAGTACGCCGCCTTTTTGCGTAATTGTAGCAGAAAACCCAAGGGCTTCAAAGGCTTCTTTGGCCCAAAGGGCGGCCTTGGTGGTATAGCCGGTGGGGGAGTCGATAGACAGCAGCTTGGCTGCAGACTCCCAGGCGTAATCGGCATAGTTCTTAGTAACCATAATCATTCCTCCAAATTGGTGTTTTTACCATCATAACATACCTTTTTCTGAAAAACAAGGCAGGAAACTCCCACTTCTTTTATTGACAGATTTCCCGCCCAATGATATAATCAAGAAAATATAATAGGAGGGTTATGCATGGAAAAGGCAAAAGAAATCAATATTCTTGCCCTTTGCAAGAGCCTGTTAAGAAAAGCCTGGCTTATTGTTTTATGTGCAGTTGTATTCGGTATTGGTGGGTATGTCTACACTGACCAGTGCGTAGATCCCATGTACCAATCCAGCATTTTGCTGTATGTAAACAATTCCATAAAGTCGGATAATGCGGATAACATTTCTTCTTCTGACCTGGCTGTTTCTCAGCGGTTGGTTAAGACCTATATTATTATTCTTCGCAGTGATCCCGTTATGGAGAAGGTGGCAGCCAATCTGGAGCGCAATACCGGCAAGAAACTCTCCGCCGGCGCCATTAACGGCATGATTACTGCAGGTGCAGAAAATGATACGGAAGTTTTCCGCGTTAGTGTTTCCAGTACCGACCCGGTGCTGGCGGCGGAAGTGGCCAATGCAGTGGCAGCGGTTGCTCCCAAGGAAATCGAAACCATTATTATCGGCAGTTCCGCCAAGGTGGTTCAGAATGCAAAGGTGGCAGGCAGCCCCTATTCTCCCAATAAGACCCGGCAGGCGGTGCTGATAGCCGTTGTGGGTGCGGTTCTGGCGGTTGCCTTTGTGCTTGTCCGCGAATTTATGGATGTGCGCATTAAGTCCGAAGAGGATTTGATGGAGATTTGCGACGCTCCCATCCTGGGCTACATTCCGGAACTGAACTATGAGAATACCACAAAATACAGTTATACCCCCCAAAGCACGGACGATGAGGAGGTGGGCAAATGAAACTGCGGAAAGAGCAGGATGTAACCCAAAGTTACGTTAATCAAAGAAGACTGATCCTGAATTCCAATGCCTCCTTCCATATTCAGGAAGCCTACCGCACGCTGCAAACCAATATTCGTTTTTCCTTACCCGGAAATGACTGTAAGTTTCTTTGCCTGACAAGTAGTATGGCCAGTGAAGGTAAGAGCACGACCTGCTTGAATTTAGCCATCTCTATGGCCGAAACTGGTAACCGGGTGCTGCTGATCGATGGCGATTTGCGCCGCCCCAGCCTTGGCAAGTTGCTGATTGAAAAGACATCTCCCGGTCTTTCCAATGTGCTGGCAGGCCTTTGCGATGTGCTGTCGGCAGTGCGCAAGGATATCCGCCCCAATTTGGATGTCCTGTTTTCCGGTGAAATTCCTCCCAATCCCTTAGAATTACTGAGCAGCAAGACGATGGAGAAAATGCTGGAGGAACTGAAGCCTCTGTATGATTATATCATTATGGACACCCCTCCTGTAACCATTGTTTCCGATACTTGTGTGATTGCTAGCCTGGCAGACGGAACTTTGATGCTGGTGCGCCAGCATGAGGCAGAAAAGGATGGCGTTTCCAAGGCAGTTAAGCAGCTGGAGATGGCAAATGCCAAGCTGCTGGGCTTTGTTATGAACGGCATTATAGACAGCAAGGGCAAGAACTACAAGCGGAAGTATAAGTACGATTATAAGTACAAATACTCCTATGAGTCCAGCAATCGGGGGAAGGCATAAATGCGTCGGAGCAGGGAGTTTGTTCTGCGAGAGGTAGCAGGGAAATATGTGGCAGTTCCCTTGGGACAGGTGGCAGAAACCTTCCGGGGAATGATTACGATGAATAAAACCGCAAAGTTCCTGTGGGACCTTTTGGAGGAGGAACAAACAGAGGAAAGCCTTATCAAAGCGCTGATACAAACCTATGGGATTACAGAAGAACGGGCGGCAGGAACGGTGAAGAAGTTTTTGGATGCCGTTTATCCCACCGGGGCAATCGAGTAACTGCTGTTTTGGCAGCAGCAAATAAAAGAGTAGAAGCAGGCCATCTCGATATGAGATGGCCTGCTTTTTGCCCGAAAGGTGGCAGTTGTCGGAGAAAATGAGGGGAAAATGCCAAAATATGGATGCAATAATTACAAAAATGTAATTTTTCTCTTGATTTAGAGGGACAGGTGTGCTATACTTTCTCTGGTTTGCGCACCGCGAACCGAAAGGAGAAGCAAGAAATGCTAAAAAAATGCCTTGCGCTTCTGGTTCTTTTCGCAGTTGTGATTGGATGTATTCCCCTGGGTGCAAATGCCCAGTCGGAAAGTGCCCGGGTTATTGAAGAGATCCGGTCTATATATAGTAAGATTCAGCGTGCTACAGGACATCGGGACTTGAGTGGTTTGTGTGGCACTATGACGGCGTACCAACTCTACTATTTGGGAATTAATACCAGGCCAATCATTTTAGATGGAAAAAATCAGTATGATGCATATAAAGATTTAGAAGTTACCACCGGCGGCCACCCGGTTCGGGTTTATTCTGCGCAGGAGTACAGCCTGCAGGAAGCCCTTTACACCCTTAGCAACGGTGGCACCAAGGATGTCTATAATATCCTGGTTGGTTTCCAATGGACCCGCAGTCAGGCCGGTCGGCGGTTTGGCCATTCTGTGGTTATCAATGCCATATTGGATGGTATTGTGTACTTCTGCGAAGGCTTTAACACGTCCTTTGATACCTATGTTGGCAGTCCAAGTATCTGTACGATTGATGAATTTGCTAAGAGTTATAATAGTTTCGCCCTTTTTGAGGGCTTGGTTGTGTTTGGCCGGAAGAGCCAGGCAGATTTCAGTCAAGAATATTCCTCCAATGCATTTTTGCAAGTCATCAATGAAACCCAGTCCAGGAATGAACCCAGTGCCCAGCAAAGCAAAATCTTGCGGACAGTGAAGCGGGGCGAGCGACTGGAGGCAGCCGGGCTGTATAAAAATGAAAACAACGAATTGTACTACCGCATCGTGGATAGCGGAAATACTGCTTATGTGAATGCGGAGGATGTTACAGTCCTTTCCATGCGCTATGACGATGTACAGGTGACAGATGTTACATATCCGGAAGTGCTGCAGCCCGGTGAGGATTTCACCATCAACGGTATTTTACGGAGCACCCATAATCAGGTTCATAATGTGATGGCCCGTATCATTGACGAACTGGATAGGGAACTGGCATGCTTCCCCGTTCCGGTGGATGGACGTTATAAGAAGTTGGAAGGTACGGCGCTAAGATATGAAATCAACTTCAGCCACCTGCTTCCTGGAAACTATACCCTGGAAATCAGTGCTGAAGTAGAAAATCACTATGCAAAAAACGGTGGTGTGATTACAGAAACAAAGAGATGTTTCCTGGAGGAAGTTCCCTTTGCAGTGGGCTATTTCCCTGTGGAGACCGTTAAAGAGGCAGAACCCAAAACTGCGATGAACGGATGGCAGTTTGAAGATGGTGTTTGGCGTTATTATGAAAAGGGCGAAGCACGTACCGGGTGGTACTGCTCCAATGGTGTGGACTACTATCTGCTCGAAGACGGTGCCGCAGCTACCGGCTGGCAGGAGATTAACGGCAAAAAGCGGTTTTTCTCAGATACCGGCGCAATGCGAACCGGCTGGTTGGATGATAACGGTGCAGTGTACTATTTGTTGTCTAACGGCGAGCCTGTAACGGGCGAGCGGACGATTGATGGCGAGGAACATACTTTCGGCACCGATGGTATTTTGGTTAACCCTGTATTTTTGAACAAATAGGCAAATGGCTGAAGCATTGCGCTTCAGCCATTTTTATTAAAATCCACGCCCTGGGACTCTTGCCAATAGCGGAGGGCCTTTTCAATATCCTGCTGGGGCAGGTCAAAATAGTCTGCTAATTGCCAAGGTTCAGTGTACCCAGCGGCAAAGGCTTCCCGGAAGGCTTCTTCCGGCAGAAAGGTGCGAATGGCCCACCGATTGGCCCGGTATTCACTGCGCTCTGCCAATTCAAAAGGGCTGTCTACTTTATGAAGGGCTCCCGTTGCCACGTGGCCCAGCTCGTGACAGCATACGCCCCGCAGCAGCCGGGTAGAATGTATTTTTGAAAAGTCTAAAAAAATGGCATAATAGCCTTCGTCCCGGATGGTTGCACCGGGCTGAGGACAGCCAAAATAGGGGATCACGTCTACGTGATTTTCCCGGCAGTATTCATAAAAATCACATAGTTCAAACACGGCACACCTCTTATTGACTTTGCCGCCTTTCCCGCATCAGCCGGACCATATCCCGGACAGCCTCCTTTTGCGCCTCATCCAGTTCTTTGAAATCGCCGTAGAATGCTACGTCCACCTGATCCAAAACATCGGCATTATCGGTTTGACCTAAAAGAGTGGCCACGCTGACGCCTAAACGGGCGGCAATCTTTTGGGCGGTTTGGGCATTGACACCCTTTTTTCGCCCCATCTTCAGATCGGTCATCAGCCCCCGGCTGATACCCAGTTCATCACAAAGACGACCGGGGCGGATGCCCGCTTTTTCACAAAGAAGTACAATGTTCTCGTACAAATTATCCATAACCGTTCCTCCAGTGGAAGTACCCCGTCGGGTACATATTTAAAGAACTACTGTTATATTAGTACTTGAATGTGTACTTGTCAATAGAAATTCGCACATTTTCGACATCCTTTTTTCACAGGAACACGATAGCAAATTTCCGGTACAATATTACGGACACAAGGGAAAACCTGCCGATTTGTGACGATAAATTATGGGTTGACAAACAGATAGCACCGTGCTATAATACGTAAGCACCGATGAGGTGCGCCCTATATCGCGCAGTTGTGCAGTTGGCCGCGAGCCTGACCGCCGCCTGTGGCGGAAACAGGGAAGGCGCAGCGTGTGCTGCGGTCGATAGCTGACGAAGCCACTTTAGTGGCAAGAAAGATATCGGGCACCGCAAACGGGATGCTCGTCGGGCTCATAACCCGGAGGGGAGCGAGGGAAGCGCCGCCGGTGGCGGATGAAGCGACCCGAGCGAGTGGCAGCGGTCGGTGAGCGACGCAGGC
>RHMF01000200.1_pt1 | contig 24500 bp, 15 predicted proteins | sample 5365151 | NCBI WGS metagenome assembly RHMF01 (sample SAMN10266501, study PRJNA497801) | feces metagenome | isolation source: feces | host: Bos taurus | place: China: Prairie of Fairy Mountain | collected 2017-08-14 | reverse complement strand
CTAATGAAATTCCATCCATTTTTTATCCCCTTTCTTATATTATAACATTATTTTAATTTACTCTTTAAATTATTTATTTTATCTCGCATTTCTTGTCGTTCTTTTTTAATAGGTGCATATTCTTCTTCAGTATAATAACCCTCTAAATATTTCAAAAGTTTATAATCCGTTTGAGATAGTTCATATTGTAAATTAGTTATTTGTTGATTAATATCTCTCTCTTCAATATATTCTTCTGAATAAGGTTTATAAACATATATTGTTTCTTTTTCATCATATGCTTCTATTTTAGGAGAACCCTTAATACCTGGTTTATCAACTATCCATTCGACATCTTTGCCTCCATTAGGATATTCTCTTATAGTTTCGAAATGTCCTTCTTCGGGTACTTCTATTATTTCTGGTTGTTCATCATGATGTATAATTAAAGTGTCTTGAATTACTTTCCCTTTAGCAAAATCTATATCTTCTTCTTTTAACTCTTTTGTTTTGTCTTCATTAAAGTATCTCATATTAACCTCCTAAGCAGTTCTTTGCCATACATATACCGCTATATATGGAACTGAGTGTGAGTGTACATTTTCACCATTATCAGTAGTACCACCCAAAGCAACACTCTCACCACACCATTCAGATATACCGTAATATGTCGGTAAACTATTCATTCTTAAATTAGCAGTATAACCTCCACCGTGCGAAGCTTCTCTCAAGAAATTACCCCAACCAGAAGTCCAACCAATACCAATATCAGCATAACCACTACCTAATCCGTGATAGTGAAGTACTGATGTACTAGAAGTAGTATCGCCAGTAATAGTCGACATAGCATCTTTTCCTCTATCAGCGCCAGTGCCTTGCTCTTCAGGGGTTGCATATAAAAATCTGGATTTTAATTGTGTCCACGTTCCACCAAACAAGCTTGCTGGGCTTGTATTTATAGCACTTATATAAATTGCGCCAACAGGATAAGCTGCTTGTAATATAGAACTTTGAATAGCATTTTGTATTGCTGTCGATAAAGCTGTATCATTTGAAGTAATTTTATTCAAAGCTGGTAATTTTACATTTCCTGTAAAATTTGATACCATTGATACTTTAAAGCCATCAGCCGTAGCAACTTCACCAAACGCTATTCCTTTGCCACCATGATATCTAGATATTAATGTAAATGCTGGTGGTAATGTTTGTTCAAGTGGAGAATCTGCATTATTAGTTGCTATATCTTCATATTTTACTTCAAATTTATAAGATGAACTAGCGCTAAATCCACTAATAGCACTAGAAGTAAAAGTTCCACTCCATGCACTTAATGTTACTTGAGTCCAATTTTGCCAAGCGGTTCCGTTATGATATCTATACCATATATTTTTTGTATTTTTAGCTGTTCCATTATACGTTATTGATGAAAATGAATAGTTTATAGTAACTTTTGCGTAAGTACCTTCATTAGATAAAGTTCCAGATGAATTACATCTATCAACTGTAAATGTGACACTTGGTACATTATAATCTATAACGGTTATGCTTGTTCCATTTGTATTATTACTTTTTCTACCACGTGAATCTGTTACACAGCCAACAATGTTATAAGTTCCAGATGTTGGATAAGCTATAGATGAATTATAAGTAGCTGTTTCAAATGGTGCTGGCATTACTGGATAATCACCAAATGATACTATTTCATATGTTCTAATTGATGAATTATATGCGCCTGCTGCCGTAAAAGTTACAGTTGGTTTTGTTAATGTTTTTACGGGTATATTATTTAAAGTAGATAAACTACTATTAATCGGAGTACTTGTTATTGTTATTCCACTTATTGTTGGTTTAATGGCATCATCCATTTTTACATATAATGTTTTAGAATCTGACAATGTTGCGTCATTTATTACAAAACTAAGTGCTATAGTAAAAGTACTAACATTTGGATTATTATTCAAATATGCTACAGCTTGTGATGAAGTTAATGTTACATTCCATGTTGTATCGCCAGTTTTAGTAGCGTATTCTACCCCATCTAAATATAATTTACCAGTACGACCAGCCATGTTGCCAATGGAAACATTGAATGTCAATCCTGTTGAAGAAATAGTCGCTTTATTGTTTTCAGATGATCCAGCGTTATTAATTGTTAATGTTGGATTTGAATATCCGGCATCTATTGTTGTAGAAAATAATGAATTTTGAACATTACCGTTACCATTTGCTGAATAAAAAGTTACAGTAACGTTTGTTGGACCTTCTGAAGCCTTACTAGCCGTACCAGACCAAAATTGAACCCATGAAGCTTTACCAAATATAATATTATTATTAGTTGCAGAAACGGTATATGTTGTTCCGCCAATATTAATGTAAATTCTATTATTTGCATTTTGATCCTGAGTAGGACCATAACTATCACGATAACCTTCTAAATTAGTAATAGATATATTACCATTACCACTAGTATAAGTTATACGCAATTTCATCGAGGCGTTTGCTGATCCGCCTTGTGATATCTCGACTGTTGCCATCTATTATTCCACCCACTTTGTATTTAAATTTCCTAAACTATCTTCAACCGTTTCCCAATGTCCGATTTTTTCTTTTTTAAGAATAGTGCTTTCTGAAATATATAAAGCATTATTTGAAAGATAGGCTGTTTCGTTTTGACCAGTATAAAAACCTATTTTATCTGGTAATATTCTTATGCTCATAGTAGAACCAGCTGTTGGTGCCACTATTTCTATACACGCTACATCATTATGTGTAGCATCTGTATAATGTTCATGAAATTTTATATATGATTTCATATTTTCTACATCAGTTTTTGCTTGATTTGCTGTCGATTGAGCTGAGTCAGCTGCTGTTTTTGCTTCACTAGCGTCTGCTTTAGCAGAAGTTGCTGCCGATTGTGCAGCCGTTGCTGTTGACTGTGCAGTAGTTGCTGTCGATTGAGCTGAGTCAGCTGTTGACTGGGCAGTAGTTGCTGCTGATTGGGCAGCAGATGCTGCTTCTTTAGCGGCATCAGCAGTATAATCTCTTAAACTTAATCCATAATAATAAACATTATTAGTATATGGATAAAATCTAATATATGAAGCTTCTTTTAATCGAATATCAAAACCAGAATCAAATATCAATTCTTTATATATCCAATCTGCTGTATTCGTATATTGTATGCCGCTCCAAGGATAAATATAAGTCGAACCAGCACACGTGCAAGACACTATTGTTCCAGCAGGTATAGTTGTTCCACTATAAGCCGACTTTAAAGTAACTGTTTTATTAGTTGTATCAATTATATTATTTAAATTATCACCATTCGCTGCAAATTGATAAATATGTCTAGTGTATGTTTCATAACTATAACCTTTGCTAGATTTATCATCAAATACGCCTACATAATAATTCTTATTAGATGTTCCAGTAGGCCAATTAGATGTGCTAGTAATATATACTTTTGTATCCCCATTTTTTAAATCTTGAGCCAAAGTAGTATTAGAAGTTGGGGTACTCATCATATTATTCCAAGATATTAAATTATTATCAAAATCATAAGGCATTATCGATGGATAATAATAACTTGTACTACTAGCTTGGCTAGTGATGGTTTTAAGCCATCCGATTGCTTTATATTTCTTATTTTTATCATAAGGAACATAATAAGAGGTAATACCACTTGTTCTTAATGCAAAATCATATTCATTGTTATTTGGCAAACCTGTTTTTATAACTTCTGTTGGATTGGTAGTCCATTGCGTAGTATCAGCTTTTGGTTTCTGATAATTAAACCATAGATTTTCATTAGCAGTATCTACATTTATTGTAAAATCATTTGCCTCAAAAGCCATTTGTGCTATATTTTTGAAACTTCCATTAATAAATCTGAATATAGGATGTTCAGGAAACAATATCATATTTGTAGCAGATGACATATAACCTAAAGACATATAATAATAACCATCTTCGCTTGTAGGTACTGTTGTTGTCAACATCCCACTACTTTTTGTTGTAAATGTGTTACCGCTTAATTGTCCAACTAAATAACAAGTATTTTTAGCAGTTAAAGATAAACCACTAACTGTTTTAGTTATATTTACACTAGGATATGATAAATATGTATTAGAATTTGTACCTCCACTAGCAATATCTGAACCAGCCAATAAAACAGGTTGTGTAACATCAAAACCTAAATTACCAACTAATTTTTTAAACGATGTAGAAACTTTTGCTATCAATTGTCCACTTGTAATGGCTTCACCAGCTGTAATATTTTGATTAAATCTTATTCTATCATAAGTATTTCCATCAACATAATTTGCATCAGCCCACCAACCAGTATAATTAGTTCCAGCTACACTAGCGTTCACTCTATATGTTAAGTGTATAATATTACCAGCAGCATAATGTGTTGTTATTCTACTAGAACCACTATAATAACAGTTTATTGCTCCAGTTGTGGTTCCATTAGACAATGTTAAATTTAATGTAGCATTTCCACTACCATTATATGGCAACCAATACGTTATTTCTTGTCCGTCAACTAATTGATCAAAACTGGCAACACCAGTCCAAGAACCTGTTGCTGCTGTTTGAGTACCAACAATAATTTCTGTTGCGTCTCCAGCAGATCGATATCCAGAAGGCAATGATGTTACAGTTGTGTCTTTCCAAGTCCATGTGAATTTTGAATCATATCCATTCATATTGAATTTATTAAATGTTGCTTGATCATATGATTCTGTTTTTTGTACATATAAATCCCAAGTTGAAGTATCTGCTTTCACTATATATACATTTGCTTTTCCTGTTTTTTTGAATATTATTAAAGAAGGGTCTTTTCCATTTTGATTAGCAAAACGTAATTCAACATCTGTTTGATCTATTCCTCTGTTAGCAACACTAAATGTTATTGGTTTATTAGCATATGTACTAACTATAACACACCTTGCAAAATAAAAATATCCAGCTGTTCCACCACTTGATGAACAAGTATGATATATTTTTTTCTCAGCAGCATTTGCTGTATTTTGTGCATTAACAGCTTTATTATAAGCTGCTTTAGCTGCCTCGTAACTACTTGACAAACAAGCTTTTCTTTCATTATTTACTATACTAGAATAAGAATATGACTGAGTTCCATTTGAAAATTTAGTTTGTATTGTATAATATAAATAACTAGTTGACCCTTCAGTGTAAGAAGGTTCTGATGTAGACCAACTACCACCAGCAGAGGTTGTTGGATCAACAACAGAATCATCAGGTACATTTGGAGTAGTTAAAGTATTAACTAATTTATAATAATAAGTAGTACTTATTATATCAATATTTTGGAATAATGTTTTTGTTGAACATGCTTTTACAGCCATTTAAATCGCCTCCTAAGCATCTTCTATCTTGCACGTATATGGTTGCTTATCTGTTACTTGTGAAGCGTACACTTTTAAACGACCATAAGGTGAACTACTTACGAATTCTCCATATTTATCAGAAGTACTACCAGTATTAGAACTAGTCAATTTGGTATCTCCTCTATACCAATATAAATAATATGTAGTGCCATTTATTACTACTGGAAATTTTCCAGCTGTTGATGCATTTGAAATAGTAACCGCATCTCCACCAACATATACGTTTGGTGTCATTGTAGTATTTCCTGTACTATTTTTAAAACAATCACCATTATCAGTAGTAATTGTTATTAATATAGCATCTTCTCCATCATTACCATCTGGACCTTGAGGACCTTCTGGTCCTTGAATACCTTGTATGCCTTGTTGTCCTAATATATTGCTAACATATTTCCATTTGGCTGTGCTAGCATTTCCGCCTAATGTGCATTCATAGGTATTACCCGAATTTGCGTTTGTATTTGCACTAGTATTTAAATATCTGTCACCGATAACAGCATTAGAAACACCAGAACCACTAAATACAGCAGGTGTTGTACTTGTTCCAGTTATTCCTGTACCAGAATACCATTTACTTGCATCATTATATTGGCTTGCTAATATAACTGTTCCATTTGCTGTTGAACTATCGGTATAAGTATAATGATCTGTAGCCCAAAGATAATGATTAGATGAATCTGGTGCAGTCATTGTTGTACTCCAAGAACTTCCTGGATTTCCAGTCGCATTTCTAGTTGGAGCAGTACTAGTATTCGTTCTTTGAAAATATCTAACAACTGATGATATTCCTACACCACCAGTACCAGTTTTAGCAACACCAAAAGAAAATTTTTTAGTTATTGTTATAGTATTATTAGCTAATTTTACCGGTATCGTTGCTTCTATTGTTTCTGATAAAGTTTTACCAGAAGCTATTGAAAAAGTTATTTCTGGTATAGTCGGATTAGTTGTTGAATCAACAGTAGCTTCTAATACATCTGAAACTGTACCAGTAGCTGTGGCAAATGTTATATCGGATGCTGTTACAGAAGGTGTTACTGATGCACCACCTCTCATTGCCATTACTGAAGTTTTGCAAGAACCACTAGTAGCACCTGCTGTTCCACCAGCTATAGTGAAAGCTTCACTTGATAAAATTACTGAATAAGCATCTGTTATATCAGTAATAGTTATTTGATTTGAAGATTTTATTGCCATTTTGATTTTTCCTCCTTTATTTTAAATTATGTATTTAATTCGCATATAAATGTCGTAGTATCATCTACATCTTGATCAGTGATAGTTAATTTAAAACCATTTTCACTAATTCTAGGATCAGATGAAGATATTATTCTATAATCCGAATCTGTAATTCTTTTCCATTTCCATTGTAAATAGACAGTATCGCCCATTTTTTGTCGTAATGTTTGTATATCAGTTATTCTATCAAAACCTCTATATATTATAACCGATAATACAGTAGACACGTTATTGTTTTTAAAAGATAAACCATTTGACGATTCTATTTCTAGATTAACGGTTGTTTCATCCCTTATATCATCTATTATATCGCCAAGAGAAGATCCTCCAAAAATCATTTCATCAGTACTAACACGTAATTTCCAATCGTTGTTATTATCTTTATAATATATTATAAAGTTATCAGAATCACCAATATTAATTTGACCATCTGCTCCTAAATACAAGCCAGCAGATGATGAACCAATTGTAGACTTATTTACTGTATGTAATGAATTAGAACCGATAACAAAACCGCCTATAGTAGCACCAAAAGCAACTAAATCTGTTACTTGAATTTTATCAGCTGTTACAGATTGAGCTATTATAGCGGTACCATCTAAACCACTTTGATGATCAGATGTTAACTTATAATAAGTATTAGATGCCCACGTTGGAGCTGTATTTCCAGTTACATGAATATATTCGCTATTACTTATTATGTAATAATCTTTATAATGTTCTTCCCAATCGGTTGGTTCAGAAGTTGTTAAAATAAACTTATCATTGTTACTTACATTAATATGGTCTAAACCATCGATATTAAGTTTATAATACAGACCGTCTTCACCTTTAACAACCAATTTATCAGCTTTTAATGAATTAGCTTCAATTAAATCACCCTTAATTGTTACACCAACCAATTCTCCAGTGATAGCACCAGACTGAACAACTAAATCTTTGATTATACCAGAATCGGTAAATAATTTTTCAACAGCAGCCATGTTAATATTAGCAAAATCTATATCAGCATAAACAGTATCTAAGTATGTTGATTTTAAATCATTTACTATAGCTCCAGATAAACCAGTTATAACACCATCAACTATCGAAAACGCAGAATTTAATACTGTTATTTTAGAATTTTGTTCGGTAATAGTATTTCCTTGTTGTGTTATTGTATTACCTTGTTGTGTTATTGTATTTGAATTTTGTGTTATTCTATTATTCTGTTGGTCAATTGTGTTATTCATAGAAGTTATTGTATTACCTTGTGATGTTATCGTATTATTCATAATATCAATAACATTACCTTGAGCAATTATACTATTGTTATTAGCTTCTATAGCATTACCCTGAGCTATTATAGTATTATCTATACTATTAATTCTATCACCATGTTGATTTATAATAGTGTCATATTGGTTTAATGTGCTAGAATGCTGATTTATAGTATTATCTATTTGTACTATGCTATTTCCTTGTTGTGTTATACTGTTGTCCATTTGTTTTATGACATTACCATATTCATCTAGTTCATCTTTTAATGTATTTACATCTTTACTTCTAGCAGAAGGAGATGTAATATTTCCAATAATAGTAGCGCTATGTTCTTTTATTAATACTTTTACTTTATCGTCATCTTCTGCTACTATTGTAGATTCGACAGGAGTATAAATATTAGATCCATCTAATTTTACATATTCTTTACCATTTATAACTTTAAAAACCCCATTTATAGTTGCTTCTTTTGGTTCCTCTTTTTGTACAACAGTTTTTGCAAATTGTGAAACCAAATTTTCTGATAAAGCCATAGCATCACTCCTATTCTATTTCCAAAGTTTTTTAGTAAAAGTAGCTGTAGTTTTTACTTCTAGACCTTGTTTACAGCTAATTGTTTGTGTTATTATTTTAGCCTTTACATTTTCTATTCCGGCTTTTTTATAATCTAAACGAACACAATCACCAGGTCTACATGGATAATATCCATGTGAAAAAGTTATAGTATAATCGACACTAGATGCTTCCTCCAAAATATTTTTAGCATATTCATCTAGTATCTCTTGTGTTGGAATACCATTAATAGAAGGATTAGTGTTTCTATAAATTAATTCTCTTCCTCTAGCTTGTATTGATGTAGGACTGTTTGGATCTTCGTTTCTAGCAACTGAATAAAGAACCTCATTTCCAACTGTACAATAAATCTCAACAACATTTGGTATTCCATAAATATCATGAGTTAAACTAATAGCAGGGTAAAGTATAGAACTATTATCATCACTAAAAGTATAAACCGGTTGTAAAGAATCTGTTTTTTGAATAGGTTTAAACATTACTTTACCCATTTCATCAATATCAAAACTATATTCTGCATTATATAACAAATCTCTTAGAAATGTCATATAATTATCTTCAGAATTAGCCACAAAATTTGAATTTAATATTTTTGGAGATGTAGTTTTTATAACAGGACATCTACAATTACCTTTTGCTATTAGATAAGCATTGTTTAATATGTTTTCATTTTTTAATAAAGTAAAACCTAAAGGAACTGGTTTTTCTTTTAATTCGATTAATGGTGAATATGCATCAACTGATACAGATGTGTATCTACCATCAAAAGAAGATTTTGGTGTTTGAACTAAATACGTTCCTAAAGGAAATCTATATTTGTTTCCATTTTGAATTATTAGAACATATATTCGAATATATGATTCTCCAAGCATATTAGCTAAATTAATTGTTGCTGAACCTAATGTATCTACAGTAGAATCTCTAGAAATACTAGATGATATTATGTTCTCTAACTTCTTTTTATCTTTCCAAGTCTTTGTGTCTACTTCATAATATTCAAAAGTTTGTTCCATGGTTTTAGTCCAATCAACCATCTTATATTCCTCCTTCTACTCTCTTTATATCAAATGTTACTGGTATTACTACATCATTATGTTTTAAACTAAATTGTACATTTATTATAGCCCAATAACCTATACCAGAAGGTTCTCTAACATATACATCACCTATATAATGTGATAATCGTCTTAAATCATATAATAATTGTGTATCTTCTCTAGGTATATCTACAGAAGCTGTAAAAGATTCTTCTATATCATCGCCATAATAACTAACAGGATGAGTACGACCAACATAACTTACAGTTGTAACATTCAAACTAGTAGACTCTTGAACATCGAGATTATATGGTATTTGAATCATTGAACCAACATAAGGTGGTTCTTCGTTCATCTCACCATTTGAATCATAAGGTACCCAGTCTTCAGACCATTGAATAACTACTGATTTAATTCCAAATTTGACACCTTTTATATCTGCATAACTAATAGTTCCAGTTTGTGTACTAGTAGCAGTTATTCTATATCTCGCATAATCTAAAGCTGGATGCGGATCAACAACATAATTGTCTTCATCATTTTCTATTCCAGAAGCAATTAATGTATATGAACCATCGTATTCTCTTCTATAAACATTCAATGTACAATTTTCTGCTAAACGTTTTAGTGTTTCTCCAGTTTGATCATCCATATAATATTCATTACAGAAAGGATGAATACTAGCATCCAACGTATCTTTTCTAAGTAAAACGTCTGCATCTACTTCATAATATTGTTCAAATAAAGAAACATCATAGTCATAGCTATCAACACCAGTTAATCCAGAATTCATAGCTACAGTACAATAAATAGTATAGCTTATACCACTGCTTAAATCTATTTCTCCCGGAGTCATTTCAGCAACAAATTCCCATGGATTCATAGAAGGATCATAGTATTTTTGATATACTTTGTCATTTTTATTTATTAATTTTTTTCGTCCAGTATCATCTACAGTTTGATACGCATCATTTGCTACTATTTCTATATAATAACTTAATGGCGTTTGAGTATATGGGGTAGATGTTACATGAATATAAAAAGGAAATTCATTAATTGTATCTATAGAAAATCCATTTTGATTTTTTACATCGATTGTTACTTCTGGCTGTAAATAAACGTTTAATTCTCTTTCAATCGAATATTCACTATACTCAGATATTACTCCAGCAGTTTGAACTTTCCATTTTAGCGTATAACCTTGTGTCATGAAAGACCATTCTTGATCTGTTGTGTCTAATGTATAAAAACTAATGTTGCTTTCATCTTCCTCTGAATGTTGATTTTCTATCATTATTGTTTTAATTAAAGGATGTTCTGGATCTGTAGGATCTATTATTTCAAAAGCTAATCTAGCACTCGACTCAATTGATCCATCTGTTGAGTTATGTGTCCAATACAAATTTATAGATTCACCAATTACACAATTATTTGTTACAGTCCATGTTGTTGGAGCTGAAGGTCTAGAACCAAGTGTTACTGATTTTATTGGTGTCCAACCAGATCGTCCAGCTTCATTTAATGAACAAATTCTAAAATAATATTCATATCCTAACTCTAATCCAGTTATTGTATATTTACTTCCTTGATATTCTTCCGTTGTTATAGTTTGTACTTCTCCTGATGTATCAAAATACTCAGGATTCAAAGTATACTGTATCTCGTAATTTACAGCAGAAGCAACATTTGTCCATTCTGCTATTATTTGATAAACTGGATCTCCTTGTTCCATATGTTTGTTTGATTTTAAATATATTATTTCATCTGGTGCTATAGGTACTGTTTTAACAGCACTAGTATATTCACTCCAGCCACCATATACAGTAGTTTCACTTCCATATATAGAACGTTCATAATAATTATCACTAACTGTTCTTAGTGCTCGACATCTTACTGTATATGATCCACCAGGTTCTAATTCACAAGAAAAACTAACATGATGTGTTTCGGAATTTATTGTTCCAATTCCAGTTTTATATTTTGTAACATTATCTTTATATATGACAAATTCAACATCGGTTCCTTTTAAAATTGTAGGATCTAAATTATCATATGAGCATGTTAACACACCATTTAAATATTCAATTTCCGGTGCATCAAGTTTTCCAGGTGGATTATATCTAAAATCATAATCCTTAGTTACCCATTCACCATCTGTCCAATAGTATACCGTATTATTTCCACTTTGATATGTTTCTGAATAAGGTTGAATCTTTAATTGGATTTTTATAGCTTCGTTAGGAGCAGATGCCTGATACTGTTTATCGCTGGTTGTTGTTCGTGTTTGAAGTCTCCAACCACCTTGTCCTGTGTCGTACCATACTTCTATGTTATAACCAGCTGTATGTTCTCTTGTATATTCCCAAGCACAAAACATTTGTCTATCTGTATCAGCATCTAATGCCCACCATTTAACATCTACTTGTTTTGATGGTGGTGTTGGAGCAGGGGTAGCTGCTCCTCCACCTGGTACACCAGCGGTTATTCCTGGTAAAACTAATACCTGTCCTCTATAAAGAGTATATATATTAGTTATTCCATTTGCACTTTGTATTTCTGTCCACTTATAAGGATTGTTATATACAGCCTTAGCTATATTCCATAGACAATCACCTTGGTCAACAACCCATTTATCATCAGTTCTACCCATAGTTAAACTCTCCTTTCAACTTCTATTGCTCTGACAAGTTCTTCTACCGCTCTATTAATATTACTTCCATCATCATAAGTAACACCATTAATATTATAAGTGTTTCCAGAAGTATTACCTATGTTTCTTCCTAATTTATCTATAGCATTTAATAAATCAGCGGTTCCATTTTGATTTCTGTTGTTCATTCCATAACTTATAGAACTTAAATTAGATGCAACTTGCATTGTTGGATTAGTAAACATAGAATTGATTAAACCGGCTCCATCAGAAACATCACTTAAATCTAATACCGGTCTTATTGTAGGGTTCTTAACTTCAGATTCAACTAAACTAGATACTTTAGATATAGCTGATGCTAAACCTTGTTGTGCATTATTTGCAACATTTTGTCCAACAGCATAAACTCTTTCTGAATATTGAGAAATACCTATTATAAATCCTTCTCCTACAAAATTACCTAATTTCATAGCTTCTTTTGAAGGCGAATGAGAATCAGATTTCTTCTTAAATCCTTTTTCGAACTCTGTATATAAAGCAGCACCAGCTAATCTAGCTCTTAATCTGAAATCATTATCAGTTACTGATTTTATGAAACCATCTTTCAAATAATTTCCAATTCTATCTCCGCAAGATTTTAATAATGTTATATTATTTTCAGATTCAATAGCCGCTAATAAATTCTTTATAAATTCATCTATTTTTGTTACAATGTTAGAATATTCGAAACCGTCAGCCATACCATTTAATATAGCATTAGCTAAAGCAGTACCGGCACCTGATAAATCAATAGATGTGTTTTCTCCACCACTAGCATGTCTTTCACACAAATCTTGAACATCTTGATAGAAATTGCCGATTGCTTGAGATAATGAACCAGAACCACCTTCATTTAATGCGTCATTAAATCCTGTGATTATTCCATTACGTAATGTTTCTATAATCATCTTAACATTTTCAAGAACTATTGCCAATCTTGATGTATCAACATCACTTAAATCGCTTGCCGTATTTACGAAACTTACTAGTGCTTCGCCTAATACAGGTAATGCTTGTTTTAAATCATCGCAAGTATCTTTTAAATCAGTGTTCCAATTACCTAAATCCATATATGCTAAATCATCAGCAAAATCTACAAAGAATCTTAATAATTTTAATGCGGCCTCTACTCTAGTAGTATCCATGCCTTTTTTGTATGTTGTCGTTTTACTTATACTATCGATTGATTCACTCTCACTAAGAATGTCACTAAATGATTTAACAGTTCTGGCCATTCGTTTCATGCCTTTAGCAAACAATTCATAATCACTATCGGCACCAAACATTTGCGATAGATTATCATATAAATTCTTAAATGCAGATTGTTCAATTTCCTCGCCTATGTCGGCAAAAGAACTTATTGCTTTTACGCCTGTTTTTATATGCTCTATATCATCTTCATCTATATCTTCTAATGCGTAAGCAAAATCAGCTAATCCATCGCCCAATGAAACCATTCCTTTAGATAATAATTCTAAATCCGAATCCATTCCAATCCATTGAGCAAAATTTGCATAAAGATTAGACATTACAGAAATTGCTTTTTCTAATATATTATCTCCTTTATATGCTATATCCATAGCTCCAAATACTGCAATTGCTTCTACAGCAGTTTTTATAGTATTTGTTGTATCTGAACTGAAATTTCCTAAACTTTTTGCAAATTCGGAAAAACCTTTTCCTAATTTAGGTAAAACTTCAGCAAATAATTCTAATGAAGATTTTTTATCTCCAAATGCTGTAATTGCATCTAAAAGACTAGCAGCTGTTAGCTTAAATATAATATCAGTTAATGTTCCAACAGAATCTAATGCATTATGTGGTAATGAAGCTGTTAAAGTAATAAATGGAGAAAGTGAATTAGCAAATGTTGAGAATCCTTCTGCTAAACGAACTAAACCATTATCGCCACCTATTAATTTTGCTAGAGCCGTTTCAATAGCTGCTATAAAATCACTTGCTGTCATAGCCGTTATAATAGCAACTAAAACACCTGTTTTTCCAACCATAGATTTATTTAATGTTTGAATCCATTCAAAGAAATATCCAGCATTTTGTGCAAATAATGATAATCTTTCGCCTAAAGTAGGCATTATTTCTGATAATTTATCAATCATTCCACTAACAAATGCACCAATAGCTTCTCCTAAGGCTCCTGCTACTAAAATTAATATGTCTTTTCCTTTTTCTATAAACTCTTGCATCTTTGGATAATGCTCTGCTAAAGCACCAATAGCTAATAATGCTACTGCTAAAACCCCTAATATTATACCAAGTTCAACTAACACTGGTATTCCAGCAGTTATTAATGGCCCCAATACACCTAATGCAGCAAGCATTATACTTAAACCACCTAATAAAGTTAATATTAGTGTTACATTCTTATCAGCATCTTTGATTTTGCTCATTTCTTTTAATACTAATACCGCCAAATATAACGCGCCGATTAATACTACTAAGCCAACTAATCCTGCCAAAGCACCAACTATGTTCGCTACTACTAACATTCCAACAACGGTTAGTAATGCAACTAATATTATTAATGCACCTAATACACCAACCATAATTAATACTTTCTTTATCAAACCATTATCATTTACTTTACCTATTTCTTTTACAACCAATACCACTAAATATAATGCCCCGATTAATGCTACTAAGCCAATTAATCCAGCTAAAGCACCGAACGCATTATTTAATACCAATTGACCGACAATAGTTAGTAATGCGATAGCACCTATTAATGCTGCTAATACAGCTATAACTGCTATTACAGCTCCTGTAATATTTCCAGCATTAGCTAATGGTACTAAAGCTTTAACTAATTCTTTCAGAGCTATCATGATAACAGTTAACATTACAACTCCAGCTATTGTATTATTATTTGTTGTATTTATCTTTCCTAATAAATAAACGACTCCAACCAAAGCAGCTAATATTAATACTATAGCTAAAACAGCACCCATTAATGATTTAAATGGTATTTTAGATAATTCTTTTAAAGCTATGAATATTGTTATTAATACACCAATAATGGCTACTATTATTGCAAAAGATTGCCAACTGCTTGCCATATTTTTTGACATTAGCAATAATACTCCTAATAATACTAATAATACACCAATAGCTGCAACTGGAGCTATTAATTTAGTAGGTTTTATCAATGATAATATTCCAACAGCTAAAGCTAATACAGCAATTACTGCTGCTAGACCGAATAAAGTTTTATCAGCACCTTCTGGCAAAATAGATATTATAGCGGTCATTAATGCACATAAAGCTAACAAACCAGCAACCGCCAAGAAACCTCTTTTTAAAGCCTTTTCATCCATTTGACCTAAAAGCCATACAGTTAATGTCATAACAGCTAATAAAGCTGCTATTCCTAAAATAATTTTAGAAATATCATTTATCTCTCCTGGAGGTAAAATAGCTAAAAATAATACAAATAAACCAGCTAATACTAATAATCCAATTACTGCTGCGCCACCTTTAAGTATATCAATCGGGTTCATTGTGCCTAAAATCTTAACAGCATATGACATTGCTAAGAATAAAGCAGCTATACCAAATAATAACTTAGATCCATCTGTAATTCCGCCATTGCCAAATGCTGCTACAGCTAATAAAGCTAACATTGTATCTATTAAACCTACAAATCTATTAAGAGCTTCCATTCCTTGATTATATCTTTTTTTATCAAGTTTTCCAATAGATTTAACAACGTGCCCCATCATTAAGAACACAGCAGCAATACCAGCAAACGCACCAAATCCTAAAGTTATTGTTCCTCCAGAGTATGCTATTATAGCCATCATACCAAGCATGATACTTACCAATGTTGTAAATTCATATAAAGCCTTTATTCCTTGTTCAAAACGTTCTGGTTTTAATTTTCCAATAGACTTAACAACGTGCCCCATTATAAGGAATAATGCACCAATACTTAATAAAACGCCTCCTAATTTAGATATATTTAGACCCATAGCACTTATTCCAGACGAACTACCACCATTAATAGAAGCACCGAAACCTTTAAGTGATTGAAAATTAGCCAATGCTCCAATTGCAAGTATAATTCCTATTATTTTTAAGAATTCCCATAATATACTAACTTTTGAATCGTCAACACCTTTTAGATTTTTTAAAGCTTTAGACATTAAAGCCATAGCTATACCAATTGCTAAAATTGCACCAAATAAACCTTTGAACGCTTTACCATTGCCCATTCCATTTCCTGATAACCTAGTTGCACCTGCTGCAACAAGCACTAATGCTGCTATTAAACCAGTTAATGCTGCAAGCATAAGATATGCTGACCAGAAATCATCTTTATAATTTCTATGCATTAAGCATAAAGCAAATATAGATGCTGTTAATATTCCTATAGCAATAGCAACATCTTTAATTCCAGACATTAAGAATTTAGTTCCAAGATTCTTTTCAAGTTTTGCAAAACCTTTTGCTATATATTCAAAAGAACCAATAGCATCACCTATATTTTTGATAGCTTTAGTTATATTAACAAAACCAATAACTAAACCACTGGTTAATAAAGTAGCTATTATTCCTCCTAAATTCATGTCTTTTACTATGTCTATAATAGTTTGTCCAATTGTCATTATTAATGTATAAACCATTTTAATAGTATTAGCTATACCATTAAATAAACCTTGTACAATATTTTCACCAAATGTATAAAATTCTTTTGATGGTGAATGTATCTTTAATATTTTAGCAAATGTAGAAAGTATCTTTTTTGCCCATTCACCGATTACTGATAACGATTTAGGTATCCATTTTTTCAAACCTTTTATAAAACCATTTACACAATAAGAAGCAAATTCAATAAATTTCTTCATATTGCTTGATGTGAATATCTTTGATAAACCACTATAAATCCATTTAAATAATGAACTCAAAGCATTCCAAGCTTTACCACCCCATTTTTTTGAGCCTTTTATAATTCCTTCAAAAATATAACGTGGTATATTATCTGCTGTTTTAATACCAGCAAAGAAATGTTTTAAATCACTTAAAAATTCAGATAGAACCGGTTTAATATATTTACCATATATTTTCTTAAACCATCCGCCTATAACTTTAAATGTGTTGCATACTGCTTCTACAGCTCTGTTTAATGATATGTATCTAGCTGCAAAATCATGAACACTCCTTATTGCTTTTGCTATAACGGTAGTTAATAATACTATTCCTCTTATTACAAAATCATTATTAACAATAAAATCAACAAATCTTGTAATAAGATTTCCTAATGCCCCCGTAAAATCAAGAACATCATAACCAAGTGTAGCTAAAACAGTTTTGAATATTGTCCATCCGATTCTAAATGCTCCACCCATTATAAAGCCTATAAGTCTTAGTATAGAGAATAAGCCTTTAAAAGTATCAGTCAAATTTTTCATTCCTTGGCTATTGCCATTTGCGGTCATTTCTCTTAATCTAGCTGTTGCATCATTTATTCTTGAAATAAACATGTAAAGATCAACACTTATAATTTTTCCTATTGTTTCATTCCAAGCTGTACCTATTGCACTAAAGATATTATGTAAAAAACCAGCTATATTTTGAGCAACACCATATATTTCATATATAGCATTTCCATATTCATCAACTTTTTCTATTCCATTTTCGTCATAAGCTTTTTTACCAAATAAAAGACTACGAGCATCACGATTTATCATTTTATCTACTAATTCATCTAAACTTAAACCGTATTTATGTGCTCCTTTTTCTAATCTTCTATACATTTCTATTTCATCTTTGCTCAAGCCTAATTCTTTTAATTTTTCATCAGTTAAGGATTCTACAGCTATTTTTTCACCAGTTAAACTATCTGTTACCTCTTCAACTGTTATGCCATACTCTTTTTCTAAACGTATAACATCTTCTTTAGTTAATTTACTTACTTGTTTCCAACCTTGTCCATTTTCGTCTAAAGCAGCAGTTAAATTAACTAAACTTTGTGTAACTGAATAATTATAACCCTCTGCTTCAACTAATGCTTTTCTATATGGCTGATTTTTAAAATCTCCTCGCCATATTCTTGAAACCATATTTTGATATTCTTCTAAAGTATGCGTTGATACTTGTATTTTTTCATTAATATCTTCTAATGGTTTTGTTATTTTAGACCACATTTCTTCGAGGCCTTTAAAATTAAAAGCTTCGTCAACTACTTCATGTATTTTATAAATAGGTGTTACAAAAACATCATATAACCAGTTAGCAAATGTTGTAAATATCTTTTTTTGATCGTCATATGTTCCAAAAATAGAAGAAAATATAGACATCCATGCAGTACTTGTAGCATCAGCGGTTGCTTCTATTGCTTCTTTAAAAGTTTTAGCTTCTTGAGCGGATCTAAATGCTTTAACACCAAGTTCATCATATTGATCTGCTAATAAAGCTATTGCATCGGATGCTTGTTTTACTTCTCTTCTTGTACCATCTTTTAATATAACATATCCTCTTTGAACTGCTTCATATGCAGCTGCCGAAAGGGTATCAAATCGTCCAAAAGCTAATTCCATAACTTTTGTTGTAGCCCATTTGTCTTTTAAACTCTCATTAAAATTACCAATTGTTACTTGTCCTTTTCTGATAGTTCCTAATTCTTCACCAGCTTTTATTAACTCTTCTGTTAATTGTTTAGAATTTACACCAGCTAATTGAACTGATTTCCAATCCATTAATTGTAAATGTCCAGCACCATATGATTGATTTAAATTGTAAATAACTCTACTAAATTCTGAAGCACCTTTACCTGCATATGCTGTTGCATTGGCCATACCTCTAATCATTGGAATTAATTTCGAAATATCTCCACCTGTAGCTGTCATATTAGCTAACGCTGTAGTCATATCAGTAAAACTGTATGAAGTTTCATCTGAATACCACATTAATTGGTCCAAATAACCTTCTATTTCTTCAACAGATAATCCAGTCGAATTTACCAAAGTTTGAACTGAGGACATCTTTGAAGCCATTTTGTTCCAACCAGAAGTTACTTGATCAATTGTTAAGGATTTTATCATTTGTTTTCCAGCATTTACTGCTGAATTAGTCAAATTTACTAAAGCAGTTGTTCCAACTATCTCCATAACACTAAATTTAGTAGTTACTTCTTGAACATTATTGGCTAGTTGTTTCATATCAACTTTTTTAGCGGCTTTACTTATTTCGTCTAATCCTTCTGAAGCGCCTTTAAAATGCAAAGCAACTTTTAATTTTTCTAATGTAGACATTGATTGTCTTGTATTTTTCTCAAAATCTCTATTATCAAATTTTAATTCTACAACTTTTTGATCAATTGTTGTTGCCATTATCGTCTAACCTCCTCCCAAGCTCTTTCTGCTATTTCATTAAACATAGGTTTCAAAGCCGGATTAATGTAATCAATGCCTTCTACATAACCACCATTTCCAGTAGCATGTCCATACTGTAAAATAATAGCTATAGGGATTCCTTTATTTTCATTTGAATTATGAAATGACAAAATTACAGTATCATTATTCTGACTTCTTGTTATTTTATAATACCAAGATTCAGAAGTTTTTCCAGTATCTTTTGGAGTTGCCATCTGTAATGCTGCTACTCCCTGACGGCCATAATCATCTAATATACCAAAATTTATTTTCTCTTTTGATTTTTCTAAAAAAGAAGATATATTCTTAAAATCTCCTTTTTGTTCAATAATTATTTCCATTACATTAATCCTTCTTTCCTATACTAATTTAAAGAAACATAATAATATCCGGGGTGAATTGGACATATTATGCTTCTTTAAGTTAGCATAAAAAAGCTAACTTTAAAATAAATACCCATTAACCCTTTGAATTAAGTCTTGCTCTACGAGCAGCATTTAAAGCCGAATTTCTTTGCATTATTTCTCGTTTGCTCATCTTTTTATCAGGTGAACTCTTAACATTGCAAACTCGTATTAATGTCAATAGTCTATTAAGATGCCATTTTTGGCATTCCATAGGTATATTAAGCGCTGTCATCCAATAATAAATTAATTCAGATGTAACTATTTCGTTATTCATTGGACCTCTATTTCTACTAAACGTTGTAGCAGTCATAGGTGCATCTATATATTTGTTTATCATTTCTATATTTTCAGTAGTTAAACCATTATATACAACTGGATCTATATTTTGTGTTATTGTCATACATCTAATATAATCTATTGTTTCATCAATACTTTTCGGTTCTTTGCTTAAAAAAGGCTTATTCCATTTTGATTCCCATTTTGAAACGGAAACAAGAGAATGCTCTAATTGTATTGTATATTCGTTAGTATGTATAAATTCATTTGTTTCTTCATTAAACATATCTCGACTAGGTATCGTTATTTTTAACATTCTCTATACCTCCTATATTTGTTAATTATTCTTTTTTAGATTTTTCAGTAGAATCAGAAGTATCACCTAATAGGTCTTTCATAACTTCTTTTTGCTTAGCCTCATCTACTTGCATGTCTGATGGTACAATACCATTAATAAATTCAGCAGCAGCTTTTGAATCGGTTGCTAATTCCATATACAAATCAGAAAAAGCTTCAGTTTCACTAAAACCTAATGATAATGGTTGTCCATCATTGTCTACTTTCATAAATCTTTTGCCATCAGCACTTTTTTCACCATAAGCCTTAAGAATTATTTCTTTAAAAATTCTAATGATTTCTGGAACATTTTGTGTTTTAACAAGTGTTGATATAAAATCAGCTAGACCACCAGTTTTTCCTAATTGCATATCCATTATTTCAGCTTTTGATAAGTTGAAATAAAAATCTTCATTTCTTTCTACCCCATTGTAATCTGTATATTTAATTGTTTTCTTTAACATAATCTTTATCTTCCTTTCAAATTTCTAAATTAAAAAAAAAGGAGCTGTCGGTTTAAAACAACTCCTTTAGTATATATTGTATTAACCTTGAGCTTGTTCAACTGTGATAGCTTGTGTAGCTGTCTTTGTAGCTCCACCTTCAGTGTAACTAATTGTTACAGATGTGTCAGTAGTAGCTAAAGCTCCTGATGGCGCATAAGTATAACCTGTTACAGTGCCACTTGTTGTATCAACATATGTAGCAGTTACAACCATTCCTGTTGGATCGAATGTTTCACCTTCAGTATAACTAGTTTTTGTAGGAGCAGTAGTAATTGCTATAGAAGCTACTTCTTTTCCGTTAATAATAGATAATACTTCATCTGGTAATGGTAATCTAGCATCATTATTTTCATCACCATATAAAACAGCTTCTAATTTTGCTAGTTTTCCAGCATCAACCTTAGTAGAATCAATTACTAAAGTAGCAGTTGGTTTAAATCCTTCAACTTCTACAGGAGTAGTTGATAATTCCCAAGAGAATGTGATAGCTTCTGGACTATCATTTACAGTAGCATATGATTTTTCACTTGGAGCTGCTAAAGCACCATAAATTAAGTGAATTTTGTAACCAAGATCACTATCAACATCATTACCAATCTTAGTTTGATAACTCATACCAAAACTTTTACGTTTTTGTTGGCCAATACTAATACCTGTTCCTAATTCTGCTTCACCATTGCATGCAGCAAATTCATCAGGATAAGTATAAGCTTCAACAGTTGCTTTAAATTCTTCTGTTGACATTAAATTTAAATATTTAATATTGTCAGCATATAAAGGAGTTGCTTCTGCTCCTTCTGGTGATTCAGAAACGTTTGTTAAACCATTCCAAGCAACGCCATCACCATAATCACTAGTAGCATATGGATATAAAACTCCCTTGCTAACACCAGTTTCATAGAATCTTTCTCCAGTTTGATCCCATTTAATTTTTGACATTTTATTTCCTCCTCTTTGTTTATTAATAATATAATACTATAACATCATGATTTAAATTATCTGATTCATAATGTGTTTCAAACGAACTCATCGGTAAATCTAATAATTTATCTATCACTTCGTTATCTGGTTTCTTATCAATAACTGTTATTTGATATCTATCAGTTTTATGATAAGGTCTATCGTCAGCATGTATACTAACGATGTTTTCTTTTTTATAACGTATACATGGATATTCCATCTTAAGATTTTCAGGAGGTCTATAATATACATTATTACTACCAAATAATTCAACCAATAATTCATGCAATTGAATTCTTCTAGTTTTCATGATACAAACCTCCTATACTTAAGATTATTCTAGGATACGCTAATTCAACATTTGAGATTTTCCATTTTGAATTCATAAAAATTACATATCTCATATGCATATAATTTTCACTAGCAAATTGATCAGCAACTATACTAATAGTATTACTAATTGTAATATCATCATTAGTATTACCATTGCTTGTATATCTACTAGTGTTTTTTGTTATATCGCCATAGTATTGTTTTTCTATGGCTGTTTCTTCCCAAACACCTGGTTCAGTTTCAACAGTTTTTATATAACCAACTTTTCCACTAAATTTAGCCATAGTAAACAATCCTCCTTATATGTTACTCTGAAAGTAATACCATATCTTCTAAAGAATATTCTTTTACTAAATCGCCACAAGTTACTTTAACTTTTTGATTAGTATTAGCTATCTTTAGAATAATGATACCATCAGCATCTAAAGTTGTTGGCCCATAGAAGCCACCAATTAATTCTACAACGATTGGATTATCAAGATTTGAAGTATTATGTATAGCTAGATAATTACCTTCTTGTAATTCTGGATCAGAACTAAAACCTGTATAACCAGTTACATGTTTTAATGTTCCTGTGATCTTATTATCTAAAACTTTAACATTTTCTTGTAAATCACTGATTACTTTACCAAGTAAATCTTCAGATGCACCTATTTCAACATCAGTTATTAATTCTGGATCAAAAGATGATACTAAAGTTGGTGTTAAAGTCAAAACATCTAATTCAATAGAAGCTTTATCATATACAGCGATACTATTTCCATCTTGCTCACCGAAAACTTCTGGTCTATATTTGTAATCGCCATCTACGATTATCAAATCACCCATCTCGAAAGTATGCTTTAATTCGGCAGATGTTACTTTGTTTTCGCATGATGATTCTTTGTAAAGATAACCATCGGTTTCTTCTTTTACATAAAATTCAATACCCTCAATATTAACATCCGAGAAATCTTCTACATATTTACTCATATATGTTGCTCCTTTCGATAATTAATTAACCTTCAGCTTGTTCATTATTTCCAGCTGATTCTTTTTTAAGAACAATTGCTGAATAAGGAACTGTTAATGCACCTGACATTCTTGTTTCAATTAAGTATTTCATTTGGTTGTAATCAATATCGAAATCATCAAACATTGCTACGGAACCACCTTTATCAGCACCTGCTGTGTAATCAGCTAAGTTAACAATAATACCATAAACATCAGAATAAGCTTCATTTTCCATTTCTGGTACTGTAACAATTTCTTTAACTCTTAATGCTGTAGCTAATTTTTCAACAGAATCATAAATAACTCTACCATTTTGATCTTCAATTAATAACATATCAGTTAAAGTATCTTCTGTAGTATAGAAAGTTGGTCTTCCTGAACCTTTATAATTCTTACGAGCTCTTAAAGCACCACGAATGATACCTTTAGTCTTAGAATCATTTTCAGAAGAACTATTATCTGTTTGTTTATAATCTCTTCCTTCAGTTACAGTGTATTTAATAGTAAACATATCATCATCTGTAATAACAGGACGAATATTTTGTTCGTTGATCTTTTGTGGATCTGAAACATCTCTTCCATCACCTAATAGAATAGCTAATGCTAATTCTCTATCAAGTAATTTACGCATTTCTCTTTTTTGCCATGCAACAATATCGAAATCTGTAATATCAATTACATCATCTCTATCGATGTCATTCTTAATATATACAGTTGTTGGAGTAGTTACACGATTTAATAAAGCCATTTGAATATTAGCTTTCTTTGTTCCTTTAATGTAACCTTTAGCTCTAGCTGTTTCTTCATTCATTTTTCCTAAAGTAGATTTAACTCTAGAGAAAGGTGAATGTTTAACATTAGCCATAACGTTACCAACCCAGCTATTATCTTTTTCAACTAATCTAGGTTCTCTGTCTAAGTTTTTAGCATCAGGGAATAGAATACTAAAATCATTATCTGGTCCCCAATCTAAACCTTCTTCTTCAGCATGTGCAATGAAGCTTTCTTTCATTGATCCATACTTTTTAGCATCTGCTATAGCAGATTTAACAAATTCAGAATGAATTAATGTTTCATTCTTTTCTTCATTTTCAAACACATTATGTTTCA
>RHMF01000484.1_pt1 | contig 24556 bp, 27 predicted proteins | sample 5365151 | NCBI WGS metagenome assembly RHMF01 (sample SAMN10266501, study PRJNA497801) | feces metagenome | isolation source: feces | host: Bos taurus | place: China: Prairie of Fairy Mountain | collected 2017-08-14 | reverse complement strand
TCACTATCTTCTCCAGTTATACCAACTAATGCAAAATAATAACTTTCAGTTCCATATGGATTTTTATATAAATACTTGCATGTCATACAATCGCCGTTATTAATTGCAGATGCAAGTTCAGCCCATGTCATATCACATGTCCAATTACCAGGAGTCTGCGATGTTTCATCTAATGTGAATACGGGAATTACTATATTACTACCCGTAGGAAGATTTTCAATCCGTTCACGAAGATCATTATACAAGACTTGCCCGTCTTCGAGGTTCATTAATTTTTCTAATGCTATACTCATTAACCACTCACCCCGTATTCAGAAATGATCGCTCGTGTTTCATTAGCGGTTGCGACGCTAATTGGAGAACTGATTTCTATATATGTATTACCACTCCAACGATACGTGGTATTTGTATCGAGAGCTACATATATTTTTCCGCTTTCACCATTTAAAGGAAAAGCAGATACTGTAGCATACTCGACAACATCGTCAACATAAGACGGAAGCTGAGACGAAGGAACTTTGCCGCTTGAATCAAGCGAAGCAATCCCATTAGCCACTCCTTTAGAAGAAGCAGGAATGGCATCTGCTTTATTCGCCTTATTTTCTAATTGTGTTCTTGCATAGGCATCAACAATTGTTTGAATGCTTCCATCAAGTAGTTGTACTCTACTAAGATTGCCCAAGTGCATCTGCCTCCTTTTCTATATATTTTTACTTCCATTTTGATTTTATTTAAGTAACAGTCCAAGATACTATTTTCCAAACAGTACAAATGTCGGTTCCGTCACTGTTTCTTATCTTTCCCATTGCTCGGTCCTCAGTATCTTGTTGATAAAATCTATACGTCGTTCCACCAACCAAGTTTACAGTTCTTGAACTCGTCGCTTGATCGTTTATAAAATATGTAAATGTTATATTACAAGGAAGTCTGAATCTATGATTTCCTCGAGATTGTCCTGCAGGCCAATAAACTTTATAACCGGCAGTTTTTTGAGCAGTTGTCCCAGATGAATCTTTATTATAGTTAAATCCTGGAATCGTTCCATCGTCCTTATACCACATAAAAGGCATATAACTTGTGCCTGGAAGTGTTGCTGGAATGCATGTTCCTTTCTTACTTACAATTACTGTTCCACCGGTAGTATCAGTAACTGTAACGGTAATATTTTCTCTAATGTTTTCTGGAGCAATGTTTGTGTATCTTACTCCAAGTATAGTCTGTGCCCCAGATAGATACTGACCGCCAGCTATTTCACGATCACTCGAGCTAACATTGTATGTTGCCGCGGCTTTAGAAGGAATTGTTCCAGTAACCTTACCGTTTTTTGTGAATGCTGTTTTATCATTTAGCATCTGATCAGAAGTTACATTGCATGTCGATGCGATAGCGTCAATTCCATTCTTAAACCCATTAGGAAATGACATTTCAGCATCGCTGCCATTTCTACTTCTTATCGCATTAGCGATTAATTCGAGTTCCTCATCATTCGTCTTATAAATCGCCATTTATGTCACACCCGTTCATAAGAGATCAATTTATAAATTCTTGCAACCATAGTGCTACCATGATAAATCCTTGACAAATATATATCACTTTCATGCACCATCTTATAATCTGTGCCAGTAGTAAGTGTTGCTGTCGTTGTAGACGTTGACGTTTCAAGTTGGTAAAAAGTTATTTTAATTTTACATGGAACACGAAATGTTTTCTCTGCACCTGATCCTGGAACGGCGCTGGTAATAAATCTCTGTCCAGTTGCTTTTTGAGCAGCAGTGCCTGAAGATTCACCAGATAATGTAGTAGGCTTAGGTGTTGCGATGGTATCACAATACCACATAAATGGACACCAGTCTGGTGCTCCCCAGAAAAGAGGAACCATCGTTCCAGCATTATTTTTAATTCTAGTAGCAGAATTGTCATCGCCAACTGTGATGGTCACGCCTTTTTTAACATTTTCAGGTGAAATGTTTGTAGTTTTTACACCAAGAATAGTCTGTGTTCCGGATAAATACTGACCACTGGCTATCTCATGATTACTATTAGCAACATATGTGGCTGCTGCTTTAGAAGGAATCGTTCCAGTGACAATTGTTCCCTTAACCATTCCCGTTTTGCCACTCAACATCTGTGCAGCAGTCGCATCGCAATCTTCTGAAATGTTTTCAATAGCTTCTTTAAAGCCATTTGGATAAACTAATAAATCAGAAATTTCAGCTTTTTCTCTTATTTTATCAGCAATGCCTGTGGCTTCTGTATCAGTAATGAGATAGTCCGCCATTTAGAAACTCACTCCATTCGCAGAGGTAAGATTCGCAGCCGCCCAAGCACCATTCTGTACCATTAAAATCTTTCCATTGTCAGAAGATGTTACAGTAGGAAGACTGCTAGGAAGATCGGCCCATCTTTGTCCACCATTTCCATTCGATGTCAAGACCTGTCCATTTGTTCCAGAAGTGCTAGGAGCATCGAGCTTACCAGACATATCAGGAGAAGTAATAAGCGCTACGCCATTTGATACAACTGATGTATTATCTACCTTAACATCTGTAATCGTTCCTTTTGAGGGGTTCTGCCAACTCTGTCCGCCAACCCCATCAGATGTAAGAACCTGACCCTGTAATCCAGCTGTAGCCGGAATATCCATCTTATTCGATATATCAGGAATAACGCCACTAGCAATATCAGAAGCCGGAATACCACCAGTCGGTTTAACATATTTATTATTCCAAGTATATTTCTCACCAGTTGTAACAAATGACAAAGCCGTTCCACTTTGCGATGCCTGTTTGCTTTCTGGAATTACTCCACTATCAGCAATTATTTTACCAGTCGTTCCATTAAATACTGCAATATGATTATTTGCAGATGAAGAGGGCCCAATAACAGCGCCATCAATATTACTCTGAACAACAGTCCAATCTGAATTGTTTGCAGATGTTCCATCTTTTATGCAGATAATCATATCCCCGACTTCACAAGAATATCCAGCATAAGTTCCAGCAGTAATAACTTTATAAGTCCATCCGCAAGAATGAGTATTCGGTAAAGATGAGACTGTCGCACCACTGGAACCAATGGTCCCCTTAAATATCATTGCATCGCCGGTCTGTAGCGTATTCATGACGAAGGCGGTAGTGGCAATCTGCGTAGTATTTGTACCTGCTGCAGCAGTTGGAGCTGTTGGTACACCAGTAAAAGTTGGTGATGCCAAATCAGCTTTAACTGCTACAATCCCTTTTATTTTGTTCCAGAATTCTGCGATTTTTTCAAGTGTAAATATCCGTTCATTAGCCATTAATTATCCTCTCCTTTTACACACAAATCGCATTCAATTCTGCAGTTGTGATAACGGGAATATCAATATTACCATTTGCATCCGGATTAATACCGAGCACTGATGAAACACCACCTTCACCAGGAATACCACGAATACTAGGAGTTGTATAAGACGTTCCATCTGTGAAATTAATGGTTAAGGTATAATCATTATTTAAAATAGTGGACGCAATGCTTACACCAGTTGCTCCTCGTATAGAGGCTGTTTTGTAAGTTGTTCCATCACTAAAAGAAATAGTAAGAGTATAATCCGCGTTATGTGTAATGCCAGTAATGCTTACACCAGTATCACCCTTAGCCCCTCGAATAGGGGGAGTAATATATGTCGTACCGTCTGTAAAAGTTAACGTAAGTGTATAGTCGTTATTTAAGAGCGCAGAAGATATGCCTTTACCAGTAGGGCCAGGCTCGCCCTGTAATCCTCTTATACTAATCGGCGTTGTGTATGCACTATCATCTGTAAAAGTCAATGTAAGTGTATAGTCATCATTAAGTGCTGCACTGGCTATGCCGATTCCAATTGGACCACGAATGCTTCTTGGTGTTGTATATGCTGTTCCATTTGTAAAATTCAATGTTAAAGTATCATTATTATTTAAAACAGCAGAACTAATACCATTACCGGTAGCACCTATCAATGCCGGAGTTGTATATGTATTACCATCGTCAAAGGTAAGTGTTAATGTATAGTTGCTGTTCATCACAGCATCTGTTATACCGTTTCCTGTAATACCACGAATTGATGGTGTAGTATAATGAGTACCATCTGTGAAATTAACAGTTAAAGTGTAATCGCTATTTAATACAGTTGAAGAAATTCCAACACCTGTTGCTCCTCGAATACTGGGAGAAGTATAACTCGTCCCATCTGTGAAATTAACTGTTAAAGTATAATTGTTATTTAAAACAGTTGAAGCAATGCCATTACCAGTATCACCTTTAATACCCTGTGAACCTGAAAGATCACCAATATAACTCCAGCTATTGGTATCTTTTCTATAAAGTTTACCTGTATCAGGATCTTGAACGTTTCCAGTATCAATAAATACGAAGTCGTTAACTTCAACATCACTACCAGTATAAGCCTGCATCTGAGCAATAGAAGTAAAGGTCTTAGCAATTCTAAAATCTTTACCAGGATCACCTTTAACAAGCCCTAAAGCAATATGCTTATGTCCAGACACTTCCGTCATCTGAGCTGTGGGATTAGATCCGGCAGGAAGACCATTAGCACTAATCGTCATGTTTTCAAATTTAGATGATATGCTATTTGCTGTCTCAACTGCCTGAAAAATATCTTCTCCTGCTTCTGAAATCTCTTCAACGTATGAACTTCCAAGCTCTTCTATTTCTTCAATCTGTTCAGAAGTAGCCCGTTCGCTCAAAAGATTTATTCCTGTATACTGTCCTTGACTATTTTTATACTTAATGGTCGAACCTTTAATTACATACGGCATTAGGACCACTTCTCCTTTTACTTTAGAGTCGAGCCGGTGGATGGGATCGAACCATCTACCATAATTGGTATTTCTCCAACAAAAACACCAGCAAAAAACGGCCTGCTTATTACTAAACAAGCCGATAAATGAGTTTACTGAGGATCTAATCTATCAACACGAGCTTTAAGAATACGAACCATATTCTGTAATTCTGTAAATTCCTCATAAGTCGGAACACGATATTCTTCTTCTTGCTCTTTGATCCATAATTGATTATCCGGAGATGTAGGCTGGCTGTTATTGACTTCAATCAAATGCTGTCTTGCCGTCAGATCTTTAATCTCAAAAACTTCATTTCCGATCTTTAATGACGGAATGCTTTTTGCCATGATTGATCACCATCCTTTATTAAAAACGTGGAATCTGCATAGCTGCCTGTTGAATTTGGGCGTTAGTAACTCCACAGTTCTGCTGAAGATACTGAAGAATCCGATTTGGATCATTTGCAATGTTAGATGGAAGATTAGGAATCATCTGTCTAACAAAAGCTGCCGGATTCTGCATAGCCTGCATTATATAGTTAGCCTTTTGAATCGGATTCTGAAACATAGGTGTATTAAATGATTGTCCTTGGGGTTGAAAAGAATTGCCAAATGACATGCTATATAATGGATTTATCATCAGCTATTACCTCGATTTCCATTATTTATAGCATTCGTACTTCCATTTTGATTTATAGAAGTGTTCTGTTTGTTTCCGGAAACTTGATTGTTTTTAGATCGAATGTTTGCCAGCACTTCATTCAGTTCATCTCTTGTGATGTACTGACTCATATCCGGCATATCAACTTTTTCATTTCCGGTATCAGCCTGTCCAGAAGTAAGCGCCTGCTTAGCCTCCTCAACTGTATAACGAAGAACCTGCATCGGATTAGGCATTCCCATCTGGTTCAGACTCTTCAGATAAATAACAGGCTGATTTGTATCCCACATAGCAAGCTGCGTAACTCCCTGCGGCATCTGTCTACCACGAGCTTCGATCTCACCATCAACCCATGCCATAGCACAGTTATTAATGGTCTGAGTCATAGGAGCAGTCATAGACATAGAAGGCTGCTGAACGGGTACGCCGGAATATCCCATCTGATTGGCATAGCCAACGGGATAAAAGTTATATGGGTTGAAATAATTAGGCAATTTAACACATCTCCTCTGTTGTTCATTATTTTTATAAGACTTTCCAGAAATACGCAGGCCTTTCATTTCCACTGTCCCAAGTGTCATAGTAATTACCATCAATCACAGCAACAGCATGACTGCCTGTTCCAATTATGTATCTTCCTATAGGATACATTCTTGAAAAAATATCAATGGTAACACATATAGGACAATTCTCTGGAATTAAAAAAGGCCTGCATCCATTGAGATATAAATATTTTCCCCAAAGATCATCTGAGCAGGAAACATTGAACTCAACTCTGCCCAATTGATACAAATCATCATACACCTTAAGCCATGGTTTATCTAAAGCTATTGAAATAGCCCTGATAACACAATCCGGAACATTTTTCATTCCAGGATTCGGATTAGCTTTAACCCACATTACTTAGCCTAGCATCATTTTCTTTTAGAAACCCATTTTCTTCAAGGCATCGATGATATGTTTTTACAATGAAATCGTAATCTTCTTTATATCGATCGTTAACAATTCCATATTTAGCAATCAATTCATGGTATTCCTTATTTTCGTCAAAGATGTTATCAAAATCCTGCTGGGTATGAAGATTTCCTCTCATACATGAGCCAGCAAAAGTCAACACATGAGCTCTTATTTGTCGAACAGTCTGCATGTCATTTGACTTTTCCATCGCATCCATTCTCTTCGTTGACTCTTGCTTAAATGAATCGATATCATCTTTTAATGTGTTTATTTTTGTTTCTGTATCAGTCTTTAAATCGGAAACATCTTGTTTTAGATCGGAAACATCTTTTCTTACATCTTTTGTAAGTGCTTTTCCAATCCAACTGATAATTGCTCCAAGCGGATCAATCTCAATTTTAACCAGTTTAAAAAAGCACGAAAGCAAAAATAAAGCAATAACAACCGTCCAGCCAACATTTTCAACAATCCATTGACCGACGGCTTTGCTTATTTCAGACATAAAGCATCGCCAGCCTCTCTATTATATGAACTATCGTTTAGTCTGTGGGATTCTCATCAACCCAAGGCTCAACATAGCCCATTGCACGCTGACTATCATCCAGACCAGAAGTCGTCGGGTCAACAAGAACACCGATCAGGCCCAGGAACTGAAGAATCTGAGAGATAACGTTCATAACGACATTCTCTGTAACAGGCGGATATACATCAAAAATCGCCAGCATATTAAAGACGAAACCAACAATAAGGCTCAGGAAAAGAGACAGCCAAGTCTTATTCTTAAAACGAACTTTCCAATTGATTTTCATTATTGAATACCTTCTTTCTTTTATTTAGTATCGAAGATAAGTGCGTGATCATCTTCATCAAGAGAGACAATAATGCCACTTCCAGTGAAGCTTAAAGAGTTCGGACGAGGTTCGACCGGAACAATAATTTGTGCGATGCTTATTCCGAAATTATTACTTTCATCATCAGTGTCTGCCAGATACAGCCAAATATAAACGTACTTACCAGTTCTCAAAAAAGTGTCCGGAATCAGAATATCTGATCCAGTTACATTCTTAGAAATACTTATAGTATTATCCTGACTGTCTGAGAAATGTGCCTGATACTTTTCAGGAAGTTCTAAGCCCTCGATATGAACATATATTCCACGATCATACTGATACACTTTTTTCGTGTAAACTACTTGATCGTCTTTACCTGAAAATTTGGCAGTAACCGTATTTTTGCCCATGTTATCAACCTCCAAATTTATGAGTGATTTGTAATTTCAAGAAGATAATCATCAGTAGTTCCACTAATTTTAGTAGTCTTCATGAATACGGAGTTAGTTTCAATTACTCCTATAATAGACTGAACCTGATTATCAACACGTTCATCAGTCTGCTCAATAGCACTAGCAATTGCTTCTCTAACATCTGTTCCCTTAGTTGCTGTCCCACGAATTTTAGCAATATTCTGCTCAAGAGTTGCCATAAATCAATCACCTCTTTTATGATTCATCGGCTCTCTTAAGAACCAACATTACATATTCGGTTTCATTGGGGATAGCTGTAACAGAAGCATGACTGATACGTTTATCGTTACCTTGTGTTATAGTCGCAATATTGCTAGTAGCATCAGACAAGGTTTTCTCAAGAGATTTACAAATAGGCTCACGAACTTCTTTTCCAAAAGTAGCTTTACGAATCGCATCGACTCGTATATCATTTCTTCCCATCAGGTCACCTCCTAAGAAAACCTATATCTGTTTTTAGATCGGCTTTGCCATTCGAATCGATATCTTATTCGAATAGTCAACCTTAATATCTGTTAACCGAGTGAACCCTTCATAAACTTTAGGTTCATCAGTATCCAGATATGTCGTTTTAATTGTTGCCGTCAGAACTGTGTTATTAAACTTAGCAAATGCTGATGCTAAAGTTTCACCTGATTCGCCATCAATCCAAATCCAAAGAACATTCGCTTCTGCATTATAAGCAGCAGAGCCTTTAATTTTTGATTCGTCAGCGAGGTAAATCGTAGGATTAGGCTCGACTTTTTTGATGGCCGATGCGGGGACAACTCGCACACCATTCTCATCAATGTAGGTTTTATCATTCGTTGCTTCCATTTTGATTTACCTCCTGTTCCTCAAGAATAGGTTCTTCCTGTTTAGGCTCTTCAGATTCAGGCATAACTTCTTTTTTATCATTTTCTTCTGTAATTTTGCATATAGCACTATAAAGTATGGTCAGCATAGTAACGCTTTCTTTAATTGGATTAGCAATCTGTTCCGTATAAACAATAGGAACATTAATAGTATTCAATTTTGTAATAACTTGTTCTAAAAGCTCTTTTTCGGTCATTTTTAATCTCTCCTTTTTATTACGCCCAGGTAAATGTAGAAGCAGTATATTTTGAAGGGGTGTAACTATGAGTAGACTCAGTATAAGATTCTTGCTTATAATAAGATGCAGAATATGAATTAGTTGCCTGTTTAAATACAACAGAGCCTGTATAATTTGTAAGATTTATCGTGGAATCAGTTGTAACTGTCGCGCCGCTATATTTCATAGAACCTTTTGTAAAGGTATTATAAGAACGTGTATATTCTGAAGCAGTATATTTTGAAGCAGTGTAACTATGTGCTTCTTTTGTATAAGCTGATGGCGTATATTTTGCTGTATACTTCGTTTCCGTTTTGCCAACTGTGCCATCGGTTGCAGTTCCGGCTTTAGGACAAGTGATGACATTGCCGGATCTTGAAATTTTTCCACAAGCAGCATCCCAGCCATCAGAATAACCACTCTTGTACCAATCACTAATATCAATACGCCCAACGACTGTTCCAGAAAGATTAACAGCAGCATAGCCAGATGTCGATGGTGTTCCTTTTGTTATAGAAAATGTTTTACTATCAGAACCTGTTCTAGCAGCATTTGGAACTTTAACGATGAATGTTTCACCCGTACCTGAGCTAGGCATTATAGCATAGCTTTTAGCCTTATCATATCCAGTATTCCATCCACCAGAATACCAGTCGCTAATATCAATTCGTCCAACAACCGTTCCCGAAATAGAAACTGAAGCATAACCAGATGATGCCGGTGTTCCCTTTGTTATAGTAAATGTTTTATCTTCAGAGCCTGTTCTGGCAGCATTTGGAACTTTAACAGCAAAAGTGGTACCTGTTCCAGCACCTGGCATTGCAGCATACCCTCTTGCCACGTCATATCCGGCATTCCAAGATTCTACAGTACTAAATGAACTATCGACTACATCAGAATATACTTTTGTGCCATCTTCATCATATACGGCTATCTTTTGTGTGAATGACTTCTTATTAGAAGCCCAAGTTGGGTCTCCATCTTTTGAGAATGTATCTAAAGCAGGAGATGTAAACACCTGATTTGTAGGCTTAACGGTAGCTTTCGCTTTGCCGCCAGTCCAGCCCCAAACAATAGAACTGACGGCTCGACTAAAAGTTCCTGCATCCGTCCATGCACCACTCGCATAAGTTTGATACTGTAATGTATATGTATTATTTGTTGGGCCATCAATTCGAACGCTCTTTACCCCACTACTTATTGGATTAGTCATACTACCAATATATAAATTATTACGAGCAATTACATCGCCTGCTGTAATTGTTCCGCTAAGAAGAACATTTTTACCCTGTATTGTCGTAATCTTACCGATTTCAGATTCAAGAGTTTCAGTTGTAATTGCTTTAGAAGTGAGCTCATCAATGCGACCTATTTGTGTTTCAAGTTGCCCGATAGTGGCGCGTTGCATGATTGCCCCTTCGTATTCGTCAAGCGTTTCTCCGGTTTCGCTCATCCATTCAGACATCCATTTTTCAACACCCGAAGTATTGCCGACCCTAACCTGAGAAGCTTCAATATCAACACGGGCACCTTTGATCTTAGTGGTAACTGAATTATCGTTCAGTTTTTCAACCATGATTCCACCAGTGAGAACAGTATTTCCTCCGGAATCTGTCATGTAGAGTCCCATGTCAGCATTATTTTCATGAACTCTGAAACCGCCACCGGATTCGACAACTAATACTTCTTTATTATTTACAATTTTTATTTTGAATTTTCCAACAACACCAGTGATGTCATCTTTCTTCGCCCATAAAGCAGAACCTTTGATGGTTTGGTTGATTTCAATGCCCTGATCAGTTACTGTGGTCTCTAGTTCACCAATCCTGGCTCTTTCAGTCTCAAGATCTCCAATCGTAGCCTTCCCTGCAATCAATTCATCAAATACACCAAGTTTGGTTTTGAAACTGCCAATCTCATTGACATGAAAATCTTCAGCATGAATGGTTTTAGAGAGCCTGATTTTTTGACCAGTTTCCGGATCGGTGTATTCAATAGGTCGATTTAAAGTGATAGCCCACATAGATGGATCATCGTCTTCTTTGCCGACTTCTAAAGCGCCACCATCTTCACCTGTCATACTAGCAGTAAGATTTTCTAAACTAAAATCGCCTTTGTTGAATATGCTCGTTAAATCGATTGCATTTTTCAATCCATCGAGCTTTATAACACTATCTCCAGGCTGAGCACTTAATCCAGAAAATATATTCATTCCGAGTAATTTACCAATTGGATCAGAAGGTGTTCCTCCTGTAGCAGCAACTGTCTCTGGAGAATCACCCTTACCCTCTGTGTTTTCATTCCATGAATAAATCTTATATCCGGCTTCCATTTTTTCGAGATCAGCTTGCATACGCATTAACGTGCTTTGTGCATGTTTAGCAACATATGCCGGATCATCAAGTTTATTAAGCTTAAACTTTGTTTTAAAATCTAAAAGTTCTTTTTCACCATCAACTATTAATCCTCCAGCCTGTTCATATAATAATTGTATTTGATCTTCTGTAGGAGGAACTTGCAGCATATTATCAGGTGGTGGATAAAATACTAACTTACGATTATAGCCATCTAAAATAGTAGATCGAACCTTATCCAATACTGTCGGCAATTCGCCTTCTGTAGTTATCTCTTTGGTTAATATCAAATGCGAAGAATTTAAAACCTGTTTTGCCATATTTGGTTCTGCTCGTTCAAGGCGCTGCCATTCTTCACTATGATGGGTTTTATCAATAATAAAATCCCATACACGCTGGGAAATTTCAGATTCTAAATCGCCTAAATTCATCTGAATACCACCACCAGCAGCCGAAACTGCAGCGGCATTCGCAGAAGAGGAACCAGATGACTTTTTAATAGTCTCGCCATATGTTTTACCAAGAGTGTCACTTGGAATACCGATGTTATATGTATTGTTTTCAGGATGATATAAATCATAATCTATGGAGATAATAGTTAAGGTTTTAGTTTCGGTAATTGAATCTCCAGTATTTGTATTATTGATACCCTTAACATGATTGCCAATAACCGGATAAACAATTTTGACTCTATCGCCAACAAAATAAGGCTGAATATTCGGATCTGCATGATGCATGTCGATAGCCTTAATTGAGAAATTTGAAATCCCACCAACATAATTATTAGCAATCCAGTCTACAGCATAGGTCCATAATTTAGCCTGAGTATCCGCATTCGGGAATGACTGTGTCTTATATATTATTCCATAATCATCAACAGCATTCTGGAAGTCTTCTATATTATGGTAACCCTTATTTAATACCGAATCACTTACCTGACCCACTATTTGAGGAACTAAGATGTACTCATTGTTTCCATGAATATTTGTCTTATATCCTTTAATGGTAATGCTTTTTCCCTCTTTAGATCCAATCGGTATCAATGCCGTGAAAAGATTATCAACCTCGGTTGTTGTAGTAACGTCTATGAGGTTCTCTTTAAGTTTGATTTGCTGAGTGTTAACTGTAGAATTAAAGCTATGATCAAGCCAATCTAAGTAACACTTATTTTCAGAAGCAACATATCGAGTCCTAAAATATCCACCAAATTCTTTTTTTAGTGAACTCAATATATCAGAAGTGCTACGCCAACTATTGTCTCCGTATTTTCTGCTTTCAGCAGTTACTTTCTGATATGAAGCAATGTTTCCAGAATAGTTTCCAGGAACTTCTCCAATATAAATCTTTTTGTGAGTGCTTCCGGAAACATTCATTTGAGAATTATGAACATCTAAAAGATTATTCAAATATGTTAAAACCGAAATTTTAGTACGATCCTCTTCTTTTGTGCCACTTTGAATCGAATCCATAAGAAAAGCCATATCTCCTTCAAGATGGACTCTTCTATTTCCGGTCATACGTTCATCATCAATTGTTAAGACTCTTCCCCTGAAAATAGTTTCACCATTAAACTCTACACGCATAATGGTCTTCATCTGAAGCCATGAACTATAGTATGGATTTAATGGCGTGACACTAAATTCAAAAGAGCCTGTTTTACCCATTTCAACTTTTAGCTTTGGCTCCAAAAGAGCTTTCTCCGCTTGTGAATCGGATGTAATGGGTATACTATACATCAAGGTCTCAGAATTTGTGACCGTTCCAGATGTATTCTTATATCGACTAATGTAAATAGAATATATTGCAGCCATAATCTATTACAACCACCCTTTATTACTCGCCATGTCGCTGGTATTTCCTGTTTCGAAATTAAACGGATCCCATAACCAAGAATTACCAGATGCGATCAAATATTTGTATGGTTCGAGAATATAATTGATAGATATTGAACTATTCCAACTTTCACTTTTCCATTCATTTAATGAAAAGACACCCTTATAATAAAATGAGGGGTCGTCTTCGAGCGTCATTTTTAATTCTTTACCATGTAAATAATTTACGATCTTATAACGAATATCTTCCCAATATTCATGACCGTTATCAACAAGAAATTCAAAGGTGCCGCTTCGATTTCCATATTGGATACTCCCCGTTAAATAAGTACTAAAATCGATCGGTCCATCTTCTTTTCCTGGAATACTAATATAATTAGTAGTTACTGGAGCTTGAGCTACTGTAGGTCTTGAAGAGGGGATCAAATGCCAATCGGTCCACGTGTTTTTACCAACAATGGCACCTGATGATATATCACCAAATGTAATTGAATGATACATATAGCACCGACCCCCCTCTTCAGTTTTATAGTCGTTTTGTTCCAGATGCTAAAGAATATTTATGAGGTTTTAGAGCATAATTTATTATCACTCTACTATTCCAGCTTTCACTATGCCATTCCCCTAATGAAAAACGGCCATCATAGTAATAATCTGGATCATCCTCTAATACCATTTGCATTGCTTTACCATGTAGGTAATCCGCTATTTTTGTTCTGATGGATTCCCAGTATTCATGATCATTATCTACTAGAAATTCAAAACTCCCACTTCTTGGGCTGTAAACAACATTATTTATTAGAAAATAAGACGAATTTACAGGACCATTTTTACGACCAGGAACTTCCATCATGCTTGTTTGTGGAGCAGCCTGTGAAACAACTGGACGAGAGGAAGGAATTAAATGCCAATCTGTCCAGGTGTTTTTGCCTGTTATTTGGCCATTACTGACTGTTCCAAATGTTATGGAATGGTACATATCAGATATTCCTTCCTGCATAGAATGCTTTACGTCCAATATTGTTATCTACATCATCTGTAACTCCACCGGCAACAACGCCAGTATTAAGCACAATCTTAATCTGACTAATTGCACTTCCGAGGCTATTAATTTGCTGACCAAGCGCATCCATACGAGCATAAAGCCCATTATAGTCCGGTTTCAAAGTATTAAAGTCAAATGTCGAATCACTACTTCTTGCAACAACGCTACCGGCAACATTGACAATACCAGTTGTATCGATACCAATATTCCTATTCTTTGTCTCATTGGCAAATGCATCCATGCCGGCTTCAAGATTAGTTAAATCAAGAATCGGAGAAATCGTAGGACTGGCGTCAATTTCTTCAGACATTATTTTGCTAATAATGGAAACCATTTCTTTAGCTTTGTCCAATGCCACTTGACCGAGAGCACCAGCATTTTCTCCAACAAGTCCTTCGGTATTGTTTATTCCAATAGCCATTCCTTCACCAGCGAATGCACCAAGTGTCATAAACAATTTACTAGGAGAATTTGAATCAATGGCTGCCTTACCTGCATCATATGCATTTTTCATCATCTGTTCAACAGCAGGTGTCACAAGAGTTGTACCGGCATCATTTACACCCAGTTCAATACCTTGACCTATAAAGAGTCCAAGCTGAGACCAGTCGACGCCTTCAACATTTTGCGCAGCGTTATAAGCGTTGATCATCAAAGTTTCGCATGAGACCTTAACATTATCAGCACCGGTTGTAATGGATGCTGCCACTTCATCTGTCAATTTTGTTCCGATACTAGCCCAGTCAATAGTAACGTTAGAATTTGTTAAAGCATTTAACCCTTCAGCAAATATCTTAAATACGTTCATTCTGCCTTCCATAGACTGCATTTTGTCCATTGTTCCGGCATAATTACTTAACTGTTCATCCAACGATGTTACAAAAGTACCGATACTTTCTATAATCGGACCATATGTGTCACCATAAGGATCTTCATAGCCTTGAGTTGATGCTGTTAAGAATTCATTAAGTGCTGTAAATGCTGTATAACCATTTAATGATCCATATACAAGATATAATTGATCTGCATATTCGTTAAAATTAATCATCATACCGACTATTTCTTTTAAAGCGGCAAATGCATTAGATACAGCGCTAATGTCTCCATTCCAAGCACCAGAGTTTACACCCTCCCCTAAAGCTTTCAGTCCAGGTCCAAGCAATTCGAGCTGCTTTGAAATATCCTCGAAATTAACGCCTCTACCTGACCACATAACACTAAAGAATTTTCCAAGACCTCCGACTGTATCAAGATCTGTCTTCAAAGACTGTAATGTCGGAACGATCGTATCTCTAAGAAGACCAGCCGCTTCCTTAGCTTTTTCAGCATCGAATTTTGAGCTACCGTCTTCATTTTCTCCAGTTATTGATGCAGATAAGACATTCAAACCAGCACCAAGTCCTGCTAAGTCATCGCCCAAATCAGAAAGTGAAATCTGGTCGCCTTCAAAGAATCTACGAAGATTGATACCTCCCATATGCGGCATCTTGGTATTCAGATCTTTAATAGCATTAAGAAAATCAATAGAGTTAGTAAAGTCATATGGTACAAGTGTTTTATTAACCGTGTCAAATGTTGACGTGTTTGTATGGAAGTCTCCAAGAGCCGAGCCGAGCAACTCAATCTGAGCCGCAAGATCGCCTAATTCAGTTACACGACCAGTAATCCACTCAACGGCACCACCAATAGAAGGTAAAGAAGTGCTAAGTGATGCAATCGAATCAAGCGCAGCCGTTGCTTTAGTATAGTCAATAGGCTTTAATTCACCAGTCTGCTCATCGACCATAGTAGTAGATTTTGCAAATTCGCCAAGTGAAATGCCTAACTGCTCTATATTCTTTCCAAATACTTCAAGTTCGTTTTGCTGAATCAGCATGCCATTTGCATCTCTAAAGGCATCCATTGTTTCCACAAGATTTTGTGAAAAATCGGTATTGACGAGGCGATCTTTTAAATCTCTAAAGAATGTTAAAACCTCAAGAGCCTTATCAGTTCCAGTTCCAAGCCCTGAACCGGCTTCTTCAAACTGAATAAGTGCTGCTGCAAGTGCTGCTAATTGTGCACCATAAAGACCGAATTCCTCTGTTGAGGGCATACTATCAGGTATTACGATACCGCCATTAGCTGCCAACGATGTAGAAATTGCTTGCAGTAGTCCGACTGCGGATTCAACAATACTTACAGATTTTTCATCATTAGGATCGAACCCAGTCATTCCTTGTGCGTCTTGTGCTCCCTGAGCATAAATCATCATTGCGCCACCAAGGCCAGTTAACTGACTAGTGAGCTTATCGACATTCATCTTATAAATGATATCAAGATCACTAGCGCATCCGCTTAATGCTCGAATTAGTTTAACAACATTATTGGAATCAGGATCGTCAATTGCTCCTGTATGTTTACTAAAGATTTCCATACCAGTACCGAGATTATACATAGCGGTACTAAACAAACTGGCTATGTTAGATTTACCTGAAATATCTGTAATTTCATTATCAAGCATGTCTTTAATTTCAGTCAGAATACTTCTTGCTTCCTCTATTTTCTGAGCAGAAATATTTTGCATTCTAGACTGGAACATAGATAACTGATCGGCAACTAAGTTCAATCTTGCCATAGACATAGTAAATGAAGAAATAGCACTGTCGTTTACTTTGATAGTGACCATTATATCAAATACTTTAGCCAGCTTTTTGATTATGTCTACTGCCTTATCAGCGGAGCTTTCATCTACACTAGACATTTTCTCAGTAAAAATTGTCATTAACTGAGCGAACATCGACATTCTAGATGCAAGGCTTGTCATTGATGATCCGATTGAACCAAGGAGAATTGGCAACATAAGTGACAAGACTCCAAGGATCGCCGCTAAAGCAATTGACAGCATAAGTATGCCCTTAAGGCTTACACCGCTGGCTATTTTCGCAGCGCCTGGCTATTAGCAATATTGAAATCCCAGCAGAGAAGCTAACAATATTTTCCCAAGGAACATTCTTAACTTCATTAAAGGCTATACTAAACAATATCATGGCCACGCCAAGGCCAATCAATAACATTAATGTGGAACCCGCAGTTTTAAGATCTGGACGAATTTCATCCATGATGTGCATTAGCACTATGACTTCAAGCATAACTGCGCCAAGTCCCATTAAAGCTCGAGCATAACCTTCTGGTGACATGTTAGCAATCGGAATTAAAGCAACCATAAGAATTGCAATAGATGCAGCAAAACCAATAAACCCTGTCAAACTTGCAGGACTGATCTTTGCCTTATCCATTATAAGCATAACCGCTAACATTTCTCCAAGAACGATGGTAAGACCATACAAAGCTCTAGTCAGTCCATCGTTATCCAAACCGGCTAATGGTGTAAGAGCTAATATCAATATACCAATACTTGCTGCAAATCCGGCAAATCCAAGCAATTTACCAGTACCGACATTCATTTTACTAGTAAGTAAAATTACAGCCATCATTTCACCAAGAACTATTGTAAGACCATATAACGCCCTTATTAAGGACTTATCATCCATCAGAGCCAATGGCGTAAGAGACATTATCAGTATTCCAACACTTGCTGCAAATCCTGCAAGTCCTGCTATCTTAAGTGTCGCTGCCTTATCGGTTGATGTAATGCCTGTTATGAACTTTGTCATTAAAGCTAATTCAAACAGGATTGCTCCGAGTCCAAGTATTGCTCTAACAAATCCGCCCCAAGACATCATAGCTAATGGCACAAGCGCAATAGCAAGCATCCCGATTCCAACAGATAGCAGAGCAATTGATGCCGATAAAGCAATCATCGCTAATGCCATTTTGCCATAAGCTGCAAAATCATTTCCTCCACCGAGTCGGAATGCAAGCTCATCTAGAGCGTTTATCATAACAACGATAAATACTCCAAAGATGGCTAAGAATCCAGCAAAAGCCACAATTGCTCTTATCATTCCACCAAAGCCTGTTAAAGCCAATGGAGTAAGCGCCACAGCAAGAACACTAATAGCTTTGCTTATAACTAATATTACAGCCGAAATCATGGTTAAGATAATAGCTATCTTAATGAGGCCTTCCCATTCACCAATCTTTCTACCGCTACTCATAACAGTCATCAACTTGTCCATTGCGGAAATCATAAGTATCATGAATCCACCCATGGCAGCTAAAAATGCTACAACGCCAATTACAGCTGTAAGCATCTTCTTCCAGTCAGAAGCCAAAGGAAGAATAGCGAGCGATAATACAGAAAGACCTATTGTTATAACAGCAATTGATGCGGTAATAGCCGTAATTAGTCCTGCTGCAGCCATCTGTTGACCATAATTGGCCTTAAGCTTGGACATTACAAAGTACATACCCAGCATAGCTGCCAAAACAGCAGTAACACCAAGTATTCCCTGAAGCATGGCTTCTGGTTTCATAGAACCTAAAATCGCAACACAGGCTGCTAAAAGTGCTAATGATTTAGAAATGTTCAGCATTCTTTCGCCAAACCATTCATAGTCTCCTAGGATACCTTGCTTTAAGTTTCCGCCGACATCGTCAAAGAACGCACCTATTGTCTTAACTGCAAATTTGGCTTTTCTAATTAGGCCCCAAAGACTTGACAAAGTTGCAACCCCAAGGAATGCTAATATAAGGCCATAAAGATTTGTTCCTTTAAAGAACCCAGTTATTTGTCCAAGGAAATTCCAAGCAGAAACAAATCCAAATCCACTTTCAAGAGCGTCTTTTAAACTAAAGCCTTGAGTAAATGATGTAAGTAATTCTCCAAGATTTCCAAATTTACCAGTAAATAGATTATGGAGAAATGTAAAGAAAGAATTTGTCTCGTGTTCTGTTCCTTCTTCCCAAAGACCAAATAAGTCATAAACCCAATTCTTTAAGAAACCAAAGCTTTCAGGAAGTGTATCAGCAAATGACTTCATCATTGTTGAGAATGCTGTACTTAAAGTACTACCAAATTCCTGGAATTTCTCAACGGTGAATCCACCATCAAACAGTGTTGTAATAGCATCGATTACAGTCGAAACAAATGTAAGAATTGGTGAAACAACCGCTGAGAAAATATCAGCAATTGTTAACAGCACATTCCCAAGTTTCTCAAATGTCTTTGTGCTATCCTTATTTTCTTTATCGAGACCTAAAATCATCGATAAAAGATTTGTTATAGATGCTACTACTGAATTAATACCATCAGTAACGGGTCTTAACTTTTCAGCAAGGTCCATAAAGAACTGTGTTATTGTATTCTTTCTTGTAAGCTGATCCTCGGTATTATAAAGTGATATACCTAATTTCCCTAAGAATAATATAATACTATCAAAAGCTGGTGTTAATTGCTCACCGATTAAACCTATAAAATGAATAACTCCACCAAGAATATCAAATCCAAATTTAAGAACTGCAGCTATACCATGGACAATTTCATAAATGACTTCAAGACGAGTTTTAGCTTCTCCTCCAACAGTAACTTCTCCATTAAAGAAGTCATAAATCTTTTGCATGAATTCCCTGACACTTTCGGTCATATCTTTGAGCATTACACCAATAAAAGAATGAAATACTTCGGGATTTTCATACATAAGCTCTCTTGTTGCGGGACCTGCAAATAATCCAAAGAAAGCTAAAAGACCCTGATTAATGACATCACCAGCCATGTCGATAACGTCCATAAGACCGGCAACACCATTTCTTGTTTCTTCTTCATAGTCACCAAGAAGAATGGCAAACAAACTATCGCGTCCACCACGCTCTGCCCATGATCCCAATATACCATTTCTTAATTCTCTAATACGTTCAAAACTCTCAATTATTCTATTACAAAGTGCAGTAAAATGTTCTGCAGCTTCTGTAACGTCACCAAATATAAGTCTAAATGATTCCATCCATCCGGATGAAACAGATTCTCTAATAGCATTAAATGCATCTTTTAAAGATAATGCTCTCTGACCAGTTAAATATGCTGTTTTACCAAAGCTGTCTAATGCTTCTTCTGGATGTTCAAGTTCTCTTACTGTTTTACCAAATGTATAATTTTCATATATCTTTTTTAGAACTTCGGAAGTCAACCATCTAGTTTTAAGAGTGTTTTCGAGGTTATTGGCAGTAACTTCTACAGCTTTAGCGCCTTTAACATTTGTATACAGTTTTCCATTTTTCTCTATTAATGTTCCAACTGCTTTACCAGCTTCAAGAGCTTGTTCTCTCCATTTGGTAGTTATAACTTTAGATGTATTCGCTAATTGTAAAAACTGCTCATAGCCCATAAATTGTCCTGCCATTACTTTTGACAGAACACCCATCGACATAGCAGCATTAGTAGCATCCTGACCAGCGTATGTAGCAGCATTGCCCATAGCTTCAACTAATCGCTCAGCCTCATCTAAGCCCATTCCGCGAGAAGTTAAATCCGAAATTCTGGAAACCATTGTTTCAAAATTATGGCTTGTCTGGTCAGTGTAAGCTATAACTCGCTCCATTGTGGCATAAGCCTGTTCTTCAGTTGCTTGCCCACCTGAAACAATTGTCATTACTGCCTTATTTAATGCGTCATATTTATTCTGACCAACATCTATCTGATCAAGTGTTAAACTTTTAATAAACGCTTCCATGCTTCGAGCAGCGCCCTCAATAGAGGCTCTTATTCTACTCAAAACATATTCGGAAACTGTTCCAAGCCCTGTAAATTTATTCATAAGCTTTTCAACATTATTTGCTAATGCATCAAAGCCTAATACTTTCGTACTATCTGCAAATTTTTCTAAACCTCTGGAGGTTTCTTCAAAGTCCATCGATTCTTTGAGTTCTTCAATGCTCTTTTTGCTTTTTGCAATGTTTTTCTCAAATTCTCGATTTTCGAACTTCATTTGAATAATTCTGGTATCCATATCTCCAGGCATTTATTCAGTAACCTCCTTCCACATAGAATCAGCTAAATCCTTAAATATAGGACGAAGAGCCGGTGTAACAAAATCAATTCCTTCGACATAGCCACCATTTCTTGTTCCGTGCCCATATATAAGAAGGATTGCAACATTCACACCATCAACAATATTATTGTTTGTAAAGTAAATAGTTGTAATTCCAAACTGACTCTCAATTTCAAATCCCCATGAATCTGCTGTTTTGCCAGTTTCTGAAGGGGTGGCTTCTTTAAGTGCCTGTACACCTCGTTCTGCATACTCCGAAAGAATATTTAAATAATCTCGTTTAAGAACTCTATTGCAGAACTTTTCAAAATTATTAAAGCTCCCTTTATGTGATACTTTAATAAGCATTAGAAATCACCCCTTAAAGACTAAGTTACCCACGAGAGTTCATTCTAGCTCGTCTAGCAGCATTTATACTTCTTCTCTGACGGGCAATATCCCCTTTTCGCATCTTCTTCTTGGGTTTATTCTTTTCATCACATATTTTTATTAATGTCATCAATCTATTAAAATGCCATTTTTCAGCATTCCATGGTATCTGAAAAGCAGTCATATAATAATAGATTTCTTCACTAGTTATAGTCTTACCGCCACCTCCGCCTTTACCTTCAGTTTTAGCAAAGGTTGTAGCAGTCATCGGATCGTCAATGTATTTATTCACTTCTGCTATCTGTTCTGGAGTAATATAGTTATATAGATTTGGATCTACATTTTGTGTTATTGTCATGAATCGAATATAGTCCAAAGTCTCTTCTCTTGAATGTCCTTCTCTACTAGCAAATGGCTTTTTCCACTTTGCCTCCCATTTTGAAATGGAGACAAGGGAATGCTCCAGCATAATAGTTTGACCTTTTATAGTGACAAACTTCTCAGTCGATTCATCAAAGCAATCAACATCTTTAATTACTAACTGAAGCATTCCCAAAGACCCCTTTATTTCTCAGTAATCTCGGACAAAGAAGGCTTTTCCGTATTACCAACAGGAACAGCCATGATTGCCGGATTATTCTTATTTTCTTCTTTAAGTCTAGCAAACTCAGACTGAACACGTTCGCGAGCATTAGCATTCAGACAACCTGTCAGGAACCCCATAAGATTATCTTCGCTCTTCATAAGCTCAATCATCAAGTTGTCATAAGCTTCTGTATTAATAAAGAAGTCTGAAAGTTTCTGACCATTAGGTGCAACTTTAACAAACCCATTATCAACACGTTCACCATATGCTTCACGAACAAGTGTATCAATTACTTTGAACATGTCATTTGCATTTTTATCCTTAGCCGCTTTCATAGCAAAATTCTGAAGCCCACCAGGGAACATAGCATTTACACGAGCAAACTGAGTTTCATTCATGCTAAAATAGAAGCTGTCTTCGCGCAGATCTCCATCAAGATCATGATAAGGAATAGTTTTAACGATCATTTTATTTTTCTCCTTTCGAAAATAAAAAAAGTGAGGAGGCCGCCAAATAAGACGACCTCCCCTTTTTAAAAGTTATTTATTTCTGTTTTACTCCAGCATTTCAATAATGTCATCAATTTCAGGCAATTCAGCATCAGCATTAGTATCGCCATAAAGGATGAGTTCCAGAGCAGCAAGCTTCGCCTTTTCCTCAGAAGATACGAAATCAGTAGAGTCAAAGGTTACGTGAGAAGTAGGTTTGTAACCTTCAACGTTAACAGGATTCGTTGTGAAATCCCAGCTAAAGGTGATAGCATCCGGACTATCATTAATGGTCTCATAGCTCTTTTCGGAAGGAGAGCAAGTTGCACCATATACCAGATGCAGACGATATCCCGCTTCAGAGTCAATATCGTTACCAATTTCAGTACGATAGCTCAGACAGAATGTTTCACGCTTCTGCTGACCGATAGTCATACCCTTTGCCGGAGAAGCAAGACCATCGCAGCCTTCGAATTCATCCGGATACATATAAGCTTCAATGGAGCCGCCGAACTTTTCGGCAGAACGCATCGAACCGTACTTGATGTTGTCGGCCCACAGTTCGGTTTCTTCCGCACCATCAGGGCTTTCGGTAACGCTGATCAGACCATTCCAAGCAACACCCTTCCATTTATTACTGGTGGCATCGAGCTTATAAAGAACACCCTTAGACACACCAAGTTCATACTGTTTCTGACCAGTAGCATCCCAAACGAGTTTACTCATTGGTTATTCCTCCTTGATAATTCAATTCAAATACAAAATGATGCAGATTATCACTAACATAAGAGCGAATGAATCTACACCATTTTAAAAGTGCTACTTTTTCCCGTAGTTTTGAATCAGGATCAGTATCAATAACTGTTAACTGATACTTCCGAAATTCGAAATACGGAAGATTATCAGCATATCCGTTTGGATAATCGGTCAATTTGTATACAATACATGGATATTGCATTATTATACTTTTGGGAGGTTCATGATATACATGCGGCGTTCTTTTAAACAATGTCTCCAGCATATTCTGAAGGCTTGGCCGTGGGTCCATTATAAACACCCCCTACAGTAAGAATAAGACGGGGCCTCTGGACTTCCACATTTGTGATCTTCCAGTAGGCACCCATCCATTCAATATACCTCATAGCAAAGAAATGAGAATAAGCGTATGCATCTGCAACTATGCTAAATGAATTATTGACATTTAAGTCATCATTTGCACTATCATTAGCGCTCTTATCCCATTTTCTTGTATTACGAAGTACATCACCAAAATATTTTCGTTCTACAATATTCGTATCGGACCAATTACCTTTTCGGTAACCTGTTTCTTCTACGGTTTCACAGTAGCCAACGATTCCGTAGAATTTCATAACTTACACTTCGCTTTCAAGAGTAAGTCCAGTAAGGCTATAATCCTTAGTGACTGTATCCGTACCATTAGTCGCAACGATCTGAATACTCTGAGTAGTAGGATTAGTAATACGCAGAACAATGTTCCTATCAGAATCAAGCGTCACAGGATGGCCAACTGTGCCATTAATAAGTTCAACCGTGATAATATCACTAGGATTATCTGTGTTGATCTTAAGGACTAAATAGTTACCTTCCTGCTGTTCAATATTACCGCTAAATCCAGTATAATCCGTCACATAATGAAGTGCACCAGCAATACTGCTAGATCCTACAACGACATCGCTCTGAAGTGTCCCGACTGTCATTCCAAGAACGTCAGTCTCACTATCTTCGGGATCAACAGTGAGACTAATTAAGGGTTTACTACTTCCTCAACAACGATAGCACTATAGGGCTTCGTCAGAGCGCCAGAGCAACGGGTTTCAATCAGATACAGCATCTGGTTGTAGTTGAGATCGAAGTCATCGAACATGTTGATAGAGCCGCCCTTATCAGCACCGACTGTATAGTCTTCCAGGTCCAGAATGATAACAGCGGGCTTATAGGTCACATTGTTCTCTTCACGAACGGAAGTGGTCTCGCCCATTGCAGGAACAAACGCAATTTCGGAAACGCCCAGAGCACTCGCGATTTCGGCATCTGTCTTATAAATACGATGGCCGATCTTATCCCGCAGCAGCTTCAGTTTGCTGTGAGAACGACGAGTCATAAAGGCGATACAATTGCCGCTT
>RHMF01000199.1_pt1 | contig 24561 bp, 19 predicted proteins | sample 5365151 | NCBI WGS metagenome assembly RHMF01 (sample SAMN10266501, study PRJNA497801) | feces metagenome | isolation source: feces | host: Bos taurus | place: China: Prairie of Fairy Mountain | collected 2017-08-14 | reverse complement strand
GGATGAGGGAATGTAAATAACAAACTGCGCCCGGAGAAGTTCCTTCCAAGTTGCTTTCGGACAGGGGTTCGATTCCCCTCGGCTCCACCAAAAGAAAACATGCAAATATTATTGTCTCAAAGATAATTTTGCTATCACAGCTTGGCAAAACACCATTGCCAAAATAGATCTTGAAATGTTTTTAGCCACTCTTTCAGTATCGAATAACGGCACACAGACGTTTTACCTTTTCTTTGAATAAAGTAGTTCTAATATCGTCATTGTTATTCAATTTTAGATATAGTACTTGAGTCTTCGTGAAGTTCGGTCAATTCAGACAGGTTACGTATGTATGGTTAATAGATCACATCCAATCAACAACGCTTGAACAGAATACTTCTCATCAACTGCAGCTTTAGATTGTGTTAATAATGATTGTATGAATCAATCTAGACTTTGCGTTGAAATAATAGCAGGAGGCAAGAAGGATTTTATGAAAAGAATTATCGCTCTTATTTTATCTCTATCATTTATTAGCACTGGTTGTACCTATAGTAGCAAGCGTACTCAAGCAAACGGTCCTGTGCTATCTGCAAGCTACGAGATTACTGACTGTCGCGCAAGAACCTGGACAAACAGTATTGGCTCTGTGTGTGTACAAACAATAGTAGAAATAGCAAATACCGGCTCAACTAACTTGTATTTATCCTCAGGTTCCTATGATCTTGAGAATGACATTGGCGAGCTAATAGATTGTAGAAGTATGGTGTCTACGTTCCCAAATGTTATAGCGCCTGGTGAAAAAGGGTATATGTATGAAGAAACTACACTCGACGAAGCTGTCGACGGCGAGCTAACAGTTCTACCTCACGTGGATGTAAAACGAGCAACTGTAGATTTAATTAGGTTCCCTGTCACGGATGTAAAAATATCCAACAACTCATACGGTAAAGTAAAAATGCTTGGCAGAGTCGAGAATACCAGCAATACAGAGCAGCATCTAGTGTATGTCGTAGCTTTTCTGTATGATAGCAACGGTTCATGTATAGGGCAATTGTCAACCATACTCACAGAAAGACTATCCGTTGGAGATAAAATCGGTTTTGAAATGTCCGGGTTCTCATTACCTAACGACATTACAACCGAATCTATCAGCAATTATATAATATATGCATACCCACTTCAGTACCAGTTTTAATACATAATTAGCATTTACGGTGCGAACTGTTACTGCAAATCGAAATGCGGGAATGTATATAACAAACTGCGCCCGGAGAAGTTCCTTCCAAGTTGCTTTCGGACAGGGGTTCGATTCCCCTCGGCTCCACCAAAAGAAAAGGCTACCCAATGGGTGGCCTTTTCTTTTGGCTGCCGATGGAGAATCGAATGATCGCTTGCAACAGTCCGGTGGACTGTTGCTCGCTGGGCAGAGCCCCGGCAACACCTTAATTTTCTGCATCGCAGAAAATGCAAATGATTCCCCTCGGCATTCTGTCGACATTTATTGATAGATATTCCATGAAAAATAGTAATTATGACTCTTGACATTGAATATATGCAGATGTATAATCGCATAAAACAAGAAAGGAGAACCGACAATGTTCCGTTATTTCGTAAAAGATAATAACCGGTCCGTTAACCCTGCGCTGCTGCACAGAACGGGCTTGCATTGTCGTACTCTTTTTTAGAATTACCGAATGAAAATGCTATAAAGAAGATACAGTGCAAGCCATAACTTAAACGTTAGGCTTGCACTGTTTTTACTATTAGAAAGGATTGAGAAGAATGAATAAGCAGATTGACATTACAGGAATCAAATTAACAACGGATCGTCTTATCCTACGGCCTTGGGAAGAAACGGACTTAGAAGACTTCTACGAATACGCCAGCGTGGATGGCGTGGGCCAAATGGCCGGCTGGACACCCCATAAGGATATGGAGGAATCAAAGCATATTCTTTCCCATTTTATTGATGGCAATCACGTTTTTGCTCTGGAATATCATGGCAAGGTTATCGGTTCCTTGGGAATAGAATCTTATAGAGAAGACCTATACCCGGAATTAGATCATCTGCAAGGTCGGGAACTTGGCTATGTTCTGTCCAAAGACTACTGGGGGCAAGAGATTATGCCTGAAGCAGTCCAAGCCATCATCGAGTGGTTATTCAAAGAGCAAAGGCTTGATTTTGTTATGGTAGGCCATTTTGACTTCAACAAACAGTCCCGGCGTGTTATTGAAAAATGCGGCTTCCACTATCTCAAAACCAGGCTCTACGAAACACGGTATAACACTATAGAAAACTGCCTTGAGTACATTCTTTACCGCACATAAAAAGCCCCGGCTTTCGGTTGAAAGCCGGGCTCTTTTATACCCTTTTAACGATTTCTTTTTGTGCCTTTACGATGCAGTCTGCAGGGTAAACACCCCGCAAGGAAGTAAGAGGGTAAACAGAAGTATTCTTACCAACAACAGTGCCGGGATTGAGAACGCAGCCACAACCGATGTCTGCGTGGTCACCCAAAATAGCACCAATTTTGCGCAGCCCAGTCTCATATTCTTGCTCACCGTGAATTACAACATTCTTCCCGTCTGATTTCAGGTTGGAGCACAAGGCTCCACCACCCATATGGGAAAAATTACCCAGCACTGAGTCGCCAACATAGTTGTAATGGGGAATCTGCACTTTGTCCAGTAACACCGCATTCTTCATTTCCGTCGAATTTCCGATGACACAGTTATAGCCTGTAATTACATTTCCGCGCAGGAATGCACCAGGGCGTATCTCTGTACCCGCCCCGATAATAGCGGGAGGAATTATGGTGGCTGTACTTGCGATCTGCACATTCTCACCCACCCAGACACCGGGTGCAATTTCCTGAAAGCCTTCCATTTTCTTCGCCATCATGCCCTTCATGTAGGAACCGATTTTAGGAAGGATCTCCCAAGGGTACGTGCAGCCATCGAAAAGATCTTCAAGGTAAGGTGTTATAGAATCAAACAACTCGGAAATCTTCACCTGCTTAATCAACGCAGTAGCCCCCTTCAGCCACAGCCTTTGCAACGTGCTTTACATATTCCACGCATTTTTCTTTGGTTTCACTTTCCACCATAATGCGGATCACAGGCTCTGTGCCACTGGGACGAAGCAGAACGCGGCCCTTGCCGTCAATTTCCTTCTCCACTTCCTCGCAAGCCTTCAGAACCGCCGCGTCATTCATAACGACATTCTTATCCACCACACGGATATTCTCCATATATTGGGGATAGGTCTTCAAATTCTCCACCAATTTGGAAAGAGACAGTTTCTGGTCACAGACCTGCTCTGTCAGCATGATCGCTGTCAGCAATCCATCCCCGGTGGTGGCATATTTTTTCAGAATAATGTGGCCGGACTGCTCACCACCCAGGCAGTAATCGTTGTTCTGCATACATTCATAAACAAAGCGGTCGCCCACTTTGGTCTGTACATTGTGAATGCCCAGTTCCTTCAAGCTTGCCACCAGGCCGCTGTTGGACATAACCGTCGTAACAACGGTATTGCCGTTGAGGATGCCCCGTTCCATCAGCCGTTGGCTGAGGATATAGATCATACCGTCGCCGTCAACAACATTTCCATTCTCGTCCACAGCAATACAACGATCCGCATCGCCGTCAAAAGCAAAGCCCATATCCAGGTGTTGCTCCTTCACCAGTTGGCAAAGTTTCTCAATATGTGTAGAGCCGCAGCCCATATTGATATTCAAACCATCCGGTTCTGCTCCAATTACGTAGGTCTTAGCGCCCAATGCTCCAAACAGAGCTTTTGCCAGCATCCAGGAAGCACCATTTGCGCAGTCGAGACCAATGCGAAGATTTTTGTAGGAATGGTTGGCAACTGAGATCAAATATCCCAGGTAGCGGTTTCTGCCTGCGGCATAGTCCACAATGCAGCCAATACGTTCCTTACAAGGAACAGGCAGATCTTCCGTGTTCAAACCCAATACCTTCATATCCCCATCAATGTAGGCTTCAATCAGCGCTGTGGTCGTATCATCCAGCTTTTCACCGAAGCGGTTGATGACCTTAATGCCATTGTCATAGAAGGGATTGTGGGAAGCAGTGATCATAATACCGCAATCAAAATCATCCTGCCTGGTCACATAAGATACACTGGGCGTAGTAGTAACGTGAAGCATATAAGCATCCGCACCGGAAGCGGTAATTCCGGCAACAAGAGAGTATTCCAGCATATAACTGGACCTTCTTGTGTCTTTACCTACCACAATGCGGGGGCGGTAACCTGCATTAGCACACCCACTAAGCGCGGAAGAATAATACCAACCAAGAAAACGGCCCACTTTATAGGCGTGCATAGATGTAAGGTTCACATTTGCCTCGCCCCGGAAACCATCAGTGCCAAAGTATTTATTGCCGGTTTTCTTTTTTGATGTAACAGACAAATTATCCTGCAAAAGTGTATCTGTAGAAATACCAAATAATTCACACAGTTGCAGCACTTTATCGATTTGCGGAAGAGCCTGATTCATTTCCCATTTGGATACAGACTGACGAGAAACAGAAATCTTCTCCGCCAATTCCTCCTGGGAAATACCTGCCATTGTCCGCAGCTGTAAAATTTTTTCGCCTATTGTCATAAGAAGTCTCCTTCCATAATTGCGGATTTTATTAAAGTATACCCCACCCGCAATTTTATGTCAATCAACTTGGCGTTGAATATTTTGCAACCTATGGTTGCAATTACAGAAAATCTACTACTCTGTGTCAAATAGTATATGCGCTTAAAAAGGCAATATTGCCATTTTAACTTTGCAAAAAGAGGGTCGCATTTGCGACCCTCTTTTATAGTATGCTGTTTATTTGAAGTACTTCACTGCAGCTTCAAACATCCGGATGTCATATTCACCAGGTACATTTTTGTAGAGTCCTTCACCAATGCGTTCACTATGCCCCATCTTGCCGAACACACGACCATCAGGGGAAGTGATTCCTTCAATAGCACACAGAGAACCGTTGGGGTTGAAGTCGATGTCGGCAGTTGCGTTGCCATCCAAATCCACATATTGGGTAGCGATCTGACCATTGGCTGCCAACTGGGCAATAAGCTCAGCAGATGCTAAAAACTTACCTTCACCATGGGAAATGGGAACATTTACCACATCTCCAACATTCATCAGGCTCAACCAGGGGCTCTTCGTGGATGCAATCCTAGTATGTACAACACGGCTCTGGTGGCGAGAAATATTATTAAATGTCAAAGTGGGACAACTCTCATCGGTGTCAATAATCTTGCCGTAAGGAACAAGGCCAAGCTTAATAAGTGCCTGGAAGCCGTTGCAGATACCGCACATCAGGCCATCACGGTTATCCAGCAGATCAGTAACCGCCTCTTTAACAGCGGGGTTGCGGAAGAACGCAGTAATAAACTTTGCCGAACCATCAGGCTCATCACCACCGGAGAAGCCGCCGGGAATGAAGATCATCTGTGCAGTCTTCACCTTCGCGGAGAATTCCTCAACACTGCGCACAACATCCTCTGCCGTCAGATTTCTGACAACATAGATCTCAGCTTCTGCGCCAGCCTTCTCAACGGCTCGTGCAGAATCATACTCACAGTTAGTGCCGGGAAATACGGGAATCAAAACTTTAGGCTTTTTAACCTTAACAGCAGGTGCAATATTACACTTGCCCTCAAAGGAGAAGGTAGGCATCTGGCCAGCTTCCTCTCTTGCGTGGACAGGATAAACGCTCTCAAGTGTGTCTGCATTCAGCTTATATAGTTCTTCAATGGATGCCTTGTCATCGCCAAGTACGATGGTTGGATCAGCTGTGGTTTCGCCCAACTTCATAACACCGGGAATGACAACTTCTTCTGTCAACTCTGCTACCAGGAAACCATACAGGGAGCCGGCATGCCAGCCATCACCCAAATCAGTGGAAGAAGCGAAGCCAATATTATTGCCGAAGGACATTTTCATGACACCTTCACCGATGCCATGCTCTACAGCCCAGGCAGCCTTCACCTTGCCAGCCTTATGCAGTTCGTGGAATGCCTCCCAAGTTGCCTTCAAGCTATCAGCAGATTCATCAGCCGCTCCAAACAGGTAGACAGGATTGCCAGCTTCTTTGAATTCAGGCGTGATAACATCCTGCTTCTTAATGGGAGCAATGGCAAAGGAAATCAAAGTGGGAGGAACATCCAAATCCAGGAATGTGCCGGACATAGAGTCCTTACCACCGATAGCAGCAGCACCCAGCTCCAACTGAGCATCCAGCGCACCAAGCAATGCAGCAAAGGGCTTCCCCCAACGGGCAGGTTCGTTCTTTAACTTTTCAAAGAATTCCTGTAAAGTCAAGTAAGCCAACTTATAGTCACAACCGGCAGCAACAAGTTTAGCCACAGAATTGTAGACAGAAGCACGAGCGCCGGTGTAAGGATCAATGGACAGGTGATCCGGGTCACATCCCCAGCTGAAAACACTGGCCTGATCGGTCTGCTGGCCGGGCAAAACAGGCAGCACTGCCGCCATAGACTGAGCCGGTGTCAGCTGACGCTTGCCACCAAAGGGCAAAGTCACAGAGCCGGCGCCGATGGTGGAGTCAAAACGTTCAATCAGGCCTCTTTGAGAAGCAGTCTTGAGGTCAGCAGCCATTTCACGAAGGCTTCCATACAGGGCCTTGCTCAGAGCAGACAGATCTTTTGCTGTGATATGGGCATCGGTATGCTTCACAGCACCGTTGGTGTCGAGGAAAGCGCGGCTCAGATTGGCGATGGTCTGGCCCTTCCAGGACATAACCATCCGTTCTTCCTCAGTAACAACAGCAACCCGGTAAGCCTCCAGGTTTTCCTTCTCAGCGGCGGCAATAAAGGCGTCAGCATCCTTTGCTTCCACAACAACTGCCATACGCTCCTGAGACTCGGAGATAGCAATTTCGGTGCCATCCAAGCCGTCATACTTCTTCCGAACTGCATCAAGATCAATCTTTAAACCGGGAGCCAGTTCGCCAATGGCAACAGAGACACCGCCGGCGCCAAAGTCATTGCAACGCTTGATTAGACGGGTAACTTCCGGATTGCGGAACAGACGCTGAATCTTCCGTTCTTCAGGAGCATTGCCCTTCTGAACTTCAGATGCCATAGTGGTTAAGGACTTCATATTGTGGCTCTTGGAAGAGCCGGTAGCACCACCGATACCGTCGCGGCCGGTACGGCCACCCAACAAAACAACCACATCCCCTGCAGCAGGACGTTCACGGCGAACATTATAGGCAGGCGCAGCAGCAACAACTGCACCACATTCCAAGCGCTTAGCTACGAAACCATCATGGTACATTTCAGAAACATGACCGGTAGCAAGGCCGATCTGGTTGCCGTAAGAAGAGTAACCAGACGCCGCAGTCTGGCAGATCTTTCTCTGAGGCAACTTGCCGGGCAGCGTTTGCGCAACAGTCTTTCTGGGATCGCCTGCACCGGTGACACGCATTGCCTGGTGGACATAGGCACGGCCGGACAGCGGGTCGCGGATGCATCCACCAATACAGGTTGCCGCACCACCAAAGGGTTCAATTTCGGTAGGATGGTTATGAGTCTCATTTTTGAACATCAGCAGCCAATCCTGTTCTTCGCCATTGACAGTAGCATTGACGTGAATAGAACAGGCGTTAATTTCCTCAGATTCATCTAATTCGGGAAGGAGTCCGCGCTTCTTCAGGGTCTTAGTACCAATGGTTGCAACATCCATCAGTGTCTGGGGGCGCTTAGCAGCCTTTTCTTCGCCATACACCTCTACACGTGCAGCCAGGTAACGGTTATAGGCTGCCTGAACAGTAGGATCATCAATACGAACATTGTCGATATGGGTGGAGAAAGTGGTATGCCGGCAATGATCGGACCAATAGGTATCAACCACACGAATCTCGGTGATTGTGGGGTCACGATGTTCCTCGTCGCGGAAGTAGTCTTGCAGGAACTTCAGGTCATCCAGGTCCATTGCCAGGCCCTTTTCTTCCAGCAGAGCAGCCAGTTCAGCATCATCCATAGCGATGAAACCGGTGACATTCGGAACAGTCTCGGGAGCGGCATACTTTGCCACCAGAGTTTCGGGCACCGTCAGCTCAGCTTCACGGCTTTCCACTGCATTGATTACGTGCTTCTTAAAGGCAGTGATATCCGCATCGCTGATGTTGCCGTATAAACCATAAACCTTGGCTGTACGTATCAGAGGACGCTCACCCTGAGAAATAATCTGAATACACTGTGCAGCGGAGTCAGCACGTTGGTCAAACTGGCCAGGCAGAGCCTCTACAGCAAAAACATAGGCGCCGGGCAGATCCAGCATAACAGAAGTGTTATCTAACTGAGGCTCAGAAAATACAGTCTTAACAGCATAGTCAAATAGTTCTTCTGTGATATTTTCTGCATCATAGCGGTTGAAGAGCCGGATGTTCTCCACGCCTTCAATGCCCAGCAGATTCTTTGCTTCATTCAAAAGTGCCTTAGCCTCGTTATCCAGGCCCGCTTTCTTTTCAACAAATATACGATAAACCATGGGGCAATCTCCTCCTGATCTATTATTTCTTTGCCAGCAGTGCCCGCTGACCGATATCCTTACGGCTATAGGCGTTGCTGAATTTCACACCGGCAGAAAGGCGGTATGCAGCAGTGATAGCACCTTCCAATGTGCTGCGTACTGCGGTAGTTCCGGTAACACGACCACCAGAAGTGACCAGCTTGCCGTCTACCAGCTTTGCACCGGCAACAAAGGTGTGGGCCGCGGCACGCTCAGACATCGTTAGGCGGTATCCCTTTTTGTAACTTTCAGGGTAACCGGCAGATGCCTTGATAATACAGCAAGCATGCTTCTTGGAAAAGCGAACAGGGGTCTTGGACAATGTGCCATTTGTGCAAGCAAGCATGACAGTCAGCAGGTCGCTCTTTAACAGGGGCAAAACAACCTGTGTCTCGGGATCACCAAAACGGCAGTTATATTCAATGACCTTGGGGCCATTGGGCGTCAGCATTAATCCAAAGTACAGACATCCTTTGAATGTGCGCCCCTCTTTCTTCATTGCACGGATAGTGGGCAAAAAGATCTCCTTCATACACTGTTTTGCAATGTCCTCTGTGTAATAGGGGTTGGGAGCGATTGTGCCCATACCGCCGGTATTAAGGCCTGTATCGTTATCCCCTGCCCGCTTATGGTCCATACTGGAGACCATAGGCCGGACAACTTTTCCATCGGTAAACGCAAGCACAGACACTTCAGGGCCGGTCAGAAATTCCTCAATAACTACAGTACTGCCACTCTTGCCAAACTTGGAATTGGCCATCATATCGGTAACAGCATCCATTGCTTCCTGGCGTGTTTGTGCGATAATAACGCCTTTGCCCAATGCCAATCCATCTGCCTTAACAACAGTCGGAATCGGTGCTGTTTGCAGGTATGCAAGGGCAGATTCCAAATCTGTAAAAATTTCATAGGACGCAGTGGGGATGTTATACTTTTTCATCAAGCCCTTTGCAAACGCCTTGCTGCCTTCAATGATGGCAGCATTGGCCTTAGGGCCAAAGCAAGGAACGCCGATTTCCTCGAGGGCATCTACACAACCCAAAACCAGAGGGTCATCGGGTGCAACAACAGCATAGTCAATAGCATTTTCTTTGGCAAAATTCACAATACCATCAATTTCAGTAGCACCGATATTAACACAAGTGGCATCAGCAGCAATACCTCCATTGCCTGGAAGCGCATAAATTGTATCTACCTCGGGGTTCTTTCTCAAAGAGCGGATAATGGCGTGCTCACGGCCGCCGCCGCCCACAACAAGCAACTTCATATATACCTCCATGTCTTTTTAGGGAAGTCTCAAAACGCACCAACAGGGGGCAGCATTTGCTGTCCCCTATTGTGGGTTTCTTAGTGGTGGAACAAGCGCATACCGGTGAAGGCCATCACGATATCCTTCTTGTCGCACTCTTCAATGACCAAATCGTCACGAATAGAACCGCCAGGTTCTGCGATATATTTAACGCCGGAGGCGTATGCACGCTTAATGTTATCGCTGAAGGGGAAGAACGCATCGGAGCCAAGAGCAACACCCTGACGGGATGCCAGCCAAGCCTTCTTATCCTCTTCTGTCAGCCGTTCAGGCTGTTCGGTAAAGTAGTTCTGCCAGATACCATCTGCACAAACATCTTCTTCATTGCCATTGATATACCCATCGATGGTATTATCACGGTTTGCACGGCCCAGATCCTCACGGAACTTCAGTGCCAGGGTCTTGGGATGCTGCCGCAGGAACCAAGTATCCGCCTTAGAACCAGCCAGTCGGGTGCAGTGGATACGGCTCTGCTGACCGGCACCAACACCGATAGCCTGGCCGTCCACAGCATAACAGACAGAGTTGGACTGGGTGTACTTCAGGGTAATCAGTGCCACAATCAAGTCAATTTTCGCAGACTCGGGGAGTTCCTTATTAGCGGTAACAATATTTTCCAGCAGATGCACGCCAATCTTGAAGTTATTACGGCCCTGCTCAAAAGTAATGCCAAATACCTGCTTTCTCTCCTGTACATCAGGAACATAGTTAGGATCGATCATTACAATGTTGTAGCTACCTTTTCGCTTATTTTTCAGAATTGCCAATGCCTCCTCGGTATAACCAGGAGCAATAACACCATCAGAAACCTCAGGGGCGATCAGGGATGCGGTGAGTTCATCACAGACATCGCTCAATGCAACCCAATCGCCAAAAGAGCACATACGGTCAGTGCCGCGAGCACGAACATAGGCGCAGGCAAGGGGGTTCTCATCCAAACCGGCAATATCCTCAACAAAGCATGCTTTTTTCAGTTCGGGAGACAGTGGCTTGCCAACAGCAGCAGATGTGGGAGAAACATGCTTAAAAGATGTAGCACAAGGCATTCCGGTAGCTTCCTTCAATTCCTTGACAAGCTGCCAGGAATTCAATGCATCCATAAAGTTAATATAACCGGGACGACCATTTAAGATGGTGATGGGAAGTTCAGAACCATCATGCATATATAAAGAAGCAGGCTTTTGATTGGGGTTGCAGCCATACTTTAGTTCGAATTCAGTCATTTTCACAATCTCCTTTTATTGATGCTTGTTAATAATTCTCTGTTGGTACTCTCCGGTAGTCAAATCAGTATAGCGTACAAACAAAGAAATCTTATTGTCAGCGTTAAGGTTCTCCCAAAGCATATTGGTAAATGCGTCAATGTCGTCATCAATGGCAACGCGCTCCGGTTCTCCCTGGAATGTGGGGATAACGGGATTGCCATCGCACACATAAGTGTGAATAAAGTGGCCCAAACCAGCTATTGCAGGATACTCATAGAAGAAACGGGCGCAAGCAGAGCCTTCCGGGTCAGCGGACTTCAGAATAGACATCTTGTAGCTGCCGTCACCTGCCAGCAAACCGGAAATTCTGGGTGTCCAGTTAGGGCCGTCATCTTCAAACATCCGGGTTCGCAGCGCTGCCTCCCAGCTCTCACCACGAGCAAGATATTCCCAAATCGTGTCAGTTTGGTCACCATTGGTAACAATAAGGCCGCAGCCTGCTTCACGGACAGGGTGGTAAATAATCAAGTGGGGATCTTTCATCAAACTTGGGTCATGGGCTTCGGTACGGATGCCATCGGGCTCCAGCGCAAAAATGCGGTTACGGCTATTGACACTGCGACCCATAATAAAATAGGCAGCAACAGACTTCTTACCGTCAGGCGTAACCCCCAGCACGATACCACGACCGGGATAGGCGTTACCAGCCAGGCGCTCAGCCATAGTCTTGGTTTCATAAACATTCATAACCACACTTCTCACTTTCTGTATCTTTTACTTACCATTTCAACAGCACGGGGAAGGATTTTCCATTCCGCCTGCTCCATTACTCTTTTCTGCAATGTCTCGGGGGTATCATCTTTACGAATGGCAACACTCTTTTGCAGAATAATCCTACCACCATCGGGAATTTCATTAACAAAATGCACCGTTGCGCCAGTAACCTTCACGCCGTAACGGAGGGCTTCCTCGTGAACTTTCAGACCGTAAAATCCTGCACCACAGAAGGAAGGAATTAGAGAAGGATGCACGTTTAATATTCTCTCTGGATACCGGTTGGTAAAATTTTCGCTCAGTATGGACATAAAGCCAGCCAAAACAATCAAGTCGATTTGTTTTTCTTCAAGCAACTGCACAATATTGTGTTCAAATGCCGCTTGCGTGCCTGCCTCTTTTTTCGTGATTATCCTGCCTTCAACCCCTGCCTTCTTTGCCCGTTCCAAAGCATAAGCATTCGGGTTATTGGAAATTACAAGTTTGATTTCTCCGCTCTTTAATATGCCTGCACTTTGGGCATCCAAGAGGGCCTGCAGATTGGTACCGCCGCCGGAAACCAGTACGGCAATTCTGGCTTTTTCCATAAAACACCTCAATTAAACAATGGTGATCTTCTCGTCAGATTCAACGATGGAGCCGATAACATAAGCATCTTCACCATGCGCCTTCAAAATCTCCATGGCAGTTTCCGCCTCATCAGCAGGAACCACTATGCTCATACCAACACCCATGTTGTAAGTATTAAACATGTCCCGTTCAGGGATATTACCGGTCTTGGCAATCAAATCAAAAATGGGCAGAACGCGCACAGCGCTTCGCTCAATTCTTGCGCCCAATCCATCAGGAATGGAACGGGGAATGTTCTCATAAAAGCCACCGCCGGTAATATGGGAAATACCCTTAACATTCACCTTTTCAAGCAGAGCCAGCACAGGCTTTACATAGATACGGGTAGGAACAAGCAATGCTTCCGCAGTAGTCTTCCCACCCAGTTCTTCACGGGGAACATACAGCGCAGGGTTATTATTGTCGATATCAAATACTTTACGGCACAAACTAAATCCATTGGAATGAATGCCCGTAGAAGGAAGTGCGATGACCACGTCACCGGCGACCATCTTCTTATTATCGAGAATTTTCTTTTTGTCCACAATGCCAACAGCAAAGCCTGCGAGATCATATTCCTCAACAGGCATCATACCGGGGTGTTCGGCTGTCTCACCGCCAATTAAAGCAGCTCCGGACTGCACACAACCTTCCGCAACACCGCCGACAATCTCAGCAATTTTTTCGGGAATGTTCTTGCCGCAGGCAATATAGTCAAGGAAGAACAGGGGCTTTGCGCCCACACAAATAATATCATTAACACACATAGCAACGGCATCAATACCGATAGTGTCGTGCTTATCCATCAAAATTGCCAGCTTCACCTTGGTTCCGCAGCCATCTGTACCGGAAACTAAAACAGGTTCCTCCATACCGGCCAAAGGCAGGCCAAAGCAACCACCGAAACCGCCCACATCATCCAGGCAGCCCTCGTTCTTGGTGCGCTTGATATGCTTTTTCATTAATTCGACCGCTTTATAGCCAGCTGTAATATCCACACCGGCTGCGGCATAGCTTTCAGAATAACTCTTTTCAACCATAAGTAAACTCCTTTATTTTTCCTTGCCGGTCCAGCAGTAAGTGCAAAGCTTGCATTTATCCAATCCAATGGCATTTACAACACCATCCAAGGTTTGGAACCCAAGGGAGGCAAAGTGCATCTTTTCACAAATCGCCTTGCGCATTGCCTTGCCACGCTCTGTGTTACCATCAGCATACTCTTCAATATACTTTAGGCCTTCCTCCCCTTCCAGCTCAACAATTGTTCGACGGGAGATAAGTTCCATATCACTGGTAGAACGGGAGAAATTCAAATACTTACAACCATACATAATGGGCGGACAAGCAGAACGCATATGAACAGAATTCGCACCATTTTCGTAGAGGAAATCCACTGTTTCCTGTAACTGCGTACCGCGTACAATGGAATCATCTACAAAAAGAAGGTTCTTATCCTGGATTAATTCATGAACAGGAATTTGCTTCATTTTAGCTACTTTCTTCCGGTCCGCCTGCTTTGCAGAAGTAAAACTTCTTGACCAAGTGGGAGTATACTTAATAAAAGCACGCGCAAAGGGGCGGCCGGTGCGGTTGGCATAACCGATTGCATGGGGCGTACCGGAATCCGGCACACCGCCTACGTAATCAATGTCCATACTTCTTCCCTGCTCCATATCCCGTTCAGCAATAGCCGCACCGTTACGATAGCGCATTGCTTCCACATTGATTCCCTCATACGTAGATGTGGGATAGCCGTAGTAACTCCAAAGGAAGGCGCAAACATGCATTTCATTACCTGGTGCAGAAAGTTGCTTAATACCCTCTGTAGAAAGCTCAACAATTTCAGCCGGGCCAAGTTCTCTCACATGTTCAAAGCCAAGTTTCGTATAAGCGAAGGCTTCAAAGGAAGCACAGTAACCGTTTTCATCCTTACCAATCTGCACGGGGATACGCCCCACCCTGTCTCGGGCGGCAATCAGTTTGCCATCATCCTTTAGGATAAGGATATTTGCTGTTCCATCAATGACACTTTGTGCAAAGCGAATACCTTCAACAAAGTCCCGCTTTTGGTCAATCAGCGCCGCTACTAATTCTGTGGAATTCACCTTGCCGCCGGTCATAGCATCAAAGTGGCCTCCACTGGTAGCAAAGTACTTCCCAATCAACTCATCAGCATTATTCACAACACCTACCGTGCAGATAGCATATGTGCCAAGGGCAGATCGAATCAGCATAGGCTGCGGATCTGTATCGCTGATACAGCCGATGGCAGAGGTGCCCTTCATTTGTTCAAAAATGTGCTCAAACCTCGTGCGGAAGGGAGCATTCTCAATATTATGAATGGTTCTTTGTAAACCAATTTCCTTATCGTAAGCAGCCATGCCACCCCGACGGGTACCCAAGTGAGAGTGATAGTCTGTGCCAAAAAACACATCAACCATACAATCCTGCTTGGACACGATCCCAAAAAATCCGCCCATTATAAACTCCTTTAATCTACAGGAATATTCTTATGCAAAAAACAATTTAGAAAGGGTCATGGGGTCAATATACTGACCATCCTTGTAAACGCGCATATTGCCAGATGCGACTTCGTCAATAAGCATTACGTTTCCATCCGCATCATAGCCAAACTCAAACTTTATATCATATAGTTTCAGACCCTTGGCATCCAGATCATCCGCAATAATTCTGGTGATTTTCTGGGTCATAACCTTCATATCTTCATACTGCTTGTCGGTCATAACGCCCAGAGCAATCAGACCTTCCTTGGTTACCAGGGGGTCGCCTTTCTCGTCATTCTTGAAGGTCATTTCCACGTATTCAGGCAGGTTAGCGCCTTCTTCAATGTAATCGGAATAACGGCGGAAGAAGCTGCCAACGGCCTTATAACGGCAAATAACTTCCAAACCCTTGCCGAAAACCTTGCCGGGCAGAACTTCCATAGTAGTATTTTCCAGATCTGCGCTGACATAGTGCGTCTGGATACCGGCAGCGTTGATCTTTTCGAAGAAATAAATGGACATGCGCAAGTTTACATCACCCACGCCATCAATAGTCAGTCCAACGGAATTTTCGCCAGGATCAAACACGCCATCCTTACCTGTGCAGTCATCTTTAAATTTCAGCAGATAATTGCCGTTTTCCAATGCGAATACATCCTTGGTTTTGCCGGTGTAAACAAGTTTCTTTTCCATAATTGTTACTCCTTATGTATTGAATATAAAATTACTTACAGGTTTGCAGCGATTTTTCTATTTTTTTCCAAAACAGTTTCTGCGTCCTTTTGACGCTTTGCGTCCAGTTTCTCTGCCAGTTCAGCATCCTCAATAGCAATCATCTGGGCACAAAGAAGCGCCGCATTGGCACCGCCATTAATGGCAACAGTTGCAACCGGGATGCCGGTGGGCATCTGCACAGTGGACAAAAGCGCATCAATGCCGTCCACAGTTCCACCCTTGCAGGGGATGCCAACAACAGGAAGTGTAGTGTTAGCAGCAATCGCACCAGCGAGGTGAGCCGCCATACCAGCAGCGGCAATAATGGCACCAAAACCATTGGATCGAGCATTTACCGCAAAGTCACGGGCTTCCACAGGGGTTCTGTGGGCAGAGTAAATATGTACCTCATAGGGGATTTCAAAAGATTTCAGGGTATCAATTGCCTTTTGTACGATAGGTAGATCACTGTCGCTACCCATAATAATTCCAACTTTTTTCATAGTACCTCCTACAGTAAGCCAAAAAGGGCGCACTCAGCCTGCAAAGCTAAATGCGCCCAGACGGTCGGCAGTTGGCAAAGCCATATAACTTTCTGTTCCCCTGTGGTGCTCCACATTTCCGTCAGTCGCAGAAAGCAACAAAACAACACTATAATTCTATCACGATGAAAATTTTCTGTCAAGAAAGGATGGCCACATTACAGGACTTTTGGATTAATAACCACGAATGGTGCGGTAAACAGTAAACTTTTTGTATAACTTACAAAGTTTTCTTTGCTTCGCAGTAAATACAGCGATAAATACCACTATCTGTATCCACACATTTGAACACATGGTCCAGTTCCTGTTCGGTAGAACTAATACAGCGACTATTCTCGCAGAACAGGCGATTGACCAGAACTTCCCCCTCAGGTTCCATCTGCCTGCCGCTCTTTGCTTCACTCAGCAGTTTCAAAATCAAAGCCATACGCATATATTTGCCGTTCAGCGCCTGGCGAAAATAAGCAGCTCTGGGATCAGCATCAACCTTGACGCTAATCTCATTGACTCTGGGCAGCGGATGCAAAATCCGCATTGTTTCCTTTGCCGATATAAGTTTTTCAGGTGTCAGGATGTAACTATCCTTCAATCGTTCATATACTGCGGGATCATCAAACCGTTCTTTTTGTATACGGGTCATATACAAAACATCTAAAGAAGGCATAGCCTCTTCCAAAGAAGTGGTTTCCACATAATTCATGTTGTTCTTTTCAAGAATTTCCCGCTTAATGTACTCCGGTAGCTGCAGTTCCTTTGGAGAGATCAGCACAACCTTTACGTCCTTGTAGCGGCTCATGGCGGCCAGCAAGGAATGCACTGTTCTGCCATATTTTAGGTCACCGCAGCAGCCAATGGTCAAGCCATCAAAGTGGCCATTTTCACGGTAAATGGTCAACAGGTCAGCAAGTGTCTGTGTGGGGTGGCAATGCCCGCCATCACCGGCATTAATAACAGGAATCGTTGCATTCTTTGCTGCCACATAGGGAGCGCCTTCCTTAGGATGACGGATGGCCATAATATCCGCGTAACAGGAAAGAATTTTAGCCGTATCGGCCATACTCTCACCCTTGGCTGCGGAAGAACTGCTGGCTTCAGAAAAACCGATCACATTGCCGCCCAGTTCCATCATAGCCGCCTCAAAACTCAGGCGAGTACGGGTTGATGGCTCAAAAAATAATGTGGCCAGTTTCTTTCCGCGACAGGCATTTTCATACTTAGAGGGATTTTCAATAATGTCGCAGGCAGTATGAAGCAATTCTTCCAATTCCAAAATCGAGAAATCTGTAATGTCAATCAAGCTTCTCATACTTTTGCTCCGTTCACTGCAAGGTAATTGCGAATTCTTGCAACATTTTCAGCATTAGCAGGGTCCTCTTCCAGGTACTCAATAATGTCATAGACGTCTACAACACTATAAACAGGGAAGCCAAATTCCTGCTCAACCTCTGCCATAGCAGACAATTCGGTTTTGCCCTTTTCTTTCCGGTCCACCATAACAAAAGCGGCAGCAACCTTCACATTTTCCAGATTGCTGAGAATGGCCATACTTTCACGGATTGCCGTTCCGGCAGTAATCACGTCTTCAACAATAACCACTTCTTCACCGGCCTGCGGAACATAGCCCACAAACACACCGCCTTCACCGTGGTCCTTCGCTTCCTTTCGGTTGAAGAAGAAAGGCACATCAAGGCCATTCTTGCTAAGGGCAACAGCCGCAGAAACTGCAATAGAAATACCCTTATAGGCAGGACCATAAAGAACAGTGGGCTTGTTGCCAACTTTATCAAAATATGCCTTAGCATAGAATTCGCCTAACTTGGCAATTTCATCGCCGGTTTTAATCATACCGGCATTGATAAAATAAGGAATTTTTCTACCGCTTTTTGCTGTAAAATCACCGAATTTCAGCACCCCGGCACTTTGCAGAAACTGAATAAACTCTCTTTTGTAAGTTTCCATTTCTTCTCCCCCGTTAATCGCAGAATTCATTTACACAACGTTTATAAGCAGCTACAGGGTCTTCGGCCGCAGTAATGGGTCTGCCCACAACAATGTAGTCGGAACCAATTTCCTTGGCTTGAGCAGGCGTCATAACCCGCTTCTGATCACCCACGTCGCCATCAGCAAAACGGACGCCAGGAGTAACAGTCAAGAAATGTTTACCGCAAGTCTCGTGGACCTTGCCTGCCTCCAGAGGAGAGCAAACAATACCATCTAAACCTGCTTCCTCTGCACATTTTGCATAGTGCATAACCACCCGGTCAATGGGCTCGTGAATAAGAAGATCATCTTCCATGCTTGTCTGATCCGTAGAGGTCAGTTGGGTAACCGCAATCAGCAATGGACGGGTGCCATCTGCTCTGGTAATGCCTTCCAAGGCAGCTTTCATCATATTCTTAGTGCCTGCTGCGTGCAGATTTGTAATATCCACATCCAAGTTGGAAAGAACCGCCATAGCCTTCTTAACAGTATTCGGAATATCATGCAGTTTCAGATCCAAAAAAATCTTATGCCCTCTTGCCTTAATCTCCCGCACGATAGCTGGACCCTCTGCATAGTAAAGCTCCATACCAATCTTCACAAAGGGCTTCACATCTGTAAACTTATCCAGGAATGCGAAGGTTTGTTCTGCGCTGGCAAAATCGCAAGCAATAATTACGTCCTTACCCATTATCTTGCACCTCCTATAATATCTTGTAAATTCTTTATTCCGTACTTATCCATAACGCCGGGCAAATCATTGATAATATCCCGGCAAACATAAGGGTCAACCAAGTTGGCTGCGCCAACTTCAACCGCAGTAGCGCCAGCCAGCATCATTTCAATCACATCTTCTGCACTGCTGACACCGCCCATGCCAACCACAGGGATATTAACGGCATTCGCGACCTGGTAGACCATTCTCACCGCAACAGGGAAAATAGCGCTGCCGGAAAAGCCGCCCATCTTATTGGCTATTACAGGCTTTTTCGTTCGCAGGTCAATCCGCATACCCAGCATCGTGTTGATGAGGCTAATACCGTCTGCACCTGCATCTTCGCAAGCCTTTGCTATGGAAACAATATCCGTCACATTGGGCGACAGTTTCACGATCACAGGTTTTGATGTGACTTTCTTAACGGCTTTTGTTACTTCAGCGGCCGCTTTCGGGTCAGTACCGAAACTCATGCCACCACCATGCACATTGGGGCAACTAACATTCACTTCCAACCAACCCACCTGGGGCTGCGCGTCAAGTTTTTCACAAGTATAGGCATATTCATCAACAGAAAAACCGCTGATGTTTGCCATAACCGGCTTGTGAAAACACGCCTTCAGCAAAGGAAGTTCCTGTGTAATTACTTTTTCTACACCGGGATTTTGCAAACCAACCGCATTAATCATACCGGCTGTACACTCTGCAATTCTGGGAGTAGGATTGCCAAAGCGAGGCTCCTTGGTAGTTCCCTTAAAAGAGAAGGTGCCAAGGCAGTTAATATCATAAAGTTCTGCGTACTCATACCCATAGCCAAAAGTACCGCTTGCAGGGATCACTGGATTATCAAGGGTAATTCCGCAGAGGTTAACGCTCAGCCTTCCCATAGGATTTCCTCCTTCTTCATAACCGGACCTTCCTTGCAAATACGCTTGTAGCCGGTGATGGTCTTGCAGGAGCAACCCATACAGGCGCCAAAACCGCAACCCATCCGTTTCTCAAAACTCATTTGCCCGGAAGTGTTTGAAGCTCTGTACACGGCCTTCAACATTGGCTCCGGCCCGCATGTATAGAAATATGTGTAGTCCATACTGCTAAGCGCATCTGTTACAAAGCCTTTATGTCCATAGGAGCCATCCACCGTAGTTACGGTTACATTTGCACCTAACTCAAGAAATTCCTTCTCATAAAATACTTCACTTTTGGTGTTAAAACCCAAAATCACAGATACTTTTTTTTCCTGGGCAAGCAGTTTCTTGGCAAGAAGATACATAGGAGGAACACCGACGCCACCGCCTAAAAGTACAGGACGATCACCGCAGAGAGTCAAATCGTATCCGTTGCCCAGCCCTGTTAGGACATCCATTGTGCCTTCCTTCATTTGGGCCATTTGGGCCGTTCCTTTACCAACGACCTTATAAATAATGGTAAGGCAGTCCCCTTCCACATCACAAACAGAAATGGGACGTCGCAGGAACAGACCGTCAAGTTTGATATTTACAAACTGGCCGGGTGCTGTAATGGCACTTACATCACCCTGCAGGGTCATCTTGTAAACGTTGTCAGTTAAGGCAATATTCTGTTGTATTGCAAAATTACCCTGTTTCATCCAAACCCTACTTTCTGTTAAGCGTCAATCGTGGAGATCGTCAGCGTGGTTTCTTCCAGAACATCCAGAAGCACACGAACAGTATCCAGTGCTGTGAAGAGTGTCACGTTATTTTCAGATGCAGTCTTGCGGATATAATAGCCGTCACTGTCAGGGCCTTCCGCGCCGGGTGCTTTTGTATTAATCACATAGGCAATATGGCCCTGCCGAATTGCCTCAGGTATTTCTTCACTGCCACTGCTGATTTTCTGTAGAATATGTGTGCGAATACCATTACGTTTCAGGAACATCGCTGTGCCATAGGTGGCCTGAATGTTAAAGCCCAAATTGTAGAAACGGCGAATCAGAGGCAGTGCTTCTTCCTTGTCCTTATCAGAAATGGTAGCAAATACCGTGCCGTAATTCTGCAGATGCATGCCGGACGCCTGCAACGCCTTATACAGGGCGCGGTTGAGCTTATCATCATAGCCAATGGCTTCACCGGTAGACTTCATTTCAGGAGACAGATAGGTATCCATGCCTCTAATCTTGTTAAAGGAGAATACAGGAACTTTTACATACCAGCGTTTTCTCTCCTCCGGGTAAATGTCGAAGATACCCTGCTCCTTCAGGCTCTTGCCCAAGATAACTTCTGTGGCAATATCAGCCAGAGAATAGCCTGTAGCCTTGCTCAGGAAAGGAACTGTCCGAGAAGAACGGGGGTTTACTTCGATAATATATACATTGTCATTCTCATCTACGATAAACTGGATGTTATACAGGCCGATAATGCCGATGCCCAAGCCCAGTTTTTTTGCATACTGCAAAATTGTTCCCTTAACTTTATTGGAAATACTGAATGTGGGATAGACACTGATGGAGTCGCCACTGTGAACACCGGTCCGTTCGACAAGTTCCATAATGCCGGGCACAAATACGTTGATGCCGTCACAAATGGCATCCACTTCCACTTCCTTGCCTTGAATGTACTTATCCACAAGAACAGGCTTGTCTTCGTCAATTTCAACAGCAGTCTTCAAGTAGTGACGAAGTTGCTCTTCATTGGCTACAATCTGCATCGCACGTCCACCTAAAACGAAACTGGGACGCACCAAAACAGGATACCCAATTTCTCCAGCAGCGGCAATGCCATCCTCAATTTTTGTGACAGCTCTCCCCTGAGGCTGGGGAATATTCAATTCCTGCAAAATCTTTTCGAAGCTGTCCCGGTTCTCTGCGCGTTCAATAGCGGCACAATCTGTGCCAATAATCTTCACGCCGCGATCCATCAAAGGCTGAGCCAGGTTAATAGCAGTTTGTCCACCCAGGGATGCAATAACGCCCTCAGGCTTTTCAAACTCGATGATGTTCATAACATCTTCAGGCGTTAGAGGCTCAAAGTAGAGCTTGTCTGCCGTTGTATAGTCGGTAGAAACTGTTTCTGGGTTATTATTGATAATAATGGCTTCGTAACCGGAGTTTTTAATGGTGGTCACTGCATGAACGGTGGAATAGTCAAATTCCACACCCTGTCCAATACGAATCGGGCCGGCACCGAGCACAACGATTTTCTTCTTGTCTGTCAAGCGGGAATCGTTATTTCCGGTATAAGAGGAATAAAAATAAGGGATATATGCGCCGGTGTGGCAGGTGTCCACCATTCTGTAAATGGGGAACATTTTGTTTTCCTTGCGAATGTTATAGACATCCAGTTCATTGCAATTCCAAAGTTTAGCAATAAACTTATCGGAAAAGCCCATCTTCTTTGCTTCCAGCAAAGAATTTAAATCATTGGGCTGTGCCTTCAGTTTGGCCTCCATTTCCACAATGTGGACAATGGCTTCCAGGAAGTGCGCTGTAATCTTGGTTGCATCAAAAACAGAAGATACGCTCTCACCTCTGCGGAACAGTTCCGTGATGGCAAAAATATTGTCATCCTTAAACTCTGCAATATAGTCATAAAGTTCCTTGGTGGGCATATCGTCAAACTTAGCTTTATGGAAATGACAGGCCCCTACTTCAAGGGAGCGAACAGACTTCAGCAGGCACTCTTCCAGGTTGGAGCCAATGCCCATAATTTCACCAGTGGCCTTCATCTGTGTGCCCAAAGTGTTAGCAGCGGATGCAAACTTATCAAAGGGGAAACGAGGAAGTTTAGCAATCACATAGTCCAGCGCAGGTTCAAAGCTTGCATTGGTATTGGCAATCTTGATTTCATCCAGCGTCATACCCACAGCGATTTTGGCTGTTACACGAGCAATGGGATAGCCACTGGCCTTGGATGCCAATGCAGAGGACCGTGAAACACGGGGGTTCACTTCAATCAGATAGTATTCGCTGGAATTGGGGTTCAGGGCAAACTGTACATTACAGCCTCCTGCAATCTTCAACTCCCGAATTAATTTGATGGCACTGTCATTAAGCATCTTACGGTCCGCATCAGACAAAGTCATAATGGGGGCTACAACGATGGAGTCACCGGTATGCACACCAACGGGGTCAATATTTTCCATACCGCAAATGGTGATGGCATTGTCCTCAGAGTCCCGCATAACCTCGAACTCGATTTCCTTATAACCCTTTACGCTCTTTTCAATAAGAACCTGATGAACCGGGGAAAGTTTGAAAGCATTTAGACCAATTTCAATCAATTCTTCCTCATTGTAGGCAAAGCCACCGCCGGTACCGCCCAGGGTAAAGGCAGGACGAAGTACAACAGGGTACCCAATTCTTTCAGCAGCTTCTTTTGCCTCATCAATAGAATAGGTAATTTGAGAAGGAATGGTAGGTTCCCCAATGGACTGACAAAGCTCCTTAAACATTTCCCGGTCTTCAGCCCGTTCAATGGAAGCACTGCTTGTGCCCAGAAGTTCCACATTACATTCCCGCAGAACGCCCTTCTTCTCCAGCTGCATAACCAGGTTCAAGCCGGTTTGGCCTCCAATACCGGGGACAATGGCATCCGGACGCTCGTAACGGAGGATTTTAGCCATATACTCCAGCGTCAGAGGTTCCATATAGACTTTATCTGCAATTGTGGTATCGGTCATAATCGTAGCAGGGTTAGAGTTGCACAAAACAACTTCGTAGCCCTCCTCTTTCAGGGCCAGGCAAGCCTGGGTGCCTGCATAGTCGAATTCCGCTGCCTGTCCAATTACGATTGGACCGGAGCCAATAATCAATACTTTCTTAATGTCTGTACGCTTTGCCATCTATAATTCCTCCATCATTTCTTATACACTACTTTTCCGTTACATACTGTTAATACACATTCGCCCTGCAGTGTCCAGCCGGCAAAGGGAGTTGCCTTTCCTTTGGATAAGAAGTCTTTTGGGTCAACTGAAAATGCCTTTTCAAGATCCCACACTGTAAAGTCGTCTCCCATTGGAATGCCGAAACGCTTTCGCGGATTTATTGCAAGCAACTCTATCAACCGCTCCAGGGTAATCACTCCCGGCTTCACAAGTTTCGTGTAGAGTACCGGGAAAGCGGTTTCCAATCCCACTACACCGAAGGCACTTCCAGCAAGGCCCTTCCCTTTTTCCTCTGCGCTGTGGGGTGCATGGTCGGTAGCAATCATATCGATCGTACCGTCCGCGATGCCCTCAAGCAACGCAATCCGATCTTCTGCTGAGCGAAGGGGCGGATTCATCTTAAATCTGCCGTCTTCCTGCAAGTCGCAATCATCCATGACAAGGTAGTGAGGTCCTGTTTCACAAGTCACATCCAAGCCTCTTGCCTTGGCCTTCCGGACGATATCCACACTCTGCTTTGTAGAGATGTGGCAAACGTGGTAACTGCATCCGGTTTTTTCCACAAGTTCCAGATCACGGGCAATCTGCAAATACTCACTTTCGCTGCAAATTCCCTTATGCCCGTTCTGCTTTGCGTAGATACCATCGTGGATATATCCACCGTAAAGCAAATCATTCACTTCGCAGTGGGCAACAATCATTTTTCCAAGGGCTTTTGCACGGCACATTGCCTCTTCCATCATATTGTCTGCCTGAACGCCCCGGCCATCATCGGAGAATGCGATAGCGTCTTCTGCCATCGCTTCAAGATCAGCAAGCTG
>RHMF01000307.1_pt1 | contig 24622 bp, 28 predicted proteins | sample 5365151 | NCBI WGS metagenome assembly RHMF01 (sample SAMN10266501, study PRJNA497801) | feces metagenome | isolation source: feces | host: Bos taurus | place: China: Prairie of Fairy Mountain | collected 2017-08-14 | reverse complement strand
CTGCTGGACGAACCCTTTGCCGGTGTGGACCGGGAGCGCGCCGAGCGCATCCTGCAGCGCATCCGGGCCTTGGGCGTGCCGGTGCTGCTGGCAAGCCACGAAGAATATGTACTGGATCATGCCGACCGTGTTCTGCGTATGGACGGCCCGCCGCTGAAGATTGTGTAACAAAAACCTCGTAGAGTTTCGCCGCCGCGGCGGCGAAATAAGATAACATCCATTTTCTCCGGCGACATGTGCGTCGGAGAAAATACATCTCGGCCTGTAAACGTGCCAATTGTGCGCCGATGGCGCACAATTCGTGCGCTGCGACAGGCCGCAACCTTTTGTCGGAAAAGGCTTGCCTTTTTCGACAGGCTAAACCGGCCCCCGGAGTATTCCGGGAGCCGGTTGATATTTGTGTGATTAGCAGCCGCAGTTGTTACCGCAGCCGTTACCGCAGTTGTTGGCGGTCCAGACGCCGTTGTTGCCGCAGCCGTTGTTGCCGCAGCAGAAGAACAGAACGATGATGATCAGAATCCACAGGCAACTGCCGCCCCAGCCATTATTACATCCCATAAAAGAGTACCTCCCGGTCAGATTGGAGAGGGCTCATTGGCCTTCTCACCGTATCTTATGCGGCGAGAGGGAGGATGTGCGAAAAAAAGCTGCCACAGGAATCTGTGACAGCTTTTCGTTTAATCGGAGAACATGGTGTTGTAGCGCTGCAGTACGGTGGCAATTTCGGCGCGGGTGGCGTTGCCGAGGGGGTCCAGCAGGCCGGTGTCGCGGCCCTTGATCAGGCCGATGCCCACCGCCCAGGAAAGGCCGTCGGCAGCGTAGCCGTGGGCCTTGTCGGCGTCGGGGAACTGAGACAGGTCCCCGTCCAGAGGTGTGGTCAGGCACAGATAGTTTGCCGTGTAGCGGTACAGAATGACGGCCAGCTGTTCACGGGTCAGGGTGCCGGAGGGCTGGAAGGTGCCGTCGGGATATCCGTTGACAATGCCGGCGGCATTGGCCCAGTTGACGGCGTCGGAGTACCATTTTCCGGGGGGGACGTCGGTGTAGCCGGCATCGGCGGGGGTTTCCTCCACCCCTGCCATACGGAAGAGCAGGGTGGCCAGCATGGCGCGGTTTACCGTGGTGGAGGGTTCAAAGGTGATTTCGGTCATACCGTTGACCAGACCGTTCTGGTAGGCGTACAGTACGGCGCCGGCGTACCAGGAGGTGGAGACAATGTCGATAAAGGGGGTGTAGGTGATGCCGTTCAGCACGGTATCATAGTTGCCGCAAACCGACAGATAGGCCGCATCGGACAGGGCGGTCACGGTGCAGGAGGTGTTCTCGGCGGCAATATAGTGGTGACCGGCAGTCAGGGTGCCGGCGGCATCCACAGTGGTCCCTTCGGTGACGTCGATCAGACAGCCGGAAGTGAAGGTCAGCCCTACCCGGCCGGCATGAAACTGCAGACTGGACCCCGAGGGCAGTGTCACCGAGTCATTCCGGGACAGGGGCAGGTACAAAAATCCGTCGGAATACAGTTTCTCTTCGGTGGGAGTCTGATTCATGTAATTGCCCGTCAGTTCGGCCAGCCGGTTCAGAGCGTCTTTTTCAATTTGCGCGGTGCTGTTTTGGACCTGCTCCCGTATGACGCTTTCCATTTCGGGGATAAAGGTTCCGGTCAGATAGCTCAGGGTGATAAAGGGATCTTCGGCAGTACCCGGGACGGCCAGCGCGGCACCCAACCCGGCGACCAGAAGAGCGGCCAGAAGGACCGCGGCAAGGATTCTGTTACGCATAAGTCACTCCTCAGAAATCATGTAACTCAGTGTCAGAAGGCTGTCACCGAAATGAATTTTTTCCACCTTGACCGAGGGGTCGGAGATGGACAGCTTCTGGGTGGTGAAATTCCAGATGCCCCGCACGCCCAGATTGACCAGACGGTCGGCGGTTTCGACAGCCGCCGCTTTGGGGACGGTCAGCACGCCGATGCTGATGGGATGTTCGGCGGCAAACTGCTCCAGCTGATCGTTGTGCAGAACCGGGATGTCGGCAATGGTGGTGCCCACCAGGTTGGGGTCTACGTCAAAGGCGGCCAGCAGACGGAAGCCGTTCAGGGTGAAGTGAAAGCTTTCCATCAGGGCCTGACCCAGCTTGCCGGCACCCATGATGACGGCGGTGTGGCCCCGGTCCAGACCGAGGATCTGAGCAATTTCGGCGCGCAGACTTTCCACGTTGTAGCCGTAACCCTGCTGACCGAACCCGCCGAAGCAGGACAGATCCTGCCGGATCTGGGAGGCGGTCAGATCGAGGGATTCACCCAGAGAACGGGAGGAAATGCGCTCGATTCCGGCCTGCTGCATGTCGGTCAGGCGGCGGTAATACCGGGGCAGGCGGCGAATCACCGCAGGGGAAATGTGGTTCTTTTTCATATCGTTGTCTATCCTTTGGTACAATCCTCGAAAAGGATCGAATCTTCTGTTTTCAGTTTACTGTATCAGGCAGGACTTGTCAAACTTTTTAACAATCTTTTCTCTGGATATATATGGATGTCTCTAAAAATAAAAGAAAGCACTTAACAAAACAGGAATTGCATGGTAAGATACCAAAGGACGATTTGCCGCAGGACCGGGAAGAAACGGTCTGCGGCCATACCACGATTATTTGAAGGAAGGAAAAAGGATAAAAAACCGCTCCGTTTGAGAGGTTTTATCCGGTGGAAGCATGAAAAACATAATGAAGCGAATTTTTGCTGCTTTGCTGGCAGCGCTGCTGGTTATGGCTTTGGCCACCACGGCATTTGCTCATTCGGGACGTACGGATGGCAGCGGAGGCCACAAAGACAATAAAAACAAAAGCGGATTGGGCAGTTACCACTACCATTGCGGGGGATCTTCCGCGCACCTGCATGTGTCCGGCTACTGTCCCTATACCGATATTTTCCCCACCGGCGTTTCCGTGAAGGCGGAGAAGAAGACCTTGGGTATCGGAGAAAAGGTGAACATTTCTGCCACGGTTTATCCCGAAAACGCCTGCAGCACCCGTGTTTCCTGGAGCAGCAGCGATCCTTCGGTGGCTTCTGTGTACAACGGCGTTATTACAGCAAAGGCGTACGGAACGACCACCATTACGGCCGAAACCTTTAACGAGAAAAAGGGGACCGTCACCATTACCGTGAAAGAGATCACGGCCGAAAAGGTCACGGTCAGCGGCCTGCCCGAAGTTGACGTGTTTTACATCGGGGATGCCTTTACCCTGACCGCACAGATTTCGCCGGAAAATGTGGATAACCCCACCATTGTCTGGTCCAGCAGCAACGAACAGGTTGCTTCGGTTTCGGAAACCGGCAGTGTCACGCTGCTTGCGGAAGGCAAGGCAGAGATCCGGGCCACTGCAAGCAACGGCGTGTTTGGCAAAGTCGCTGTGGTTGTGAAGGAAAAGTATGTGGAAGCGGTTGAAATTGCCGAGTCCGAACTGGATGTGCTCCTTGGCGATCAGCGCAACATCGCCGCAAAGGTTTCTCCCAGCGATGCTACATACCCCGAACTGACATGGACTTCGGAAAATCCTGACGTGGTCAGCGTGGACGGCAACGGCAACATGACTGCAGTGGGCTGCGGCCAGACCGTCATTACCGCAACGGCCAGAAACGGTCTCAGCGATTCGGTTGTGGTGCGCGTCAGTGAGATCAAGGCACAGTCCCTTGAAATTCAGGGTGCCCCTTCGGTTCTGCTGGGCGGCACCATGTCTCTGACCGGAGCATTCACTCCGGCCGATACAACCGTTCAGGACATCACCTGGAGTGTTGACAATGCTGAGGTTGCCAGCGTTTCGCCCGACGGTCTGCTGACAGCCAACGGTGTTGGAACCGTGACCGTCACGGCCACCCAGAAGGACGTTTCCGCTACCTTTGTGGTCGAGATCCTTCCCATCAAGGTCGAGAGCATTGTCCTTACGGCAAGCACCGAAGAAAACCTGTCCAAGGATGACACCGTTACCTTCTCGGCTGAAGTATTCCCCGCCAACGCGACCTATCCCGAAATCACCTGGAGCGTCAGCGACCCGGAGGTTGCCACCATTGACGAAAACGGTGTCCTGCATGCACTGAAGGCCGGAAAGGTGACGGTGACCGCCACCGCCGGAGACGGATTTACCTCCGAATATGAGGTGACTGTTTCCAGCCCCTTCGCCCTTGTGCTTGCCATTGCCGTTGTGCTGGTTATCATTATTGTGATTTCTTCCGCAAGGAGAAAGAAGAAAAAGAATAAGTAATCATTTTCCCCGGTCGGCATCTTCCGGTGCCGACCGGTTTTTTGTATGGCCGGGCAAGAGTTCAGGAATCTTTTCCGGGTTTGTAAGGCGGTAATTTTTGTGGTACAATAGGCAGTGAGGTGAACAGGTATGTTTCAAGGTTTTTCCGACACCACAATTGATTTCATGTGGGGCATCCGCTTCAACAATGACCGCACATGGTTCATGGAACACAAGCAGGACTATATTGACTCCTTTTACGAGCCCATGAAGGCGCTCAATGCCGAGCTGTATCAGCGCATGAGCGAGGAGTATCCCAAGCACACTTTTGTCAGCAAAGTGGCCCGCATTTACCGGGATGCCCGCCGGCTCCACGGCCGCGGCCCCTATAAGGACCACCTGTGGCTGGCCCTGCAGGGCCCGGTGGACGGCTGGATGGATACCCCCAATTTCTTTTTTGAACTGGGCCCCGACGGCTGGACCTACGGCATGGGTGTGTGGTGCTCGCAGGCATCCACCGCCTACAAACTGCGCGCTCGCATGGACCGGGACCCCGAACCCATGGAGAAGCTGACCCGGCTGCTGAACAGTCAGAGCGAATTTGTTCTGGAAGGGGAGGAATACTCCAAAAAGAGGACCCCATCCAGTCCCATACTGGCTCCGTGGTACAACAAAAAGCACTACGCCCTGGTCCACTCGGAGGCAAACAGCGCCGTGCTGTACGACCATGCTTTGGCCGACCGCATTTATGAGGGTTGGAAATTCCTGATGCCCTTTTACGAGTATCTGGCCACTGTGCCCGGCGACCCGGACCCGCGTTATGTCGATTGATAAGAAAATTTTTCAATGAAAATTCCCGTGCAGCCGACACATACTGTCCTTGATGAAAGGCGGCGGTGGCATGAAAAAGGATTTTTTTGCTGCGAGGATGGCTTTGCCCGTCCTCGCGGTTTTTTTACTGGGGTGCTGCCTGCTTGCTGCCCTTGCGCAGGAGAGCAGACAGGCGGTGCGTGCCGATGCCGCCGCGGATGTGGAGCAGCCGGTCAAACTGATCGCCCTGACCTTTGATGACGGTCCCCGCCGGGATACCACCGGCAAACTGCTGGACGGACTGGCCCAACGGGGTGCGCCGGCCACCTTTTTCCTCATCGGGGAGCAGATCGTGGGGCAGGAGGACCTTGTGCGCCGTATGGAGGCCGAGGGGCACCAGATCGGCATCCACACCTACGACCATGTGACCCTGACCGGCCTGAACCGGGCCGACTTTGACGCGCAGGTGGACAAAACCCGGCAGATGCTGAAAAATATTCTGGGACACAACGATTTTCTTCTGCGTCCGCCCTACGGCCTGTACGATCCGGGGGTGCAGAACAAGGCGGAATGTCCCATTATTTTATGGTCCATTGATCCCAAGGACTGGGGGGACAAAAATGCCGACCGGGAGACGGCCCACATTGTCTCCGAGGCCCGGGACGGCGCCATCGTTCTGATGCACGACATTTACCCCGCCAGCGTGGAGGCTGCCCTGCGTGTGGTGGATGAACTGCACGGACAGGGGTATCTGTTTGTGACGGTGGAGCAGCTGTTCGCCGCCCGGGGAATCGAGCTGAAACCGGGAGAAGTCTATAATGATGCATATCCTTGAACCGGGCGCGTTTTTGCGTTCGGTTTTTCTTGACAAATTGGTTTACATGCTGTAAACTCAAAGTGAGGTTTACAAGAAGTAAACCAAAAGGAGGGCCAAGCATGGATGATTTGAAACTGGGCGCCATTGAGGCGCGCTTTGCCGATCTGATCTGGCAGCACGAGCCGGTTGGTTCGGGGGAACTGGTCAAGCTGAGCCAGCAGGAGCTGGGCTGGAAGAAACCTACCACCTATACCGTCCTGCGCCGCCTGTGCGAGCGTGGTTTGTTCCAAAACGAAAACAGTGTGGTCACTTCCTGCGTTTCCCGTCAGGAATTTTATGCCCGCCAAAGCGAAAAATTCGTGGAGGAGACCTTTGACGGCAGCCTGCCTGCTTTTCTGGCGGCCTTTGGCAGCCGAAAAAAGCTCAGTGAGGGGGAAATCAGTGAGCTGCAGGCACTCATCGACCAAATGAGGGGGTGAGCCGATGCTGCAAACTGCATTTCTGACCGTGGCGGGTTACAGCCTGCAGGCCGCTGTAGTCATTCTGGTGGTCATTCCGGTGCGCTTTTTGCTGCGAAAACTGGGCGCGCCCACTGTGGTTTCCTACGCCCTTTGGGCAGTGGTGCTGTTTCGCCTGCTCTGCCCGGTTTCCATTGAAAGCAGCGTCGGCGTCATCCCGGAGGAAATTGCCGACGTGCCGCAGGAGCATGCCGTTGTGGATTATCAGCATGTCCCAATGGACACAGCGATTTTGGCGCCCTATCTGTCTTTGGGCGATGCGATGGGCGGCAGCGTCGACGGCGTTGATTTTACTTATAAATCGGAAACGGCGGGACCCAATCAGGACGGTTCCGGCCGCATTTTCCCGATGGAAGCTCTGCTGCTGACGCTGGGCGTCCTTTGGCCGGTGGGCATTGCCGCGTTGGTAATTTACAGTGTGATTGCCTGGCTCCGCCTGCGCCGCAAACTGGTGGGTGCCGTGCCATTGGAGGGGAACATCCGGTTGGCCGACCGTATTTCGTCCCCCTTTGTCATGGGTGTGTTCCGGCCCAAGATCTATCTGCCGTCCAGCCTGTCGGAAACCGAGCGGGAATACATCATCCTGCACGAGCGGAACCACATCCGCCGTCTGGACCATGTGGTGAAAATTCTGGCCTTTGCCGCCCTGTGCATTCACTGGTTCAATCCGCTGGTCTGGCTGGCGTTCTGCCTGTCCGGCAAGGATATGGAGATGAGCTGCGACGAGGCGGTGGTCAAAAAACTGGGCGAGGGAATCCGTGCCGACTACTCGGCATCCCTGCTGAAGCTGTCCACCGGGCGCACGGTTATCGCCGCCACCCCGCTGGCCTTTGGCGAGGGGGACACCAAGGGGCGCATCAAGAATCTGGCCAAGTGGAAAAAACCGGCGGTGTGGATCACCGCGGTGGCTGTTCTGCTCTGCGTCGCCGTCATTGTCCTTTGTGCCACCAATGCCAAGGGGCCTGCCGACAACACCGACATCCCGCAGCAGGCCGGGCAGCCCGAGCCGCCGCCCCGCCAATTTGGCCCGGATCAGACCTATGTGCCCGAGCGGTGCCTGTATATGAGTCCGTTCAGTTCGTTTCTTGCGCTGGGCGGTGATTCGGGGTACCGTTATCAAATGGGAGACGGCGGATTCTATATGATCCGGCAGGATCCCGGCACGGCGATTCCGCCGTCTGAGGCAAAAATTCCGCTGGCCGAGGGAAACGGCTGGGCCAAGTGGGAAATGTTCCCGTGGACCGACAAGGAATGGGAAACCCTGTTCTGGCCGGAGGGTATGTGGAAGCTGGATATCAGCGGCTACGGAAAGCGGCAATATTGCGCCCTGTCACAAGGATACTGCCTGCTGCGTATGGACGGTGAACTGTGGCTGGCTGATATCAAGGAGGATGACAAAATCGGCACCCACGTCTGGAGCATCTACCAACTGGTGCCTCAGAGCACCAAGGGGGTCGTCCAGTGGGAATTTGCTCCCACACTCAGCTCCCGCCAGCCCTATTTCCGCTTCGAGTTCGACATGGAGTACGATGAGATCTCAGCCAACTGCACCGAGCGCCTTTTGGTGGATCTGGACGGCTTTGAGCATCCCGCAGGTGAGCCCGGGATTTATTCGCCCGAGTCGGATTATGCGCTGCGTTTCCCGGCCGGGCACGCCGTGTACTGGTGTCCGTGGGATGCCAACCGCGTCAATACCTCCCAAGCCACCATCAGCTTTGGGGTCAACAAGGATGGCACGACGGTCCACATGGGCACCATCTACATTCAGGGCCACCGGGTGGAGGAATCCGGGAACTGGATCTACACCGCCACTCTGGTAGGTACCGGACTGGTTATGGAGCAAAATCCCGACGGCGGCGCTGTTATCCGCGTGAAATAAAACAATGAGCCCGTGTCACGTCGACACGGGCTCGCTTTGTATTTTGATCAGACCTTGCCGCGCAGTTTTGCGGCGGCTTCCCGCTGCTGAACCTCGTACTCGTCCTCGGGCTCGTCCAGCACGATGGCGTGAGGCTTCTTTTTGCCGGTCTTGTGGTCAATGGTGACAAAGGTCAGGTAACCGTCCACCGCCTTCTGACCGTTCAGTTCGCTGGTCACATCCACGTGGACCATGAGACTGGTGTTGCCCACGTGGACCACCCGGGCGGTAAAGCGCACGATGTCGCCGCAGTGCACGGGTGAGGAGAAAGACATGCCGTGAATGTTGCGGCAGACGATTTCGCTGGGGTCGCCGTGCTCGCAGGCGGCACAGGCAAAGGCGGTCTCCACAAACCATGCCGAGGTGCGGGCGGCAAACAGGGTGCCGTGGTGGTTCAGATCTTCGCTTTTGACAAGATGGGTGGTGTAGTATTTTTTCATAACTGGTTCCTCCGATTCGATCGATATGGCTGTGCCAACATAAAAAATGTTACCATGAATGGGTAAAAAATGCAATCGGTTTGAGGAAGAGGGGAGCGCGCAGAATGTCGCTTTTTGCTTTACAGCATAGAATGGACTGACCGGCCCTTCGGTCGGTCCATTTTTTGATATGGAGGAAGCAAAATGGCGACCTTTTTCAATCAGGCGACCCTGACCTACAACGGAAACACTGTCAGCTCCAACATCACCACGGGAGAGCTGGTGAACGCCCTGACGGTCACCAAGACGGCGGTCATCGACACCTACACCCGGGACAGCGAAGTGACCTACGCGGTCAGCATTGTCAACACGGGAGATGCCCCCATCACCGGTGTGACCGTCACCGATGATCTGGGCGAATATGACTTCAACGGCACCACGCTGGTGCCGCTGACCTATGTGGAGGATTCCGCGACCCTTTTCATCAACGGTGTTCTGCAGGCCGACCCCGACGTGGAGGCCGGCCCTCCGCTGGTCATCAGCGGTCTGACCATTCCGGCCGGCGGCATTGCCACCCTGATCTATGTGGCCCGGGCCAATGAATTTGCGCCGCTGGATGCCGGCAGCACGGTCGTCAACCGGGTGAGCGTCACCGGCAGCTGCGCCGAGGAGACTGCCACCGCCACCGTCACGGTGCGCTCCGAGGCCGACCTGACCGTCGCCAAGTCTCTGACCCCTGCCACGGTGACTTGCGGCGGCACCCTGACCTACACCTTTGTGATACAGAACGCCGGGAACCGGGCGGTGGTGGCCACCGACGATGCTGTCATCACCGACACCTTTGACCCCGCTCTGAGCGACATTACCGTCACTCTGGACGGCACAGTTCTGACCGAAGGGGTCGATTACACCTATGACGAGGAAACCGGCGAGTTTGCCACTCTGCCCGGCCGCATCACGGTGCCTGCCGCCACCTTTATCCAAAACGATGACGGCACGTGGACGGTTCAGCCCGGCGTCAGCACTCTGACCGTTTCCGGCACAGTATAATCTGCAATCGACCAAACAGCCGCCCGGGAGAACATCCCGGGCGGTGCATTATTTGAGAAAAATCGATGGTTGCCACGCATACGGTGCCGTGATAAAATACCCTTACCATCTTCCAAAAGGAGAAAAACCATGAAGATTTCCGACAGCATAAAATACGTTGGTGTCAACGACCATGACATCGACCTGTTTGAAGGCCAGTACCCGGTACCCAAGGGCATGGCCTATAATTCCTATGTGATTGAGGACGAAAAAATCGCCGTCATGGACTCGGTGGACGCTCGCTTTGCCGATGTGTGGCTGGCCAACGTGGCCGCCGTGCTGAATGGCCGCAGCCCCGACTACCTGGTGGTGCAGCATATGGAGCCCGACCACTCGGGCAGTATTTTTCGCTTTGTGCAGGCCTATCCCGGCGTGAGCGTGGTGGCCTCGGCCAAGGCCTTTGGTATGATGAAGCACTATTTCGGCACCGAGTTTGAGGACTGCCGTGTGGTGGTGGGCGAGAATGACACCCTCTGCCTGGGTGAGCACACTCTGACCTTTGCCACCGCCCCCATGGTGCACTGGCCCGAGGTCATTGTGACCTACGACAGCAAGGACAAGGTGCTCTTTTCGGCCGATGCCTTCGGCAAGTTCGGCGCGCTGGACGTGGAGGAGCCTTGGGAGGATGAGGCCCGCCGCTATTACATCGGCATCGTGGCCAAGTTCGGCGGCCCGGTGCAGACCCTGCTGAAAAAGGTGACGGCGTTGGACATTCAGACCGTCTGTCCCCTGCACGGCCCTGTTCTGAAGGAAAATCTGGGTCATTACATCAAACTGTACGATATCTGGTCGTCCTACGCCGTGGAGGAAGAGGGCGTTATGATTGCCTATACCTCGGTGTACGGCCACACCAAGAAGGCCGTGGAGCAGTTGGCGCAGTTGCTGCGTGCCAAGGGCTGCCCCAAGGTGGTTGTGTACGATCTGGCCCGCTGCGACATGACGGCCGCCGTGGCCGACGCTTTCCGCTTCGGCAAAGTGGTACTGGCTACCACCACCTACAACGGCGGCATTTTCCCCTTCATGCAGACCTTCATCCATCACCTGACCCAGCGCGGCTGGTGCCGCCGCACAGTGGCCTTTGTGGAGAACGGAAGCTGGGCGCCCGTGGCGGCTCGCACCATGAAGACCCTGCTGGAAAAGAGCAAGGATCTGACCTACGTAGACCATGACGTGACCATCACCTGCGCCATGAGCGAGGACAACGCAGCACAGTTGTCCGCTCTGGCCGACGCGCTGTGCATCTAAGCATGGAGAATACCGTGAAAATCGTTGTGTTTGCGATCCTTGTGATCGCGCTGCTTGTGCTGCTGATTGCCTACATCTGCTACCGCATGGCATTTTACGCTTCCCGCAAGACCACCCTGCCCGAGGATGTGATCGACGTACCCAACGGGAAGGAGTACGCCCCCTTCCGTGAGCAGTTTGAAGCATGGGGCCGGGAAGTGCGCGCCATGCCCCGTCAGGAGTTTTCCATTACCTCCTTTGACGGACTGAAACTGTGCGCCAAATTTTACGAGTACGCCCCCGGCGCTCCCATTGAACTGATGTTCCACGGCTACCGCGGCAATGCCGAGCGGGACCTGTCCGGCGGCGTGCAGCGCTGCTTCAGTTTGGGCCGCAGCGCCTTTATCGTGGACCAGCGCTGCAGCGGAAAAAGCGACGGCCATGTCATTACCTTTGGCATCAAGGAGCATCGGGACTGCCTTTCCTGGGTGGACTTCATGGTGGACCACTTCGGCCCCGAGGTCAGGATCATCCTGTGCGGCATTTCCATGGGCGCCTCCACCGTGCTGATGGCGGCGGGCAACCCCTTGCCCGAGCAGGTCATCGGCGTGCTGTCCGACTGCGGATTTTCCACGGCCCGGGACATCATCAAAAAGGTCATCCGTCAGATGGGCCTGCCTGCCGACCTGTGTTACCCCTTTGTCAAACTGGGAGCAAGGATATTCGGCCGGTTTGATCTGGAGGAAACCTCGGCGCTGGATGCCATGGGTCGCTGTACCCTGCCGGTCATCTTCTTCCACGGCGAGGCCGACGGATTTGTGCCCTGCGATATGAGCCGGGCCAATTACGAGGCCTGTACCGCCAGAAAGATGCTGGTGACCGTACCCGGTGCCGACCACGGTCTGGCCTATCCGGTGGACCCCGAAACCTATCTGACTGCCCTGCGGGAGTTTTTTGGTCCAAACGCATCCTGCCAAACGCAACCTGTGAAATGTGAATAAGCAAACAACGCCGGCGGCCTTCCTGTGAAGGCCGCCGGCGCTTCAGCCTGTCAAAAAAGTCCTTTGTCAGCAGGAGCGTGTATCGCCCGGCGCACCCAGCAGAACCGGCTGGATCTGCCGGCCTTCCATGGCGGCCCGGACGGTGTCTACCACCAGACCGAATTCGGCCACCAGCGAGGTGGGTTTCTCCACAGGGTCATCCTGCCGGAAGGGGACCAAATAGATGTTTTTACGGCACATCAGCTCCCCGATATTCCGGGCGGCCGCCCCCAGTCCGTCGTTGGTGGACACGGCCAGCACCAACGGCCGGCCGTTGCGCAGATGGGCCTTGGCCGCCAGCGTCACGCTGGAGTCGGCTGTGCCGTGGGCCAGTTTGGACAGGGTGTTGCCGGTGCAGGGCGCGATGACCAGCACATCCAGCATCTTTCTGGGGCCGATGGGTTCGGCGGCATGGATGGTCCGGATGACCGGTCTGCCGCAGATGCGTTCCATCTCCTGCACAAACTCGTCGGCGCGGCCGAAGCGGGTGTCGGTGCCCGCCGTAATTTCGGATAGAATGGGGGTCACATCCCCAAAGGCCGCCTTGACCGCTTCCAGCGCACCCATGGCCCGGCGCAGGGTGCAGAAGGAGCCGCACACGGCAAATCCCACACGAAGGGTGTCCATGCTCATAATCCCTCCTCCCGCAGAATGTTGCATACCGTGACCCACACCGCCCGGGCCGCCGTCATAGGGGCCACCCGTCCGGGCAGGGACAGGGCGTGAATCGTCTTGACTCCCAGCTGACGGGCGGCCTCAAAGTCCACTCCCCCCGGCTTGGAGGCCAGATCGAGCACCAGACAGCCTTCCTTCAGTTCGGACAGCCGCTCAGCGTCCAGAACCCGGGCGGGCGCAGTGTTGACCACCAGATCGTAGGGGCAAAGCCAGCCGTCCAGCTCGTCGGTGTGTTCCACACAGAAATCGTGGGCTTCCACCCATGCAAGGTCGGCGCATTTGCGTGCCGACAGACTGACCTTGGCTCCTAACCCCTTCAGCCGGTGGGCCAGCAATTTTCCGATCCGTCCGCAGCCGATGACCAGCACCCGGGCGCCATGCAGGGTGATGGGCAGTTGCTCCATGGCGATCTGGATGGCCCCCTCCACCGTGGGCACCGCGTTGGCCATCGCCAGTTCCTCCCGGGCGAAGTAGTCGTGGAGAACCAGTCCCCGCTTGGCGGCCAGCGCCGCCGTATTGGGGTCCACCTTGCCGGCGCAGATGACCTGTCCGGGGCGCAGAGCGTCCAGAATGGCAGACAGGGGATGGGACCGGTGGGACAGGGGGGTGTTCAGCAGACTGCCGTTGCCCGTCACCGGCAGGGGCAGGATGACGCAGTCGGCCAGATGGGCCTGTGACGGTTCCTCATCGCAGTCTTCCACGGCCTGTTCCAGTGCGTATATATGGACAGTGTGGCCCTCCCGGTGCAGCAGCTCGGCCAGATACACCTGCCGCTGATCGCCGCCGATGACCCACACATTCAATCGATGTTTCAATGGGCATCCCTCCATTGGTTTTCGGATGCCACATCTTATTCGACAGGAGAAGAATGGGTGCAGAGCGTGGAAAAGGCGCCGTGCGAAACTCGCACGGCGCCTTGGTGTTTTTTAGGGCTTTTTCCGCAGCAGGTCCTGCTTGATGTCCCACAGCTTCTGGGACAGGTCCACGTAGTAGTGGTGGGGGTTCTCAAAGCGCTTGACCTCGTCCCACAGGGTGTCCACCTGAGCGGCGCAGTAGGCGCGGCTCTCCTCGATGGTGGGCTGCTTGTACACCAGCTCGCCGTTCAGGAAGATGGGCTCCAGCAGGGGCTTGGCGGTGAAGTTGGTCATGGTCTTGCGCTTCCATGTTTCGATGGGGTCGAAGATCTCCAGCGGCTGGCTTTCGTCAATGACCTCATCGTGGAGGGTCAGCAGGTCGGCTTCGGCCTTGCCGGTCTCGTTGTCAAACAGGCGGTAGACCTTCTTGAAATGGGGGGTGGTGATCTTGGCGGCATTTTCGCTGATCTTGATCTTGGGGCGGATGGTGCCGTCCTCATTCTCCACAGCGGCCAGCTTGTACACGCCGCCGAAGACCGGCTCACTCTTGGAGGTGATCAGACGCTCACCCACGCCGAAGCCGTCGATTTTTGCTCCCTGTACCAGCAGATCGCGGATGATGTACTCATCCAGCGAGTTGGAGGCCATGATCTTGCACCCGGTCAGACCGGCGTCGTCCAGCATCTTGCGGGCCTTTTTGGACAGGTAGGTCAGATCGCCCGAGTCAATGCGGATGGCGCAGTTGGTGATGCCGCAAGCCTTGAAGGCCTTGATGGCGTTGGGCACGCCGGATTTGAGCACATTGTAGGTGTCCACCAGCAGGGTGGCGGCGTTGGGATACAGCTCGCAGTAGGTCTTGAAGGCGGTGTACTCATCGTCAAACATCTGCACCCAGGAGTGGGCCATGGTGCCGCCGGCGGGACAGCCGTACCACAGGTCGGCCAGGGTACAGGCGGTACCCGAGGCACCGGCAATGTAGGAGGCGCGGGCGCCCGACAGCGCGCCGTCGGCGCCCTGTGCCCGGCGGGAGCCGAACTCGGACACCGGGCGGCCCTGAGCGGCCCGGACGATGCGATTGGACTTGGTGGCGATCAGCGACTGATGGTTGACCGTCAGCAGCAGGAAGGTCTCGACGAACTGGGCCTGAATGGCGCTGGCGCGCACGGTGAGGATGGGCTCGCCGGGGAAGATGGGGGTGCCCTCGGGGACCGCCCAGATGTCACCGGTGAACTTGAAGTTCTTCAGGTAGTCCAGAAATTCTTCGGAGAAGCAGCCCTTGCCCCGCAGGTAGGCAATGTCCTCCTCATCAAAGGACAGGTTCTGAATGTATTCCACCACCCGGTCCAGACCGGCGGCAATGGCAAAGCCGCCCCCGTCGGGGACGCTGCGGAAAAACAGGTCGAAATAGCAGATGCGCTCTCCCATTCCGCTGCGCAGGTAGCCGTTGCCCATGGTCAGTTCGTAGAAGTCGCAGAGCATGGTGTAGTTGATGTGATGTTTCATGACGGCTCCTCCTTATTTGCGGTTGAGGACGGTGACCTGCAGGCCCTCGAGGATGTCCAATGCCTTTTCATGCATGACGCTGTCATGGGAGGCGGTCAGATTGGCATCCACCACGATTTCGGCCTCGGGCAGGGCGGCCTTGGCGATGACGGCGTTGGACAGCACGCAGATATGGCTGACCAGACCGCAAAGCTCCACCTGTGCGTAGTCGCACTCTTCCAGCCAGTTGCCCAGTTCCAGCGAGGGGAAGGTGGGCTTGCAGAAGAACTCATCCTTGTCCTTGGAGGCGTCGGCCACCTTGTCGTAGATGTACCAGCCCTCGGTCTCCCGGATGCAGTGCTCCACGGGCAGTTTGCGGCCCTCCTGAGTGTCCAGATAGTCGGCATCGTGGGTGTCCACAGTGAAGATGATGTCATCTCCGTTCTTGCGGTACTCCTTGATGCGCTCCACGATGGGGCCGGCCAGCGCCTCGGCGCCGGGGAAGCCCAGCGAGCCGGTTACGAAATCATTCTGATAGTCCACAACGATGAGTACGCGGTTCATACGCCTTCCTCCTTCAGAATCCTGTCATAGCAGTAATAGGGGTTGTCCCGGTTGGGGAAGTAAAACTCGGCCAGTTTGGTAAAGCCGTGCTTGGTGATGAGATGCTGCATGCGCTCATTCATGCAGTAGGTGTCAATGCGCAGGGACTCCACACCCCGGCGCAGGCCTTCGCGTTCAAACTGCTCGAAGAGCAGTCCGGCCACTCCCTTGCCCATGGCGCAGGGGTCCACCGCCACCCGGTGCATGGACACGGCGGGTTCGCTGCGGCGGAAGGGGAGGGGCTCATAGTCCGGCTCATGGCGGCAGACGATGGCGGCCACGCCCAGAACGGTGTCCGTTTCATCCGTCACGCACCAGAGTTCTTTGCGGGCAATGTCCTCGGCGTACAGTTCGGGCAGGGGGTAGTCCTCGCCCCACTGGTCGCTGCCCCATGAAATCATCTCGGCCACGGTGCGCTGCACCAGTGCCCAGACGGTGTCCAGTTCTTCCGGACGGACAAGTCGGATTTGGTTCATCATCACACCTCGTTACAGGGGCAGCGGGCCCATGGCATCGTGCAGTTCCCGGGTGATGGCACCCCGGAACAGCCGGTCGGACCAGGCGTGCATATCCTCCAGCTTGGCGGGAATGCGGGCCGGCTCCAGTTTGCCGTTGGTGCTCAGGTCACAGTCCAGAATGAACCGGGTCTCGCTGTCGGGGGCGGTCTGACCGGGGATGTTCCTGCGCATCATGCCGGGGCCGGCGTGGACCTTCAGACGGCAGCCGTCCTTGAGAAGGGTGTCAATGTCCACCGAGCACTTGGTGACGGCGGCCTCGTCCACATCGGGTTCCTCCAGAATGCCAAGCCACTGGCTTTGAATCAGGTCATCCCAGAGCAGGCCGTCCATGCCCACCGCCTTGCGGGAAAAGGCGTTCAGATAGCGCAGACCCATGCGCTCAAACCATGCGGGCTGATAGATGCGGATAAAGTGGGCCAGCAGAATGTCCAGCCGCTGGGCAAATTCCTCCCACCGGGTGTAAGCCACGGTGGACAGGGCAATGAAATCGGCCGTCAGGTTGACCTTCCACTTGCCGTCAGCGCTGATGAAATTGTAATTGGTTACAGGGGTGCTCTGCTGCAGGCTGGCGTTGGGGGTGCCCACGCCGTTGACCTTGGGGGGCGGGAACTCCTGCCGGGCGACAAACTGCGGATACTCACCCCGGATGGCCTCCTGAAACTCGGCGGGTGGATTGGCCGAAATGGTCAGAATGGTGGGGAAACGCAGTTGGCAAATGACCTCCACCAAGGGGGATCGGGTGTATAAATATCGCTCGTCTTTGGGGGCGAACAGCATAGACTTGCCTTCTTTCAGTCAAAGAACTTGTGGATGCGGTCGTAGGGGGAGACGATGCAGTCAAACCGTACCGCCTTGCCTTCGATGGAGTGGTCGGGCTTGATGCCGGCCAGATAAGGGCCCTTGGGCGGGCGCTTGATAAGCAGTTTTTTGGGTCTGGCCTCCATGGCGGCACGCAGCAGTTGGGCCTCGTCCATGCAGGGCAGCTCCAGTTTCTGAATCATCTGCAGCTTCTTTTTGACCAGTGCGCTTTTCTGCCGGGCGGGGAACATGGGGTCCAGCAGCACCACGTCGGGGGCCGGGTCGGCCTTGGGCAGTTGGGCGGCGCTGTCGCCGTAAAGGGCGGTCATGCGTGCGACGATGTCAGACAGTTGGGGGTGGTGGGATGCACGCTCCAGCGCGTCACACAGCAGGGCGTAGACCACGGGATTGCGCTCGTACAGGGTCACGTGGAATCCGGCGGCGGCAAGGAAAAAGGAGTCCTCACCCAGTCCGGCGGTGGCATCGATGGCGCGCAGAGGGGCGTCGGCGTTTTTGATTTTGGCCGCCTTGACCAGAAACTCCCCGGACAGGCCCTTCAGCCGGGGCAGCAGGTGGGTAAAATCCCCCCGCAGTTCCTGTCCGTCGGCGCAGAGGGTCAGCCCCTCACTGTCCAGCCGCAGGGTCAGGCCCTCTTGGGTGTCCTCGGTATGAAATTGTTCTCGCAGCCGTGCGGCGGCCTCGGTTTCGGCCATATGGGGCGCGATGTGCAGTTTGACCGGGGCGGCGGATGGGGAAATTTCGTTCATACCATGCATCCTGTCTTTTCTCATTCTTAATCTTATATTTTATCCCCTTTGCCCCGGAATGTCAACGAATGCGCAGATGAAAGGGCCCGGAAGTCAACTGACTTCCGGGCCGCAGGTGTTACAGATAGTGATATTTCTTCCGGTGAATGAGAATGAGGGCGGCTGACACCACCATGGACAGTCCTTCGGACACGATGACCGAGGCCCACACGCCGTCCAGTTCCCAAATCAGGGGGAGCAGCAGCACGGCGGCCACCTGAAAGATGACTGTGCGGGTAAAGGAGATGATGGCCGAGTTGACGCCGTCGTTGAGGGCCGTGAAGAAGGAGGATGCGTAAATGGCATACCCCGAGAACAGGTAGGAGATGGAGAAGATGCGGAACCCCCGTACGGTGATGGCCAGCAGCTGGGCGTCGTACCCCACGAAAAAGGCTGACAGGGGTCCGGCCAGCGCCGTGGAAATGGCCGTCATGACCACCGAGGAGGCGGCGTAGATGAACACGCTCTTGCGCAGCAGACTTTTCAGTTCCGTGTGGTTTTGTGCGCCGTAATGGTACCCCACCACCGGGGCGGTGCCCATGGAATAGCCGATGAAGATGGACAGGAAAATCAGACACACGTACATGATGACGCCATAGGCTGCCACGCCGTCTTCCCCGGCAAAACGCATCAGCTGTACGTTGTAGAGCATGTTGACCAGCGACATGGACACGTTGGTCAACAGTTCGGAAAAGCCGTTGCTGCAGGTTTTGGTCAGCGCCCGCAGGTCAAATTTGGTGCCGGCCAGCCGCAGCAGGCTGGTGTTGGGCCGCAGAAAGTAGAGGACAGGAATCAGACCGCCCACCACCTGACTGGCGGCGGTGGCCACGGCGGCGCCCACCAGACCCAGCGGGATGACGGCCACCAGCAGAGCGTCCAGCACCATGTTGGTCACGCCGGAGGCTACCGTGACAGCCAGACCCAGTTTGGGCTTTTCGGCGGTGACAAAAAAGCTCTGAAACTCAAATTGCAGAATGCAGAAGGGAAGGGCACCCAGAATGATGCGTCCGTACAGCACGCAGTCGTCCAGCATGGTGCCCTCGGCGCCCAGTGCGGCGGCCAGGGGACGGATGAAAATCAGACCCAGCACCGTCAGGACCACGCCCACAGCAAAGGAGGCATACACGATGAGGGAAAAGTATCGGTTGGCCTTGTCCCGGTCCTGTTCACCCATGGTTTTGGACACCAGTGCGCTGCCGCCGGTGCCGAACATAAAGCCGACGGCCGACAGCATCATCAGGAAGGGCCAGATGAAATTGACGGCTGCAAAGGGGGTCTTGCCCACGAAATTGGACACAAAAAGCCCGTCCACGATGCCGTAGATCGAGGTGAACAGGATCATCACGATGGACGGGAAGGTGAAACGCAGCAGTTTCGAATAGGTAAAATGGTCGGATAACTGAATGGACATGGAGAATTTGGCTCCTTAGAATTGCAGTTGTTTGTAAAAATCCAGCGTGCGGAATCCGCGCTCCAGCTGGGTCAGCAGAAAGGCCTCGGTGGCATGGGACAGCAGATGCAGACTCTCGTCATCGACTTGGAAGGAAAACAGCCGCTTGGGGTCGCCGTAGACGATATACCGCAGGGCGGACAGGGCGCCGGGGGACAGGGGCATGGAGATGCCCTCGCCCACCTCGCCGCGACAGGCGGCGCAGTGGACCACCCCTTCGGACAGGTTGAACTGGGCATTTGCAGGCTGCTCGGAACCGCACACCCCGCAGCAGTCGGCCAGGGGAGCATAGCCGCACACAGTCATCAGCCGCAGTTCAAAGGCGGCCTTAACCAGTTCCAGCGGTTTGTTCAGCGCATCCAGCGCGTACAGGGAGTTGAGCAGCAGGGACAGCAGTTCGGGTTCCGGTTGATTTTCCTCGGCCACGGCCTCGGTGACTTCGGCAAAATAGGAACCCAGTGACAGTTTCACAAGGTCCTCCCGGACATGACGAAACAGAGCGACGGTGGAACCTTCGCTCAGGGTGTAATAGTCCTTATACTCGAACAGGGTCATGTCCGACCAGGCCAGCAGCTGGGAAGACGCTGCCAGCGCGCTGCCCTTGCGGCGGCAGCCCCGGGATTTCACGGTGCGCTTGCCGCCTTCCTCGGTCAGTACGGTCAGGATCTTGTCCGCTTCTTTGTAATTGGTTTCCCGCAGGACGATGCCCTTGGTCACAATGTGCATACAGTCACCTTATGTAAGGGGACTTAGGTCCCCTGAGTTGGATCGGTTGGTTCATTGGGTTCCGGCCGCCCCATCACAAACGGCTCCTTGAAGGGCTGGCCGAAAAAGTCCCCCTTCGCGCCGGAAACCGTTCGATGGTACAGAGAATAGGCCTCGGGCAGCCCGGTGCGTGTAAACAGATCCCAAAGTGATTCAGCGGTCATGAAAATGCCCCCCTTGGGTTTAGGGTTTCCGATGACCGCTGTGATATAAGAGGAAAATCTTACTCGTCTTTAAAGCCGAAGTTTTTGATGAGATTGACGTTGTCTCTCCAATTCTCTTTTACTTTGATCCAAGTTTCCAGATAGACCTTGGTGCCCATGAAGGCCTCCACGTCACGGCGCGCCAGAGAGGAGATCTTCTTGAGCATGGCGCCGCATGCCCTTGTGGGAATCCTTTTCGCAGTAGATGGTCACGTGCATGTCGATGATGCCGTCGTCACGCTCGCTCCACTTGGTGACCTCCACGGCGGTGCCGTGGGGGATCTCCTTGTCCAGACAGAGCAGCAGCTTTTCCCGCACGATCTCGGCGGCGATCTGACGCTCGGGCTGGTCGCTGGTCATGTCCTCGGGGAACAGCTGGGGACCCTCGGGCAGGAAGGCGTCCAGAATGTTCAGCAGTTCCTCGGTGCCCTCGTTTTCCTTGGCCGAGATGGGAACCACGGCGGTCCACTGGTGGGCCTCGCCGTAGACGGCCATGACGGCCAGCAGGTCTTCCTTTTTGACGGTATCGATCTTATTGATGACCAGCACGGCAGGGCAGCCCAGGGCCTTGATGCGGTCGATCAGCTCCTGCTCGGGGGCGCCGATGTTGGCAATGGGCTCCACCACCAGCACGATGGCGTCCACGTCGGACACGCTCTGACGCACCACGTTGACCATGTAGTCGCCCAGACGGGTGCGGGCCTTGTGCAGACCGGGGGTGTCCAGCAGCACGAACTGGCTTTCGCCCCGGGTGACCACGCCGGTGATGCGGTTGCGGGTGGTTTGGGGCTTGTTGGTGACGATGGCCACCTTGTCGCCCACCAGAGCATTGGTCAGAGTGGACTTGCCCACGTTGGGCCGTCCGCAGATGGTAATAATGCCGCTTTTTTTGATAAGCATATTGTTTCCTCGTTTTCTGTTTATTTGGTGGCGGCGCAACGGGGCCCCGCAGCGCGGGGCGGCGCATTTGCGCCGTAAATTCGCAGCCACAGGCGGAGAATTCCGCAGGGCGAATTCATTTCGCCCGAGGAAGTAAAATCCTTTGGGGTTCCCCGCAAAACGCTATGCGTTTTGTGGGGGCAATTTTTTTATCGGGTGATACCCAATGTTTGCAGAATGGCTTCCTCGCGTTCACGCATCTGGGCCTTCATGGGGCCTTCGTCCATGTGGTCGTAGCCCAGCAGGTGCAGCACCGAATGGACACACAGATAGGCCAGTTCCCGCTTGAGGGGGTGACCGAACTCGGTGGCCTGTTCGGCGCAGCGCTCCAGCGAGATGACCATGTCGCCCAGCGGGACCAAGTCGGTGTCCGGGTCGGCCCAGTCGGCGGTCGGCTTGTCCCCCGGCTGCAGGTCAAACATGGGGAAGGACAGCACGTCGGTGGGGCGGTCCACATCCCGCTGTTCCCGGTTGATGGCGTGAATGCCCTCGTCATCGGTCATCAGCAGATTGATCTCACAGGGGACGAACACCCCTTCGGCATCCAGCGCGGCGGTGATGACACGGCGCAGCAGCCGCTTGTGGCGCCATGCGCCGGGAAGGCCGGAGGAAAAACGAAGTTTGTGTTTCATCTTCAGCGCCGCCTTCCGTAATTCTGATTCTGCGCTCTGGGCTTATCGGCCGGCTTTTTGGATTCCTCGTACTTGTCGAAGGCCTTGACGATGTCACGCACCAGCTTGTGGCGCACCACGTCCCGGTTGGACAGGCGCACCACGGCGATGTCCTCAATGCCGCTGAGCAGCTGGGCGCAGGTCTCCAGACCGGAGTCGCTCTGCCGGGGCAGGTCGATCTGGGTCACGTCGCCGGTCAGCACCAGACGGGACCCCTCGCCCAGACGGGTCAGCGCCATCTTCAGGGTGGACAGGGATGCGTTCTGGGACTCGTCAATGATGATGAGAGAATTATTTAAGGTACGGCCGCGCATGTAGGCAAGGGGAGCGATTTCAATGGTGCGGTTTTCCATGTAGCGCTGCACACGCTCCCGGCCGAGGATCTCATCCAGCGCGTCGTACAGGGGGCGCAGATAGGGATCCACCTTGTTCTGCAGATCGCCGGGCAAAAAGCCAAGGCGCTCCTCGCCGGCTTCGATGGCGGGGCGGCTCATGACGATGCGCTCGATCTCCTTGCGGTGGAAGGCGGCCACAGCGGCGGCCACGGCCAGATAGGTCTTGCCGGTACCGGCGGGGCCGATGCAGATGGTGACGGTGTTGTCCTTCAGGGCTTCCACGTAGCTTTTCTGACCCAAAGTACGGCACTTGATGGGCTTGCCGTTTTGGGTGACCACAATGACGTCCTTCATGGCCCGCAGAGCGCCCTCCACGTCACCCGAGCGCACCAGATCCATGATGCGCAGCACGGTGAACTCGTCGATGTGCTCTCCGGCGCTGTTCATTTTCTTCAGAGCCAGCAGGGTGTCGGCCGCCGTGTTGACGTCCTCTTCGGTTTCGCCCTTGACCTCCACGGCGCCGTCCCGGCTGATGATGGAGACCTCCAGATTGTTTTGCAGGGCCTTCAGGTTGGCGTCAAAAGCGCCGAAAACACCCTGCTGCTGTACGATGTCCAGTTCCACTTGTCTGTTGTACAAGAGTCTTCCTCCCAATGTATCATTCGGTGACACCGGGCCGCCAGCGGCCGATCTCGCCGTCAAATTCCACAGTTTTTCCGATCTGCTCGCTGCACTCGGCAACCAGCGTGACCTTGAGCATGCCGCCGTTCTGGGTGCAGGTAAAGGCGGTGTGGACCACCTGTCCATCGTGGTCGGTCACAAGGGCGTGCAGCCGCTGCTCCAGTTGGCTGCGCAGCAGTTGCTCGGCGGCCTTCGGGTCGATGGCTGCCGCTGTCAGATCGTATTCCCGCACCGTCTCCCGGGTCAGCGCCACGGGGACAGTCCCCACCTTAGGCAGGGACAGACTGCGCGTTTCTGCTATTTTATCATATCTGTTATAGGAAATTCCACCGTTTTTATAAAATTGAAGGCGATGAGAGAAAAAAGTCAGACTCCGGCGGACGGTTTCCTCCCCGGTATAGGTCTTTACGTTGGCCTGAAGGGGGATGACGGCGGATAGGGTGCGCCATGTACGGGCCTGTACCACCCCTTCGGCCCGCACAGTCAGGGTGCCCATGTCAATGGTGCTGTATTGGGGTTCCTTCAGATCGATGACGCCGCTGATGATGATCTCACCCTGCGCCACTGTGTCTCCCACGTCGAATTGGGACTGTCCGTTGAGTACCCGCAGTTTGGTGATGATGCCGGCGCCGTCGGCCACGATGTGGGCGGGAACGGTCTCATCCACCACGGCCGGCTTGGGGATGCGCTCGGCTACCAGCACCTCGGCCCGGGTGCCGTGGAGGTTGACGGCGATCCACGCCAAATCATCCAGCGCCAGCCGCACCTGATTGCAAACCAGATTTTCGTCGATGGAGGGTCCGTACGCCCCCGGCCGCACCCCGTGTTGTTTCAGTTCCTCCAGAATGCGCTCGGTGGGCAAGCGCTCATTGCCCGATACCTCCACAGTCAGGACAAAGCGGGACAGCACAGCCACGGCGCACAGGGCCAGCGCCAGCCCCAGCAGAAGAGCATACCGCCGCCGGAATCGGGACAGGAAGTGGGGCAGACCGGAGCGCTCCAGCACGGTGAAGTCGCACCCCACCCGCCGGGCCAGCGCTTCTACCTGCCTGGCGTTCTGCCGGGCGATGCGCAGGCGCAGAGTGTGCTGGTCGGGCAGTTCCAGCCCCCAGAAGGCCACGCCCCCCTGGGCGCACAGGTTGAGAAACCGCTCGGGGAAGGCGCCGACCACTTCGATCCGAAGACTGCCCCGCAGATAATTGATCCAGTTTTGCATGGCTGCTCTCCCTGTTATAAATAAGTAGTTTCAGGTCAGTTCCACTGTGTGGATTCTGCCTGTGATGCACAGTTCGGTGCCGTTCATACCCCGCAGTTCCAGACCGCACCCCAGTACCCGGATGATCATCTTTCCGCCGCTGATGTGGATTTCCTCCCGACTGTATGAGAGGATCCCCTTGTGGTATTCCACCCGAACTTCCCGATCTCCCAGCAGTTCAATGTGGGGCAGTCCGGCCACGTCAGCCGGCAGGTCCAGCGCCCGCACCGCCCGTTCCAGAATGTTTTCCTTTCGCTCCAAAGGCCCATCACCTCGGAAAAGGATATGCCGCCGTCCGGCCGCGTTTTCCTGTTATCGGTATTTTTGCCCTCTTTTTCCACCCTCATGCAGGACAGAAGAGGACGCATCTGCCGGAGGGAAAAATTTTTTTAAAAAAATATTAACAATAATGATTATTGTTATTGACAAGAAGAAAATTCTGTGTTAGGATGTACTCACAACAGAGGAGCACACAACACAGAGCGGTGCTTCCTAACAAAGTACAAAATATAATTAACATGA
>RHMF01000197.1_pt1 | contig 24674 bp, 35 predicted proteins | sample 5365151 | NCBI WGS metagenome assembly RHMF01 (sample SAMN10266501, study PRJNA497801) | feces metagenome | isolation source: feces | host: Bos taurus | place: China: Prairie of Fairy Mountain | collected 2017-08-14 | reverse complement strand
CGTGCCCTCTACGAGATGTATTACCTCGGCAACTACGCCGAGATAGACGGCGCCATCTTCACGCGGTCCAACATACGCCTCGCCACCGAGATTCCCGAGGGGCTGCGCAACTACCGCGTCTTCTGCGACCCGTCGGCACTCCGTGGCGCCGACTGGTTCGCCTGCGTCCTCTCCGCCACCGACAAGGACGGCAACGTGTGGATCGTCGACACCTACTCCGTCAACACTGGAACCCGTGAGGCGGTGGCACGCCATCTCCAGGACTGGTGCCGGACATGGGACGTGAAGTCGGTACACATCGAGACCAACGGCCTCGTCGGCATCGACTTCTACGAGTTCGCCCAGAACAGCGGCCTGCCCGTGGACGGGTGGTACAGCCGAGGCAACAAGTACCAGCGCATCGTGGACAACTACCAGAACCTCACCACGCAGATGTACGTCCTCGACACCGAGGCGAATAGAGCCTACCTCGAGCAGGTCTACACCTTCGCCGAGAAGTGCGAGCACGATGACAACATCGACGCTATCAACAGCAGCTTCAACCTCCAACGCTGGACGATGTAAATCAACATTTTTCCGAATTTTTTTCCTGACTATTGCGAATAATAGATTTTCATTCTATTTTTGCAGTGACCAAAAACCAATTTTTTAGAGTGAGAATAGCAGACTATATCGGTCGCATGTTTCCGTGGCGCAGTCGCCATGCCATTCTCCGCCCGTCGTACTGGGTCGGAGGCTGGGGAGGCCTGACGTGTTTGCCCTTCGGCGAGCTCGTCTTCCAGAACATCGTGGAGATGCTTACCGACCTCAACAACGACATCACCTTCACGCTGGTTTCCGACCGTGGCCGCATGACCTTCGCCGAGTTCGTCCGCTTCTTCAACGAGGAGGGCGAGGCGGCCTTGTGGCGTGTGTACCGCTACGGCTACGCCGTGGTGGGCGTCAAGTGGAGCAGCGATGCCGACAGCCGCTACGTCATGGGGATGCGCCTGCTCAACCCTGGCGAATGGCACGAGGTGACCGACTACGGCAAGACCTACATCACACCCAACGACGGCAGCCTCACCGCCTACGTCATGAAGTCCACGACCTTCGTCGTCAAGGGCGTGAGCGACTGGGAGCTGTGCCGCCCTGCCATCGAGTTCCTTGACAACACCATGAACGCCTCCAACACGGGCGTAAAGAAGATGGGAGCCTTCGTGGTGGCCTCTCCTGAGACCCCAAGCGGAGCGCCGTCCAAGGTCGTGCTGCACGAGGACGACAAGAAGGCGATGGAGGAGGAGATCTCCAAGGAATACGGCCTGCTCAACCGCCAGCGGCAGATCATGCTGCTGCCGCAGGGCATGAAGTTCGAGACCATCAACCTCACGGGCATCGACACCAAGCTCACGGAGCGTGTGAAGCTCAACGTGGAGCTCATCGCCGACCGACTGAAGGTGCCGGCCTCGCAGATCGCCGTCATCGACGCCACGGCAGGCAAGTCGCTGAGCAACGGCGGCGAGGTCCACGAGGGCGACCGACTGAAATATAAGACCTACGAGCGCACGCTCAACAAGACCTTCGTGCTGTTGGCCAAGTGGCTCGGCATCGAGGTCTCATACACGATCTACAACAAGCCAGCCGACGCTGTTACTGGCACAATAACCACGATAGGATGAAAGACAAGATAAGAATCAACGACACCACGCTCATCGGCAACTGGGAGGAAGTGACCGACATCGAGCTCTCCAAGATCACGAAACGGGACACCGACACCGCCAGGCTCAACGGCATCATCGTCAAGGGCTACGAGACCAAGTTCGGTGTCGTCAACGAGAACGGCGAGCGCTACGAGCCTGGCTGCCTTGACGAGTTCGTCCAGCGCTACTTCATCGACCACAACCTCAATATGGTGGTTGACGTGCAGCACGGATGGACTGTCGATGACCAGATCGGCCGTGTCATCTACCTCGAGACAAACAGCACGGGCTTCTACTTCGTCGCCTACATCCCCAACACCGTGGCACGCTACCAGCAAGTCAAGGACTTGCTTGCCGAGGGCATCCTCCAAGGCTTCAGCAAATGCGGCTGGGCTACCGACGCCGAGTGGAAGACTGACAGGGATGGCAACGACTACCTGCTCATCCGCAAGATGGACATCTTGAGCGTGTCGCTGGTCACTATGCCTGCCAACCCCATACCCTTCGAGAGCATCGGCGAGACGGTGCGCAACCGCCTCGAATACCGCAACACCTTGAAGCGGAAATCCATATTGAAATCCAAGAACTGACCGAAACCAAACCAAAAACCAAACCATGAAAAAGAAAATCGTAAAAGTGAAAGACTTTGAGGCCTTGCAGGGCAAGATCCGCAACGCCAAGAAGCAGATCAAGAACGAGCTGACCGAGGACGCCGCCAAACTGAAGGCATCCCTCGTCGCCATGCTCGACGAGCTTGAGAACGCCGAGGTCGAGATCGACGAAGCCGAGCTTGCCTCCCGCATCCGTGAAGCCATCGACGCCTACAACCGCGACGACAAGAGCGAAGTGCCCGCAGCCGTCGCCAACGCACTGGCCGAGAAGTTCAAGGCATTGCAGAACAGCATGCCGAAATCCGAGAAGCTGACGCCTGCCATCAAGAACCAGGTGGCCGCCGCCATCCTCCGTGCCCAAAACCGCGAGGCCGTCCAGGACGCCGTCAACGCCGTCATGGTCAAGAACGGCATCACTGGCCTGACCTTCGAGGAAACCATCGACTTCGCCATCAACGACAATTGGGGTACCTCAGACGAGCTCTTCAACGCCCTACGCAAGGTGCCGTTCAGCAAGTTCTTCTACAATGCGCGGGACTTCAATGATAGAAATACGAAAGCCCACGGCTGGGACAAGACCTCCGAGACCGAGAAGATCATCCAACAGCTGACCGTCAAGGGAAAAACCATCGCGACGCAGTATATTTACAAGCGTCAGCAGATCGCCTTTGAAGACCTCGACAGCATCGAGGAAAGCGGCAGCACCGGCACCTTCCTCCGCTGGATCAACGAGGAGCTTGACCGCCAGATCGTCAACGCCATCGTCGCCGTCATGCTGGGCAATACAGGAGACTTTGATGACATCACGAGCATCGAGAGCCTGTTGGGTGCTGGTTCCTCCGACGTCTTCAGAACCGCCGTCACCGTCACCGACAACGAAAACGTCACCTTCGCCGAGGCACGCTCCATCGCCGACGCGGTGGCCACCGGCAGGGGCGACAAGTGGATGGTCATGAACCAGACGCAGCTGACCGCATTGTCGGCCTTCGTGTACGCCTCTGGAGGAGACACCATCTACCGCAGCAAGGAGGAGGTCGCCGCCATGCTGGGCGTCGACCGCATCTACGTCACCGACAAGGTTGCCACCGTCATCTGCTTCGTCCCCGACGAATACTGGGTCAAGGAGAAGGCCGCCTTGCAGGTGTCCTATCCGAAGTACGAGTTCAACGTCATGAACTACCAGAGAGAGCGCAACATCGGCGCCGCCATCCACGGGCTGAATACCGTCGCCTTCGGTGTCGAAGCCTAAACCGATAGGAGGAAGGGAAGATGAACGCTGAGCAATACAGACAGGCTGGCTACCGAGTGAGCATGCAGGTCTCGCAGGCCGAGATCAGCCGTGCCGAGGCCGACGTGACGGCGGCATACGTCGCCAAGGTCATGCCGACCTACTCTACCACCGACACGGACGTGAAGGCCGCCATCATGCAGCTGGCGTTCATCCTCCTTCTCCAACGCACCGCAGTCGCCACGAGGTCGGGCGGCAAGGACAAGACGGCGCCCTCGCTGTCCGAGAACGGATACCCGAGCGCCGCCGACCTTGAGAACGCCGACCGCCTCCTTCGCAAGATACAGACCGAGGCAGGCGTCACGTCAACCCTCGTGGACGACATCTGCGGCATCTATTACAGAACGAGATTCATAGCATTGTAAACCGAAAAACCAAGAACCGAAAATGGCATACACTTCATGCGCCGCTACATTCGCGGCAAACATCGCAAAGGACTGCGCCACCCCGTTGACGGGCGGCTACACTGGCAGGGGCGTGTTGATCGACATCGCCGACCTCCAGAGCGTGACCCAAGACGGCAGCAATCCTCGCATCCTCACGGCCATCACGCTGGCCACGGGCAAGAAGCTGTCGGTCATCGACAACTCGGCGATGGAGCAGCCGCTTAACGGCAGCACCTCGCAGAGCAACACCGACGACGGCATGATGAAGTTCCGCAAGACCTTGGTGCTCAACATCCCGAGAAGGGGTGCCGCAGCATCCAAGGACATCGTGGAGCCTTCCTATCAGTCGCCACTCGGCTACCTCGCCTTGCTGGAGAAGAAAGACCGCAGCGGCGACGGCAGCTTCGAGGTCGTCGGCTTCGAGCAAGGCCTCAAGGCCAACGCTGACGGCATCGTCCGCAACGAGTACGAGAACGGAGGCAGCACCATCCTGACGATGAGCTGTAACGAGACGAACTTCGAGAACGTGTTTTTCGACACCGACTACGCCACCACGCTGGCCGCTTTCGAGACACTTCTGACCAAAGCCTACTAAAGTTTTTTTGTTGGGTTAATTATTGATTTTGGGATGAGGGGGAGGTTCGCAAGGCCTCCCTTTTCAGTAAGAAACAAAAACAAAATGAAAGCCGCCACCGCGATACTCACGGCCCTGCTCCTCGCCTCGTGCTGCGCACGCAAGGCGGAGGCCGTCTCGTCTTCGTCACGCCATGCCGACACCGTGGCCACGCTGCGGTCGTTGAGCGCACGCACCATCGACAGGAAGGTCACCACGGAGACCATCGTCATCCGCCGTGACAGCCTCGGCCGCATGGTGCCCGTGTCGCACGTCATAGTGAGGCACACCGACAAGACCGAGGACGTGACCGTCGACACAGCCGACTTCAAGGCTGAGACGAAGGCGGAGGCCCAGACGGAAACGGCGACGAAAGAGACACCGACGGCAAGTCATGACAATGGAGGCAGGTGGGCGATGGGCGTCACGCTGTGGCTGCTGTTCGCCATCCTCGCTGCGCTGTCCGCTACATACATCATCAGGACATGGAAATCAAGAGACTGACAACGAAGAAGGGCAAGTTCACGAAGGCGGAGAAGGAATACCTCATCGCCGAGGGCGCCAAGTGGGGCATCGAGCCTCCGACAAACACGGCGTGCCCCGACTGCTGGCGTGACATGGCCATCCGCATCTGCATCGCCCAGGCACCGAAGCCCGAAGGCGTACGGCTGCGTGGCATGGCCGCCCGAAACGGCGTCCGCTTCAAGGGGCGCATCATCACGAACCCTTTGGACGACGAGACATTGGCATGGATGGAGGCCAACGGCTTCCCGAAGCAGCTGTTGGAAGGAGGGCAAGATGCTGAAGGTTGACCGCCATTCCACCACGATGGAGTTCGCCCCGTTCCTCGCCTGCGTCAAGGCGGAGGACATGGAGCGTCTTCGCCGTCGTGCCGTTGAGGACAAATACGGCGAGGCAGGCTTCGCCGCCATGACCGTCGGCGAACTCACCACGGTGCTCGGTGGCGATCCCAGGCCGCTGTACCAGTCGGGCGGCCGCACGGTGTTCGACTGGTGCCGTGTCGAGGCCTTCCAGTCGTGGGTGGACGAGTTCTCCGCCACGCTCAAGCGGATGACGCTGCCGTCCACGCCCGACAGCGTGAGGCTTTCTGCTGGCGTCATGCCATCGGAGTTCGTGGAGAGCGTTTACATCTTCTGCCGTGGATATTTCAACCTCAAGAGCTACGAGGAGGCCGACCGACTCAAGGTGTCGGAGTACCTGCTGGCACGCAAGGACGACTACAACAGGCAGGTCGTTGACCGCAATGTGGCGGCATCAATGAAAGGAGGCAAACGATGACGATAGTAGAGAAGATAATAGCAAGCATCAAGGGGGCGCTCGGCGACGGCTTCCCCGTGTACTACCACGACGAGCCGACGCTCAACGTCATGACCTCGACGATGGAGTTCCCGTGCGCATTGTTCCAGCTGCTTGTCAACGGGCGTGTTGTCCGTGAGGCTGGGCAGGCGAAGGAGGCCGTCACGGCGGCGGTGTTCTTCGTGGAGCGCTCGGATTACGACTTCGACGCAGTGCAGAACGAGGAGGTCATCGACCGATGCAAGAAAAGGGCTTTCGCATGGCTGGGCAGCGTCAACGGCGGCGGCCTCGTCGATGTGCTTGCCGTCAACCGCACCACGAGGGTCTATGACCGCTACGACGACATCCTGACGGGCTTTGGCGTGTCGGTCGACCTCAAAGAGCAGATCGGGGAGTGCGAATACCATGAGGAGGTCGGGGACTTCAACGAAGACTTCAACGACGATTTTTTGATTTAAAAAACCTAAAGAAATGATACACGAAATCGAACAACTCAAAGATAGAATCGACGAGAGCGTCACCACCAACGGGCAGCGTGCCATCACGGGTGCGATACTCAACAACACGCTCAAGGATATAGTGGACACGCTCGGGCAAGGAAGGACGTTTGCAGGCGTCATCCCTCCAGAATACGACGAGCCAGAACACGACGATACGGTGTTCTACATCGCAACGGAGAAGGGCACATATTTCCCGCAAGCCCTTCTTCCCGTCATCATCGAGGACGACGGAATCAACATAATCTACTGGAATTTCTACGTCGGAAAATGGATGAAAACCAACGTAATCGACAACAACGTCAACGTGGCTTTCCTTACAGATGAAGAAATCGACACTCGGGTAATGTCCGACGCGAGCCACGACATCATCGCAGACGGCTCGAAATTCCGCGTGGTCGTAGGCAATGCCGAGAGAGTGGCTTCGAGGGCAAGGTCCTTGTTCATGTTCTGCAAGCACACTAACGAGTTCGATTACTATGTCACGCCACCTGAGTACAACGACTACGACGGCGAGCTCATCTATTACATGATGGGAGTTTCAAACACCCGTGACGGCAACCTCGGAGGCTATCCGTACACCATGAAGCAGTTGACAATCGGAGGCGTTTCTGAAACTGACATATAAAGCAATGCACGAGCGTAACATCATAGGAGGAATGACGGCGGCGGTACTCTCGCCGTTTGTCGAAGGCTGGCAGCGGATCATCTGGTTTCTCATCCTTGCCATCATATTGATTCTCGGCGACCTTCGCTTCGGCATCGCAGCCGCAAAGAAACGAGGCGAACACATCCGCCCGTCACGGGCCGTGAGACGCAGCCTTAACAAACTCGTCGATTACATCTGTTGGCTATCCATCGCCACCGTTGTCGGCGTCAATTTCGGCAGCGTGTTCGGCTTGCCGCTGCTCTCCGTCATCATCATGGCTGTGGTGTGCATCATCGAGCTCTCGAGCATTATCGACAATTACTTGGAGTATAAAGGCATCAAGAAGAAGATCAACGTAATAAAGCTGCTGGCCAAGCTGTTCCGCAAGCCAGACCTTGAGGAAGTGCTGGAGCCTGCCGAAACAAGCGAAGAAGAAATGAATATCACAAACGAAAACGAGGAGGACTACGAATGAAGGTCTTGATCGACAACGGGCACGGCATCAACACGATGGGCAAGCACAGCCCAGACCGCCGCATCTACGAGTGGCAATACTGCCGCCGTGTCGCTGAAGCGGTTGCCAAGGCATTGCAGAAAGAAGGCATCGACGCCGTGCGCATCGTCAAGGAGGACACGGATGTGAGCCTGACCGTGAGGGTGCGCAGGGTCAATGCCTATGCACGCAAGGAGGCCTGCGTCTTGGTGTCCATCCACCTCAACGCCGCAGGCTCCGACGGCAAGTGGCACGTCGCCCGAGGATTCCTTCCCTTCGTGTCTCCAAACGCCAGCGCCAAGAGCAAGCGCTTCGCCCAGATGCTCTATGACGAGGCGGAGAAGAGAAACCTTAAGGGCAACCGCTGGATGGGCAAGGAACGCTACAAGGTCAAGGATCTGGCGATGTGCCGTGAGACGATATGCCCTGCCGTGCTGACTGAAAACCTGTTCCAAGACAACATCGCCGACGTGGACTACCTTCTGAAGGATGACGGCTTCAACGCCATCGTCGGTCTCCACGTCGCGGCGATAAAGAGATACGTCGAGACCTATGGCTAACGACTTCGGCATATATGCGACGCTTTTGGAGCGTGTCGGCAAGCTGCTGGACGCCGCCAAGGACGACATCCAGGCGAGGATGGCCGCCGAGGACCTCAACGCCAGCGGACGCACGTCACGGTCTTTCCGTGTCGAGCGCTATGACGGCGGCATCCGTCTCGTCATGGGCGGCACCGACGAGAGGACGGCGCCGCTTGAGACGCTGGAGGTCGGACGGCCAGCTGGCAACGTGCCTGGAGGGTTCAGGACGACCAAGGCAGGCGTGCGTGACGTGAGCAACACGTTCAAGGCCATCCTCGTCGATTGGGCGAGGGACAAGGGAATTGCTGGCTTCGGCTGGGGCGCCGCCACGCTGCTCGGTCGTAGGATAGCCTCCGAGGGCACGCTGCGCAACAAGGCTCCGAAGGTGGTCTATACCGAGGCCGTCATCGAAGCCCGTGACGAGATCATGAAGACGGCCACCGTCACAATTACCGAGAAGATACATGAAGAACTATTGAAATTGATTTGACAAGATGGAAGACAACGGGACAATCCTGCTCGACGTCCAGATGGACGACCTCATCAACTCGCTCCGTGAGCTGAAGCGGCAGTATGACGAGAACACCGCCGCCATGAAGAAACTCAAGGAGCAGGGCGATGAGAACAGCGACGAATATTTCAAGCTGGCCAACGACAACAAGGTGCTGCGCAGCGAGATGAGAGGCGTGGAGACGCAGATACAGAACGAGATCAAGGCGGAGCGTGCGCAGGAGAAGTCGCTTGTGCAGCTACGTGCGCAGCTCGTCAACCTCCAGAAGCAGTACGACGCAATGAGTGGCGACCAGCGGATGAGCCAGGCAGGCACCGCCTTGCAGCAGAAGATCAAGGCCTTGTCCGACGAGGTTCTTGGCCTCGAAGGCAACACGGGCCGCTGGCAGCGCAACGTGGGCAACTACAAGAGCGCCCTTGAGGGCTTGGCAGGTTCTTTCGGCTCCGCTGGGTTGAGGGCTGGAGTATTGGGCAAAGCCATCAACGCCCTGCAATCGGGCAACCCCGTCATCGCAGGCGTCACTGCAGCTGTGGCGGGCCTCACGGCAGGCATCAAGCGCCTGACGGAGGAGTTCAAGGAGAACGAGAAGGCGGCGATGCAGATGCACGAGACCAACGCCGCCATTGAGGTGCAGACCTACGCAAACAAGCGGGCGTGGAATGAACTCGCCGACTGGTTCAATGGGGTATGGCGCAAGACGGTTGACCAGCTCGTCGGGACGGAGTACCAGTTACTCGGTGTTATGGATAGGATAAACAACTTCTTCGGAGGCAACTCCAAGGCTGCGGAGAACTTCGCACGGCAGAACATACTGCTCCGCAAGGTTGCCGAGGCGGAAAACAAGCTGACCAAGGACACCCGAGAGTGGAGCGTGCAGGAGGCGAAGATACGCAACGAGATCGCCGACCTCCGTCAGAAGACCTACGACAAGGAAACCTACAACGCCCAGCAGCGTGCCGAGATGCTTGACCAGATCGAGCAGAAGGAGCTATACATCAGCAAGCAGCGCGAGAACCTTGCCAAGCGAGAGTACGAGATCAACAAGGCACGCAGTGCTATGGCGGAGAACTCCGCCGAGGAGAACGACCGCCTCTACGCCTCGCAGAAGAAGGTCATCGACGCCAACACCGAGTTCCTTGAGAAGCAGGGTAACATCAACCGCCGACGCTCGCAGACGGCCAAGGAGATCGAGAACGAGACGAAGAAGAACAACGGCCTCGCCGCAAGCGTCAAGGAGGTGCGTGAGAAGCTGGAGGAGATTCAGATCGACGCCTACGACGAGGCGCTGAAGGAAGCCGCCAAGGACAACAAGGAGCTCGCCGACAGCATCACGGAGGTGGCCAACCGCCTCGGACTGCTCAAGGGTGAGATGGCGGATGCGGAGCTGCAAGGCCTTGACCGCATGGCGGATGCGGCGAAGGAAGTGTCCGACAGCGTGGCCGACGCACCGAGCAAGATGGCGGAGTTCGCCGCCGCCTTCGCCCGAAACGCCGACACCATCCAAGAGACCGCCTCGGGCATCAGTGACAGTTTCGGGTCAATATCCGACATCTACAAGACGATGGCGGAGGACGAGACCAAGAGCGAGGAAGAAAGGGCCGAGGCCGCACGCAAGGCGAAGACGTGGGCAGGCTTGCAGATCGCAGCCAACGCAGGCACCGCCGTGGCGAAGGGTGTGTCAGCTGCTATGGATCAACCTTTCCCAGCCAACCTCGGAGCCATCGCCACCACATTGGCGGCGGTCTTGGCGGCAATCGCACAAGCCAAGGCATTCGCTGCCGAATCCCACGCTGGCGGCGGTGTGGTGGGCAACGCCTTCACGGGCGCCACGATGGGTGCGGACAACACCGTCATCTCGGCACGCAAGGGCGAGCTCGTCATCAACGCCGAGCAGCAGCGCCGCCTCTACGACATCGCCAATGGCGGAGCGCCGTCAAGCATCGCCGCATCGCTGGCTGCGGCATTGCGCAACATGCCTTCGCCCACGCTGGTGTACTCCGAGTTCTCGCAGTTCCAGCAGGGCATTGTTCAACTTGACGAATCACAAAAATTGAGATAATATGATAACCGTTAATTCTTCCAACCTTACATTCGCCGTCTTGTTCGACGGCGACCAGATTCACGGCGGCGTTGAGATTCTGCAATACCTCAAGAGCCGCTGCACGATGAGGTATGTGCCGACCACGCCAACCTTCCAGAAGATCGCCGTCACGCTAACAGGCACCGACCCTGGCGGCAACGTACTCGTACAAGGCCCGATCTACTACTACACTGACAACAAGGGATGGGTGGCTGTCCCGTTGCGTGACGTGCTGCTTTGGTTCAAAAAAAAGATAGTCGATGCCGTCAACATTGAGGTGGACAGCTTCGTCGACGTGCTTGACGCAGTGCCTGCCGACATCGCAACGGCTGTGCTCGGCATCATGGAGGGTATCAGCTACAATGCCGTGGGAGCCCCGAAGGGAAAGGATGTGGACGACTCCACGGCGCAGCGCCCCGACGTCATCATGCCGCCCAACGTCATCATCAACCCTTCGTGGGGTTTTGATTGCCGAATAGAGAGTAACTACACTCTCATCGACCCGACTGCGAACTGGAATTACAACCCGACGAACATACTGCACAGTGAGATCGGAGTGAAGATGACCGTCAGGACGCTGACGCTGACGGACAGCAACAACGACGTCATCAAGACCTACGCCCTGGCAGACGCTCCAGACTGCGCCGACCTCTTGATGGTTCAGTGGACATCATTGACGGGTGCCGCGCGTAGGCACTACTTCCCCATCGTCTCGTTCATCAGAGGCAACGGGGACAAGATGGAGGTGCAGAGTCTCACAGACGGCTACGAGGTAGAGAAGGCCAACTACACCGCCGTGCGTTGCCGACTGACAGGGCTGACCCGTTGGGGCTTCTATTATTACATGGACTTGCTCCAGGCATCCGACCCCACCGCCTGCGTCATCGCCAACGGCATCGCGGAGGACATGCAGCCAGTCTTCATCGACGGCGAGAGTGCCGAGACGCCGGAGGGCACGGGATTCTTCAACTTTGAATTTGTCGCCAACCTCAAACAATACGCGTTATGATCCAACTCTACATCATCGGCAAAGGCTTCCTTCACGTCAAGAAGGAAAGCGGCATCGGATTCAAGGCGGACAACCAGCTTTACCGCTTCGCCGACATATCGCTCGGTAGGTCGTCGGAGTTCACGATACCTGACGACCGCCACAACCGTGTGCTGCTCGACCTCGCAGGCGACCCTGCGCAATACGGCGAGGCGATGCGCACCCGTCACGAGTGCCAGATGATCCACGGCGGCGGTGCCGTCATGGGGTCGCTATCCGTCACGGGGTGGCAGCCTGGCGAGTTCAGCTGCGTGTTCAGAATCGGCGACTTCAAGTGGATCAACGACTTGCAGGGCGTGAAGCTGTCCGAACTGACATGGCAGTCGAATCCGTACTGCGTGTGGGTCGGTGGCGTGCGACCCGAGCCTGCCAACGACGTCACGCCGTCGCTGGAGGTGGTGCAGTACGAGCGCCCAGTGTCGGGTGGGTGGCAAGTGTTTCCGTCGATAGGTCTCAACTATTACCTCGACATGATGACGGACGCCACCGGCGTCCACTTCGGCAACGTGGTTGGCGACTACCGAATTGTCCTCTGCACGCTGCACGGAGGCAACGAGCACTCCGTGACCATCGACATCACTGGCACCACCACGGCCACGGTGTCGGCATCGGGAGCCAACGACCTCATCCCGTATGACGTGACGCTGGAGTGGGCGAGGTCTGTCATCTTCGGCGCCTACGTCGGCGGCGGCACCACCACGGCCAAGGCCTTCAAGGCGCTGCGCACCGTCAACGTGACCTTCCCGACCTCCATCGCTCCCAACGTCTTCCTCGTTAGGCTCAACACGAGCCTCGGAAAGTGCGAGGTGCTGGGCGGCGTGGACGCCAACGGCAACGGCACGTCGCTGGCAGGTCGCACCGTGGAGTTCGGGCGCGGCGAGGTCTACGCCTTCGTGCCCAACGGCTTCATGGGTGTCGACACGGGAGGCACTTACTACGGATGGAAGGACATCCTCTACCCGTTGAGCGTGACGGTGACGGTGGCCGACGTGGGCGACATCGCCAACGGCGACACCTACTACCTCAACGCCAACCATCCAGACATGACGGTGTTCGAGTTCTTGCAATCGGTTTCCCGAGCCCTCGGCGTGGAGTTCTGGGTGGACGGCGACGGCGTGCATTGGGTCACGCCTGGCAAGAACGACATCGTGAAGGTGGAGGACATCATCACGGTGGAGCGTGTCATGCGCAATGTGGGGATGTGGGGCGACGACACGGCGAAGGCTGTGGTGCGCTTCGACAGCGAGGACTACGTTAAGGCACCCATCGTGGCGGAATACGGCATCGACAACGGCAACCTCGAGGGCGAGGAGGAGTATGTTTCTAAGTTCAACGAGGGCTCGCAGGGCGACAGCGGCGTGCTCATCGACGACGTGGAGGTTGACGGCGGCACCACGAGGATCAAGGCTCGTCGATGCACGCTGGCGGCGGTTGACGCTGGGAGCGAATGGCTCCAGAGGCTGTCGCAGCCCTATGTGCCCGAATGCGGCGACATAGCGGCGAACTCTACGCACGTCACGGTCAAGTGCAAGGCCACCGAGGCTGCGTTCTTCGCCTTGAAGCATGACGACATGCTCAACGTGAGGGGTCAGCTGTACCGCTGGGCGTCGGCGCAGTGGAGTGGCGGTGTCATGACGCTGGACCTCCAGCGTATCAGCCAGGGCGGTTTTTGAATTTTCCATAAGTGATAAAATCCATCTAATACCAGTCCGTGTCGGCTCCGTCGGCTACATGTACGACAGAGTTTCTGGTCAGCTGTTCGGCAACGATGGCACGGGCGACTTTATCGTAGGTCCAGACAAAAACTGACGTATTTTCGCAGAATTTCAAAACGCTGCTTTTTGTAACCGATTGAAATATATCGAAATGAAGCACATCTGAAGCCTTGCATGGCATGCAAGAGGTCATCGGTTCGACTCCGTTATGCTCCACACATGGAAAAACAAGCGAAAGCCGCTACACAGCGGCTTTTTTCATGCCCTTCCGAAAAACAAAAATTTGCATCACAAGCGAAAATCGCCTATTATTGCAGCGCAATTTTAGCAGAATATTGGCAGAAAAAACGGAAAACGCATGGCAACCTTCATCCCCGAACTATCGAACTACAAGAGGCACGACGGCACCTACGCCGTCAACGTGCGCATCTACCACAATGGCGTGACGCTGCGCAAGGCGCTGGGCATGCACGCCAAGCCCGACCAACTCAACCGAGAGAAGACGAAGATCAAGGACGCCTCCCTGCTCGATGCGGCCAACAAAGCCGTTGACCGCATCCGCATGGTGGCGGCCACGGTGGAGGGTGCGGCCTTCATGGACGCCGTGACGCTTTGGAGGAACATCAAGGCCAGGATGGAGGCGCAAAACGGCTTCTCGCTGCCTTTCGTGGCCTTCTCGCAGACGATCACGGCGAAGATGGAGAAAGGCACCGCCGACGGGTACAAGTACGCCTTCAACGCCTTCAAATCGTTCCTCGGGCGTGACGAGATCGACATCAACGAGATAGACAAGGCGATGGTGGCCGACTTCCGTGCGTGGATCGAGAAGCGCAACGGCAAGGGGTGCAGGGCGGCCAGCGCATACCTCGAGAAGCTGCGTCACGTCCACAACGTCGCCCGTGACACCTACAATGACGATGACACTGGGATGGTGCGCATACCGAGGCAGCCGTTCAGGGGGATGGTGCCGCCGCAGCCTCCGTCACGCCATAGGGCGCTGACGCTTGAGCAGATCCGCAAGGTGGTGGCGGCGCAACCGGTGACGAGACGGGGACGCTTGGCAAAGGATGTGTTTTTGTTGAGTTTCTGCCTCATCGGCATGAACACGGCCGACATATTCACGCTCGACAAGACGGACATCCGTAACGGCGTGCTGACCTACCAGCGCCGAAAGACGAAGAACAAGAGGCAGGACAAGGCAGAGATTTCTATCCGTTTGGAGCCCGAAGCGGCCGCACTACTGGATAAGTGGGGAGGATCGAAACTGCTTTTCTCGTTCTGCGAAAGATACTGCGACTTTAAGGGTTTCAACAAGGCGGTCAACGTAGGTATCAAGACCATCGGGGATGCTGTCGGTATTGATAAGATGCAATCTTACAACGCCCGTCACACCTGGGCGACGCTGGCGAGAAACGAGTGCGGCGTGCCGAAGGACGTGGTGTCGGAGTGCCTCAACCACGCCAGCAGGGGCGGCGAGCGCGTGACTGACATCTACATCCGCCGTGACTGGACGAGGGTGTGGGAGGCGAACCGCAAGGTGCTGGACTTGGTTTTCGGTGGTTGTTGAAATCACAAGGTCGCCCTCCCAAGGGCGATGAGACCCGCAAGGCGGTGACCTTCCGCCTCCAGCCGTCGACGATCGAGAGGATCAAGGACTTGGCGGCTGGGATGGAGACAAGCCAGTCGGATGTAATCGAGCGACTTGTGTCCGATTGTTACTAAAAAAAATGGCGGCCACTTGACGTGTGCCGTCTTATTCTTATCTTTGCGGAGCGTTTTCCGTATTTTTGGCCCCGAGGGTTGTCCCTCGGGGCTTTTTTGTTGGAATATCGAAAACGAGGCCACGCCCGTCGAAGCGTATCTTGTTACGCAGCAGCGGAGTGTAGGATGCGGCGACCAGCAGCAGCCCTCCCGTCACGGTGGCGGCATAGAGCGTCTGCATGTTATTGTCGTGCTGAACGTCACCCGACGAGCTATTCGTTGCGAGGAGGATGGTGCCGAGAGCTGTTACGGCGGTGCCTGCCATCGCCATCTTTGCATGCCTTCGGAGCGCATCGTTGATGGTCATGACGGCTTCGTTTGTGTTTCTCAAATCGTTTAGGGTTAAGATTGTGTCTTGTGCCATTGCCGCCGACGAAGCGGCGACGAGCATGGCGATGATGATGATTGTCTTCTTCATGGTATTTTATTTTGATAGGTTTTCGATGATGTTGAGCAGTTTGTTTATCTGCCTGTCCTTCTCGTCGAGCTGTGCGGCGAGCACGTCAATGACCTTTCCGCCGTTCTGCTCGTTGTTGCCGTTGACGTTGTTTGCCGTTATGTTGTTGTCTCCGATCACGGTGGTGCCGTCGTTGAGCATGGAGCCTTCGCCGGAGAGGAGCCACACACGGCTGAGCTGGGGATAGGCTGACAATATCCTCTCCGCCTTCTCGGTGGATGGTCGATCCTTGAGGCTGTTGATGTACCCATGCGAAAATCCACACTTCTGCTCAATGTGGGCAGGCCGTATTCCTGTGGCCTTGCAAAACTCAATAAGTCTTTGTTTTACTGTGTTTTCCATAATTTGTTGAATTTAATTCACGATTATTTTCAATTTTCACTCTCTTTTTTCTCGATTTTTACTTGACTTTACGGTTTTTTCTCTATCTTTGCATTGTCAATGACAAACAAAATTAAATAAAAAAAACCGAACAAAAATGACTTTTCAAGAACTTTATCAACAAGAGAAGGAGAAGGAGGGCGGCGCCAAGCCCACCGCCTTCCTCAACCGCATCGCAGTGGCCACCGTGTCGTCCGTCGATGCTGTCTATCAATGGGCACTGGGGTTCCGCAACCCGTCGACGGGTGCTGCGGAGCTCGCCTCCCGTGAACTCGGCATCCCAGCCGAGGAACTGTTCCCCAACAGCCGCGTCTCGAAGGTGCGCAAGGCACTGGGCGTGGCGGTATTCCTCATCGGCCTCGTCCTCGCAGTCTGCACCGCCGACGGAAGCAGCTGTGAGCTCGGCCTTCGTTTCGCTGGTGTCGGTATGACGGCGGCAGGTGGTTTCATCGGAAAGCTGTTCGACAAATGATGCCAGAAGAATTGATCGGACACAGCGTCACGGCGGCGGAAGGCGGCCTCACCATCGAGGTGGCGGCGGTCGTCCGTCACAAGGGCGAGACCTACCTCACGGGCAAGGTCTATCTCCGTCACGGCGAAGTCCCAGAAGATTTGATAGTAATATGAGCGACGACATCCTCGACATTATACGCAAGGCCGCCACGATGGGTGCGGCGGAGGCCATCCGCAAGATGCAGCCGCAGCAAGACCGCATCAGCCAGCGGCAGGCGGAGAAGGAATACGGCATCGGCTTCATCCGCCGCCATGCCGACCGCCTCACGGTGGTCTGGAACGGCAACCGTAAGGAATACAGCCGTGCGGAGCTGGAGCAGGTCAAGGTGTCGATGAGCGTCGCCGCTATGGTCGTAAGAATCGAAAATAATCTAATAAATAACGGAAAATGACAAAAATCGTAATCAAAAAAAGGTTCAATGGCGAGGTTATCTTCTCCCACGAATGCGATGACAACACCATCGCCATCACCGTCCAAGAGGCGGTAAAACAAAAAATTTCACTGTGCTACGCCGACCTGAGCGACGCCGACCTGAGCGACGCCGACCTGCGCTACGCCGACCTGAGCGCCGCCGACCTGCGCTTCGCCGACCTGCGCTACGCCGACCTGAGCAACGCCGACCTGAGCGACGCCGACCTGCGCTACGCCGACCTGAGCGACGCCGACCTGAGCAACGCCGACCTGAGCAACGCCAAGAACGTGCCATATATCCACATGTCATGCCCTACCGACGGGTCATTTATTGGATGGAAGAAAGTAAAAGGATTCCTTATCAAACTGGAAATACCATCCGCCGCTAATAGATCGTCGGGAACATCCAACAAGTGCAGATGTGACAAGGCGATGGTGTTGTCGATCACGAATATCGAAGACGGAAAAAGCATTAATAAGATTGACAACGACGACTACGCTCATACTGAGTATGTGGTCGGCGAGGTGGTCTATCCCGACAGCTGGGACGAAAACCGCTTCAACGAGTGCTCTCACGGCATCCACTTCTTCATTGACAAGCAAGACGCGATAAATTACTAAAAAAAATGGAAAACGCAAAGAAACTGACAAGCGAGCAAATCGCACTGCTCAACCAGCCACTCCCGAAGGAGGCGCTGAAGCCGCACCCGACGCGGGAATATCTGACGGTAATCAATGCAATCTATGTGACTGAAAGGCTCAACAACGTGTTCGGTGTCGGAGAATGGCAGATAAAGACCGACTTCGTGGCCATGCAGGGCAAGATGGTGGTCACCAAGACGACCCTGGACGTTCCCGTCTACGGCATCCACTACGAATGCTACGGGGGTAATGACAACGCCGACCTTGGCGACGCCTATAAGGGCAGCACCACCGACGCCATCACGAAGATAGGCAGCTACCTCGGCATCGGCGCCCATGTGTGGAAGAATAACCCTTACCCGACGGAAGAACCAAAGCCCACGCAGGCGGAACTCAAGAAGTACATCGACAACTGCCACACCCTCGAGGACTTGCAAGACCTCAATGAAATGTGGGGCAGCTTAATCAAGGCAGACCCCATGCTCTCTGAGTACGGCAACGAGGCATACAAGGCACTGAAAGGAGGTGTGAGATGATGGTTGACAGCGACTACATAAAGGGTGTTATCGGATTCTGCATCAAGGACTTTGAAAAAGATCAGGATGATTTCTGCCGCGGACTTGTGGCAGGCTACGAATCGGCGCTGCGGATCATCCAGTCGGCCGAGATACAAAGAGACGTTCCTTCCGAGGCTTCGGCAACCTCGGTCGCATGATAGCCGACAACACGATTTGTGTTGGGAAGTTTCTCATATTGAAGTTTTTTCTGCTGGGGAGCCTGCCGTGAGGCACGCGACCCACACGGCAGGGGATGACGCCGATAACGGTCGATTCGGCACCTCGTGACACTATTTACCCTATTTTGGCCTTCGGGTTCGACTCCCGACCCTGCCACCACCTAAACTAATTATTAACCATCAAAAAACAAAACAAAATGGAAATCAAGAACATCGAAATGCGGCAGAAGGAGCTCCAGTGGGCAATCCGCCGCAAGCAAGTAAAGGAGGAAATCACGCAGCGCAAACAGCAGGCGTGGAAGCTCGCCCAGGAATCGAAAGACGAACACAAGAAGGCCTACGAGGAGCAGTGTGAGGCCATCGACCGCAACATGCAGGCTGTCATGGCAGAGCTCGACAAGGAGCAGAACGACCGCATGATGGAGATCGCCAAGGAGGAGGACGACTACAAGTTCGAGGTGGCGAAGTACACCCAGCAGCTCAAGGAAGGAGGCCTCGCATGAACACGCTCCCGTCACTCTACAAGATTTCCGCAGACATGGCGGCAATCATCTCCGCCCTCGAGGAGAACGGGGGCGAGGTCACTCCAGAGCTCGAGCAGGCGATGGCCATCACGGAGGATCAGTTCACGGCCAAGTCGGTTGACTACGGACAAGCCATCATCACGCTGCGCAGCATGGCGGCGGCGGCCAAGGATGAGAAGGAGAGACTGGCGAGCCTCCAGAAGTTCTACGAGAACGCCGAGAAGCGCCTCGCCGGAGCGCTGCTCAATGCGATGGAGCTGTTCGGCAAGCCGAAGGTCGAGACGCCGACGATGCGTCTGACGGCACGCCACACGGCGGCCACCGTTATTGACGACCTCGACATGGTGCCGAAACAGTACACTACTACGAAGGTGGAGGTTGTCGCCGACAAGAAGGCCATCAAGGAAGCCATCATGGGCGGCGAGGACGTGCCAGGTGCGAGGGTTGTCGAGAATGTATCCCTTCAAATCAAATGAAGCAGTTGAGCAACAACGACCACGCCTCCATCGTGAGGATATTGAGGTGGGCAGCCGTGCAGGGCGGCTGCTCAACCCTCGACGCCAACAAGAGGCGGATGGCATCTAAACTATTAAAGAAAATGCAATATGAAGAAAATCGTAAAAAGAAGCCTTGAGGACGGCGACGTGGTGTTGTTCAGAGACCACACATACCTCGCCGTGGAGATCGACCACGGCGAATGCACGGCGGAGTGCTGCCTATGGGACGAGGGTCGCCATTCGTGTGCGGCCCTCTGCACACGCTTCGCCGACGAGCCGCCGATGGTGTTCAAGTACCTGAGACCCGTCGAGTTGTTGAGGCCGTCGGAGGCCGTAATCGTGTCAGGTGTCGATTATGCTCTGGCCATCAAGATGAAACGATCAAAAAAAATCGAATAAGATGAGGCACGGAAAGATAAATTTTGTATATTTGCATTGTCTAATCCTTCCCGACACGGCGGAAGCTGCCGCCTGCGACGTGAGACGTTTCGGGCATTTTTTATGCTCGGAGCGCAGCAAATATACAGCGGTGTGCTACTCCAGTAATGCATCTGTAATGGGTGTATTGTCCGCCGTGTGTTGGATTAGACAGCTGGGAAGGGCGCACCGCTTTTTTCGTGCCCATAGGTCTAAAAAAACACACAAATCATGAACCAAGATTTTGAAGAAAAACAACCAAAACAACCTGGTTTCTTCTGGTTGTTTGAGTGGTCGGAAAACGCCGAAAAGTTCAACGACCATCAACTCGCAGATTTTGTTCGGGCGATGGTGGCGGCAGCGAAGGGCGAGGACTACGAATTGCATGACGATCCGCTTGTTGAATTGGCTTTCAAATACGCCAACAGAGATCGTGAACGCATGGATTATCAGAGAGTTGTGAAATCGGAAAACGGGAGCAAGGGAGGAGCACCGAAAGGAAACAAAAACGCTTCAAAACAACCAAAAAACAACCGAAAACAACCGAAAACAACCGAAAACAAGCTTAAAGACAAAGACAAAGACAAGTATAAAGACAAAGATATAGTTAATAATAACCCCCTTACGGGGGTATATACGCCCGCGCCTGAAAAAATCGGTTTTGAGTTTTTCGGTATCATGAAAAACGTCCAGCTCACGGCACAGCAGCACCGCACCCTCGTGGAGACTTACGGGGAAGAAATCGTCAACAGCACCATCGACGACCTATCATGCAAGCTCGCCGACGGGCGGAGCGATTCGCTCAACCACTACGCCACCCTATACCAGTGGCTCAACCGAAACCACCAGTTACCGACAATGAAGCAACAGGATGACCCGTTTGCCGCCGAGCGTATGGTGTGGTCCTCGATGAGCAAGAAAGACCAGGAAGAATACCTCAAGAACCACGGGGGGAAGTACCCGTGGCAGCAATGACACATGGAACTCAACTCAATACCGATCAGCACACTCACACCAAGCGAGGCGATACTGCGTCTCACGCAAGTAGTCAAGCAGGCGTACTTCAGAAGGTCACGCCAGCTGCCTACCAACATCGGCGACATCGTGGAAACGCTCAAGGCCGACATCCTCCGCGTCATGCCTGCCGTCACGATCAACCAGATAGACGAGGCCGTCACCGACTGGGTGCTCAACCAGATCGACAAGACGATCTCGCCAGCCTTCTTCTTCGCCGCCATCCGTTCCCGCTATGACGCACCGAGGAAAACTAGACCCTTCGACCGTGAGGAATACACCCGACCCGACACCGAGGAAGACTATCTCGCCCTAATGGACACCCTCGCGGCCTTCATCGACAAGCGCCCGATATTCTTCAACTCGTGGCGAGAATATGACAACCTCGTTGAGCGTGGCCAGCTCGCTCCCGACGCTTGGCAGCGCTACACCGACAGGGCGCTCGTGAGCGTCAAGACCGAAAGGTCGAAGGACAGGATACCGATGAGGATCGACCTCGACATCAAGGATGAGAACGTGCAGGGGATGGCACGGCGCTTCGCCGTCGAGGACTGGCTCCGAAGCTGCAAGACTCAAGAAATGACACCAAGTGAAATTCTTTAAAACGCAATTCTATTATGGAAATCACAGCACTATTCAAGGGACACACCGCAGCCGAGGAAGGCGTGTCCGCCAGCGGTAACTGCTGGAGAAAGATCACGGCAATCTTCGAGACACTGGGCGAGTACCCCAAGACCATCGCCTTCGTCGCAATGAACAACGCCTGCGATCTCGTCACGCAGCTCCAGCAGGGCAAGGCCTACGTCGTCAGCTACGACCTCCAGTCCCGTGCCTACACCGACCGCAACGGACGAGATAGGTGGAGCACCGACGCAAAGGCATGGGGATTCAAGGAGCCTCAAGCGACACAACAGCCAGCACCGCAGCCGAAGCCGCAGCCGAGACCCGTCCAGACACGCATCGACCAGCTTCCTCCCTTCGGTACCGATTCTGACGACCTGCCATTCTGACGCCATGAACCAGGAAGAACACAACATCCAAGCAGCCTGCGTCAGGTGGTTCGGCTACGCCCATCCCGAGCTCCGTGGCCTTCTCTTTTCAGTCCCGAATGGCGGTGCGAGGAGCAAGGCCACCGCTGGCCGCCTCAAGGCCGAGGGCGTGACGGCTGGGGTGTCAGACCTCATACTTTTGGCGCCGCGTTGTCGTGCAAATATAACGGAGAATAATGCCGCATCAATCGAAATTAAACACGCCCTCTGCATCGAGATGAAGACCCCAAAGGGAAGGCAGTCGCCAGAGCAGAAGGCATGGCAGCTACTTGTCGAGGGGCACGGCTACAAGTACGCCGTCTGCCGCAGCCTCGACGAGTTCATCGACACCGTAGAGGTGTACTTGCGCTGAATAGATTTTTACTCTAACTTTGCAAACAAAACAAAAGACCATGACAAAGAAGATTGACACCCTCGCCGACCTAACCCCCGACGGCGAGAACTTCAACAGGCATACCGAGTTCGGGCAGAAGCTGCTCGAGGACAGCCTCCGCAAGTTCGGCGCTGGCCGTTCCATCCTCGTCGACAAGGACGGCAACATCATAGCGGGCAACTCCACCACCGAGACCGCCGCCGCCATCGGCATGGAGGACGTCATCGTCGTCCCCACCGACGGGAAGAAGCTCGTCGTGGTGCAGCGCACCGACCTCTCCCTCGACAGCAGGGAAGGTAGGGAGATGGCACTCGCCGACAACATGACCGCCCTGAAGGGCATCGACCTCGACCTCGCCAAGGTGCAGGAGACCCTCGGCGACGACCTCGCCAAGGCGTGGGGGATGGATCTCACGCCACCCGAGCTGCCCGACGACGAGGAGATACGGCGCAAGGAGGCAGAGTTCCGCCAACGGATGGAAGCGGGCGAGGACTTGAGCGAGGACGAGGAGTACCTCGAATTTCTCGACAAGTTCAAGGCGAAGAAGACCACCGACGACTGCTACACGCCGACGCTCATTTACGAGGCCGTCGCCAAGTGGGTGGAGAACGAGTACAAGGTCAGCCGAAAGGACTTCGTTCGCCCCTTCTACCCTGGCGGCGACTACAAGGCGGAGAAATACCCGAAGGGCTGCGTTGTCGTCGACAACCCTCCATTCTCCATCCTCGCCGAGATAACGCGTTTTTATGTCGAAAACAAAATCCCGTTTTTCCTTTTTGCTCCATCTTTGACGATTTTCGGATCACAGCAGGCAGGGACGACCGTGTTGCCGATAGACGTGACGTGTACTTATGACAACGGGGCGAACGTCAACGCGTCGTTTGTCACGAATATGGAAGACCCTGCAATCCGTTTCCGATCCGTTCCCGAACTATACAACGCTGTCAAGAAGGCAAACGACGAGAACGTGGCGCAAATGAGAAAGCAAGTCCCGAAGTATTCCTACCCTTCGCACGTCGTCACCGCCGCCTTTGTCGGTGGGTTGTCAAAGTACGGCATCCCGTTTTGTATCCGATATGATGAAAGCGTCCGTATTTCTCAACTTGACAGCCAAAAGGAAAGCGGAAAAGCAATCTATGGAAGTGGCTATTTGATTTCGGACAAAAAAGCAGCAGAGAAGGCAGCAGCAGAGAAGGCAGTAGCGGAGAAGGCAGCAGCGACGCGGTGGACTCTATCCGACCGCGAACGCGCCATAATTGCGAAACTATCAAAAAACGACAGCAATGGAAACTAACACGAAACACGCAGGCGGCAGGCCGCCCAAGTTCAAGACGCCCGAGGAACTGGCCGAGAAGGCCGAGGGATATTTCCAATACTGCGACACGCACCACATCGAGGTGTGGCAGCGCAAGGCGGCTGCGGCCAACCAGTCCGCCAAGAACGGCAGCGGCGTCAAGTCCGACGAAGGGACGATGTACATTCGCCGTCCCTACACCCTCGACGGCCTCGGGCTATGGCTCGGTGTCGTGTGGAAAGACTACAAGACCTACCACACCGACGACGAGTATTCCGAAGTCATCCGCACGCTGGAGGCGCGTGTGCGCGACCAGCAGGTCAGCGGAGCGATGGTGGGAGCCTACAACGCCAACCTCGTCGCCCGTCTCAACAGCATCGCCGAGAACACCAACATCAACGTGACAATACCCGTGACCATCGCAGATGACGGCCTCGACTGACATAGAACTACTCGCAAGGGTCTCCCCGTCATTGCAGGCCAGGTTCCTGCCGTTGGCCAGGTCGGGAGTGAGGCGATTCGATTTCCTCGGAGGCCGACGGTCAGGCAAGACGTGGTTCATCCTCCAGAAGCTCATCAACCGCATGGTCAAGGGCGACATCGTGAGCGTCGCAACCATGACCGAGAACCAGGGCGAGATGGGAGCATACGCCGACACCATCGACATCATCAACGGCACCCCGTCCCTTGTCCCATACCTAACCATCGGCAAGTCTCCAAAAGTCATCAAGGCCAGCAACGGGGGCAAGATGTTCTTCAAGTCCTACACCGACCCCGAGCGTGCCAAGGGTATCAAGTGCGACTGGCTCTACATCAACGAGGCCAACAATTTCAGCGAGCAGCAGTACATCGACCTCTCGGCATCCGTGCGTAAGGGCGTCTTCATCGACCGAAACCCAAACAGCCGCTGCTGGTCGGAGAAGTACGGCTTCTCGCTCATCCACTCGACATGGAAGGACAACGAGGCCAACCTCACGCCCGTGCAGATTGAGTGGTTCGCCATGCTCAAACAGCGAGCCGAAAGCCCCGACGCCACCAGCGTGGATCGTGCCCTCTACGAGATGTATTACCTCGGCAACTACGCCGAGATAGACGGCGCCATCTTCACGCGGTCCAACATACGCCTCGCCACCGAG
>RHMF01000196.1_pt1 | contig 24693 bp, 30 predicted proteins | sample 5365151 | NCBI WGS metagenome assembly RHMF01 (sample SAMN10266501, study PRJNA497801) | feces metagenome | isolation source: feces | host: Bos taurus | place: China: Prairie of Fairy Mountain | collected 2017-08-14 | reverse complement strand
ATTCCAACTTAGCGGTTTAGGAATTGCCTGGGGTGATATTTATGACAATATTGACAAGGCCGTAAGCGGAACAGCGTATGGTCTCGACGAAGCGGCTAAGGTTGCTTCACAATTAGCAGCTTCGGGAATTGCTTATGGTGACGCGGAAAGTGATATGGCACATGCATTGCGTGGTATATCCGGTGTCGCCGCTATGACTAATAGTTCTTATGAAGAGATAGGCAGTATATTTACAACTGTTGCGGGCCAAGGAAAGCTTATGACATTTCAGCTTCGTCAATTGGAGTCAAGAGGTCTTAATGCCGCAGCAAATCTTGGAAAAGTTTTAGGAAAAACAGAAGAAGAAGTTCGAGACATGGTCAGTAAAGGCAAAATTGATTTTTTAACATTTGCTAAGGCCATGGACGATGCTTTTGGCGAGCATGCAACAAAAGCTAATGAAACATTTACTGGCGCTTTATCTAATATGAAAGCTGCATTGTCTAGAATTGGCGCGGATTTTGCTGGGCCGACAATGGACGGAATGCGAAAGATATTTAATTCGGCCAGAAATATGTTTAATGAGATTCGAAAAATTACTAGACCTTTTGCCGAGAATCAATTTACACAATGGGTCGAAACGCTTTCCACATCGATATCTGATATATTAGATAATAAAGTTGTTGCCGGAATAGCTCGCGTTTCTAATGGAATAAAAGACTTCTTTGGAATAAATAAGCACAAAGAAGATTTAATTAGCTCTAGAGAAATTGGGCGAATAACCCAGCTAACGAAATTACTTAAAGATGGAGAAGAAATTCCACTGTATAATGCCCATATGGGTCAGCTTAAAAGAACTTTTGCCGGATTCAAAGCTGCTGGTGGAATTGTAAAGGACGCTTTATCTGCCATAGGCGACCGTCTTCGGAAAATATCTCCCGATTGGGAAAAAATTGGTGAAAGAGTATTAAATGCGTCTTCCCGTCTTGGTAATTGGGTTGTAAATCTTAGAAAAACCATTTCTGAGAATGAGATTTTTGAAAAAGCTTTAGATAAAATTGAATCGGCAGCAAAAAAGATGTGGACGATTTTTGCCACAATATTCAATGCTATCAAATCTGTTGGGGAAGTAGTAAAAAGTAATATCGGAAAAATAATAGAATATTTTGGCGGAATTGATAGCGTAAAAAGCATATGGAACTCTTTTACAGCATGGTTTCTTACTGCCAAAGATCGAATTAAAAGTGTTTTTTCTTCTATAAAAACTCTTTTTTCTTCTATTGGCGGATGGAAGAGTATTTTTTCTGGTATAGCAGAAGGAATAAAAAAGGCTTTTTCGAAAATAATAAGCATTGCAGATTCTCTTAAAAAGTCTTTAAGTAATATTTTTTCGGGCCGAGGCATAGGCGCAAAAATATTTAGTTATGCTGGTGCCATTTCTGCTTTATTCTTAGCGTTTAAAAAATTTAGCATTTTAAAAGGTGATATTGGACGATTCAAAGGCGTTATAGATTGGCTAAAGGGAATTGAAAAGTCGTTAGAAATTCCGCAAAAAGTTAGTGGATTTATAACGGGACTTAATAAATCTTTGTCTCGTCTTCAAGAAAATATACAATTTTCGACAATACAAAAAATTGCGACATCGCTTTTACTTTTAGCGGTTGCTCTGGCTATATTGGCTTCGATTGATGGAGAAAAATTAGGAACCGCACTCGCCGCCGCGGCAGCAGGATTGTGGCAAATGATGCTGGCAATGAAGGTTATGAACGGATTTGCACCAACATCACTTAAAGGTATATATGCATTAAATTCTCAATCAACAGCTATGATAAAAATCGCAGTAGCAATGGCCCTTGTAGCAATAGCGGTAAAAACTTTATCTAAATCTGTTGAAAAACTTGGAAGTTTAAGCTGGGAAAATCTTGCAAAAGGCTTGGCTGGTGTTTTGTCATTGCTTGCAATGATTGCTGGTTTTAGTCGGCTTGTCAATACGAAAAGTATAAGCCCGAGAGTCGGGCTCGGCATAATAGCTATGGCTGCCGGTATATTAATATTGACAAGTGCCATCGAAAAAATTGCAAGTTTACAATCCGGTCTCGAAAAAAGTGTTATTGCACTTGGCGCGATATTACTTGAGATTGGATTATTTAGTCGATTGCTTGATAAAAACAAAATAAAGCCGAGTACCGGACTGGGAATGATAGCTATGGCTGCTAGTATATTAATACTAGTTGCCGCTTTAAAACGGATCAGCGAAATTGACTCTGATGGATTAATGCGTAGTCTATTGGCGGTATCGATTTTAATGGCATCTATGAGCTACGTGGGGTCCATGATGGGGCAATCTAAACGAATTCTTAGCTCTGGACTCGCCATGATGCTTTATGCGGCATCATTGACTGTAATGGCTAAGGCTCTTGAAAATATAAGCAATATTTCAAATGTATGGCCTGCAATTGCGGCTGTAATTGCATTAATTGCCGCTTTAGGAACATTTGCGTATGTTATGAGTGGAGTTCAGGGGCTGGGTTCTGTCGCCCTATCTTTTATTGTTTTTGCCGCTGCAATATTAGTTTTGTCGAATGCCTTGAGCACAATTGCAGGTCTCGGTTGGTCTGGAATTTTGAAGGGCTTAGCTGCTATTGCTGGAGTATTCATTATTTTGGGTGTTTCTGCGGTAGTTCTTAGCACGGTAATTCCAGTGATATTAGCGCTTGGCGCGGCATTGTTGCTTATTAGCACAGCGATTCTTGTTGCTGCCGCCGGGATCGGCTTACTAGTCACCGCTTTCACAGCGCTTGCCGCGTCCGGAGTAGTTGGCGCAACGGCTATCGTTTCGTCATTATCTATTCTTGCCAATGGATTTTTAATGCTTGCCGGAACTTTGGGGCAAGGATTAGCACTGCTTATAGCATCAGTAATAGTAGCAATATCCGAATCAATTGGTGTAATTGCGAAAGCGCTTGCCGACATGATAATTTCCGTGATCGGAACTTTAGCTCAGTTTGCTCCAGAGTTAGTTAAGAATATAGCGGATTTATTAACCAATATATTTTCTTCTCTTGGGGAGTATGCACCTCAAATTTTAGAAGGCGCATTAGATCTTGTAGGCAAGCTATTATCCGGATTTGCATCTGCGTTTTCAGAACATGCTGGTGATATTTTCTCGGCCATAGGGTCTGTTCTTTCGACAATTATTGATGGCATACTTGGAATTGCCGCTGAATTTATTACATCTTTAGCGGATACTGCCGGAGAAATACTTGGGGCTATAGGCGGAATTGTCGGAGAAGTTATTGGCGAAATTATTGGCGGGATATTTGAAGGAATAAGTTCTCATTTTGGTGAGATCGCAGGAAATCTTACAGATTTTGTCGATGGTTTGGTTCCGGTTATCGATACTCTAAACGCATTAGATATTGATCCTGGAAAAATTGAGGCATTAAAATCTATAGCCGAAGCTATTTTAGCACTCACTGCCGCGGAGCTCCTTGATGGAATTTCGAAATTAACTAGCTGGTTAACGGGTGGCAGTAGTTTCAAAGATTTTGCAGAACAATTAGCTGAAATGGGGCCGGCTATTGCCAAATATAGTGCATCTGTTTCCGGAATCGATGAATCAGCAATCGTTTCTTCGGCGGAAGCGATCGAGAAATTAGCTGACGTCGCAAGTAAGCTTAACAAAGATGGCGGAATTTTCCAAAAAGTAACCGGCGTCCCCAAAGACCTCGGAACATTTGCAGACGAGTTAGGCCAGATGGTCGGAGAAAATGGTGGGCTTTCTAAATTTGCTTCAGCAGCTCCCGAAATTGCTGCTCAGAAAGATAATATAGCGAGTGTCGCAGAAGTATTGCAGGCGCTTGTCGATGTGGCTAATGCGATTGAGCCGACCTCTAATGGATTGCAAATCGGTGACTGGTCTTTAGTTACGAGCCAAGCTCAAAGCCTTAAAGACTTTGTGGCTCAGTTGCCTAGCGTCGGATTAAATCTCAAAACGTTTGGCACATATATAGATAGTTTGCCCGATAATTTTAATACCCAAGCGGATAAGGTGACTACTGCGATAGGAAGCTTAGTCGAATTAGCAAATGCTCTTGACCCAACTCAGGTTAGTATATTTGGTATTTATAAAGAACAGACGCCCGAGCTTGGAACATTCCTTAAACGCTTAACGTCTGTTGCTCCTGCGTTAGATGATTTTGTCGCCGCATTTACGGATGCTAAACTTGATCGAATGCAACGAGTCGGTGAAGTGTTCACGTCTTTTGCCACAACTTCGCAGGAAATGGACGCCGCAATTGATGCTAAAGGAATTTCTACATTTACTAGCCTGTTGCTTACGACCGCGGACGATTTATCCCAGGCCGATGAGTATTGGAAAGCTATAGATTTAGAAACGATGAAAGCTAAGATCCAAGACTTTTCGGAATTATCTCAGATGGAGCTCGACTTTAGTTCTTGGGGCGAAGCGAGTATCGATAGCCTTTTGAACGCTATGCGTGATCAAGCGGTAGCCACTGCGTCCGATACAGTAGCCACGATTGTTGATGGTATTTCTTCGGCCATTGATGATAAAGTTGGAGATTTTTCTGCAAGTGGCCAATATCTTGCTGACGGCCTTAAAGACGGTATTTTAAGCAAAATTTCGGAGCTTTATTCCGCCGGCGCTGCATTAGCCGAAGCTGCTAATCAGGGCGCTAGAGATGCAGTCGCAATTGCATCTCCGTCAAAAGTTATGATTGAAAACGGCGAATACATCGGCGAAGGTTTCGTAATTGGTATTGGCCGTTGGCTTAAGCGTGCAAATGAAGCTGGAAAGAACTTGTCGAGCTCGGCAGTTGATTCAGCGTCTCTGGCATTAGATTATGTTAATAGACTTGTTTCTAGTGACGTAGACACATCCATGACGATTCGTCCTGTTCTGGATCTTACTGATGTAGAAACCGGAGTGCGGGGAATTGATTCTTTATTTGCTCAGAGACAGGCTATCGTTGCTTCTATTGAAGCCGATTCTGTAAATAATCGAGAAGATCTTGATGAGTTGCTCGAGGTCGGTTGGAAGATTCTTAAAGAAATTCAAAATGGCAGCGATTTGTATTTAGACGACAAAGTTCTTGCTGGCCGTATTAATAGGAGGCTTGGACAGACGTGAGAAAATTCTTTTTGGAAAATCGAGCCGGTTTTGAAAACTTTAGTGGTATTGCAACAGGGCGTACATATGAAGCTTGCGTGGCCGAGAACATTGCCAACAATAATCGAGTTTGCCTCAACAATGAAGATGGAATATTTTTATTCGGTCCTTCGGGTCTTGGCATCGAGTTTTCTCATGATTATGGAGAATCTGGCGGTGATGGGTTCTTTTACAAAAACAAGTTTAGAACTTCTCAAATTGGTCCAGAATTTAATTTGCTTTTCGATCCCAATAAAGTAGAGCCTTATAAAAAATATAAGGCTCTACTCGATTGGATCGCCGACGCAAAAGATCTGTATTTGATATATTCGCCATATGGGGAAGAATACTATCGAAAAGTTGATGTCCAAAGGATTGAGAAATCTGAAATCAACATTTTAAGCGCTCTACAAGTCGGCATGTCAGTTTTGCCTCTTACTCCTTGGTTTTTGCCTGTTCCGGTTTCAAAAAACATGAATCCGGATTCTAGCCATACTAAGCGGTATAACTATACGTACGACAGTAATCTTAAGTACGGAAGAGATAAATACGATTTTGAAGCCGACATCATTATCTCTGGCCATATTCCGGCGGCCATTCAATTGACTTATACCGGAGCCATTTCTAATCCGGTCATCATTCTTTTCGGAACTGAAAATGGTGTTACTTATGGCGAATGTTCTATTTCTGAGGTATTCTCATCTACCGATAAACTGGTACTGTCTACCGCGGAGCAAGACTCCTATGTTAAAAAAGTATCGACATCCGGAGATGAAACCGACTTAATTGACAAAATAGATATAACAAAAGATGCGTTTTTTAGAATTCCTTTAAAGGAACCGTGTACTATTCGTATTTCCGGTGGCGGAATGACAGGCACAACAGACTTAAAAATTTATCAGTATTATAGGGGGGTATGAGCTTTGCTCGCGTATTTTAAAAACCGAAAAACTTTTCGGACTATTGGCAAAGCCGCCCCTCAAAGCTGGGATGTGCCGCTGATAGCATCCACTTCCGAAAGTGGCACAATCACAATCCCGAAAGCAGATAAAAAGAATTATGCTGGCGAATGGATTTATTTCGCTGACCATTTATTTTTAGTTGACGAGTCCACTCCTAAAGATGGCCTTGTCGATTTAAAAGTATCAGACCCCGCACATTTATTTGACCGGCAGTTGATATACCCAAGCAATCCTGAAAGTACATATGGCGAATTTATAGCCTCAGCTATTCAGAGAGAGTATATCAACTGCTCGGATCCCGCGTATCAAATAGATTATATTTCTGTGAGTAATAATGATTCTACTCCGTTTGAAGAGCCAAAACTTGATTCGGCAAGATTATATTCTCTTTTTGATGTAATATCAACTGCCAGGGAAAAAGGCGTTATTCTTGATTTTGAAATCGCCGGCCCTACGCAACTTCGCATTCATATTCACACAAATTCCAGCCCTGCTCATAATATTATATTTAATGACGGCCATTCCGAATTAAATGACGAGACATTTAGTCGAGTAAAAACGGCAAAAATTACCGTTCTTCAAGCTACCGACGAGGATGGCATCTATACTGTGACAAACTGGTATTTATCTTCCGATGGTACTATATCTCAGTCCATTCCAGCAGAAAGATCGGATGGCGAATGGGAGTATTTGACTATTGGGAAAGAAGATAGCGCAAGAGTTAAAGCCGCTGAAAAATTCAATGAGAATATATCAAGCCATAAAATAGAATTCTACAGCGACCGAGTATATAATTTATGGGACACTGTTCGCTTTAAAATTGACGGAGAACTTATGGCATCCAAAATTGTTGGGATTTTTATAAGTTCTGATCATATTAAATATTTATATCGTTGCGGAGACCTTGCAACGACGTTGACCGAAAAGGTTCAAAAACTAAAGTAAGGAGCAATGATATTTTATGCCTGTAGTCACCACATTACCGAAAGTTATTTCTGGTTTAACATTTCCCGATAAATCTATAACACCGGAATATGATGCTTTGATTAGGATGAGAGCATTACACGACGGCTGGCTTACCGGCTTTAATATAACGGTCGAAGATAATGCATTTTTAGTTAGTTATGGATGGAATATTGTAAATGGCCGTGAGAATTATAACACTCAGAGCAGCAATGATAAGTTAAAATTCCCTCTAACATATACAAACTTTAATTGGGCCGCACTTGTATTAATCCTGGATAAGCAAACGGGAACCACATCATTGGACGTTACATATTATAGTCATTATAATGAATTTCCTATTACCGCTGAAGATCAGGAAGCCATTAACTCTAACGTTAGTGCTAGATATTACAAAAAAGTAATTGCCGCAGCAGGATATAGAAATAGTAATTCCACATGGTTTTTATATTACTCGTATCCGGTTGCTGGGGCTAGACTTTCTTCATATTCTCTTGAGATTCCAGTAAGTTCTTGGAACGACGGAACTGACGCGACTATGTTATTCCCATATATTGATAACCAATCCCAGTTTCTCGTCACGTATTCTCCTGAATCGCATGACGAGTGGATAAAACGAGGAATATATGCGTCTGGCCAAACTATCGGGCATATTATTTTTAAGGCCGCTTCCACTCCTACAAAGTCTGTTACCGCATACATAATTCTTATATGAGGTATTGATAATGATTTTTAATTTTGATTTATTCGGAAAAGCAGAATCAGTATCGCCTTCATACGAGGATGTGCAATATGACGGGTCAAATGCCGATGATTGGGAAGCGTTTGCTCCGGCGTGGGCAGGAACAACCCCGGTTAGACTTTCCGGAGAAACTTCTGATCACTCTAGACAGAATCCTGTTGGCTGCACTAAAAATACGAATAATATGTCGATTTATTTTCAGGGATCGCCGGTTGCCGATACATTTCCGAATGGCGGTTTTGCAACAGTTAGTAAAATTAATCTTACAAACTACTCGAAAATGCATGTGCAGGCCACTCGCGCATCTAGTAGTGGAATAGCTAATTTAAATTATTGCGTCTGCGGTGTGATTAAAGGCACAAAAAATCCTCCGACAGATGGAAGCAATACGCCTCCTGGAATATACACAAATTTGCATAGCGGAGAAACAGTGCTTGATATTTCTAGCATAAATGAAGCTGCTTATCTCTATTTTGGCGGAATGACGCGAGGCGCAAAAAATACCGGAAGTAATAAAATTGTAGACATCGTCGTTATACGGGTATGGCTTACCTCTGATAATGACTCCGAAAGTGGCGATGATCCGTCTCCTTCTGATCCTGAAGCAACTGTTTTATATAATGCCTCGAACAGTCAGCAGGGCGCCAGTAATTGGTCTGAATTTGCGCCAGTATACTATGTTAGCGGAAATAGTGCTACTAGGGCAAAAGTAAAGGATACAAATGGAAATGTTGGCTCTGTTGATTGGTATGCGCTTCCTGTTGGTTGCGCAAAGCGTACGAATGGTTTAGAGATTTACTTCGAAAATCCCCAGACTGGCGAAGTGATAAATAACGGCGCCTTTGGAAGTAATAACACGTATCCGATAGGAAATTATAGCAAGCTCAGGATTACTGCTACAAGAGCTTCAAGCAGTGGACCGGCAAGCGAAGGAACGCCTTGGCATCGTTGTGTTGCGGGAATTACAACTAATAAAGAACCGCCGACCGATGGATCTGGATCCGTTACATTTCCGACCATAGTCCTTGGCGATTTAATTTCCGGAGTTAACGAGTACAATATTTCTAGCTATTCTGGAAACTATTATATTTATTTTGGCGGAGCATCGAAAAAGTCAGAAAATTATTCTGGTGGCGGTGTTGATATTTTAGTTACAAAAATTGAATTATTATAAATGGAGGAATACATATGGGCGAGTATGATATTCATGTATCCTTCAAAAAAGGTACCAAGGCTGTTGCAAAAGAACAGTTCCAGTATAACTACGGCGAGAAACTGATATTTGATGACGTGGATCTTCCAGAATATTATGAAGTCCATTTCGCCAATATGAAAAGTGGAGATGCCAAAAAAGTTATTGGGGATGCAACAGGCGCTATTATACCTCAAGAATATTTTAAACCTGGGCAGATAATTTATGCCTGGGTTTTCTTTTCTAATGAGACGTCTGGAAAAACAGTATACGAAATTGTGATTCCGATTTCTCAACGAGCAAAACCTACGGACGAACCGATTTCTCCGGAAGAGAAATCGGTCGTCAGTCAGGCTATCGAGCTTCTTAACGAGACAGTTGAAAATGTCGAAGAGAGCATAAATTCTTCTCTTGAAGAGGCAAAGAATTCTGGAGAATTTGACGGAAAAGATGGTGTAGATGGGTCGACGCAATGGATTAGTTCCAGAGCTCCTGTAAATCCCAACTACACCTTCTATATTTACGCTCTTTCTGGAACAGCCGGATCTCATGTCAAAGTAAATGATACGATTTTCTACGAAAACAATCTGTATCAGATTATTTCAGTTGATAGCTTTCAAGTTCGAAGTATTTTGCTGACAAATTTGAAGGGTGATCCTGGCAGATTCCCGGAATCTGATGCTTTTTTATCTGACACATCCAGAAATCCTGTGCAGAACAGAATTGTTAAAGCGGCAATAGATTCTAAGTATACGAAACCTATTTCGGGGGTTCCCGCAGCTGATTTAAGCGATGATGTGCGGGAAAGTCTTCGTAAAGCCGATTCCTCAGCAGATGCCAATAGCGTATACACGAAGACTGAGATTGACCAGAAGCTTGTTGGTGCGATGACTTATAAAGGAACAAAAGCCCGTGTATCTGATCTTCCTCTATCTGGTAACGCGAATGGTGATACTTGGCACATTGATGAAGATGGATCTGAGTGGGCTTGGAATGGATCCGTTTGGGAAGAACTTGGCAGAGCGGTTGATCTTTCTGGCTATCGCACCGCGGCGGCCCAGGATTTAATCGACCAAAATCAAAATGACAGTATAAATTCTAAATATACCAAGCCTGCAAATGGCATTCCGAAGAGCGATCTTGCTTCTGATGTGCAGACGAGCTTGGGCAAAGCGGACACGGCTCTGCAATCTGCGCCTGTGACCTCTGTCAACGGGCAGACAGGTGCTGTGACGGTGAGCGTCCCCTCCGCGTCCAGCGTCGCCCCGCTGATGGACGGCGTTTCGTCGGCTGGTTCCAGCGTGAACTATGCCCGTGCAGATCATGTGCATCCAAGCGATGACAGCAAGCGCAATGAACCGGCCCATATTGATGTACACTTCATCTCAGGGCAATTTGACCACATCGACGCCCCCGCGACATATGGCGAGTTGGTTTTAGCACTTATATCCGACAATGGAATCACGCTGCGTGTTTTTCGCGACTATGATTTCGACTGGGAGACATCGTTTTATACCGTCGACCACCAAAGCTGGTTTATTGTCGCTTCCCGTCCAAGCAGTGATAGTGCTTCTCAAAAAATGGAAACCATCACGCTCAGGTACATCGTCAGCAGTGATGACTTTGATAGCCCTATCACTTGGACTTATGTATCCGGCCCGACAGACACTGTTCTGGCAACGCAGGGCGATCTGAACGACTATGTGAGCAATAATCAGCTGGTAAGCGCAGTGGATAACGCGCTGGTGGAGGACATCCAAGCCGCAATTGCTCCTGTCCTGCTTCTGGACGCATCGACTGGCGCGGTGATGATGGAGAGTAGTATCAGCCCGCCAGGCATCAACTCAGTGTATAGGAGCGCCATGAAGGTCATCTTCGGCCTTGCTGTTAACAGCGGCGGGACATGGGCGCCGAACGGCATGGTTTTTGAGGTTTCCTCGTTCGACCCCGGCACGGGCCAGCTCGATCTGTACAGCATTAAAAACAGCACCCTGTACCAGATCACGCTGACCTATGACGGGACGCAATACACCGGCACGATGACACAGACCAATCTGGCCCTGCCCAGCGCACAGGGGGTGAGCTTCTGATGAGCGACTACAAAGTCACCGACACGCAGCTCACCTCGATTGCCAACGCCATCCGCGCCAAGACGGGCGGCAGCTCCCAACTCGCCTTCCCGGCTGAGTTCGTGAGCGAGATCGGCAGCATCACCACCGGCGACAGCATCGACCACGAGGACCTGCCCGATTACGTCAAGGACGAGGCGCTTTCGGTAGCGGCGCGAGTCAAGGCGCATATCCAGTCGGACAGCATCGTGTTTCTCGCCGGCTCCGACTCGCACCAGCTCGACAGCAACAGCAACATCGTGAGCGGCAACCTCCACGCCGGACAGGCCATGAAGGCTCTCGCATATATGCTGCCGCTGGATTTCGCCTGTTACTTGGGCGACTATACGGACGGCAGCTCCACCACCACCATCGAGGCGGGGGAGGGGCATATCACGGAGATCAGCGCCGACATCGACGAGGCCTTCCGAGGGCTGCCGCAGTTTCGCACCGTGGGCAACCATGATCCGCTTGGCTACAGCTACAACCAGAACGGCGAGGCGCTGACCCAGGCGGAGCTGTACCAGATGATCGGCAAGTACAACGCGGACGGCACCACCGTCATGGGCGAGGGGACGCCGAAGGCCGGGTACTGCTACCGGGACTATGCTTCGAAGCATCTGCGGGTCATCTGCCTCAACACGGCGGACACCGAGATCTCCTCGCAGGGGTCCGCGGAGGCCATGTCCGAAACGCAGAAAACCTGGTTCAGCAATACGATGGCGTCCACGCCCAGCGGCTACGGACTCATCATCCTGAGCCACCATCCGCTGGATTGGGGCGGCGTCTGCGCCGCGTCGAATCTCGTGTACGACTACGTGAACGGCAACAGCTATAACGCTTCCTACGTCCTCGCGTTCCACGGGCATACGCACTGCTACAAGGCGGACAGCCTGTACCGCATCCAGAACAGCGTGGGGACGCCCTACAACGTGAAGCGGTTCGCCGTGCCCAATATGTGCTTTGTTCGGAACAACGAGTACGGGCAGAACGGAGCGTCGGAGTATTACGGCATCGAGTTCGGAGAGACCACGACCTATGCAAAGACCGCCGGAACGGGCGAAGACACGGCCTTCTGCGTTTTCGTGGTAAACCCGACCGAGCAAAAGGTCCACGCCATCCACTACGGCGCGGGCTACGACCGGGAGGTGTACTGGGGAACGCAGGCGGTGGCCGTTTCCGACGTTTCGCTGTCGGCGGCGTCCGGTACGCTGAATCCCGGCGGCTCCGTCCAGCTCACGGCCACGGTAGGCCCGGCGGACGCGACCAACAAGGCCGTCACGTGGACAAGCTCCAACACGAGCGTCGCCACCGTGGTGAACGGCCTCGTCACGGCGGTCGCCATCGGCTCGGCGACCATCACGGTCACGACGCAGGACGGCGGATACACGGCGACCTACGCGCTGACGGTGGAGGCGGTCCCACAGGGCAACCTGGTCAACCAGATCGGGTACACAGACGGTGTGCGGCTATCCACCTCCAGCGGCGCGGAGAAGTCCGCGTCCGGCTATACTACCGTGGGCTATATCGACCTGAGTTCCTACCGCCAGAGCGACAACAGCGTGACCATCCGTACCAGGGGCGTGGATTTCCAGCAGCGCAGCAGCCCGTACAACGACAACGCCTATGCGTTCTACAACGGCAGCCAGGGCTTCACGGTATCCAGCTACATGACGGCTGGCAGCAACACCCACGGCGGAATCACGATCACCCGCAGCTTCAGCGGTACGGAGATGACGCTGACCATCACGGGCCTTACGGCGGCGCTCGCTTCCGACAGCTACCACTATCTGCGTTTCTGCGGCCTTGGCACAGGAGCGGATCTGGATATCCGCATCAATGAAAACTTCGACTAAAATTTTTTGGAGGTAATCACTATGTTTGACCTTGAAAAGACCCGCAATTTCTATTCCCCCGACGATCTGCCCGCGCCGCGCACCCGCAAAGAGTTCTCTCTGGCGAAGCTCGCCGGAGCGGACGTGTCGATCCCCGACCCGCGTACCCGCACCGAGCATTACATGAAAGCCATTGCCGAAAAGAACGACCCGCTGGTGGTGACGTTGACGCAGGGTAGTAGCACCCCCTACGTGACCGACAAGACCGGCGGCGAGATTTTTGACGCCGTCGAAGCCGGGCGGGAAGTGATTCTGGATGCGACCGCGTTAATGTCAAATAGCGGTAAGGCCATCATGCCGTGTGCAGGTAAAATCCGTTTTCCCGCAGAAGTCGATGACCCCGAACATTGGATCTTGCAATTTAGCGGTATTGTGGTGGGAAACCCGAGCGGGATCATAATGATAAACATTACGGCATTCAAAGGCAGTACATCTGCGGCATCTGCTCTCTATGCCAATTTCGTCCTCACGCCCGCTGACTAACCATGAGCAACAGCCCGCTGGTATCGTATACGCGCCTGTCGCCTCATGTGCGCGGCGTGAAGGTCTACCCCATAACGCGAATTACCGTGCATCATGTGGTCGGTCTGCTGACGGTGGAGCAGCTCGGCGAGTGCTTCCAGACCAGTCGTCTAGCCTCGTCCAATTACGGAATCGGTGTAGACGGTCGTGTGGCGCTGTATGTGGACGAGAGCAAAGCCGCTATGACCTCCAACGATTGGGACAACGACAACCGCGCCGTCACCATCGAGTGCGCGGACGAAGCCACCTGGCCCTATACCATCCCGGATATTGTGTACAGCCGCCTCATCGACCTGTGCGTGGACGTCTGCCGCAGGAACGGCAAGAAAAAGCTGCTGTGGCTGGAGGACCGGGACGTGACCCTCGCGTATGCGCCGAAGGATGACGAGATGGTGCTGACGGTGCATCGGTGGTTTGCCGCCACGCTCTGCCCCGGACAGTGGGCGATGCAGCACATGGCCGACCTCGCCGCAAAAGTGACTGAAATCTTGAATCCGAAGGAGGAACCCGAAGTGCCGAACGAACCGAAACTGGACAACACCCCCGCAGCATGGGCGAAGGACGCCGTCGATTGGGCCGTCGCTACCGGCCTTATGGCTGGCGGCTCCAACGGCGACCTGATGCTGCACAGCCCGCTGACCCGCGAGCAGATGTGCGTGATGCTCAAACGATTTCACGAGCTGACGAACGCGAAGGCTCTGGGCGTAGACCCCGCACCGTGCGCCACCGCTGGCGTGAGCCGCGACAGCGCGTGACACTATGAAGGAGGTAAAAACCGTTTGATTGTGAGGGATTATAATGTCTGATGTTGTTTTGACGGCCATTATTACTGGCATATTTAGCATTATAACTGCATTCATCGCGGCATATACTGCTACGCATAAAACAGCTAATGAAATGCGTGTAAATCAGGCGGTTACAAATACCAAGATTGATTTACTAAAAGATGAAGTCCAGAAGCATAATAACTTTGCAATGCGTATGCCGGCCGTGGAAGAACAGTTACGAGGATTAGACGCAAGACTTAAAACGCTTGAAAGGAAAAGTGAATAATATGAAGAAGTTTACTAAGGAATGGCTTTTAAACGCCTTTATCCGGGCTATTAGAACTTTTGCTCAGACTGCGCTCGGTTTTATCACCATCGGTATGGCTTTTTCCGAAATTGACTGGATGATGGTTCTGTCCGTTTCCGGCGTGTCCATGATCTACTCGATTCTCACTAGTATGGTCACTGGTTTGCCCGAGAGTACCTATGATGGAAAGCTGCTGGTCGACGACAATGGTGAAACTACCAAGTGGTTGCTGCAGGTTGATACTCCGGTAGACGACGTTACCAATATGAAGAGCATTCGGCTGAAAGTTGATCCTAAAGCGGTGTTAAATGCTAAGCAGGATTACCCTGTTGAGTAAAATTTGCAAAGAAGGCGTGGAAATTCCATGCCTTCTTTTTTTTTTAATTCAAAATGATAGTCGCAAGAAATACATGGCGTTAAATGAAGGAGAGTGGAATTCTCTGGGTTATGCCAGGAGGGCCCTGGGAGGGGCTAACCGCACAAATAGTTCAATGGTAGAACGCCAGACTTTATCCAAGTTTGGAGACGTCTGTTCGAAGCGGACAATCCTTCGCATTTTTTTCATCTCCTATTATAGAAAGAGTTAAAATTCTAAAAGGAGGTTTAAAAGATGAAAGCCTGGTTTAAGAGATTCTTTGATCTTATGGCGCTGGGATTCCAGTCTTCGACCATCTATCACGAGTATTAACTAGGCAAGGCAAGAGGTCTTTATTCAAGGCCTCTTCGCTTTTCATCACGAAAGGGTCCAACGACAGTGGTACTGTGACATTGTGTAAACCTCGCAAAAAATACAGCCTCTATAGTAGCAAGAGTTTAATATGTGCTAAAGAGGAGGAGTATTATGATCTTTACACCACAGGGAAAAAAGATTCTGACGTATCTGTTCTGGGCGATCCTCGGCTATGCTATCTTCGGGCCAACTGGCCTGGCGATTGTATCGTTGGTGGTGCTTTGGAAGGAAGGCGTGCAGAAGAAAAGTGAATAAACCTAAGAGGAGTCTTAATTATAAGGCTCCTCCTTTTTATACCTATTTTAGAGAAAGGAGATTCATAAATGTGGCTTTCGGATGAAGAATACACATTTAGGCAAGACATCAGAGAAAAGAAATCAATCGGTCGAGGAGTATTTGCCAAAAAGAATGGCTCGAAGTCCAAGAAGTGCACGCTTCCGTATGAATACTTAACGAAAAAGGAGAGAGAAAAATTGAACGGCGAGGTAATCAGCTTCAATCCAAAAGTTTTCTATACCTATGAGGAATTCAAGGCGCTGCCCGAAGAATACCAAGTAAAGTACGTCAACTCTTTGCTCAATCGGTATAACTGCTCGCTTGTTGGGATTTCTACGTATGTATTTGATAGGAGTCGAAGTACGCTCAACAATCATCTTCGAACGATAAACCAGCTTCAGTATGTAAATATTCCCAAAGTTCACTGGCGCGAGCTTAAACCTGGCGATGAGGCTCTTCGTGCGGATGTGATTTTGGCTCGTAGAGGAGTCGTTTCCGCTGATGACAATGAAGAAATTCAAAATGGCAGTGATAATAAGCAAAAAGACACGGTCGAGCAAGTTCAGGCAGAAATCCACAACGCCATAGAGCATGGCTGTCGTTTTAGCGATAAGCAGCTTAATGATATTTATCAGAAACGCTGCGGGGTGTCGCTCGCGGAAGCTCTTGGGACTGTAAACTCAACTACCAAGAAAGAAGAAACCGAGGACGGGGTCAAGTTCAAAGAATTCTTCGCGAGACTCGAGCGAGATGCGAACTATCCCGAAATCATTCGTGAAGAGTCTACGAACATCAGCGATTTCTATGCCGTGATGGACAAATTTGACTTCGGCTTTATGGCCTCTGTAAGAGACATGTTCGAAGGGAAGAAGATCTGCGTCACTCTTCGAGTAGAAATCGACGAGTAATATTTAATGCCCCTTGATGCTTCATGGGGCTTCTATGCCGCTGTGGTGGAATTGGTAGACACAGCAGACTTAAAATCTGCCGGCCAATTGGTCTTGAGGGTTCAAGTCCCTTCGGCGGTACCAGAGCAACGGTGATAGGCAAGCCCGTTTGCTAAAACATGAATGGCCCCAGCTTGCCCAAGGCCATTCGAGTAAGGGTTAGTAGGAAGAGATGCACCTTTACCTGCTCGCGTTAAAAGCTCAACACGCCTATGATCGTGGGTTTAAGCGGACCAGGTTGAGCCATTTTGAAAAAGATAAAATCCCATCTTTTGAAATGACTGGTTTGAAGAGTTAGTCACCGATAGCTGGTTATTGTTTAAGGGTTGCACCCTAGAGGATGCTGCGGAAAGCCTGACTAGCCGGAAGCAGCATCTTCGTTTATGTCGGAATAGTGTCTAGCGGTCAGCACATCTGCCTTCCAAGCAGATAGCGCGGGTTCGAATCCCGTTTCCGACTCCAGAGTCCTGGTGCGCAAAAAAGCTAAGGCATGCCGGTAGGCTGAGGTCTTAGACTCGCCTCTTACCAGGTTCTTAGGCGAGGAGCATGCAGTGGTTCAACAGGATAGGGCGATGGTTGCGATCGATGTCGGTTCGAACCCGGCCTGCATGCTCGTTTTATGCTCGGCTAGCTCAAAGGTCAGAGCCGGCGACTTATAATCGTCAGATCATGGTTCGAGTCCATGGCCGAGCACCATCATTAAAAAATTTTAAGGAGAAAAATTCAAAATGGGAGAATTCGTATCTACTAGACGCAAGGGCTTTCACATGGCATTTGACAATGGCATTCACGTGTCCGTTCAGTTTGGTGCTGGCAACTATTGTGATAACCACGATTCGTTTGACTTTAGTTGCTCTACTGACCAGCATTCTTCCACCGCGGAAGTAGCCGTATGGCATGAAGATCATGATGATGTACGCGATTGGCTTGATGTCAACTACTTCGTTCCCGAAGCCGGCGGAGAGGGGCATGGTGGTGTTTGCGGTTGGCTTACTCCGGAGCAGGTAGCGGAGTTGCTTTATAAGGCGTCTATCGAAACTCGCGATACTTTCTGGCAGAAGTACGGCGAGTTTTATAAGAAAACTTACGAAGAAGAATTAATTTTCGGGTTAAGAAATGGCTGGTGAATTAATATGCGCATCATCGATAAGCAGAAAGACTTCTATGATTTCTATCAAGGCATATACCGCGACGACTCGATAATATTTGATCGTACGGATTCTTTCTTGCTTACTAAAGAAATAATGTGCGATCACTTATGGAGGGCAAGAGCACATTGCCATCGGCAGTGGAACGGGCATTATCCGGAGCATTGTTTTATGCTTATGCAAGTATGTAATACATTTTGGTTGCTTCTTGTAAGAATGGTCGATAGTGAAACTTACAACAATGATAAGCCAATCGATTATGATGTTTATATTGTCACAACTTGGAAAGATTATGACCTTCCCAGAAAATTATTCAGGCTTGATATCATCGAGTTTTCATATGACATAACCAGAAAAATTACGGAACTTGATCGCAAACGAGGATGGCAATATGATATTGCAGAAATATTAGCTAGAACTGGCGATCTTATAAAAGCTATAAACCATGGCGAGTATAAAGTTTTGGACAGCATCAATAAGCACGTATATCGAAAAGACGGAGGCGAAGAAATTGAGAAGCATATTCCTTTGCTAAAAGCTTCTGGAATCAATCAAGTTGTTACGCCGCTTGATATTTATCTGGCATTTGAGGAGTATTTCTCTCTCGAAAAGACTGCCTCCGAACGCACTGAATCTGTTGGTTTAAGCAATAACGAGAAAGTGGAGAATCACGGTTTTGATTTAACAACATCGTTCAGAGGAAGGTAATGAAACACATGCATAATTGCCCAAATTGCGGAGCGCCATATGGCCTTGGGGATAAATGCCAATATTGCGGAACGTATCTGCTGGATATTTCGACGATCCCGATTAATGAAGTCTTCTTTTTAAAACTCAATGTCGGGACCCGAGAGAAGCCGAAAGTAATTATCCAAAAAGTATATTCCACCGGCGCAAATTTAACCATCTCATCTGATTCATACCCAGAAATTAGTATTGACTTTATAGGCTTGCCAAATAATGAAAGGAGATAAAAATGACTAAAAATCTAGAGCAGCAGATTCGGCAGAGATCCAAATTCCAGTTTACCGATATTCTCGGTAAGGGACGTATTCGGAATCTTATGTATGAATATGACTGCCTTAGAGATCGTAAGAACGCGGAGATTCTCAGGCTGAAGCAGATTACCTTAAGCCAATCTGCGGCAGTGACCGAGATGGTCATGCGGGTGTCCGAGCTTGAAAAAGAAAACAAGCTTCTTCGCGGTTATACCATAGAAAGCGATCGGGCTAAGAAAAACATGCTCGATAAGTATCTTCAGTCCGAATCGAAACTTAGCAAAGTATCGAAGGATTTTGATGCCTTATCGGAGCAGCATGAGCAACTTAAGCGAGATTACGAAGAACTTCTCGCTCAGTTCCGAAAGCATTGCCCGGATCTGCCGGTTGCGGAGGTAATGTGATGGGCTCTAGATTCGCGGCCATTAAAAGAGAATCCAAAGTTGGAAGTCTTATAACAAATAGACTTTGCGATTTTGATGAGACAGATCCATATTACTTTGTAGTGAAAGAAAACGGCCGGATTTTAGCTGAGGGATCCATTACAAAGATCCGTTTCTTGTTACCCGAGGAACTGCTGCATAAAAAGATAAAGACCTTAATCAAAGACTCCGGAATCATGCTGGCAACCGTGGAATACTAATTCAAAATGAGAGAGAATAAAGGAGGAAAATAGCATAAAATGACTCATAAAGAAATCAAGCAAATCTTAGATGAGCATTATAAATGGCTTAACGGTGAAATTGGAGGAATAGAATCTAAATGATGCTTTTAATACTCTTCCTAGGACTAAAGCTTGCTATGCCTTGGTGGTTCTGGGTGTGGTTCAGTGTTGTTTATATTTATCGGGTATGCTCCAAGTCTTAGGCGAATTAGTAGAATTATCGGCAGTTTACTGCCTCATTTTCTTGATTACCTTTCCGGTAATCGACAAGGTGTTTAAAGTTATTATAAATTACATAAGGAGTCAAACAATGATTGTTCACAAATGCGATATTTGTGGTGCGAGTATGGAAGTGTGGTATGCCATGAGCATAGAAGCGGAAACAAGTAAAGAATTAGACACTGATGAGTTTCTCAAACTTGTGAACATGGAAAGACAAGTAGAAATATGCAAGGAATGCTACAGAATGAAGATTCTTCCATATTTGGAGATGTGATGCCATGAGTAAAATGGCTGATGTAGAAATTACTCTGGAAGAGCGAAAAAACTCTTGCGAAGAATGCGAAGTCCGAAAGTGGATTGCGCAGGCTTTTGATTTGCACTGGATTGGCATAGAAGACTGTCCGATGGCGTGCAAGGAGAAAGAGCGTGTGAAGAATCGTGTGCACTTTTAATATCTTCATGTGCATTTTCGGTCTTATTCATGCGACTATCATTTAATCCAAGAAATCCCTAAAACGCTTGAAAACACTAGAAAAACTCCCAGAGCCAATTCGGTTCTGGGAGTCTTCTGGTGGAGCGGATGATGGGAGTCGAACCCATTGATATTTGGGGCTCAACTCGTTGAATTTACAGGGCTTTTTCTTTTTCGTGTGAAGTTTCGTGTGAAGTTTCTTGAAAGATGGATTCCATTTGCAAGTCGATGGCCTCGGCAAATGGGTCTTCCTTAGCCTTCATTACATGCCGGTAAGTGGTTTTAAGCATGTGATCCGTCTTATGTCCAAGGCGCTTTACCTGGTACTCATCCGGAATACCGATAGAATGTGCTTCGGATGCCTCGAAATGCCGCAGATCATGAAATCGTGTTGCCTGGACGCCGGCCTTCTCGCAAGCTTTCCTGTAGTTTTTGTAGATGGCGCTTTCGGAATACGGGCAAATGTACTCCGATCTTTTAGGCTGGGCATCTATTAGCTTAGCAATACGATCGGGCAATTTGATCCAACGATCTCCCGAGTAGCTTTTTGTCAACTTTTCTCGGGTCTCGGTTTTGGCTTCTCCGGTAGTCTTTGGAATTCCACGGACGAGGGCTCTTTGAACGTGGATATGGGTCTCGGTTACATCCGTAAACTTCAATCCACGTACTTCAGACATCCGTAGGCCTAACCAGCAGCCGAGGAGAATTGGAAGCTCGTATTCAGTTCCTCTGCAGGCCAGCCAGATTCTCTGCATCTCGTCTTCCTCAGGGATATGGACCTCATAATGCTCTTTTTGAGGAAGAGTAGTATTTAGCTTGAAATCTGGTCGATACAATTTCAAAATGGCAGAGAGAAAACCATGAGCATTGCGCAACGTCTTGGGACTAACTCCTCTGGCTGCATCAAGATTCACAGCCTGCTGGACGTCCTCCTGACTAAGCTTCATGATATTTTTGCCGGCGATACTCTGCAGGTAATTGTCTTTGTACCGGTGATACCCAAGAAGCGTAGATGGCGATAAGACCGAGTCCTTAACTTTGATATAGGCTTCCATGGCTTGCCGAACAGTCATCGGTACTTGTTTCTCAACTTTTGCTCCGGCGAAGATTTCCTTAGCCCTTTGTTTGACAAGTTTCTTGTCTTTGTCTGTGATACTGTATCGTTGGCCGTTGACCTGCAACTGGATTCTCCAAGAACCAGATGGAAGCTTGGTTGGTTCTGGTATTTTCAACAAAAATCCCTCCTAAATTTTGTATAAGATTTTTGCTCCACCAGTGCAAGTATAACACAAGTGTTTCTGGATTGCAATCAAAAGATGATGGGAATGGTTGACAAATACTTTGCTGCATGCTTTTATAGCAGCGTCGCGACAACTGAATAATGAAGGAGCGATTTGGCGAAATGCTTACAGAACAAGAAAAGCTTGCAAAAAGAATGGACAAGTTTGATTCAATAGTAAATGAGTACCTTAGATCCACCGGATTCACCACTGAAGAGTTAGCCATTACTCTTGGCGTAAACAAATCTAGTTTATGGCGATACCGAAAACAACCATACGCATTTAGCAAAGCGCCATTTTCTGTTATAACAAAGGTGATGCGGCTAGCGCAAGTCAATAATGAAGTATTAAGGCAAATTTGCGGATTGTGAGGTTAAATCATGCCAGAATTAAAACCAGAACTCTCGAATAAAAGCAAATACTGGATTCCCAGACATCGGTATTATGAGCTTAAGCATTATTGCTTGCAGTACCCGTATTGGAAAGAATTGTGCGGACGTATTGAATTCAAAATCGCAGAAAGAAACGAGATCCATAGCAGCACTCCAGCAAATCCCACTGAGAAAATCGCCATTATTAAAGCAGACCTGAAGAGAGCTATGGAGCTAGTAGAGCTGTGCGCCAAAGAAGCTTTTCCAGAATTGAGTGATATTTTACTCCGGGGAGTAACTTTGGGAAAGTCTTTCGGTGTTCTGTCGGCAAACGAGGATATTCCGTGTAGCCAGGACATGTATTATGATCGGTATCGCAAATTCTTTTATATTTTGAGCCAAAAGAGAGGGATTTAGTCGCAAGAATTTCTTTCTCTAAGATAGAGGAGGTGAATGCTATGTGGCAATTGTATGTTACAGTAACAGAATTCAGAACAACCAAACTTAAGAAACTGTTTTCGTGGATAAGAAATCCGTGGAAAGGCGCAAAATTAATGCAACCAAGCATTTATCAAAGGCGTGGACCATACAAAAGTTATGAAGAAGCAATGTATGATTTTCATAATATTACTGACTGGTGCACGATTGATGGATGCCATGCTGCATGGTTCAGTACCATTTCAAAAAACATTTATCCCGCAGTAACAACATACTGGTTTTCTGGAGAGTCTATGTATGTATATCATGCGTCGATCGAGTTTATCCCTTAAGGAGTCTTAACAAGGCTCCTTTTTATTTGCTAAAAATTCCCCGGAATGGAAATTCTTGAAAAGTCGCAAAAATTACTTTCTTTAAGATAGAGGAGGTGTAGTTCATGTTAATCAAAGCAATCTCGGATGCAATTGAAAGTGTAAAAAGATACAAAAAAGTGCATGCGGAAACCTTGAGATTGGAATTAGAACTCGAAGAACTTAAAAAGAAAGCTTTGAAACGGCAACTCGAAGAATTTAAGGCTAAAATTGAAGCGGAACGTAAAGCGGAGATAGAAAAAGATAAAACGCGACTTGAACGAGCACAACGCATTATAGCGCCTTATTTGAATGAGGAGTCTTAACAAGGCTCCTTTCTTTTCGCAAGTTTTTCTGGGCCTAAGATAGGAGACCAAAAAACTTATATGGAGGTACTTTATGGAAAGAAAAAGAATTCAGGAAGAGATCGACAGACTCGCCGATAAAATGAGCGAACTGGAAGTAGGATCTGAGGAATACAACAAGCTGCTGCAAGCTATGCAGAAGCTCCATGAGATGCTCTACAAAGATATCGAGGCGGAAAACACCCGCATTGCGAAAACTATGGATCAAGACCTTAAGGAACGGGAGCTTGACCAGCGTGATCGCGAGACGGAGGTTCGCGCTAAGGCATCTAAGTGGGACGCGGTATGGAACTTTTTCGGCAAGCTGGCAAGCGGCGCTGTAGCAATCGGTGGAATCCTGCTGCTCGGTGACATCAAAGAAGATCAGGGGGTAATCGACAAAGACAAATTCAGTCTTGTCAGAGGTATGTTTCCCAAAGGCTAAAGGCTCCAAAGAGAAGATCTGTTTTTACAGGTCTTCTTCTTTTTATATTCGCATAAAATACAGCGTATATAATGGCAAGAACAAACAAAATCAATTTGAGGAGGAAAAATCTATGTTAAAAGATCCTAAAGTTCTCACGGCGGTTATCATGTCTATGCTGACCGAGTTCGGCCTTAGCTGGACTGCGATCAAGGCAATGGGCAAGCTGTTCCCCGCGCGTACGATCGGCGGAAAGATCGGAAACGTGGTGGCCGGCTATGCTATTGCAATGCTCGCAAAGGCAAAGATCGGGAGCTCGGATGAGTATGACCAGTGTGTGGACGCGACCGGGAATCTCGTGGAGATGGCACTGGATAAGCTCGATATTGATTACGATTAATCGAACCAAGAGAAGATCTGTTTTTACAGGTCTTCTTCTTTTTATATTTATGAAATACTTTTACGAAAAACTCGATAAAGGCCAGCCTGTTTATGGAGAAAAAATAGCGCTTAATCACCCCGTGTACAAATTCGGGACTAAATTCGAGCAAGATGGCAAAGGGCTGATATTTGTTCAAAAACGAATAAGCTGTAAATATGCATACTGGGATTCAATAGATTATTGGCTGGCCAATGATATTTATGAGCATCCAAAATTTCGATCCTTTTTTAATTCACATGCTACTACCGAACCGTATCCAATCATACAAATTCGATCTGTGATGTGGGAACTTCGAATGAAGCCACTGCCCAAAGAAGAGTGGGAGTTATATTTTTGATTATTCACAGAAATTCCATTGCTTTTTCTTTTTATCTATGATATTCTTGTTGCATCTTTGAGAAGGAGGTCTCAAATATGGGCAAGAAACCGCTTCCTAATGATTGGGTCGATGTCGATACTGGCGAAGGGCATCACTTCTGGAGAAACTCCGACGGAGAGGTTTGCGAAGAAATAATTGACAATTACGAGGATATTTACGGTCCGGGTGATCCAGACGATACCGGAGAATACTACGACGAATGGATGCCTAAGGCGTAAGGGCTCTCTACGGAGGGCTCTTTTTTTATGGTCGCAAGAATTTCTTCTCCTTAAATAGGAATAAACCATAAAAGGAGGAGAATTATATGGAATGCCCGTATTGTGTTGCAGAAAAACCGATTTTGGTATCGGCATGGGAAACCGCCCCGATTGTGACTGGCGTGTCACTAATTCGGGATAAGCTAATCATGTCTATTGCCATAAGTGGCGTAAAAGCGCAAACCGGAGTGACTGTAAACTTCTGCCCTGTTTGCGGAAGAAACCTGAGAGAAGAGCCTTGACTCGGCTTCTCTCTTTTTTTTTATATGGTCGCAAGAATTACACCTCCTATAGTAGAAGAATAATGAAATTAAAAGGAGGAAAAATCATGGAAAATTTTGACG
>RHMF01000194.1_pt1 | contig 24806 bp, 19 predicted proteins | sample 5365151 | NCBI WGS metagenome assembly RHMF01 (sample SAMN10266501, study PRJNA497801) | feces metagenome | isolation source: feces | host: Bos taurus | place: China: Prairie of Fairy Mountain | collected 2017-08-14 | reverse complement strand
TATCTTTGCACAAATAAAAAAATGGTGATATGAATATAAATCTAGAAGAACGAGTGCATAAGGCACAACAATTATTTGCTTCGGGCTATTCGTGCTCTCAAGCTGTGGTGGTGGCTTATAGCGATGTGTTTGGAGTGGATGAGTCGTTTATGGCGCAGCTGTCGATGCCTTTTGGGGGCGGTATAGCTCGTATGCACGAGGTGTGCGGCTGTGTGTGTGGCATGGCGTTGTTGTCGGCGTTTATTGTTCCGGCACCCAATCCTCACGACATGGTTCAGGTTCAAAAAAACCGTATGCTTACCAAGGCTATGGCCGAACGTTTCAGACAGGAATATGGCGATATAGTGTGTCGCAACTTATTGCAAAACAAAGAAAAACATTCGTGTGCCGATATGGTGGCCTTTGCCGCACGAATAGTGGGCGAGGCAGTGAGCAGTGAGCAATGAGCAATGAGCAATGAGCAATGAGAAGTGAGTTCAAAGCTCAAAGCCCAAAGCTCAAAGCCCAAAACAAAAAAAATATTATGGATTATAAATATATATGTGATCAGGTGTGTGTGTTGGCCAAAGAGGTGGGCAGTTATCTTAAGGCCGAACGCGACAACTTGCACGATTTGAGGGTCGAAACAAAGGGTGTTCACGATTATGTAACGCAGTTCGACAAGGAGTCGGAGCGAAGGATTGTGGATTGTCTTCAAGGTCTTTTGCCCGAAGCAGGTTTTATTACTGAAGAGAATACCATTCAGGTAATTAAGGATAAGTATAATTGGATTATAGACCCGTTGGATGGTACCACTAATTTTATACATGCCTTTCCGATAGCGGCGGTAAGCATTGCGCTTAAAGAGGCCGACGAGATAGTGGTTGGCGTTGTATATGAGATGTATCGCAACGAGTGTTTTTATGCTTATAAAGGCGGTGGTGCTTATCTTAACGGCAATGCTATCAGAGTGTCGGGCTGTGCCGAGTTGAACGATTCGTTGTTGGCCACCGGATTCCCGTTTACCAATTTCGACCGTTTGCCACAGTTTATGGATTATTTGCAGTGGAGCATGCAGCATACACGCGGATTGCGACGATTGGGCAGTGCCGCCACCGATTTGGCTTATGTGGCATGTGGCAGAGTGGATGGCTTTTACGAGTATAATCTTAAGCCTTACGATGTGGCAGCGGGTGCCTTTATAGTGCAGCAGGCAGGGGGTATGAATGCCGATTTCGGAGGTGGCGGAAACTGGTTGTTCGGTGGCGAAATAGTGTCGGCCGGTGCCAATTTGTTTCCACAATTGTTAGAATCCATAAAAGAGAAGTTTGACAGATAACAAAAAAGTTGTATCTTTGCAAAATAATAATACATTAAAAAACATATCCAAAATGATTGAATACGAATTACAACAAAGCATTTCGCAAGCGCTTCAGCAGCTATATAACCTCGAAATAGGAGCCGATAGCATAGTGCTTCAAAAAACCAAAAAAGAGTTTGAAGGCGATATAACCGTGGTAGTGTTTCCCTACGTTAAAGCCGCCAAAAAGTCGCCCGAAGCAGTGGCCGATGAGATAGGCAGTTATGTAAAAAACAATGTTGCCGACATTGAGAGTTACAATGTGATAAAAGGTTTTTTGAATTTCGTTGTACGAGACGAATATTGGTTGAGTTTTGTTAAAAGTCATGCCTTGGAATCGCATTTTGGATATAAAGAAGCGTCTGCCGACGAGGCACCGGTGGTTATAGAATATTCGTCGCCAAACACCAACAAGCCTTTGCACTTGGGCCATATACGCAACAATCTTTTGGGTTGGAGTGTGGCACAGTTGCTTAAAGCCGCCGGCAACAACGTTAAGAAAGTAAACCTTGTAAACGACAGAGGCATACATATTTGCAAATCGATGTTGGCTTGGAAACTATATGGCGAAGGCGAAACACCACAGTCGTCGGGAATGAAGGGCGACCACTTGGTGGGTAAGTATTATGTGCTTTTCGACAAGCATTATAAAGACGAAATTCGCCGCATAGCAGCCGAGAAAAACATCGACGAAGAGGAGGCAGCCAAAGAGTCGCCATTGATGTTGGAAGCCCAAGAAATGCTTCGCAGATGGGAAGCCAAAGACGAAGAGGTGGTTAACCTATGGAAAACCATGAACGGATGGGTATACGAGGGTTTCGACCAAACATATAAAAAGATGGGTATCGATTTTGATAAGATATATTACGAGTCGGATACTTATTTGCTTGGAAAATCGTTGGTAACCAAAGGTCTGGAAGATGGCGTGTTGTTTAAGAAAGAGGATGGCTCGGTATGGGCCGACCTTACTGACAAGGGTTTGGATCAAAAACTTTTGTTACGCAAAGACGGCACATCGGTGTATATGACTCAGGATTTGGGTACTGCCTTGCTTCGCCACAACGATTTTGCAGCCAAACAGCTTATGTATGTTGTGGGCAACGAACAAGACTATCACTTCAATGTTCTTAAAATAATATTGGAACGTCTTGGTTTCGAGTGGGCCGAAAAGATATATCACCTATCGTATGGTATGGTTGAATTGCCCAACGGTAAGATGAAATCGCGCGAAGGAACGGTGGTGGATGCCGACGACCTTATAGAAGAAATGATAAACACAGCCGAAGCCATGAGCAAAGAGCATGGCAGAAACGATGAGTTGGATGCCGACGAGGCTCGAAAACTATACGCCACATTGGCGTTGGGCGCTTTGAAATACTTTATCCTTAAGGTTGACCCTCAAAAGAATATGTTGTTCAACCCCGAAGAAAGTATCGACTTTAACGGCAACACCGGTCCGTTTATACAATATACATATGCCCGTATACGTTCGATAATACGCAAGGCTGCCGAAAACCACAATGTGGCTGTCGACAATGTGGACGTGGACGTTGACGGCATAGAATTGAGCAAGAAAGAGAAAGAAATTATAAAGGCGTTGTACGAAATGCCTTCGGTGGTGGAACAGGCTGCTCAAAACTACAGCCCCGCCATGGTGGCCAACTATGTGTATGATTTGGCCAAAAACTTTAACAGCTTCTATCAAGAAACATCAATCTTGAAGGAGCCCGACCAAAAGTTGATGATATTCAGAGTGCAGTTGTGCAACTTTGTGTCGAAAGTGATAAAGAACTCGATGGCTATATTGGGTATCGATGTTCCCGAAAAAATGTAATTAATCCTTCTTTTTATGGGCAACTTCGTGGTTTAATTATTATGGGTTGCCCTTTTTTAATCGATATAATATGGTGACAGAGCAAACCAAGTGGCAAGAAAATTATAAGGTACATTCGTTTTTGACCGATAGATATTGCAGGCTGTCGATACCGGCAGTGTCGCAGCTGTTTCAAGAAACGGCCGAGGCACATACCAATGCCTACGATATGGGATATCACTCTATGATTAAGGACAATAAGGCATGGGTGCTGCTGCGTGTTTATTACGAAATAACAGATTATCCCGACATATACACCGATATATCGATGCAGACGTGGAGTAGGGGTTTTAAGGGAGTAACGGCATTGAGAGATTTTGTAATACAGTCTGCCGATGGTAGGGCGATGATAAAAGGAACGTCGACATGGTGTGTGATAGATATGTTGTCGCGTTATCCGCAACGTTGCGATAAGATAATGGAACATTTTCCCAAAAACGACGATGTCGCCGCCGACAAGGTGTTGGGAAAGATGGTGCCTTGTGAGGATTACGACACTGCTTTTGAGTTTAAAGTGCCTTTTATGGCCATCGATAAAGCTCAACATACAAACAATGCCATGTATATGCGTTGGATAATGAACGCTTTGCCTCACGATATGCAAGAAAAAGCCATCAAGAGTGTGGATATAAGCTATGTGCACGAAACCAAGATGGACGACACCATAACGGTGCAATACACCCAAACCGACGATAATGTTTACAATTTTCGTTTGTTAAACTCGAGCGGAGTGGCCATGTTGTGTGTCATCACCTTTAAGCATTAGGGGTGTTATTATTCGTTGTAATACGAAATTTGGCGCAAGGTGGTTGAAATTATTCTGTCGTCGATAATGTAGCTCAGTTCGGTCCAGTTGCCTTGTGCGTCGTATTTATATTTAAAATCGTAAGTCTTGACTATTTTGGAGTTGTCGTATTCCGAAAAGAAAGTCATCGTACGTTTTTTAATGTTGCCATGTTTGTCGTATTCGTTTTTTGTGAATCTAAACAGTAGGTCGTCGGAGGAGTAAGATTTTTCTTCTTTTATTTTGCCTTGTTTGTTGTAGTTGGCTATACTTCGAATGCTCACACCCTCTTCGTTGTAGATATATCTTATGTATTGCAGCGGATTAGACTCAACGTCGTAGATATATTCAATCGAAGAAACGATTTGTTTGCCGCATTCGGGGTTGCTTATGGTGTATTTACATTCTTTTATTTTGCAACCGTCTTGGTCGTATATGCTCATTGTTTGGCTTGTAAGACCCACATTTGTAGTGTAATGAGTTTCGTATTCGGTGTTGGTGGTTGTGTCGAAATGTATAACGGTTGATTTTACGGCAGTGCCGTGTATGTATTCTGTTTCGCCTATTTTTCGGCGTAGCGAGTCGTATTCCATAATAGTGGTGATGTGGTTGTTTTTGCGAATGGTGTCGGGTAGGGCTGTGTTTGGTATGTAGTGGTATGTCGAGGAGTCGTCGTTGTTTTGCTGAAAGGTTAAACGGCCCTCTGTATCGAAACGTAATTTTGTAGTGGGATGAGGTATTATGGGGTCTGTCAGATAAATTGTAGTAACCACATCTCTTACCTTTCCTTTCAGTTCGTAATATTCGGGTGTGTATTGCCCCATCGAATGGCCGATGAAAAGGAGAGAGAGTAGGACTGAGGTATATAGTTTTGTGGCTTTCATGATGCGTTATATTTTGGTTTTAAGCTCTTGTATTCTCACAAACGATTGGTGAATTCTTTCGCGCGATATTTTGCCGTCAATCACCATATTATATATTATTTCTACGGCTTTTGGGGCTATATCGGGGTCGTATGACGTGCCGTTGTTGGACAAACACAATATATCGGCGCCGGCATTTATGGCCAACTCCAATATTTCTTCGAGGCTGTAGTGGTCGGCCATGGCACCCATAGCCAAATCGTCGGTAACTACAACACCGTTGAAACCCATTTTGTTTCGTAGCAGTTCGGTAATTGTTTTTTTCGACAATGTGGCCGGATATTCGGGGTCTAACTGCGAGTTGAATACATGCGATGTCATTATTACGTCGACCATTTGGCTGTCGATAAGGGCTTGATAGGGAATAAGTTCGTCGGCGGTCCACGAGTTGCTTACGTCGGCTATGCCAAGGTGTGTGTCGGATTGCGAGCTGCCATGACCCGGAAAGTGTTTCAACGACGATATTACATTGTATCTGTTGTGTTCTTCGATCCACATCGAGGCATGTTTAACCACCATCATGGGGTTGGCCGAAAAACTGCGGTCCAGTTGGCCTATTACCGGACATGCTGTGTTTACATCCACGTCGACACATGGGGCAAAATTAAGGTTTATCCCCATCGATTGTAATACCTTGGCGGTAAGTGCGGCATAATGTCGGGTGGTGTCGGGGTCGTTTTCGATACCCATGGCTTTGGCCGAAATAAAGTCGGGAAAACCATATTGACTTTTTAAGCGGTTTACTTTTCCGCCTTCTTGGTCGATGGCTATCAGTAGGTTGCCGTCGGCTAACTCTTGCAGACTCTTACAAAGTTTTTGCAGTTGCAGGCGGCTGTTTATGTTTCGAGGACGGCTATGCGATGGTGCGTCGTATTCAAAAAGAATAACTCCGCCGATGTTATATTCGGTAATATCGCGGTATGCGCTGTGGCCGGTACCCACTTCGGTGCCTCTGAAGCCTATCATCAGCATTTGACCTATCTCTTTGCGTAGTTCCTCATCTTCGGGACTATAATACTGTGCACAGCAGATGTTGGCGCACGATAATAACACTATAGCTATCAACAAAAATACTCTATTTTTCATCTTTTTATCGTTTATTTATCGACTGCAAAATTACTCTTTTTTTTATATTCGACAAAATATTTTGCAACAAAACGATTATAAATATGCAAAGTATCGAATATTTTTGTATTTTTGTAGTTTCTAAAACGAAAATGATAATTGATATAAAACTATAATATATAATATGTTACAGCTACAATACTTGAGAGAAAATACACGTGAGGCCATCGAACGCTTGCTTATAAAAAATGTTTATGATGCCGAAAGCCGTGTTGAAGAGATACTTTCGTTGGATAATGTACGTCGCGAATTGCAACACAAAGCCGATACCGTTAAGGCTGAAGCCAACGCCATAGCCAAAGAAATCGGAAAATTGTTTAAGGAAGGAAAAGCCGACGAGGCTAATGCCAAAAAACAACGCACTTCGGAACTTAAAGCCATCGAAAAAGAATTGGACGAACAGTTGGCTGCTGCCGAACAAGAACTAAACGCTAAGTTGATATCGCTGCCAAACACTCCTCATATATCGGTGCCTAAGGGCAAAACCGCCGACGACAACGAGATTATAGCCAACTTCGGCGAAATACCTCAATTGCACGAAGGTGCTGTGCCTCACTGGGATTTGTGCTCTAAATACGATATTATCGATTTCGAATTGGGCAATAAGATAACCGGTGCCGGTTTCCCCGTATATAAAGGCAAGGGTGCCGCTTTGCAACGTGCTTTGATTACTTTCTTTTTGAATAGTGCAGTGGCAGAAGGATTTTTGGAAATACAACCTCCTTTGATGATAAACGAAGCATCGGGGTTGGGAACAGGTCAGTTGCCCGACAAAGAAGGTCAGATGTATTATATGCCCGCCGACGATTATTATATGATACCCACTGCCGAAGTACCCGTTACAAACATATATCGCAACGTTATAGTGCAAGAAAATCAATTCCCTATCAAACATGTGGCATACTCGGCTTGTTTCCGTCGCGAAGCAGGAAGCTACGGCAAAGATGTTAGAGGATTGAATCGTTTGCACCAATTCGACAAAGTGGAAATAGTGGTGATAGAACATCCCGAACGCTCTTATGCTCAGCTCGAAACAATGAAAGACTATGTGGCAGGATTGCTCACCAAACTTGGGTTGCCTTTCCGTATAGTTAAACTTTGCGGTGGCGATATAAGCTTTACTTCGGCTATGACATACGATTTTGAAGTATATAGCGCCGCTCAACAAAAATGGTTGGAAGTGAGTTCGGTATCTAACTTCGAAACATTCCAAGCAAACCGTATGAAATGTCGTTTTAAAGACAATGCCGGTAAAACACAACTTGTACACACACTCAACGGCAGCGCATTGGCATTGCCCCGTATAGTGGCTTCGATATTGGAAAACTATCAAACTCCCGAAGGAATAAAAGTGCCCGAAGTATTGCAACCGATATTGGGCTTTGATATGATAAAATAATACCGAATATATTTCGGAAAACACTGTTGAAAGCAGCAAAACTGTTGATATTTACGTATATACGCGGTTTTGTTGCTTTTTTGTTGTATATAGGTGTCAAAAACGAAAAAAATACGTGCCGAAAACTCTTTTTTGACAACAAAATGCCGTTGTCAGTGCCCCAAAGATGATAAAAATAAATTGTTGTAAATCACTGCGATGTAAACTTTTTTGGTAATAAATGCTCAAAAAGTTTGGCTATATCGGAAAAAAAACGTAATTTTGCATCGTTAAACAATAATGCGGGATGGAGCAGAGGTAGCTCGTCGGGCTCATAACCCGAAGGTCGTTGGTTCGAATCCGGCTCCCGCTACTAAGGTGATTTGAAATTGAAGAAGGATGTACTTTTGTGGTACATCCTCTTTTTTTATTCTTATCCGATGGCAATTTCTTTGGGTTGGGGTTTCTTTTCCATCATGGCGCTTTTGGGCAACACAATCCTCAATACGCCGTTTTCCACCTTAGCCGTAATCTTGTCTTTTTCAACATTGTCGGGAAGCTCGAAACTGCGATAAAATTGTTGGGTCGAAAACTCACGACGTAAATAATTCTTTTTTTCGCTTTTATGCTCGGTTTCGGTTTTCTTTTCCATCGAAATGTTTAGGCAGTTTTCGTCTATTTGTACATTAAGGTCTTCCTTACACAATCCCGGAACAGCCATTTCCATATCATATTCCTCGGCGGTTTCTATTACATTGATGGCCGGAGTGGCGGTTACTTTTTTGTAAAACGATTTAATCCAATCGTCGTTTAAAAAATTGTCTATTAATGTTGTGGAAAACATTTCTTGTGGTCGTTTGGCTAATAACATAGTATCATTCTCCTTTCGTTTTTTAGGTTGATTATAAATAATTAATAACACACTCAATCTTGCAATATGTGGAGGCTCATCTCAGGTTTTGAGTCTTCGGCATTGCTCAATTAAGTTATTATATAACACTCTGTAAGCCGAAAGGTTTGCAGCCCGGCATAACAATTCTGTACGGTTATATTTTCCCTCCCGATGTCGTTGCGTTTTCCTCGCGATGTTTTTCCAACTTCCTCGCGATGTTTTTTCCACGTCCTCGCGACCTAAAATCGGCTTGCTTGCGACATGAAAATTTACCTCGTTAATAGTTCCATTTTATTTTTTCGGTTGAGGGAGGATAGTGTTTATATTGTGCCAAAAAAAATGTATCTTTGCAAAAATATATTTATCCGAATAATGAATAAAAAGATACTTCAACTTACTGTACCTAATATAATTACCAATATCACTGTTCCGCTTTTAGGTATGGTGGATATGGCCATAGTGGGACATTTGTCGCTCAACCATATTGCTGCCATTACCATTGGTACGAGTATATTTAATCTTATTTATTGGAACTTTGGTTTTTTGCGTATGGGTACCAGCGGTTTTGCCGCTCAGGCCTATGGTGCTCGCAATCTTGCCGAAGCGGTGAGGGTGTTTGTGCGTGCAATGAGCATAGCCTTGCTTATAGCTTTGTTGCTTATTGTGTTTCAACGGCCTATAAGCAGTTTGGCATTGTATGTTATACCCTGCGATGGCAGTGTGTATCATCTGGCTCTTACTTATTTCTTTATTCGCATATGGGCAGCGCCGGCCACATTGGGACTGTATGCCCTAAAAGGGTGGTTTATAGGTATGCAGAATAGTAAAACGCCTATGTGGATAGCCATATTTATCAATTTGCTTAACATTGTGTTCAGTTTGCTGTTTGTGTTGTATTGGGATATGGATATAGCCGGTGTGGCTTGGGGTACGGTTATAGCGCAATATGGCGGACTTATAGTGGGTATGGCAATTGCATATAAGTATTACGGCAAGTTGTTTAGGCGATATTTAGATATCAAAAGCAGTTTGAATATTGCCGAAATGAAGAAGTTTTTTCATATCAATGCCGATATCTTTTTACGCACCTTTTGTTTGGCGGTGGTGTTTACGTTTATCACTTCGGCCTCATCGTCGATAAGCAAAGAGATATTGGCCATCGATGCGCTTTTGTTGCAGTTTTTTACCTTGTTCAGTTATATTATGGACGGGTTTGCCTATGCCGGCGAGTCGCTTGTGGGCCGCTATATCGGGGCGAAGGATAAGATGTTGTTACACAAAGCGGTTAAATATCTTTTCCGTTGGGGTTTTGCATTATGTTTGGTGTTTACAGTGTTGTATGCGGTAGGGGGTGAGATGTTTTTGTATTTCTTTACAGACCAACGCGATATTATCGAAATGTCCAAGCCTTATATGAAATGGGTATTGCTGATGCCCGTATGTGGTTTTGCCGCCTTTTTGTGGGACGGAATATATGTGGGTGCCACTGCTTCGAAACAGATGCGTAATGCCATGTTTGTGGCCACAGCGGCTTTTTTCGCCATATATTATCTGTCGCGATATCTTATTCAAAACAATGTGTTTGACGATAGTATTTATTTGCGAAACAATTGTTTGTGGGTAGCCTTTTTGGCCTATTTGCTTCTGAGGGGCGTTATGCAATGGATATACTCTGAGAGAGCTATTTACAAACAAGTGGAATAAAAATGAAGTATTATTGACAATAAATGTGTATATTTGCAGTCTAAAATAAATAAACATGCAATTTGTAAATCCGTTATTTTTAATAGGTTTGGTAGCCATAGCAGTGCCTATATTGGTACATCTTTTTAATTTTAGAAGATATAAAAAGGTATACTTCAGCAATGTTGATTTGTTGTTGCAGTTGCAAAGCGAAACCAAAAAACAATCGCAGTTGCGTCAGTGGCTCGTGTTGTTGGCACGCATATTGGCCATAGTGTTTCTTGTACTGGCTTTTGCGCAACCCATATTGCCAAAGGGCGAAGGCGCTGTAAAAAAAGGCATGGAATACGTAAGCGTGTATATCGACAACTCGTACAGCATGGAAAGTACGTCGCTCAGCGGAACACTGCTCGAAACGGCCAAAGCCAAAGCCGCGGAGATAGCCAAATCCTACAAACCTTCAGACAGATTGCAACTTATAACCAACGATGTAGAAGGTCGCCATTTTAGATTCGTATCGCCCGACGAGTTTTTGAAACTTGTCGACCAAGTGAAAGTCTCATCGTCGTCGGTATCGCTTTCCGATATGATTGAGAAACAATATGATTTCTTGAATTCTAATGCCTACGACAATAAATCGGTATATGTTATATCCGACTATCAAACAAGTTTTTCGACTTTCGATAAGTTCCCGATAGACAGTAATATATCCACTTATCTTTTGCCTATATCGTCGTCGCGTGTAAATAATATATACATCGACTCGGTGGCTTTGAACACACCTGTTTTGCGCAAAGGAGCCAATATTACGATAAATGTACATGTGAAGAATACCAGCGATGCAGAGGTGGAAAAACTTCCTATAAAATTATTGATAGACGGCAAGCAACGAGCCATAGCGTCGGCCGATATTGCGGCAAACAGTCAAGAGGTGGTGCCTTTGAATTTTACGATAGAGGAAACCGGAAATCTAAATGCCAAAATTGTTACAAACGACTATCCGATAATATACGACGACGAATTTTATTTCAGCCTGAATGTCAGTGATAATATAAGGGTGTTGTCGGTAAATGGAAATGCCGAAAATAAGTATTTGGATATACTGTTTGGCAACGATTCGGCTTTTGTATACGAAAATATAAGCGACAAAACAATTGACTTTGATAAAATATCGGACTACGATTTTATAATACTCAACGAGTTGAAAACCATACCTTCGGCATTGGTACAAACGTTGTGTTCCTATGTCGAAAGCAGAGGCTCGATATTGATTATACCTGCCGAAAATGCCGACTTGGAATCGTATAAATATGCTTCGATGATACTGAAAACGCCTCAAATGATGTCGTTTGCAGAACGCGCTTCGGAGGCTACGTATATAAATGTGGAACATCGGTTGTACGACGGAGTGTTTGAAAAGAAAACCGACGATATGTCGGCACTTAAGGTATTCAAATACTATGCCACCAAAAAAGATGCCAATACCGTAAGCGAATCTTTAATAACGTTGGCCAACGGCAATGATTTTCTTACTGTTACGCCATTGGGTAAAGGTTGTGTATACGCTTTTGCCACAGCGTTAAAAACCTCGCATACCGATTTTGTAAAACAGGCAATGTTTGTCCCCACGTTGTACAATATGGCACTGTATAGCGTTCCTGCTCCGAAATTATATTACACCATAAGTTCGACCGACGATATAGCGCTTTTAACAACCTTTTCGGGCAAAGAGATTGTGGCGAAATTAGTTTCGGCCGACAATGATTTTGAGATAATACCGGAAATAACCACTCGGGCCAACAAGAGTTTTATGAATACTTACGGACAGATAAAACAGTCCGGAAATTATCTGTTGAAGCTTGACGATAAGGTTGTTGAAAGTTTTTCGTTTAACCACAATCGAAACGAGTCGGAGATGGAATTTTGTTCGAACAATGATATAAAATCGAATATAAAAGGCTTTAAACTCAATAATTATAAGCTTATCGACAACCCCGAAATACCCATCGATAAATATCTGACACAAGAATCGAACGCCATACATTTATGGAAAATATTTGTGGTGCTGGCATTGTTGATGTTATTGTTTGAGATAGCGTTGCTTAGGTTTTGGAAAGTGTGATAAAAATCCGGCTGCGAAAAGTTGTTAAGAAATTTATTGTCTTAAAAAATAAAATATTTTCCAAAATATTTGTATCTTTGTAGGTTTATAGAGATATTGTAATTATTAATAATAAACACATATACAAATGAATGCAAAAAGATACTCCCTTTTGTTGGGGATGGTAATTCTATTATTTTGTGCGTCTTGTTATAAGGAAGGAGATTTAGATGCTTTAAAGAATCCTATCCAAGTAGAAGTTGATCCTGCCATAGGTATGCCATTGGTGTCGACATCCATTACAATAGAAGATTTGTTGGGATTGTTCGATGGAGTGGAATCGTATGTGAAATTTGGCGAAAATGACGAAGTTATACTTGTTTATTCCGATTCGGCAGAACTGAAATTAAATACCGGTATATTTTCTAAATCAGAACTAGTTTCGGATACCATAAGCGGCGAATTGCCTGTGGATATCTTCGAAAATATAGATAAGGATAGTTTGGGATTTAGTGTAGGAGGTGTGTTCTTGACTTTGGATTGTTTTTCAAAGACCTACATAGCCGATATCCCATTAAAGGTAAGAAATCTTGATGTTCAGATGAAACTTCCGAATGGTTCGTTGCAAACTATTTTCTATAAAGACAGTCTTGTTATAAACGATATACAGGAAAGACGTACCAATATTGTAGAACGTTTGCCTATAGCAGACATTGTAAATAATCGTCCAAATAAATTTTTGTATTCGATGGAAGTGGAAATAGATCTTTCGAAAGTAACCCTCGAAGCTCTTGAAAATATTCCGGAAAACATAGATCTTAATTTTTATTTCGATTTGGAGGTGGTATTGTCCGGATCCACATCGGGAATATACTACGAAGACACTTTAGATTTTGGAATCAATTTAGATGTTAGTCAGATTAAGATAGAGGATTCTAAATTTATATTGGAAATAACCAATAGTCTTCCGATGGAAATAGATCTCGCTTTGGAATTCACCGATTCATTACATAATCATTTGTGTTATGTATTTGATTCGCCAATGGGTGGTTATAGCATAACGTCGCCGATATTGAATGACGAAGGTCTTTTGGTTCAACCAAGTGTATGCAGAGTGGAAATACCCTTTAATTCGGATAAAATAGAATTGTACAATAAGGCACGAAACTTACATTTATCCACGTATTTTGCAACTACAGATGGTGGTAGAAAAATGGTGACAATTCAGAAACAGAGTGGATTAAAATTACGCTTAGGTGCAGTGCTTCATCCTTCTTTTTCTACTGAGTTTGATTTAGGCCTTGATTTTAATTTTTAAAAAGATATCTTCATGAAAAAAATAATATTATCTCTATTTGCTTGTATATGTGCAATGTTGTCTTATGCTCAAATGAGTGCATTGTTGTACAATTCCAAGCATATACCTCAAATTAATCAGATGAATCCCGCATTATTTACCAATTCGGGCTTTTATATCTCATTGCCGAGCGTTAATTTAAACTTTGATAGTCCGTTGGCATTTAGTGATTTGTATGTTGTAAAACCCAATGAGGTAGGACAAAATATTACTTATATTGATATTGATGGTATTTTGGCCAATTTGGAATATCAAAACGAGATAAATACCGATTTAAATGTGGGTATATTAGGCTTGGGATTTAGAACGAAACATGGTTTTGTGTCACTCTCGACACAACTTAGAACTAATTTTCAGTTAGGAGTCCCTAAGGATATCATACGTTTTATAACCAGAGGTAATGTCGGCGAAGACGGTCGGGGTATGGATCTTGTATTATTGGATCAAGATTTGTTTTCTCTTACTTCGTATTTGGAAGCCGGTATCGGCGTAGGTCGCGAATTTGGCAAGAAATTTACGGTGGGTGTCAGGGCCAAAGTATTGTTGGGATTGATAAATGCCAGCACGTATAATTCATCAGTCAGATTGGCCACCGATCCCGATTTTAATAGTTTTACGGTGGATATGGATTATCATGTAAGAGCGTCTACCCCTATATCGTTGAATGAATTGTTGAGCGGTAAAAGTATATCAAGTATAATTGGTGATGATTATATGTCTCTTATTCCTCGAAATTGGGGAATGGCTTTCGATATAGGAGCCAAATATAAAATAACAAAGAGACTGTCGGTTGCAGCAAGTGTGCTTGATATAGGTACGATACATTGGGTGGAAAATCCTGCCGAACTATCGCCGAAAGAAGGAACAGGGACCTTTACCTTCAGTGGATTAGGTTGGGAAACAATGTTTAGCAATGGCGAAGTTGATGATGATTTCGCATCCTCGTTGCTCGATTCGGTGATTTATCAGCTTACACAATATGAAATAGATACTTTGGCATCGGATTATTGGGAGAGAGTGCCTATGCGTTTAAATTTTTCGGCCACCTACGATTTAAACAAGATGCTTAGTGCCAGTGTGATGTATAGAAGAGAGATGAATAAATTCAACTACTTTCAATCGCTTACAGCCGGCTTGAATATAAATTTGGGAAATTGGATGGAATTAATGGCATGTAACAGCGTACATAATTTCGAAGATTGGTTGAATCCGGGAATAGGAATGAGTTTTTCATTCCTAAAGATGATACAAGTATATACATTGTTTGATTATGTTTCCGATATATACATAGTGGACGGAAAATCATTTAGATTTTTCTTTGGTTTAAATCTTACATTCGCAAATAATAGAGAACGTAAACAAGCCAAAATAACCAATCAGCATTTTTCGTTGTTGTAAGATGTTGTGATAAAGAATAAGATTACACAAGTTTCTGCAAGTCGTTGTTTATGATTTGCAGAACTTTTTGTTTTATGCTATTCGTTAAAGCTGAATTTAATCGTCGAGACGTGTTGTAAGGTCTAATATTCGTATGCGGGGATTTATTCTAAGAAACAAACCGAATGCGAACGAGTTGGCGGCGTCTCGTTTTATTAAATCATAGCCCGGTCGATTGGCTGTGTAAGGGAAATAATACGTGTAGTTTCCTTCCAAACCAAAGGCGAAGTATTTGTTTTTATGATAGCAGTATTCTACGTCAATCATAAACATATCCATTTTGTCGAACACCATATCCTGTGTTTTTTGTGATAGGTTGCCGAAGTGTGGCGAACCAAGCATGGTTATGAAATCTTCCGAAACCCAATATGATGTACGTATTATAAAATCATGTATTTTTACGCTTAGTTCGGGATATATACCCCAACCATTGTCGAATGGGTACAGAGTGCCTGTGTTTTGCATATAACCTACATAATTACATCCCAATGATATATATTTAAGGAGATTATGATTAAAGTTGTATGAAGTGTTTAATCCTATGGCATAGTTAGACGCTGTTTGTACTTCGCGCACTTCGGAATTGTTGATTTCGCCACCTCTGTGTTGAACTACATATTGCAAAGGTATGCAGATATTGAGACCGTTGGTGTTTCTCAATATGTTTGTGGTAGATGTATATCCAAAGGTAAATAGTTCTTGGTGTATGTCGTTTTTAAATATAAAACTTTGCCAATTCAGCCATATATCAGATTTATAGTATTTGTTTGAATATAATATCTGTACACCATTTTCCGGGTCGGCGGTATAGTTTAGTTCGTTGTTGTATAGAGGTCGGCATAGCGAATGATTGTTGATGTTGTACAATGTTCCGATTATTATGTGAAAACTGTCTGTTACAGAAAATTGAGCTCGCATCATGGGGATTACATGTAATCCGTTGTTATAGCGTTCGCTTTCCCATTCCGAAATCGAAAGATACGAATAACAAGGATATGCTTCTTCTCCCCAATATCTCAAGAAGTTGGCACCTATTTCCATTTGTATGTTTTTGGATATAGCCAACGATATATTGGTGGATAGGCGAAAGCCCGGCAATGTATATCCTTTTACTTTCTCGCCTTTAAATTCGTTGTTCTTGAAAAAATTTACGGCATCTATTTCAAAATACATTTTTTTGATGTCGTTGCTATCAATACGATGGTTGTCATCGAATAAGTAGGATAGTTGTCCTGATGCATTTATCGATGATAATAAGATAGTTATTGCTGTTAATATGTTTTTCACCTTCCCTTTCATGTTTGCAAAGGTACAAAATAAAATTAATATCAGCAAATATCTGTCCTTTATCGATGATTGAAGTTACAATTGTGAGAATGGTATAAAAAATGTATCTTTGCAAAGAATTTTTGAATAGATATTGTACAATAATAGATTGTGTAAAAGTATTTTATGAACAACATATTTGTAACCAAAAAGTATTATGCTCAAAATTTGAAAGTGGCCCTTCCCGTTATATTGTCGTTGGCGGGACAGTCGGTGGTGCAAATGATAGATACCATGATGGTGGGTCGTTTGGGTCCCGTGCCTTTGGCTGCAGTGTCGTTATCGTGTTCTATCATAACCAATGTGATGATGATAGGCATGGGAATAGCTATGGCTCTTACTCCTTTGGTAGGTGTCAGATTTGTTCAAAATGACAATAAGGCAGTAGCGTCATTGTTCCAAAATTCATTGTTACTCAATTTTGTAATAGCATTGTTGTCGACTCTTTTGCTTGTGGGAATAAAATCGTTGTTGCCATATATGGGCCAGCCGGCGAGTGTGCTTTCATCTCTCGATGGGTATTATTATTGGGTTACTTTTTCGCTTATTCCATTTATGATTTTTTTGGCATTCAAGCAGTTTATGGAAGGATTGGGCAACACTCTTTATTCCATGCTTATAACTATAGGATGTAATATCTTGAATGTTTTTTTGAATTTTGGGTTTATATATGGTTATATGGGTTTCCCCGAATTAGGTGCCACCGGCGCAGGGGTGGCCACTTTCGTATCGAGGTTGGCCATGCCGCTGTCGTTTTTAGTAATAATTTCTTGCCGAAAAAAATATCGTTACTATCTTTCTGCTTTTTCTATAATTAAGGTGTCGCTAACTCAGATATGCGAACTGCTGAAAGTGGGATTTCCCATAGCCACTCAAATGACTTTGGAACTTTTTTCGCTAACGATGATAACCATAATGATGGGCTGGTTTGGAGCAGCTACATTGGCCGCTAATCAGATAGTACAAACCATGATAGGCTTTTCGTTTATGATATCCAACGGGGTGGCTTCGGCTTCCACTATATTGGTAAGCCACGATTACGGGCGAAAAAATATACTTGACATCCGACTGCATACCTATGCGGGAATGCATATAGGTGTTCTTGTAATGATTTGTTTTGCATTTCTTTATGGCTTTGGTGGCGAGTTGGTGGCACGTATGTTTACTGCCAATTCCGAAGTCGTTGCCGTGTCGGCCAAATTATTTATAGTGGTGGCCTTCTTCGAAATTTTCGACGGTTTGCAGATAACATCGCTTGGAGCTTTGCGAGGTCTTGCTGAAGTTAAATACCCAATGTATTATGCCTTTGTTAGTTACATACTCATAGCAATACCTATGGGATATGTGGCGGCCTTTGTGTTCGACATGGGCGCTCAGGGCATTTTGGCGGGATTCAGTTTCGGATTGATAACAGCCGGAATGTTATTTATCAGGCGATTTCGACGAGTGGTCAATACCTTGAAAAAGCAATGGCAAAACCCTTGATTGAAAATGAATTATCTGTTGTTTGAGTTAGATGAATACCATGCGGTGGAAAACAGAGACACTATAAAAGATGAAAAAAAACTTTGCAAATTAAAAAAAAATCGTATCTTTGTGTTTTGGTAGAATATACTATTAATAAAATAATAAATTAATTATCAATATAATAAACTAAGGTATTATGCAAAAAAAAGGAAACAAATACGGTACACACCGCGTTATTGAACCTAAAGGAGTATTGCCACAACCGGCAAATAAGATAGATAACAACATGGATGAAATCTATGATAATGAAATTCTTATCGACGTTCAAACATTAAACGTAGACTCAGCTTCTTTTACAGATATTCACGAATATGCTAAAAAACAAGCCGGAGAAGGCGCTTCTGAAGAACAAGTTTTGGAAGAAATAAAGAAAGAAATGCTTTATAATGTAGAACTTCAAGGAAAACATAGAAATCGTCGTACCGGTTCCGGCGGTATGTTGCTTGGTACTGTAGAAAAAATAGGTGATGCTTTGAAAGGCAAAATCGATTTGAAAGAAGGCGATAAAATAGCTACATTGGTATCTTTGTCGTTGACTCCTCTTCGTATCGACAAAATAAAAGAAATCCGCAAAGATGTTGACCAAGTTGATATCGAAGGTAAAGCTATTCTTTTCGAAAGCGGTATCTATGCTAAAATACCTACCGATATGCCCGAAAAATTAGCTCTTTCGGCATTAGACGTAGCCGGTGCTCCTGCACAAACTGCTAAACTTTGTAAACCCGGCGACACTGTTCTTATCATCGGTGCCGGTGGAAAATCGGGTATGCTTTGCTGCTACGAAGCTAAAAAACGCGTAGGTGTTACAGGTAAAGTTATCGGTATGTGCCACAGCCAAAGATCTACCGAACGTTTGCGAAAACTTGGTTTCTGCGATGTTGTTTTCGCCGGAAACGCTACTGATCCTGTTGCTATGTTGGAAAAAATCAGCGGACTTACAAATGGCGAAATGGCCGACATCACTATCAACAACGTAAACGTTCCTGATACTGAAATGACCAGCGTGCTTTGTACTAAAAATACCGGTATAGTTTACTTCTTCTCGATGGCTACAAGCTTCACTAAATCTGCTTTGGGTGCAGAAGGTGTTGGTAGCGACGTAACTATGATTATTGGTAACGGTTACACCAAAGGTCACGCCGAAATTACATTGCAAGAACTTCGCGAAAACGAAGAACTTCGCAAAATATTCGAAGAACTTTATGCTTAATAGCATCATATAATACTGAGTATTATTATAAGAGCGACAGCAAGATTGATTGTTGTCGCTTTTTTTATTTTTACAGAAATAGGTTCTCTTTTTCCCTCCCGATGTCGTTGAATTTTCCTCCCGATGTTTTTCGAAAAAGGTCGCGAGGAAATTTTATCTTCCTCGCGAGGGAAATTTAATTCACTCCGAAAATAAAATTTAGGACTATAAAATGGCAGAAAATTTCAGTATATTGTTCAAAAGAAAACCTCTTTTATGCTATAAGCGTTCCGAAACTATATCTAAACCATAAAAAACATTATCTGTTTTTGTATTAATTTGTTGTGATATTTAATAGATTTATATGCTATTGTTTAATAATGCCTTTTTGCGGCACGATTTTTTTGTGTCAAAAAAAAGTTGTATCTTTGCAAACCGAAAACGGCAACTGTTCTATCGTCGGTTGTGCATGCAATCGGAGGAAAGTCCGGGCAACAAAGAGTCGCCATACTTCCTAACAGGAAGGTGTTTTCTGCAAAAGGGAACAACAGCAAGTGCCACAGAAAATAACCGCTGCTTTTAAAAGCAGTAAGGGTGAAAATGTGAGGTAAGAGCTCACACTAAGGTGTAGTGATATATCTTGGGGGTAAACCTTATGGGTTGAAAGACCAAATATACCGACAGTTAAGAGTCGACTCGCTCGTTGTCGGGGGGTAGGTTGATTGAGGCTTTTGGCAACAAAAGTCCTAGATAAATGATAGAACTATTTCTTTATAAATGAGAGATTGACAGAACCCGGCTTATAGGTTGCCGTTTTTTTATCAATAAATTTTATTTTTTGTAGAATAAAAACGATATATCGTCGTTATTTATATCCGAAAAGAGAAACGTGTACAAGCTTTTTTTCTTTTGAAATCTTTGTGCAGGATTGTCTCGGAATTAGAAATAAATCAAGTAATATGTTGATACATTTGAAGAGAATAACGGTTTTGATAATATTGCCGCTGGCATTGATTTCGATATTGGCAGGCTGTAAGTCGCAGCGTACCATTGTCGAATCGCCCGATTTATTTCTCAATTACAACATGTATCCCGCAAGAGAATATTTGGTGCCCATCGAAAAGGGATACCGCGAAATGACCAAAAAGACCAAGAAAGAAAAAGTTTATCAGCAAGGATTTAGTGCCGAATATGCTGTAACATTGGCTTTGTTGGAAAAATATAAAGATGCCTTTGAATGGTTTGATAAAGAGGTGGAGGATTATCCATTGTCGAAAGACTATGTTTATAGTCTTAAAAAACAACTGATACCCGATAGTGTATTGCAAATGTTGGAGATGGATAAGCAACAACGTATTGACAAACAACAGCGTATAGCCGCCGAAAAGAAAGCCAGAGAAGAGGCAGCCGAAAAAAAACGTAAAGAAAAAGAAGAACAAGCGGCCAAAAAAAAAGCTGAAAATAAAGAGAAACAGTTGCAAATGCAAAAAAAACAAGCAGAAAGAGATTCGATACGTTTGGAAAAAGAACGTAAGATAAAAGAAAAGCAGCAAGCCAAGAAAGATGCCGAGCGCTTAGAAAAAGAGCGGAAGAAAGCAGAAGAAAAGGCACGAGATGCAGCTGAACGTGAAGCCGATAGAAAAGAAAAAGAACAGATAGCGGCTGAAATAAAAGCCGAAAAAGAAGCAAAACGTAAAGAAAAAGGACTGCAAAGAGCCGAAGAAAAAGCCGAAAAAAAGGAAAAGAAAGAAGCCAAACGCAAAGAAAAAGCTGAAATAGAAGCAGAGATAAAGGCTGCCAAAGAAGCCGAAAAGCAAGAGATAGACAAAATAAAAGCCGAAGAAAAGGCCGAAAAAGAAGCCGAACGTAAAGCCAAAAAGGAAGAGAAGAATAAAAAGAAAAAATAGAGGTATGAAGATGATGAAAGGTATACGAGTGTATATAGTGATTATAATGTCTGTTTTTTGTATAGTGGGATGTAAAGTGGATTCGAAACTCTTGCGTTACAAGGATATATATAGCGAAAAACCAACAACCATATATATAGTGCCTACAATAGATCAGGCTGAGCGTCCCAATAAAAAAATTACGGATAGAAGCTACAACAACCAATTAGATGTGGCGTTGCATTATATGCCACAGTCGTTGCAAAAACCATTCTTGTCCAAAGGTTATTATGTAATACCGCCATTGGCAAGTATGGAAATATCTAAAAGAGACAGCATGGGCGAGGCCCATATAAACGATACTGCAATGTTGAAACATTTTGCAGAAGAATATGGTGTAGATGCTGTATTATTCACTTTTATCTACAAATGGGAAGAAGACGACGCCGGGTGGCATGTGTATTTGGAATATTTTTTGAAATCGACAAAAACCTATGTTACATTGCTAAATACCAAGATGAAAGCCGGTAAGTATATACCATTGGGATTTAGAGGAACGCCTACACTTTCGCCTCGAGATGCCAGTTTGATTAAAAACTTGAATTTGGATAAGCCTACATCGCAACGTGCATTGCTTTTGGATTTGGTAAACAATTATGTATTAAAGGATTTGCCTTGGAATAATCTTACCGAAGAATTTGAAACAGATATCGAAGAAAATGCTCGTTTTAGTTGTATGAAATATTATTACGATGCAACGGGAGTAGAAGTATACAGACCGATGAGTGTCGAAGAATTCGATCAAGATTGTTTCTTGTTGAACAATGCCAAGCAATAGCTTAAAACTTATTTATACAGAAAATGTTGTTTCCTTAAAATGAATATCGTAAAAGACACAAAATTATGGAAAACACGTTGGTAGATAAAAAACAACAAATAGATGAGTTGTTTGAACAGCAAAGAACTTTTTTTGCAAAAGGCGATACACGACTGCCGGAATATAGGAAACATCATCTGAATAAGATGTATGAGGCAATAGTGAAATATGAGAAAGAAATATCCGAAGCATTATTTCAAGATTTACATAAGTCGGAATATGAGGCATATATAACCGAAGTGGGATTGGTTAAAAAGGAAATAAAACACCAACTGTTTCTTATCGATAAGTATTCGAAACCACACCGAGTGTCATCGTCGTTGTTTGTGCTTAATGCCAAGTCCGAAATTTATTATGAACCCTATGGGCTGACTCTAATTGTATCGCCATGGAATTATCCTTTCCATTTGGCATTGATGCCGTTGGTGGGTGCCATAGCCACAGGAAATTGTGTGATGTTAAAGCTTTCGCCCGATGCCAAATCTACAAATGTGGTGATAAGAAAGATAGTAGAAAGTGTTTTCGATAGAGAATATGTGGCTGTATTGGAAGGACACAGAGATGTAAACGAATATTTGTTTTCGAAACCCTTCGAACATATATTTCTTACAGGTAGTCCCGAGTTGGGAAAAGTGGCGATGATGGCGGCGGCAAATCATTTGGCGAAAGTGACATTGGAACTTGGAGGCAAGAGTCCTTGCATTGTAGACAAGGATGCCAATATAGAAATGGCTGCGAAAAGAATAACTTTCGGTAAAATAATAAACAGCGGACAAACGTGTATTGCCCCCGATTATATATTTGTACACAAGGATGTGGAACAACGTTTTGTGGATTTGTTTAAAAAGAATATAGACGATTTTTATCCTGATGGTATTCAACAGAGCGAAGAATATCCCCATATAGTTTCGGATAAGGCGATGCATAGATTGGTAAATCTTTTGCAATGTGGCGACGTGGTATATGGGGGAACGTATGATTTAAATACACGTTTTTTTCATCCTACATTAATTGAGAATGTATCATTGGATTGCGATTTAATGCAGAAAGAAATATTTGGACCGATATTTCCAATCTTTGAATTTTACGAAATAGATGAAGTGATAGATTTTGTTGTTTCACGCCCCAAACCACTTGCATTGTATTATTTTACAGAAAGTAAAGAAAAGGCCGAATACGTTTTGAAAGAAACATCATCGGGTGGAGCGTGTATAAACGATGTATTGATGCATATAGTAAATCCGAATTTGCCGTTTGGCGGTGTACAAAATAGCGGTATAGGCAATTATCATGGTCGGTTTTCGTATGAAACGTTTTCGCATAAAAAGGCTGTACTTAAAACTTCAACATTGTTTGATTTCTTTGTAAAATATCCACCGTTCGGTAAAGGAAGAATAAATTTGATAAAAAGATTTTTTTGACGAAATTTGATGATATTATGTTTAAAAATAAAACACATAACTCTCACAATAATATGCGTTTATATAGATGTTCACATTTATATTTGAAATAATATATCAAATAAAGTTGCGAATAATTAAAAAAAAATGTACTTTTGTGGTTTGATAGAAAAAAATAAAAATAATATAATATAATGGAAAACAATAAGTTATTTTCTGAATTTCCTCCTGTTTCTACTGAAAAATGGGAAGAAGTAATTAATAAGGACCTTAAAGGTGCCGACTATGAAAAGAAATTGGTATGGAAAACTATTGAAGGTTTTTCGGTAAAACCATATTATAGAGAAGAAGATTTAGAAAATCTTACTTACTTGAATGCAAACCCTAACGAATTTCCATACGTAAGAGGAAAACAAGCAAAATCAAATGTTTGGGATATCCGTCAAGATATAACTGTAAAAGATGCAGCCGAAGCTAATCGTATAGCTGTTGATGCTGTAAAACGTGGTGCAACTGCATTGGGCCTTTGCGTACGCGAAATAACTACAGTAGAACAAATGGAAACATTGTTGAAAGGTATCGATTTGACAAAAGTAAAAATCAACTTTACTTGCTCGAAATCGTACTTACCAACTTTGAAACTTTTGGTTGAAGTAGCAAAAAAACAAAATGTAGATACAAAAGAAATCGCCGGAAGTATAGATTTTGATATATTCAACTATGCATTGAAACATGGTGAATTCTATCAAAGCGAAGAAGCTAACTATGCTGAAGCTATCGAAATTATCAACTACGTAGAAGCTGAATTGCCAAAATTCAGAGCATTGACTGTTAATGGTCGTATGTTCCACAACGCAGGTTCTAACATAGTTCAAGAATTGGGTTATACATTGGCTGCTGCTAACGATTTGATGGCAAACTTGACAGAAAAAGGTTGCAAAGTTGAAACTGTAGCTTCGAATATGCAATTTACATTGGCTATAGGTTCTAACTATTTTATGGAAATGGCAAAAATACGTGCTGCACGTATGTTGTGGTCTAAAATAGTAGAACAATATGCTCCAAAATGTTCTTGCGCATATAATGTATACATTCACGCTACTTCTTCGACTTGGAATAAATCGGTATACGATGCATACGTAAATATGCTACGTACCACTACCGAAACTATGTCGGCTGCTATCGCCGGTGCCGATTCTATATCGGTAGCTCCATTTGATGTAGCTTACAAACAAGCTGACGATTTTTCGATGCGTATAGCTCGCAATCAACAAATATTGTTGAAAGAAGAATCTTATTTGGATAAAATAGTTGACCCTGCTGCAGGTTCTTACTATATCGAAAACTTGACTAACTCTATCGCTCAATATGCTTGGGATAATTTCTTGGCTGTTGAAGAAAAAGGTGGTTTCGCAAAAGCTATCCGTGAAGGTTATGTTCAAGACGAAATAGAAAAAATGGCTCAACAACGCAACCAAGATATCGCTACTCGTAAAACAGTTATTTTGGGAACAAACCAATATCCTAATTTGACTGAAAATATGGGTGACAAAATCCAAGCTAAAGAATGTTGCTGCTGTGGTGCAAAAGGAACAGAAGTAAAAGTATTGACTCCTTATCGTGGTGCTCAAGCTTTCGAAGAATTGCGTTTGGCTACAGAAAAAGCTGCTCAAAAACCAAAAGTATTCTTGTTGACTTATGGTAACTTG
>RHMF01000192.1_pt1 | contig 24844 bp, 21 predicted proteins | sample 5365151 | NCBI WGS metagenome assembly RHMF01 (sample SAMN10266501, study PRJNA497801) | feces metagenome | isolation source: feces | host: Bos taurus | place: China: Prairie of Fairy Mountain | collected 2017-08-14 | reverse complement strand
ACAGACGCTGAGGATCTGTATGAAAAGATGACACGGACATACAGCTGGGATGCCCTGAAAAGAACCGACTGGTTTGTCGATTACCACAATCTGTACACATTCGCAGGCGTCCAGAACCAGAGGAAGCTTTTTACAGACACGGCCCGCGAGCTCGTCGAAGCCGGAGAGAAGGAAAAGGCCATCGAGATCCTGGACATGTGCCAGGAATGTGTTCCGGAATCTGTGATTCCGCTCGATCTGTCAGCATACGGATTCAGCAACGAGCAATATGTTCTCTCTCTGATCGAAATGTACTACATGGTCGGAGATTCATCGGAAGCATCGGCCCTCGCATCCCGTTTCGCCGATCAGCTGCTCGACTCCGCAGGCTTCTTCATCATGTACTACGACTGGGCCGCTTCTGCCTTCAGTAACTGCTACACCATCCTCGCCCACCTCGCCGACCTGACACATGCATACGGCGACACCCGCATCTCTGACAGAATCGTGGAACGTTTCAACGAAATCGTCGGGGAACAATAACGAAAAAACCTCAGCTGAATTGCTTCTGCTGAGGTTTTTTGTGGTGTCACCGGGAATCGAACCAGGGACACAAGGATTTTCAGTCCTTTGCTCTACCAACTGAGCTATGACACCAGTTTTGTTTTTGAACTTCCCTATCTTTCGATTGGGATTGCAAAGGTAGGCATTTTTTCTTAACCTGCAAATTTTTCCTGCACTTTTTGACGAATATTTTTACTTTTCCTGTCAAAATACATACGGAAACAAGCCCGGAAGGCAACCTTAAGCACTAGTGTCCAGCTAATTATATTGCAACAGGAAAAATCCTGCAATATTTTCCCTTTTGATGCACATTTATGGACATTTCAGACGTCATAATGGTATCAAGAGGAAAAAAGTCATCGTTTTTTACCTGTTGGTACTTGATAACCCACACAAAGGCGACATACAGGACGTAGAAACATTAGATATAAAGAAGAACGACTGAACGATTCAGATTATTTGACGGTTTTCGGAATTAGTTTCGTATCTTCGCATTCTTATGACAGGCGCTCATTACATATCGGTCATCCTGCCGCTCAAGCTTGAGTGGGAGCCATGCTATTCTTTGATGGAAGGAGCCGACCCTGCCCTGTTCGAAATCGGAGACAGGGTAAAAGTAATGTTTGCAAACCGTGAATACTCTGCTGTCATCAGTGCCAAGGACATCACTCCCGATACCGATCCGGGAAAGATCAAGCCAGTATTATATCCGGAAAGGGACCTGGAGAGGATTTTTCCTCAGGAGATAGAATTATGGCGCAAGGTTGCAGATTACTATCTGTGTACTGTAGGAGAGGTTTACAAGGCAGCATATCCTTACGGGAAGATAAATCTTGAAGAGGCACGTGCTGCAGCAAAGTCAAAAGTACGCGAAAGAAGAGAAAAGCTTCTCGAAAGCATAAGGCTTAAGATTGCCAAGCTGGAAACAAGGCTGGAGAAAAAGATGGAACAGCTGGCAAAAGCGAAGAAGGAATCTACCAAAGAGGGGTATGCGGATGAAATACGCAAGATAGAGGCAGAGATAGAACGGGCAAATGGGGCTTTGGTATCGGACGTCTTCAGTCTTCATGCAGATTCGTCACAATGCCCTGGATATGAAGACCTTGCCATTTCATTGTCAGAGGCACAGGACAAGGCCTTGAACGAGGTCAAGTCTGGATTCAGTCAGGGCAAGCCGGTATTGCTCCACGGAGTGACAGGCTCGGGAAAGACTGAAATATACATGAAGCTTGCCCATACCGCCCTCATGGAGAGAAAGAATGTCTTGTATCTTGTACCAGAAATAGCATTGAGCCGTCAGCTGGAAGACAGGCTGTACGGATATTTCGGAGAAAGGCTTATGGTCTTCCATTCGGCGGAAAGCGCCGCAAGCAAAAGGAATGTAGCTGAAAAGATCCGCACGACCACTGACGGCTACATAGTCCTCGGTACCCGTTCATCACTGTTTCTGCCCCATCACGACCTCGGACTGATCATCGTGGACGAGGAACATGACAATTCATACAAGCAGGACTCCCCTGCTCCAAGATACAACGGCCGGGACACAGCTCTGATGCTCCACCAGATACACAGATGCGACATAATCCTGGGATCGGCGACGCCTTCGCTGGAAGAGATGTTCAACTGCCAGGCCGGAAGGCATGTATCGGTCCGACTTAAGGAAAAGTACCATGGCTCCGGATCATCAGATGTCGAGATCATCGACACAAAGGCGGAACGCCGGAAAAGAGGAATGAACGGCAATTTCTCACTTAAACTTATATATCACATTAACCGGACGCTGGAAGAAAGAGGACAGGTCATGATACTGCGCTCCAGAAGAGCATGGGCTCCGGTCATGCAATGTGACAGCTGTGGAGAAATCGTCAAATGCCCGCATTGCAATGTAAGTCTGAGCTATCATAAGGACGGCCGCATGATATGTCATTATTGCGGTCATACTGAACGTTATACAGGCAATTGCAGCAAATGTTCAGGCTCCTTGATGAGCCTGGGAGCAGGAACGCAGAAGATTGAAGAAGAGGCTGCCATGCTGTTTCCGCATGCACGTATCGCAAGGCTGGACAGTGATACGGCACAGAACAAATCTTTTGAGACCAGGACAATCAAAGAGTTTGCTAAAGGAGATATCGACATACTCATAGGCACCCAGATCGTCACGAAAGGCTTTGACTTCAGCAACCTTAGCCTTGTCGCAGTCATAGCTGCAGACACTCTCCTGGGAATACAGGATTTTCGTGCTGACGAAAAGGCATTTCAGCTTCTTGAACAATTCAGAGGCAGATGCGGAAGAAGAAACAGAAAAGGTTTGTTTGTCATACAGACATCACAGCCGGAACACCCTGTCTATAAGAAGATAGCGGACAACGAAACGGCAAGCTTCAACGTCGGACTGATGCAGGAAAGAAAGGATTTCAACTTCCCTCCGTTTTCAAGAATTGTGGAAATCACCGTCAGGGATACAATCGAAGACAGAGCGGAAAGAATGGCGTCAAGGCTTGGAAGGACATTAAAGGACATTTTCGGACAACCGGGGACGCCTATGCTTTTCAGTCCGGTGACCGGTCCGTATTCCCCAGTCATAAGCAAGATAGCCGATCATCACATTCGCACGATCAGAATAAGCCTCAAGAAAGACAGAAATCTTTCAGCTGGAAAGAAATCCATCAGGGACGCAATAAGAGAATTTGAAAAGAGTCAGAAATACGACGGCCACATTCTCATAAATGTAGATCCGTCATAGAGTAAGGATATTCAGTTGAGCCGGAAGAATTTCAAATTTTACCGGAGCATTCCCTAGCACTTCACCATCCACTTCAACAGGATCGCCGGAAACGGCAGTACATGGAAGCTGCTCATCATAAGGCACGACTACAATGCTTCGTGACTTCGAAAGGATCAGTTGTCTGACCGTATGGAAAGTACCAGTAAACAGTTTCGGCACCTCTTTGGCAATGACACTCATCGGAAGTTCCGGAATTATCGTCATATCGAGAAGCCCGTCATCCATCACAGCTTCGGGAGTCTGCCTCATACCACCGCCGGAATATTTTCCGATTCCGAAAGCCATGGAAAGATAGGAGCCTTCAAAGACCTTCCTGCCGTCGCAGAAAACTCTTGCAAAAGACGGCACACGGTGAATTATATGATACAGCAACGCCTTGACATACAGAATCTTTCCCCTCTTGCCACTGTTTTTGTCACGATTCACCATCACACACACTTTTGCATCAAGCCCGACCCCTCCGATATTTGCCATATATGAAATCTTCAGAACTTTTTCTTCCGGCAAAGCAGCAGGATCCAGAAGGCTGACCTTGACGACATCCTGACGCCTGATATTTCCATTGACAAACAAAGAAACAGCCTTATTGATATCACGAGGAACACCGGAAGTCTTGATCCAGTCGTTTCCGGATCCTAGCGGTATGACGGAAAGCGTAAAATCCGACAATGACACTTCTTCTCCGGAAAGCCTGCGACCTTCGATAAAGAACATTATTCCTTCAAGGACATCATGAACCGTACCGTCACCACCGACAGCGATGAATTTCCTGTAACCTTCAGCACATGCAGTACAGGTCAGATTCATGGCATTACCATCATTCCCCGTCGTCTTGCTTACATACGGGACATCATTCCTTTTCAATGATGCTTCTGCCTTGCGCCACATCTTGACGGCCTTTTTTGATGCCGCAAATGCATTAACGACAGCATACCAGACTTCCTTGATTTCGGAGACTTCCATGATTTACAGTCAGTTAGTTAAAGTACTCTATTTCCAGACGGAACAATTTATCAACAAAAGTAACAAATAAAGCCGACGAATGAAATAAATTTTGTAATTTTGCAAGGATTATGTCCTTAAAGAAACGAACATGGGAAAAGTAATAGCAATAGCAAATCAGAAGGGTGGAGTCGGCAAGACCACCACTGCAATCAATCTGGCCGCGTCGCTGGCCGTACTGGAGAAAAAGGTGCTCATCATTGATGCTGATCCCCAGGCGAACACGACATCCGGACTGAACTTTTCTCCGGACAATGATCAGAAAAGGACCCTGTATGAAGTCATGATCGGCGAACGCGACATACGTGACACGCTGATACAGACCGAGATAGCCGGTCTTCACATGATCCCTTCGCACATCAATCTGGTAGGTGCCGAGATCGAAATGCTTGAAGACGAGCATCGCGAATCAGTCCTGAAGAGAGCCTTGGCTGCAATCAGGAATGACTATGACTTCATCGTGATAGACTGTTCACCTTCACTTGGACTGATTACAGTGAACTCTCTTACAGCAGCAGACTCGGTTATCATTCCTGTACAGCCGGAATTCTTTGCTCTTGAAGGACTTGGAAAGCTTCTTCAGACCATCAGGCTTGTACAAAGCGGCGTGAACCCGGCCCTTACAATAGAAGGATTCGTCGTCACTATGTTCGACGGAAGGACAAAAGTACACAATCAGGTCCTCAACGAACTGCGTGAGCATTTCAAGGACATGGTATTCAACACCATCATACAGAGAAACATCAGGCTCAGCGAAGCTCCTTCGCATGGAAAGCCGATCATCCTCTACGATGTGATCTGTAACGGCACCGCCAACTATCTCAATCTGGCCAAGGAGGTACTTGAGAAGAACGGCCACATCGCTAGAAACAATTAATCTGAAAGACAATGGCAAAACAGCAGAGAGGATTAGGAAAAGGAATTGGAGCGCTGCTTGGAGGTGAGAACGATTTCGCACCATTGAGACAGCCGGTTGGTTATGTCCATAAAGAAGTCGTAGGACAAAGGCCAAGCCAGGATACAGCAGACATTCTTCGCATTCCCGTTGACCTTATCGAGCCAAACCCATATCAGCCGCGCATGAACTTCGACCAGGAAGCTCTGGAAGAACTTGCTGATTCAATAAGGACATTAGGCCTTATCCAGCCTATTACGGTAAGGAGGAAATCTGAAGGAAGCTATCAGATCATCAGCGGTGAGCGCCGATTCAGGGCCTGCCGTCTTGCCGGCATGGACATGATTCCGGCATATATTCGCGATACCAACGACCAGGGGATGCTGGAGATGGCTATCGTGGAGAACATCCAGAGAGAGAACCTCGACCCTATCGAAGTAGCGATGAGCTACCAGAGACTCATCGAAGAATGCAGCCTCACACAGGAACAGATGGCTGTAAGAGTCGGCAAGAAGAGGGCTTCAGTGACAAATTACCTGCGTCTTCTCAAACTCCCTGCAAAGATCCAGCATGACTTGAAGGTAGGTCTTCTCAGCGTTGGCCATGCCAAGGTTCTTCTTGGAGTTGAGGATTTCAAGCTGCAGGAATATCTTTGTGACCTTGTGATAAAGGAAGACATGTCGGTGCGTCAGCTGGAGGACAAGATCAGGAAACTGACAGAACAGAAGAAGGCCGAATCACAGGAAGAACAGGATCTCCCAGAGGAATACTTCAAGGTGCTTGAGATTGTCGGCAAGTATTTTGACAATCACATCAGTCTCAAACGTTCAGGTAACGGCAAGGGCTCGATGACGATTCATTTCGGTTCTGATGATGAGGTAAAGAGATTCCTTAAAGCCTTAGAGGACTCGAATTTCTAAGAAAGGGAAAATTGATGCACAGACAACTGATCAGATACATAGCCGCTTTGATCGTATGCCTTGCCGGATTCGCCGTCAGAAGTGAAGCACAGTTCAAGGAAGAGGCATTCAATCAGACATATAACGACCCGAATGACACGACATCATCGGGCGATTCTGCTGCATTGTTCTCGTTCAAGGAATATTTCGGAGGACTGGCCCATAAGAACAAGCTCAAGATAGGTACCATGTTCGCAGGTTCAGTGGTTCTTCCTGGTTCCGCACAGATCTACAACAAGGATTATTGGAAGCTTCCTATAGTATATGGAGGCTTAGGAGCATTGGCCGGTACAGGAGGATACTATCTCCACAGATACAATACGACTAAAAAGGCATACGACAGATACACTTCAGCCAAGACTTCATTTGAAGAAATGCATTCAGGGGTCGAATATCCTTTCGAGCCGCCAGTATTGGACATCAAATCAAAGAAAACAGGAACATGGCTTATGGTCGGAGCCGGGCTTCTTTACTGGGGTACGCTTCTTGACGGAGTCGTATCGTTCGAGTCTGAAAGCGAGCCGCATCCAGGAAGGGCCACACTGTATTCAGCCCTTCTGCCGGGACTCGGACAGATTTACAACGGCGAGCTTTTCAAGGTTCCGATCTATTGGGGAGGACTCATGGTATCCGTCGATTTCCTTGTCAAGAACAACATGAACTACAAGAGATTCAAGAGGATACACAATGAGGCGACCACTCCGGACAGCGGATATAACGAATCCATTTCAGCGGAAACGGCAAAATGGTACCGTGATGTTTACAGGCGATACAGAGACTATTCAATAGTAGCTACCGCCGCCGTATATCTTCTGCAGGTGATCGACGCCAATGTATTTGCATACATGCATGACTTCGAGGTTACGGACGATATTTCCATGAACGTATCTCCGACCGTGATATCTCCATATAACGAATATGCACTCCATGCCACTTCAAGCAGCATGAATCCGAACGCGATCGGAATGAGGATCGGATTCACCTTCTGATCCGGATTAACAGAAACAGAATGACTATGAGAATAAAGACAATTATCGCAGTCGCACTCGCGGCTGTTTTTCTTGCGGGGACGGCGGCAGAGGCAGCTCCACGTACTGATGAGAAGGGTAAGACAAGGGTAAAGGAAGAGAATAAAAGGCTCAGAAAGGAGCTGGACTCATTGAAAGCCGAGCTTGCCAGATACAAGGCTGACCTTCAATACTCTGACAGCATTGCGAATGAGATGATCGAGCTGTACGGCGACAATGAAGGCCAGGGAGGCACTGGTATCGATCCGGAGGATTATACTGCTGAAGTTTCAGACAGTCTCCTGAACATATGGTATGCACATAGAATGGCTTCAGAAGAAGGCTTGGACGACATTGACATGGATTCTATAAGATTCGAGTCAAATGTACCTGATTCCGTTTATATCGAAAGGCTGAAGAACATGAACTCATTCATAAGCCTTCCTTACAATGAGATCGTAAAGAATTATATTATCCTCTATTCAGAGAAGATGCCGACAAAAATGGCCCATATGCTTGGTCTCTGCCAGTATTACATGCCGATCTTCGAGGAGACATTCAACCGATATGACCTTCCTGAGGAGCTCAAGGCCATGGCTGTCATAGAGTCTGCCATGAACCCGCTTGCCGTCTCGAGAGCCGGCGCAAAAGGTATGTGGCAGTTCATGTATTCGACAGCAAAGATGTATGGTCTTCATATCGACTCTTTTGTAGATGAGCGTCTGGATCCGGTAAAATCGGCGGAAGCAGCAGCTCAATATCTTCAGGACGCTTATGAAATATTCGGAGACTGGAACCTTGCAATAGCATCATACAACTGTGGAGCCGGTAATGTAAACAAGGCTATCCGCAGAAGCGGCGGCAAACGCGCATTCTGGGACATATGGCCATACCTCCCTAGAGAGACCAGAGGTTATGTACCGGCATTTGTAGGAGCATTGTATGGAATGACATATTACAAAGAGCACGGAATAAAGCCTGAAGCTGTCCAGATGCCTGTTCATGTCGATACATTCAAGATTACAAAGCAGCTTCATCTCAAGCAGGTTTCCGAACTGACAGGAGCTCCTCTGGAAGAACTGAAGAATCTCAATCCACAGTATCGTCACGAGATCATTCCTGGCAACAAGGAATATATTCTCCGACTGCCTTATACATACACCAATGCTTTCATCGAACATGAAGATTCGGTTTACACCCACAAATTCGACGAATACTTCAATCCTGCCACAATCAAGAAGATCATTGACGGAGCAGACGGAGAGCGTATTGTCTACAGAGTGAAAAGCGGTGATTATCTCGGCAGGATTGCAAGCAGACACAGATGTACAGTAGCTCAGATCAAGCGTTGGAACGGGCTGACGAGCAACAACATCCGCGTAGGACAGAGACTCGTAATCTATAGAGGTGGCGGCGGCCCTTCAAACAGTACGTCATCAGTATCCACAAGCGCGACAACGACCACAAGCAGCCAAACTTCTGCTCCGACAGGTACATATACAGTCAAATCAGGAGACACGCTTTCAGGAATCGCGACAAAGCATGGAGTGACCGTAGCCCAGCTTAAGCAGTGGAACAATCTGACCAGCAACAACATAAGGATAGGACAGAAGCTAAAGCTGAACAGTTCTTCTTCATCAGCTGCCAGCGCGTCTGCACCGACCGGTGATTATACGACATATACTGTAAAGAGTGGAGACTCATTCTATGGTATAGCCAAGAACTATCCGGGAGTCAGTGCGCAGGACATAATGGACTTCAACGGTCTAAGCAGTTCGAAGATCAGACCTGGAATGAAGATAAAGATCCCAAAGAAATAATCAGAAATCAAATACAGACTGCAGTTTAAGCTCGGCTTTGCCGGGCTTTTTCTGTTTCATGAACGGATAGTCGGTAACTGCTGCTCTGAAATATATCTTGCCCCAAGAAGAAAACCTCCAGCTTGCGGTCATAGCAGCCCAGACTCCCCTGCCATAATATGCAGGAACGTTAAATGAACCCGGAGCATCCCTCTCATAGGCATAAATGCGATCGTTCCAATCATCGATCATGAAGGCCCCAAGCCTGCCGTAAATAGCACATTCTGATGATTTATATCCTCCTTCCAGGTATCCTAAACCGCTCATTCCAATGCATTTAAGAGCATTAAGCCTCAAGGTCATGATAAATTTGTCATTCGAATAGAAGAGATCTGTACGAAGATCTGTCCTGAAAGGCTGGCCCCATGAGCGGATTCTTTCAGAAAGCCGGAATGTCATTTTCATATTTTCCGTTATTACGATAGTCCATTCAGTCTGCAGCTTAATCTGGATATCATGAAGGTTAGTTACTGATTTAGGCTCTGGGAAATAAGCTGCATCGGCCGAAAATGTCCCGGACGAAGTTTCACCGCTGAAAGAAAAAGCATATTCGTTGGAGGATCGAGTCGTACTTCTGGCAGCTGAACTTCTGCCGGGAGCATATCCGGCAGGATAATATCTTAACATGGATGCCAGTTTAAGTCTGTCACCTGCAGGAAAGACGACTCCAGCCAATGCCGCAGCGCAAGATGCAACCCAATCAAATGAGCATTCAGCAAATACATCAACTCCATTGATGCAAAAGCACAAATCAGATGAAGTCTTCATATCCGGTATATGAAATGAATCTGCTATACCTGCAGATTCAGCATAATGTGTCACACCGATCTGTCCGTTCCGTCCATACCAGGAAAGATTTAAAGCAGGTATAAAAGCGAGCTTGCCTCCAGACATGTCAACAGCGGTAAAAGCCGAAAGCCTGATTCTATCGATCATAAAATCTGCTGCCACACCCCTCATTGCATAATTCCCTGTAAATGAGGAAGATACAGAAAGTCCGGAAGCCTTTTTCATATATCCTGACGGAGAAGTAAGGCCACTCAGTCCCAGACCATTCCAGAACGCCAGTCCCTGACCGAAACGAGCATTGAAATCTCCGGCTATGATCTTTCCGCGAATACGTTTGAAGTCCATACGGATATGTCCTGAAAACGATTCCGGCAGCATATCCTCTGCCCCATATGGTCTGGATAATGCGAAGCCGCAGGAAAACCTTTCTCCCGCCTCGATCCTATATTTCAGTCCATAATTCCAGGAATATCCTTTTTCATGAAAAGTGGCCTTGGCTGCAGTCCTTGCTGTCAATTCATGAAAATGATCTCTGTCCGGCTCAGGAAGTCCGGGCACTCTTGCGCTCTCCAATGATACGAAAGGGGCGATCTTTTCAGCAAACTGCTGTCCGAATCCATCAATGGCAGCCAATTCAACAAAAGACAATACATCTCCATGTCTGGAACGATAATCAACGAATGAGACAGCCTGATAATGAGTAAACAGGCCGGATTCTTTCAGCCGTAAAACACTCATACTGTTTAGTTTCAACGGCTTCTGCAGCATGTCTTCCAACTTTTCCACATCGAACGGATCGAGAGTTTCCGGAGAATCCTCTCCTAAGAACTTCATTATCTTCTCCATATCATTCATATTCTGAGCTACGACCGCCATGGAAAACAATGCCAGCAAGCCAATAGAAACCAATCTCCTCATATCTCTTCCATCGATTAATGCAAAAATATGATGCAGACTTATGATTATGGTTGTTTTTGGGAAAAACAACCGGATATTTTTCTTTTTTTGAAAGGTTTATCATAAATTTGTAAGATTGATTAACTATTATCACTATGGATAAGGTCAGATTGTATAACAAGACATTCAAGACAATGATTCCTAACGACAGGATCATGAGTGCCATTGACGACGTTGCAGCAAAGATCAACAACGATTTCAATGGCTGCGAGGATGTTCCTGTACTTCTATGCGTATTGAACGGTTCGATAATGTTCATGGGAGAGCTGATGAAAAGGCTCGACTTCAACTGCCAGATCATATCGATCAAGCTCACTTCCTATGAAGGCACAAACAGCACCGGACGTGTAAAGCAGGCAATGGGACTTACTGCAGACATTACCGGCAGGAGAGTCATTGTCGTGGAGGACATAGTGGATTCCGGAAATACAATCGTGGAACTTAAGCAGATTCTTGCCGAACATGGAGCTGCAGAATCACGCATCTGCACACTCCTTCTCAAGCCTGAATCATATAAGAAGGACGTGGCCATCGACTATGTAGCGATGGAGATTCCCAATGACTTCATAGTAGGTTTCGGCCTTGATTACGATGAACTCGGCCGCAACCTAAGAGACATTTATGTACTCGACCCCGAATCGGATAATCAATAAAAACACATAGATATTCAAGACATGAAGTATTTCATTCTTTTCGGCCCTCCAGGTGCAGGCAAAGGCACTCAGGCCACAGCAATGGTTGAGAAGTACAACCTTCATCACATTTCTACAGGTGCCCTCCTGCGCAAGGAAATTGCAGCCGGTACAGAGCTCGGCCTTCAGGCCAAGACACTGATAGAGCAGGGTTGCCTTGTTCCTGACGAAGTGGTGGAAGGCATGATTGAGAACGAATTCAAGACCGTAACAGGCGTGGACGGATTCCTTCTCGACGGTTTCCCACGCACACTCCCTCAGGCAGAGGCTCTCGACCAGATTCTCGCAAAGACAGAAGAAGAGGTTACGGCAACAGTATCGATCATGATTCCGGATGCGATGATCATGGAGCGCATCAAGGGACGCGCACTAAAGGAAGGCCGCGCCGATGACGCAAGCGAAGATGTGATCAACAACCGTATCGTGACATATCATAACCAGACCGAGCCACTCATCGAATACTACAGCAAGGTTGCAAAATATCACGAGATCGACGGTATCGGCAGCATCGAGGAAGTACGCGACCGTATCTTCTCTGAAATGGATAAATTCTAATCAATATTATGGCGGATTCAAATTTCATAGACTATGTAAAGATCTATTGCCGTTCAGGTAATGGAGGTGCGGGTTCTACGCACATGAGGAGGGAGAAGTATATTCCGAAGGGAGGCCCTGACGGAGGAGACGGAGGACGTGGAGGCCACATCATATTGAGAGCGAATCCGCAGTTCTGGACTCTTATCCACCTGAAGTACCGCAAGCATATCATGGCGGAACATGGCGGAGCAGGAAGCGGTCAGCTGATGAAGGGAAAGAACGGAGAGGACATTTATCTGGACGTTCCGCTCGGAACCGTAGCCAAGGATGCCGAGACAGGTGAGATCCTTTTCGAACTTGTCGAGCCTCATGAAGAAAGAATCCTTGTAAAAGGCGGACGTGGCGGCCTTGGAAACAACAATTTCAAGACAGCTACCAATCAGACTCCACGTTATTCCCAGCCAGGCGAGCCATACGAGGAAGGCTGGTTCATTCTTGAACTCAAGCTTCTTGCAGATGTCGGCCTTGTCGGCTTCCCTAATGCAGGTAAATCCACACTTCTCTCGACAGTATCTGCCGCACGCCCGAAAATTGCGGACTACCCTTTCACTACCCTGGAGCCAAACCTCGGAATCGTAAGCTATTATGATGACAAATCATTTGTAATGGCAGACATCCCGGGAATCATCGAAGGAGCCCACGAAGGCAAGGGTATCGGAATGAGATTCCTCAGACATATCGAGCGAAATTCCATACTCCTCTTCATGGTTGCTGCAGATCAGGACGATATCAGGGAAGGCTATGAGGTCCTGCTTAACGAGCTTCGGGAATATAATCCGGAACTTCTCGTCAAAGACCGCGTCCTTGCCATTACTAAATCAGATATGCTCGACGACCAGCTCAAGAGCGAGATCGAGGCACAGCTTCCTGAAGACATTCCTCATGTATTCATTTCATCATTCACTCAGGAAGGCATAAAGGAGCTGAAAGATATGCTATGGACAGCTCTTCAGAAAGAGATGCCTGCAGAAGAAGAAAGCGTTGTCCTCTTCCCTGGCGATGACAATGAAACCGTACTGTGATGTTCTGGGAAGATGTTCATCACATAGACCAGCTTGTCACACTTGAAATAAACAGCTGGGACTCCCCTATCACCGATCCGATCTGGCAGTTCTTTTCGGATAAACTGGTTTGGGCTCCTATGTATGCAGCCATCATAGCTCTTCTGATCTGGAAACTCGGTTGGAAGAAAGGGCTCTTGGTCCTTGCCGGAGCGCTTCTGACATTCGGGTTCTGCGATCAGTTTTCCAATCTCATCAAGCATGCAGTAGAAAGAATCAGACCGTTGCACGACGAATTCATGGTCAGCAACGGTCTGAACATACTTGAAAAAGGAGGGGGTTACAGCTTCTTCTCCGCCCATTCCGCGAACTCATTCGGTCTGGCATTCAGCACATTCCTGGGAATGAAGCAATGTCTCCGTAATTCCGGATACAGCACTACTCCGAAATGGCTCAAAGCATATGGAGTCTGGATTTTCTTCTGGGCTACCATGGTAGCGGTCAGCCGTATCTTCGTCGGGAAGCACTATCTTGGAGATGTCATCGTCGGCATTATCGTCGGCTCCCTCGCCGGAATCGCATTCGCCTGGCTAGCCAACTTTATCGCGCACAAAACAATCCGCTGAATCGTGGAGCGCAAGCGCCTGAATATCTGACACATAACAATACCCACGTTCCGACAAAGGGGAGCACGTGGGTATCGTTATAATATTGACATTCAGCGGATTATGACCCACGATAGTCTCATGACATCAAAGCGTTGGGATCACCTTCTCCATACGGGTGCCACGAGATCCTTTGATCAGAACCGTGGCGTCATGAAGCGGATTTGCCTTGAGATAATCTGCCAATTCATCTGAAGTCTGGAAAAACACAGCATTGTCGGAAGCGACAGAAACAGAAGCGAACTCCTTACCTACGAAGAAGACCTTGCAGAAACCACGAGACAAAGCAGACTCGACCACTGCCTTATGTTCAGCAGCAGAATCTTCTCCGAGCTCAAGCATGTCACCAAGCATCGCGACCCTGCAGTCAGCAGAAACATTCGAGAAGTTCTCCAAAGCAGCAGCCATGCTGGTAGGATTTGCATTATAGGCATCGACGATAAGCGTATTATGCTCCGTCTTTGTCATCTGCGATCGATTGTTGGAAGGCACATATGCCTCAATTGCCTTTACAGCCTCTTCAAAAGAGACTCCGAACTGTACACCGACAGCGAGTGCAGCCATCACATTATCAGCATTATATGAACCGACGAGATTTGTGCGGATAATAAGAGAGCCATCGTTTGCGTTCCTGGCCGGCACCTGAATCCTCAGGAACGGTTCATCAGCCGAAGATGGCAGGACACCAGCTCCCTGATATTCTACACCATAAGGTATAAGCAACGAATACGGACGTTCCGGATCGCTCTGGAGATTACGTTCCGAAGCCATCTGACAGAGATGTGGATTGTCAGCATTGATGAACACCTTATCCGATGTACGGCGAAGATAATCATACAGTTCACCCTTTGTCTTCTTGACTCCTTCAAAACTTCCGAAACCAAGGAGATGCGCCTTTCCGACATTTGTTATCAGACCATAATTAGGAAGAGCTATATCTACCAGCTCCTTTATGTCTCCAGGGTGGCTGGCTCCCATCTCGACAACTGCCAGCTGCGTATCCTGATTGATTCTAAGAAGGGTAAGAGGGACACCGATGCTATTGTTGAGATTTCCCTCTGTTGCCGTAACATGATATTTCACAGACAGGACCTCGCGGATAAGCTCCTTTGTAGTAGTCTTTCCATTGGTTCCGGTCAAAGCAATCACTGTCAGAGGCTTACCATCGACAATTGTCATAGACCTGTGCCAACGGGCAAGATTCTGAAGTGTCTTCAAAGTATCCTCTACCTTTATAAGACGCGGATCGTCGGATGAAGCAACGGCTGAGGATTTATTTACAACTGCATAACGGGCACCTAGCTCAAGGGCCTTAAGAGCATATTCATTACCATCGAAGTTCTCCCCTTTCAAGGCAAAGAACATCTCGCCTCCCTTCAAAGTACGGGTATCTGTCGTAACGATACCGCACTCCTTGAATTTATTGTAGATTGAAATTATTTCCATGATTATCTTCCGGTTGAACCAAATCCTCCCGTTCCACGCTCTGTCTCATCCAGAATCTCGACCTCACTCCACTCTACTTTTTCATAGCGGGCAACCACCATCTGAGCGATCCTCTCACCCGGATTGATGACGAAAGGTTCATTTGAAAGATTTACAAGGATGACCTTGATTTCACCACGATAATCGGCGTCAATGGTTCCAGGTGAATTCAAGACAGAAATGCCATGTTTTGCAGCAAGCCCGCTGCGTGGACGTACCTGAGCTTCTGTTCCGTCAGGAAGAGCGATGAACAATCCGGTAGGAATCATGGCCCTTTCGAGTGGATTCAATGTTACAGGTTCTGTTATATTCGCCTTGAGATCCATTCCTGCCGATTTCTCGGTGGCATACGCCGGTGTTGGAAAAGAAGATTTATTTACAATCTGTACTTTCATGAGATTTATAATTGATTGATGCAAATTTAGCATTATTTCCGTTACCCGCATTCTGAATAATTTAGTATGTTTGCATGTAATATCTAAAAAAGCATGCGAAAAAGCATATTCATTATCATATTGTCGTTATTTCTTGCATCCTGCGATGGCCTCCTCCCCGTTCAAAGCGAGAAGCCAAACCGCGAGTTTCATTTCACAGAAGCCGCCATGGAGCTTTCAGAAACCGGAACAGACAGATCACATCAGCTGCTTCTTTCATTGAGCGATTCTCTCGGCAACAGAATGGACATGGAAATAAGAATGAACCGCGATTATCTCGAAGGTGGCATATACAAGGTTACTGATAAGCCTGACGGTAAATTCGAGTGTACGGTATCCCGTCATTACACCGACAGCATGGAAGTTTATCAATACGGCAGTGTCATAGTTTCCAGAAATGATGATGAATATTCGATAACGGCAGAGCTGGAGCAAGCTGACGGATTCGTCACCACAGCTGAATATGAAGGCATCTTGACATTTGACAGTGAAGAAATTATCCCTGCCACAGAAGAAGGACGTGGAACAGAATTCAGGGATCTTGTGATCAACAGCGAGATTCTGGGAAGAAAGATGCTTTTTACCATATACCTTCCGGAAAATTACAGTCAATCAGAAGAATATCCGGTTCTATATGCACTTCATGGCATGAATGCAGACAATAATGCGTGGTTTGACTCGGGAAAGATGAACATGAACGCCACAGCTTTAGCTGATGCCGGAGGAAAGGATATGATCATTGTAAGTCCATATGCAATGAATACATTCTACTGCAACGGAGTGGAAGATGACCTGGCTTATGAGGATTTCTTCTTCCAGGAATTCATTCCATATATCGAAAACAGATACAGCATCAGATCTGAAAGAGATTCCAGATCAATCGCCGGTATTTCAATGGGGGGCTACGGAGCCATCTACTACGGACTGACACATCCGGAAATGTTCTGCAATGTTTATGCATGCAGCCCGGCAACATTCGTCGGTTCTGCAGTACCGGATCTGAAAAGCCTGATTGAAGAATCCAATTCTATGAATTATCCATGTATTACCGTAGAGATCGGCAGCTCAGATTTTCTCATTCTGACGACGGGATCCTTCATTAAAAAGATGAAGCAGAGCAAACTTGCGTATGAATACATCGTCAGAGACGGAAAGCATGACTGGAGATTCTGGAGAGGTTGCACCCCAAAGATTCTGGACAAGGCAGACAGCTACTTCAAATAAAGACACGGACCTGAATCCGCACCACCTAAGTATTCGACCCACTTATGAGCAAACGGAAACAAGCCCGTGCCTGGCACGCGCTTCCCGTTAATCCTGCTCATCTGTCGCAAAAGGGTCGAATTTCTGGTGGTGACGACAGGAATATTCTTTTATAGTTTCTTCAAACCTTATTGACTGCAAAGATAGTTATTCTTACGGATAAATCAACAAAGCCAGTTCTCATTTTCAGCATAAACCTTGCAATATCCGCAATTGTCAAACTTTGCCGGAAAACAGCATTTACAGCAAAAGATAAAACACTGATTTTCAATAAGATAAAGAACACCATTTTTCAACGATGTCAAACTTTTTTCCTTGACATCATGATTGGATTGAGATAACTTTGATATGTTTTATATTTATTAATCACATCATTAAAACATGTCATTATGAAACGTTTTTCTATCTTTGCAGCATTGCTGCTGACATTATCCATCAATGCGGCAGCAGCAGAACCAGATCCACCAGTCGTAAAGCCTAGCGCAGACAGGATCGTCAACATTCCTCAAGATATGTTCAAACCTGAAAGGACCATATCTTACTGCGATTATGAGTATCTGAGCAATTCCCTTCTCCTCAGCCTCACTTGCTATGGAACAGGAAGCGAGACCTCGGTAAGCATTATCGGCACAGATGGAGAAATTGTTGATTCAGCATGCATAGACTCTGATGTGACTACTCAGGTATTCCTGAATGTCCCTCAGCAGAAAGGATTCTACTACATCGTTGTAAGTTCGGATTCTTTCTATGGTGAATGCAGAATCAGCGTAGAATAGAACAGACGCGATGGCGCAGGCATATGCAGGTACCACTGAAGAATTCGACCTTATGATGAGCAGACCTGCATAAGCCCGCGCCATTTTTGATTTTGACAAAAAACGACCCAATGAATGTACGGCTGCTTAGAAAAGTGACCGTCTTCATCATGCTGCTTTGCTCATCCGGCATGATGAAGGCTGAAAGTAAGGCAAACAGACTGAAAGACATCCAGAAGATCGTCAACGCATTTCCTGACAGTGCTCTGGTCAAGCTTGAAGGAATCACTCCAGAAGCTCTTCACAGCAGAAGGCTTAAAGCCTTGCATGCTCTTCTGCACTCCATAGCATTGGACAAGTCAGGCATTGATATCAAGTCTGACAGCATAATATCCCCGGCACTCAAGTATTATAGAAGACATGGGTCTGAAGACGACAGGCTCAGGGTATATTATTATACAGCACGTATCCATGAAAACCGGCAGGATTACGAAACATGCATGACATACCTCACGAAAGCCGAGAAAGCATCTGAAAAAGCACACGACCACTATACCAAGGGATTGATGTATTCTGCCAAAGGAAGAGTATATATCCAGCTTCATGATTTCCATAAAGCAGCGAAGAATTTCGAATCTGCAGCATGGACATATCTTGACAGCGGGAATATCGACAGATACCTGTCGAACACGATCCATCAAGCGACCAGCTGCATCATGGAAGGAAAGCATAAGGAGTCTGAGAAGCTCATGACTCTTATAGAGGGGAACTGTCACCAGATGACTACCTCCACATTGAACAAATATTACCAGACTCTGCTTTCAATGAGTCTAAATAACAATAAGGACTGTCAGGATATACTCGAGAAATATCTGGATATAGCCGGAGATGAAAGCAATATCGACTGGAAACTGGTCGCACGTACTCACCTACATACAAATCATGCTGACAAGGCGCTGGAAGCCCTGAAACGGCACATCAGATTCAGGGGGCCGGATCCGGGATATTTCTTCTATAAGGCTCTGGCATATGAACGTAAAGGAGAATACAGAAAGGCACTGGCTGCATACAAGGAATATGACCGCTTAAGCGGAAATATCGGAAACAGCATCATAGGGCAGGATACCGGTTTCATCGAGGAACGGGAACAACATAAGGATCTTCATGCTGAAGCCAGACATAGAAACAGAATGCTGCTGATCTGGATAATGTTCTCACTGCTTGCTTTGCTGATGTCAACCTCAATCATAATCGCAGTCAGGAAAGAGCTGCAGCTGCAGGAGATGGAAAGGAAAAGCCTGGCAATGGAACTGGATATGCTGATGCTCGAAAGAGAGGAACTCAGCAAAGCCCATACTGACAACAAGGAAGGGCGGAAAATCATATCTGAAAGACTGCGAATCATCGACAGCTTCGTCATAAGTGAGACTCTTAATGACAAACTGTTTGAAGATAAGGCAGAAGAAGAGTTAAGAAAGATAATTGAAGACCGTAATGAATTCATTCGCGAGACCAGACTGATATTCAACCAATCTCACCCTCAGTTCATCAATCACCTCCAATCAAAAGGGCTGAATGAGAGGGAAATTTCCGACTGCTGTCTCTACGCTATCGGCCTGAACGGAAAAATGATCACTACATTTACAAATCATACAAGACATTACCATATAGGAAGTGACATACGGAGAAAGCTTGGTCTCCAAGAGCACGATACGAATCTTTGTCTATATATCCGTAAGCTGATAGAATCATTGGAAACATAAAAAAGGCCGTGCAGCCGACTTGATTTCATTGTCGCTCTGCACAGCCCTTATATTTCAAACAGTCTTATCAGTCAATGTTCGGTTTGTCCCAAACAACTGTTTCGACACATTTGACCATTGTATTCTGGTCTCCTACAGACAAAGCGAAATCGCCTGCTTCAAGAGTCCATTTGCCATAATAGTTGACAAAGGCAAGATCCTTGGCTGACACCTCGAATGTAACAGTCTTTGTTTCAGCTGGTGCAAGTTCAATCTTATCAAAGGCACGGAGACGACGAACATCAGGAGTCGAGCTTGCATAGATATCGCTTGAGAAAAGAAGGACGCTTTCCTTTCCAGCCACCTCACCTGTATTGGTCACATCAACTGTCACTGTGATCGTATCCTCAGCACCGAATTCAGTCTTGGATACCGTCATATTCGAATACGCAAATGTAGTATAGCTGAGACCATGTCCGAAAGGCCACTGAACATCCATCACGGCATTATAGTTATAGACACCTGACATAGTTCCCTGGTTTTCAGCAGGCTTGTAATCATATACAGCAAACTTGTTGGTATATTTCGGATAAGTGAACGGAAGTTTTGCACTGAAATTCTCCTCTCCGGAAATAAGGGCAGCAAGAGCATCTGCACCATAATTACCTGGAAGCATGATATCAACGATAGCTGTTGCAAGCGGCTCTATGTCACGGATAATACGAGGACGGCCTTCATTAAGAATCAGAACCAAAGGACGACCGGTAGCAGCCAGAGCTTTCACGAGGTCCTTCTGATTTGAAGAAAGATTGAGGTCATCATCATTACCCGGAGTCTCGCAATATGTATTCTCACCGATACAAGCAATGATGACATCCGACTTACGTGCTGCCGCAACCGCTTCCTTTACACTTGTCGCCTCATCGAATTTCCAGTTAGGGCTCATGAGGTCATACTCGACACCCGGCACATATGTGATATTCTCGAACTTGGACGAAAGAGCCTCGTAGATGGTATTATATTTATCTGTGAATTCCGGAATAGATGCACCATGTCCCTGCCATGTATATGACCATCCTCCGTTAAGAGTCCTGATGGAATGGGCATTAGGTCCGGTCACGAGAATACGGAGATCTTTTCTGAGCGGAAGAATGCCGTTGTTCTTGAGAAGCACTTCAGACTCAAGAGCCGCCTCATATGCAAGCTGGGCATGAGCCTTGCCGCCAAATTCAGGATAGTCTTCAAGTACTGTATCAGGCTGATCGAAAAGGCCAAGACGGAACTTCAGGCGAAGAATACGTCTGACAGCATCATCAACGCGTGATTCAGGTACTTCACCTTCCTCGACAAGTTCCTTGAGATCGATTGCAAACTGGCATTCGTATGGAACCATGGCCATATCGATACCTGCATTGATTGCAAGCTTTACTGCCTCTTTCTTGGAAGATGCTACACGTTCGCGTGTATAAAGATTATTGATGTCAGCCCAGTCAGTCACGATCATACCGTCCCAGTTCAGATCTTCCTTGACCCACTTGGTCAGAAGTTCGGTATTGCAATGGAAAGGCATTCCGTTATTGCTCGCAGAATTGACCATTATTGAAAGGGCTCCGGCCTGCATAGCCTCCTTGAATGGCTCGAAATGCTTTTCACGAAGTTCAGAAGAAGCAATCGATGAAGGAGTACGGTCCTGGCCAGTCACAGGAACGCCATAACCCATGAAATGCTTTGCACATGCTGCGATATTGTAAGGTCCCAGATGATTCGGATCTTCACCCTGCATACCCTGAACCTCAGCCACCGCCATCTGAGCATTTACATATGTATCCTCACCGAAACTTTCCCACATACGAGGCCATTCCGGATTACGGCCAAGGTCCATTGTAGGAGAGAACGTCCATGGAACATTGGCTGCACGGCTTTCGTATGCTGTCACCTTACCCATATTGTAGGCGTGCTTACGGTTGAAAGATGATGCAAGATTGATTTCCTGAGGGAAAAGTGTACCTCCCAGGACATACGTAGTACCATGGATATGGTCAAGACCATAAAGGCAAGGGATGCCCATTTCTTCCATAGAGATCCGGTTCAGTTCCTTTATGAATCTGTCATATCCTTCAGGAGACTGAGCGATATCTCCAGGAGTATTCAGAACCGATCCTATCTTATATGTCCTGATGATAGAATCTCCGGCAGGAGTTATGTCAAGGCCATTTGCAATAGCCGTAGCTGTAATCTGAGTCATCTGGCCGACTTTCTCCTCAAGAGTCATTTTCTTGAGAATCTTTTCAACTTTTGCCTCGATTTCATTGTCCTGAGGAATCGCGGGAGCGACCTTAGGAGATGTGCTGCATGATACGATCGTGGCAGCAGCTGCAAGCAGCAATAGTCTGTTCAAATTCATGATTATGTGGTTTAAAATTATTCTCTAGCCATTATGAGCAGTTCTCCAAGCTCCTTGATATCCCTGCATATAAGGTCAGGAGGGAAGAATTCCGGAGCAGGATTTGTGCGGGCGTCCTCTGCTACGGCCTCGGCCGTCTCGATCGTAGTCTCGCCCGAAAGGACAAGAACGCCGAATGCGCCGGCATTATGAGCCATCGCTGTATCTGTGTAGATTCGGTCCCCGACCATAGCGATTTCTTCAGGCTTCAGACCATGTCGGTCCAATATGCCCTTGAGCATATTCGGATCCGGTTTTCCTAAAGTGATATCCGGTCTGCGTCCCGTAGCAGATTCTATGCAGCTGCATAAAGATCCGCAGTCCACCAATATCGTCTTCTGATCTGTCGGACATACCCTGTCAGGATTAGTAGCAATGTATGGAACCCCCTGAGATGCCCACCAGGCAGCGCGGCACAACTTGCTGTAGTCCAGTGTCATGTCAAAAGCGACGACGAGTGCATCAGGTGTATCGTCAGGATCATCCGCACATGCTTCGTACCCGGCTTTCTCAAACTGCGATACCATGCTCGGAGTACCTAACATGAAAAGCCTCTTAGCTGCCGGATGATGTGCCTTGAGATAGTCGATAGCTGCGAGAGAGGTAGTGTACATGTTACCTTCGTCAGCTGTGATGCCAAGGCCTTCGAGCTTCTTAAGATAATCTGCGACAGAACGTGAAGGATTGTTGGTAAGGAAAGAGTATCCTATACCTGCTTCTTGCATATCGGAGAGGAATTTCAAGGTAAAAGGGAACAATGTACTTCCCATATAGATGGTTCCGTCCATGTCCAAAGCGAGATGACGGATCCTTGAAAGCTTCTCCTTCATTTCAAGAGAAAGCAGCTGGTTGTGGTTTGGATTCATATGCAGTCAATTTATAATTCAAACATCTGTGAGGGATACTGACGAGGGAGGCATCGCAGATGTACTTCTCCTTTAGGTACTCCCATCGATCTCAATGCTTCCGCCGCACTTTTGTAAGCAAGATCATGAGTATTGTTGTTCTCACTCAGGTGACAGAGGAAGATATTCCTTAATCCGGTATGCCAGAAACGTCTTATGGCACTTGCACATTCGTCATTGCTGAGATGGCCGCACCCCTGAACGATACGCATCTTCAATTCATATGTATAAGGACCGCTCATCAGCATATCCATATCATAATTCGATTCCACCACGACGGTGTCCGCCTTAAGAGCGAAGTGCACAGCCTCGTCAGTCATTCTTCCGATATCGGTCATTATCACGAACTTATGTCCTTCCACCTCTATCGCATAACCTACGGTCTGGGTAGCATCATGAGGAACAACGAAATATCTCACCTTCATACCGGCCACATCGTTCCACTCCCCTTCCGCAAGCACTCTCCGGCATGTAGAAATCGTCGGAGCAGTGAATGTATGACGGGCAAGAGCATCATGGATGGCAGCAGCAGTATATACTGGCTTGTTCAATCTCTTGCAGAAGGAACCCAGATGACGTATATGATCAAGATGGTCATGAGTCACCAGAATCGCAGAGAAGGAATCTATTGTCAGGTCATACTCCTGCAATACCTTCTTCAACCTTCTGAGGCTTACTCCCGCATCTATTATTATAGCTCCGTTTTCAGTACCAAGATAATAACAGTTTCCACAGCTTCCGCTGGAAAGGCTCATGAACTTTACCATCCGCAGCCCTCCTCCAAGACATTATCAATCAACGACTCAAGATCGGTACCAGGCTCATAATACACAGCCGGAAGTCCGGCAGCAACAGCCCCTTCAACATTCTTTCGGGAATCGTCAATGAAGAACATCTGCTCAGGCAGCAGGCCTATTTCATTCATCACAGCCTTGTAAAATGCCTCCGAAGGTTTCAATGCCTTCATCTCGAACGAATAGAAGCTTTTCTTGAATATCTTTTCCAATGGTATCCCTGCATTCTCGAAAATGCTCTTGGCACAAGGAAGGCAAATAGGATTATTATTACTGAGCAGATATAGGTCATATGATTGCGAAAGTCTTTCAAGCATCTCGACCTTGTATGGTTCGATGCCGATAAGGATATGCCACATGGCCTTATCCACTTCCTCTGGTGCGGAACCGGGACGAGACTCGGAAAGCACTATCTGACGGAATTCCTCTCCGGTCAGCTTACCTTCCTCCAAATCACCATAAATACCCTTCTGATGGCACGGATCTATGATTTCATCAATCTTGTCATAGCCTAGATAATCCTTGAATGCCTGCTTGCAACCTTCGATATCCAGGTCAACTATGACCCCGCCCATATCAAATATTATCGCCTTGATATTTCTATTATTCTTTTTCATCTTCACAATATTTCTTTATTACTCCGTATGCATCCTGAACTCCCAGTTCTCCGGCGCGTGAGAGGTCAATGCAGCCTTTCTCCTTGTCCTTCAGATATATCAGAACAAGTCCTCTGTTGAAATACGCATCACCCATATACGGATAAAGTTCAATGGCCTTTGTATAGTTCTCAATCGAATTTATATGTTCCGAAGAAAGACAATAAAGGTTTCCAAGATTGAAATATACAAACGGCAGATCCGGCACGATACGGGCAGCATTCTTCATATCTTCAATGGCATCGGTATAATCATAATGCCTTACGACCTGATCCCTTACCCTTGCTCTGGTATTTCCGGCATCATCCATAGAAAGCACCTGTACGTTATTCTCAATCGAAGAAATGAATTCTATCATTTCAGCCCTCAGGACTCCGCGATTGATATGATAGAAAGAAGAATACAACGCATCTATGCCTGACGCTTCTTCAGATACCTCTATAGCCTGGTTATAATAGTTCATCGCAGAATTGAAATGCTTTCCATCATTTTCATACAGGGCACGAAGGAAAAGCGTCTCGTCAGATACATTTTCAGACCAGGCCGCAGCTTCGACTTCCGCAAGCTCCTTATCATCAAGCTCGGAAGCCGCATTCTTCATCTCAACTCCGACAGC